>Ga0308164_10001650_pt1 | contig 25161 bp, 19 predicted proteins | sample PhyTR2_FD_201031 | JGI IMG/M metagenome (GOLD analysis project Ga0308164, IMG submission 201031) | Phyllosphere microbial communities from UC Gill Tract Community Farm, Albany, California, United States - DLSLT.R2 | ecosystem: Host-associated > Plants > Phyllosphere > Unclassified | place: USA... | reverse complement strand
CCCCCGGACAGATGGTTGATTACTGCGCGTCGAGGTCGATCAGGTCCTTCGTGTACATCGCCATGATCTGACGCATCAGTTCGACATTGCCGCGATCGAGCACGACGGTCAGGTCCGGCTTGGTCTCAAGAGCAAAGGTCATGCGGATCATGCCTGGCAGCTCTTTGCAATTGACGTACTGGACGCGCGGCGTGTTCGGGTTTTGCCAATCGGCCTCACCGATCACGGGGCCGGCCGGCGGCGCCTTGAGTTGCGGATCCTTGTTGACCGGCAGGTGCTTGAGCAGCCAGAACACGACGTTGGCCGGAATGTGGACGGCGACATCGCTCGCACCGATGGTGGAGAACTTGGTCAGCAACAGGTTACCAACCCGGTCGCAGGACATGGACAGGCTCTTGACTTGACGAATGACCGCTGGTTTCACGACGTTGATCCTTGGGGGAAAGGTTGAAAAAGGCGCTGCGATTCTACCGCATCCCCCCGGCCTTTTGGGCAGTTTGCGCCACCGGACAGCAAAACGGGGAGCATGAGGCTCCCCGTCGATGACTGCGCCGGCGCGCTGCCGGCAGCCTGCTGTTTATTCCTTGGCGCCGCCGCTGCGACTGCCGCTCCCGGCGCTCTGTCGGTTACCGCTTCGTGCCGCGCTGCGCACCATGTCGCTGGCACTGGCCGACTGGCGGTTGCCATGGCTCAGGCTGCCTGCGCGGCGGGCTTCTTCGGACGTGAATTCGTGCGCCGTCCCTTTGGCATGGGCGGCCTTGCCACCCTGGCTGGCGATTTCGCGCTGGCGTGCCGGATCCATCGATGCGAAGCCACGGTTGCGCGTACCACCAGCGCTCTGACTATTGCCGGCCGCGCCCGATTGCTTGTTCCCTTGATTGCTTGAGGCCATGATGAGGTTGCTCCCATACTTACACGGTTGGAAACCGCCGCGTCCTGCGGCAGGCTGAGGCCTACCGACACCAGAGTGGCGACGACGATGAGCCCAAATCCCATATTAGGCACGCAATCTGACGACCGCTATAGGAGTAGTCCAGATGACTTTGTAGGACAACGCGTGAGAATTAGTGCAGTTACGAAATTAAAGTTTCGGTAGTAAATTTCACGGTCAGCAGCAGTCCTACACGCATCCCCTACGTCTTCCTATTCTGTGCGGCCCTCAATGCGCGCATGATGAACCCATGTGGCAGGCACCGACCTGCCAGTTCACCAATGCACAGGAGACGACCATGGATGCGAATCAGCGTAGCGAAGTGAATAACCAGACCAATAACGGCGCCAACGAAAAGTGGAACCCGGACGCCAAGGGCAACACGCGCGACGGGTCCAGCGAACAGCGCGCGCCATCGGGCACCGGCATGGCACAACCTGACCTGCCGGGCGCATCGCAAGGCCAGCTCGCCACCACCGGCGCGCAGCAGGGCACGACCGACAGCCACCAGCGCGCGATGGAAGCACATTCCGGCGAGTGGGGTCAGTTGAACGAACCCGTGGGCAATCGCCAGGGCGAGACACGCACTGCCGATAACGTGAATGCGCCTGCCTCGGTTCAGCCAGCGCATGCTGGCGGTACCACCATTGGCACGGGCGTGGACACCGGCATCCTCTCCGGCACCGCCACCGAAGATCATGATGCGCGCGGTACCGAAGCCGGCGTGCCAGGCGTGCAGCATGGCGACATCTATGGCAACCGTCAGAGCGTGGACAATGCCAATGGCGAAAACCGCGCCGATACCCAGGACGCCAGCTCAAGCAAGATCCAGGAAAGCACCGACCGCCAGGGCTCGCAAACGGGCGAGACGCGCCGCGAGGTGCCAGCCGATGAGTTTCACCAGTCCAACGATCTGGCTGGCGGCCTGCCGCGCAGCGGTGGCAACAGCGGCCCGCGCACCGAGGACGAGGGTTACCAGACTGGCGGCAGCATGAACGCCGAACCGAACCCGGTGCATGAGTCGAACGATGCGGCAGGCGGCTATCCGCGCAGCCCGGGCGGTGCCAACAAGCTCGCTGGCGACCGCAAGATGGATGACGACACGGGCTTTTCGCGTCAGTGATCACATCGGCAAGCGTTTGAAAGCAGGTCAGTAACACCCAGCGGGGCGCCAATGGCGCCCCGTTCTGCATTGCGCTTGATGCAGCTCCAAGCCACCCTGCCCCACTGGAACCGGCCCATTCGAACGGCTGTCGAACCGCTCGCCATCGCCGCCCTTGCGCGGTGGCGCACCACCAGCGGAGACCTGCCATGTCAGCGATGCACGACGCTTCCTGCCTGCCGCCGTGCCACGCTTTGGCACGCGCATGACGCTGCATCCCTTTGACAATGACATGGGGCGCGACCTCGCGCGGCGCCGGTTGGCCATCGGTCCGACATGCTTTGTTGTGCTCGCCCTCACGCTGGATGCGCGGCGCCTCACGCCAAGCATCGGCATCGATACCATCATCCTGGGCGTTGCCAGGCTGCGCCAGCGGCACAGTGTCGATGCCATGCTGCTTGTCGCCGCGGGCGCCGTGGCCGATGGCGATGGCGATGCAGTAACAGCGGCCGAGCTGGCCCGACTACACGAACTGGCACGCGCGCTGGCCATGACACCCCACGTGCGTTTCCTGACCGCTGCGTCGATGAACGTCCTGCGCGACTGCCATGCGGCGGCCAATGTGCTGGTCAGCACGCCGTGGCGCGCGGCAGATGCCGGCAGCGCCGACGGCAAGGGTCACGAGGCGGTATGCATCGATCGCACCGGCGCCGGCCTCCCGCCACTTGACGCCGAGGCACTGGCGGCGAGCCTGGCGCGGCTGCAGCGCCTTTCGGGCCAGGCGCTGGCAACGGCCAACGCCCCGTGTCCGCACCTTGCCGACCTGCCGGCGCGACACAAGCCGGCCTTCCAATGACATCACCGCACCGTGAAAGGCGCCCGCATGAAAGCCATCTTCCTCGACAACGACGGCACCCTGGTCGACGACATGCCCTTTGCTGCAGAGCCGCGCCGTATCCGTCTGGTCAATGGCGCCGGGCCGGCGCTGCGCTTGCTGTCCGGCCTGGACTATCGATTATTCGTGGTCGCCAACCAGTCCGGCATCGCGCACGGCTGCTTTGGCGAAGACGCGATGACGCCGATGTCCGACCGCTTGCGCGACCTGCTGTTTCGCGAGCAGCTCACGCTCGACGGGTTTTATTATTGCCCGCACCATCCGCTGGGCACCGTCAGCAACTATGCCCATGCCTGCACCTGTCGCAAGCCGTCGCCGGGCATGCTGCTGCGCGCTGCGCACGAGCACGACATCGACCTGCGCGCGTCGTGGATGATCGGCGACATCCTGCACGATGTCGAAGCGGGCAACCGCGCCGGCTGCCGCACGCTGCTGATCGACAACGGCAACGAAACCGAATGGCGCCTGGGCCCGCGCCGGCTGCCCACGCGCATTGCGCCCGACCTGTACCACGCGGCCATGCTGATCGCCGGGCATGGCGACCTGCGCTAACGGGCGGGTATGCCGGCGGCCGCACCCTGGCGCAACTCGCCCCGCGCCTGCAGGATGATATCGCGCGCGGCATGCAGCCCCAGCAGCGCCATGATCGACGCCACCGCGATGTCGGGCCAGCCGGCCCCGGTGCCGAACACACCGAGGGCCGCGAGCATGACGGCCACATTGCCGATCATGTCGTTGCGCGTGCACAGCCACACCGAGCGCATGTTCGCGTCGCCGTTCCGGAACGCATACAGCAACGCCGCCACCGCGCCATTGGCCGCGAATGCCAGCACGCTGACGACGCCCATGGTCTGGGCATGCGGCACCTGTTCACCCGTGCCGAGCCACAATGCCCGGCCCAGTACCAGAAGGCCAAATGCGCCCATCACGAGGCCCTTGGCGTACGCCGCGCGCGAGCGCCACACGACCGCCAGGCCCAGCACGAACAGCGAGACGCCGTAGTTGGCGGCGTCCCCCAGAAAGTCGACCGAGTCCGCCAGCAACGACACCGAACCGGCCGCCAGGCTGCTGACGATCTCGACGCCAAACATGATGAAGTTGATGACAAGAGCCGCCCACAGCACCTTGCGGTAGCGCCCGTCGGGCGGCGGGGCAGCGGAACTGCACGATCCTGAACAGCATGACGACATACGCACCTCCAAAGACGATGGATGCATTAGAATCCCTGTAGTAACTACAAGGTCAATGTCAAGGTGGATGAAGATGCGAATTGGTGAACTGGCGAAGCTGACGGGGTGTCAGTCCGAAACGGTGCGGTTCTATGAACTGAAGGGTCTGCTGCCGCCACCGGTGCGTTCGCAGGCGAACTACCGGGTCTACGATGCGAGCCACGCCGAGCGGCTGCATTTCATCCGCCGCTGCCGGGCGCTGGGCATGTCGCTGGCGGAAATCGCCACGCTGCTGGGTTACCAGGACCAGCCGGAGCGCTCATGCAGCGGCGTCAACGCGCTGGTGGACCATCAGCTGTCCGAAATCGATCGCCAGATCACCGAGCTGCAGCAGTTGCGCACTGCCCTGTCGAGCGTGCGCGCGCGCTGCGACTCGGTGCAGACGGCCGGCCAGTGCGCGATCCTGCGCGAGTTGACCGACCCTGCCTGAAGCTGCGCCGGCGGTCGCCACCGCCCATCGTCCATCGTCAACTACATGCGTGGATCCTCGATCACGAGCTGGTCGTCCATGCGCACGTGCTCGCCCATCAGCACGCGGTGGATCACGGCGCCATGCACGCCGTGCTGCTTGAGAAATTCGACGGCACTGAGGGTGCCCAGGCTGGCCTGGATCTGCATGCCCTGGCGCACGATGTGGGTGGCGTCCGCGTACGGGTTCGACTGCATGTACGGCAGACCCACGTAGCGGCGATCGATCTGTGAAGCTTGCATCTGATTTCTTTCGTTGGGCACCAGCACAAAAAACTCCGTCGACACCGACGCCGACGGAACAACGCAAAATCCTTCGGGATCACGCGAGAGAGAGACACAGCGCCGATCTTAGCGACCCTGTGTTTCAGCTTGATGACATCGCAACACCGCGCCCGCTTGGCGCCGGATGTTGCACATGGCGCACGCCGATGGCTCTACAATTGCCCATCGTTGATTCAACCTGGACAGCAGATGGCAGTATCCGGCGCGGCATCTGGCTTCAATTACGGCTCCGACAAATCGGGCCTGGTATGGGGATTCCTGATCGACCCGGGCGCGACCGCCGCGCCTGGCGCCGTGCCTACCGCCGTGCCCACCGCCGTGCCCACTGCCACCCCCATCGGCGCAGCCGACGCCCTGCGCTGGATGGGCGCGCCACAGCCGGGCCAGTTCATCTGGCTGCACTTCAACCTGTCGAACACGGCCAGCGAACGGTGGCTGCGCCAGCACGCCGGCCTGGCCGACGAGTTCTATGCCACGCTGCACCAGGGCTCGCGCTCGACCCGCATCGAAATCGCCGATAACGCGCTGATCGCCGTCGTCAACGATGTGCTGCACGGCTTTTCGCTCGACAGCGCCGAGATCTCGACCCTGTGGGCCCACGTCACGCCGCATGCCGTCATCAGCGCGCGCCGCAAGCCCCTGGCGTCGATCGAGCGCCTGCGCCAGGACGTGTTGCAGGGCGCGCCGCTGCGCTCGTCGAGCGAGCTGCTGGTGCACTTGCTGCGCGACCAGGCCGATGTGCTGGTGAACATCGTGCGCGACGCGGTCGCGCGCGTCGACACCATCGAAGACCGCCTGCTGGCCGGACGCCTGACGCGCCAGCGCGAAGACTTGGGCGCCTTGCGGCGCGTGCTGGTGCGGCTGCAGCGCCTGCTGGCGCCGGAGCCGGCCGCGCTGTTTCGTCTGCTGCAGCGCCCCCCGGTCTGGGTCGATGGCGATGACCGCCAGGACCTGCGCCAGGCCACCGAAGAATTCACCGTGGTGCTGAGCGACCTGGCTGCCCTGCAGGAACGCATCAAGCTGCTGCAGGAAGAAATCGCCGCGCGCGTCAACGAAGACAACGCGCGCAGCCTGTACCTGCTCACGATCGTGACGGTAATGGCGCTGCCGATCAACCTGATCGCGGGCCTGCTCGGCATGAACGTGGGCGGCGTGCCGCTGGCCGAAAATGGCCATGGCTTCTGGATCGTGTGCGGCCTGATTGCGACCTTCACGACGGTGGCGGCGTGGTTGCTGCTGCGCCTGCAACGCCGCGGTTGATTGGGCGCAGTCAACGTTAAATAGAGGCTAGCGTTGAACTGATGAGCAGCCCGGTGGTCCAACTCCTGTCCCCAACGCCAGGAGTCGATCATGAAAGCGCCACGGTTCAAGAACTGGTTCGCCAGCTTGCAGTCGCTGAACAACCCGCAGCGCCGGCAAGTGCTCGATGCCTTGCATCCTGCGGCCGGCCTCGCTCAGGTGGTGGCGCTGATTGCTCAGGCCAGAGCGCCTGGCCGCTGCTGTCCCCGCTGTGGCAACGGGCGCTGCCACCGGCATGGCTTCGCCAACGATCTGCAGCGCTTTCGCTGTTGCGCTTGCGGGCGCACGTTCAATGACCTGAGCGGCACGCCGCTCGCACGGCTCAGGCTCAAGGGCAAGTGGCTCGCGTATTCCCAGGTGCTGCTTGATTCACTGCCCGTGCGCAAGGGCGCAGACCGGGTTGGCGTGCACCGCAATACCGCCTTCCGGTGGCGCCACCGCTTCCTTGACTGGGTCAAGTTCGACCGGCCTGCGTCCCTGAATGGCATCGTCGAGGCTGATGAAACGTTCCTGCTCGAATCACAAAAAGGATCGCGCACGCTCGATCGCCCGCCACGCCGGCGCGGCGGCCACGCCACCAGGCGTGGCATGTCAACGCAGCTCGATTGCATCCTGGTGGCGCGCGACCGCAACGGGCGCACCGTCGATGCCGTCACCGGGCGCGGCGCACTGACCGCGGCCCAACTCGAGCGCGATCTGCTGCCCAGGCTCGATCCGCAGGCGCTGCTGGTCAGCGACGGCCATCGCGCCTATCGCGCCTTTGCACGCAAGCACCGGATTGCGCACGAAGCCGTCAACCTGCGCGCCGGCGTCAGGGTCAGGCATTCGGGCAGTCGCGCCATCCACGTACAGAACGTGAATGCCTATCACCAGCGCTTCAAGGACTGGCTATCGGGTTTTCGTGGTGTTGCGTCACGCTATCTGGCCAATTATCTGGGTTGGCGCTGGGCACTGGACGGCGGCCGGGTTAGTTCCCCAGAACAATTGCTAAGCATCGCAATCGGCGTCATCAATAGATAACGGTGAATGCGCCTTGATTGCCGCGCGCCATTGGTCTTGCGAATGGCGCAGTCAGCCCGTATCTTGTCTGTTCGTACATGCCTCCATCGAACCCCTTGACTTCACCTTTCAGCTTCCTGGCCGGCGGCGGCGAAATGGGCGCCCTCATGCGCGCTTACGATTGGCAAGCCACATCGCTGGGCCCGCCCGACGGCTGGCCGATGACGCTCAAGACGATGGTCCGCGTCATGTTGTCGAGCAATCACCCGATGTTCATCTGGTGGGGCGGCGAGCTGATCCAGTTCTACAACGACAGCTACCGCCAGACCCTCGGCCCCGAACGCCATCCGTCCGCACTGGCCCAGCCGGGCCGGATCTGCTGGGCCGAAGCCTGGGACCTGATCGGCCCCGAGATCGAACGCATCATGGCCGGCGGCCCCGCTGCCTGGCATGACGACCGGCTGATCCCGCTCACGCGCCATGGCCGGCGCGAAGACCTCTGGTGGACCTACGGCTACAGCCCGATCGAGGACGAAGGCGGTGTGCGCGGCGTGCTCGCCATCGTCAACGACGTCACGCACAGCCACCTGCTGCGCCAGCGCCTCGAGCAGACCCACCACGCGCTGTTCGACACAATGGACGAAGGGTTCGGCATGATCGAGATGATCGACGACGCCCATGGCAAGGCAGTTGATTATCTGTTCGTGGAAGCCAACCCCGCGTTTGCCCGCCACACGGGCCTGGTCGACAGTGTCGGCCAGACGGCGCGCGCGCTGGTGCCCGACCTCGAGCAGAGCTGGGTCGACATCTACGACGCCATCGCCCGCAGCGGTGTGCCACGCCGCTTCGAGCAAGGCTCGGAAGCAATGGGGCGCTGGTTCACCGTCTACGCCAGCCGCATCGCGCACCCGACCCGGCGCCGTGTAGTGCTGCTGTTTACCGATATCAGCAACCAGAAGAACGCCGAGCGCGCCCTGCAGGCGAGCGAAGCGGCCGCGCGCGCCGCCCTCGCCCAGGCCGAGGCCGACCGGCGGCGACTCGATGCGCTGCTCAGTTCGGCACCCGTGGGCATCGTCTACGCCGACGCCCAGGGCGCGCTCTCGTCGGCCAACCCGATGATGCACGTGCTGTGGGGCGAGCATCCCATGACCACCAGTCCGGAAGGCTATGGCGACTGGCGCGGCTGGTGGGCCGACAGCTCGCAGCGTCATGGCCAGCCGGTCGAGGCCCGCGACTGGTCGCTGGTGCGCGCGCTGCGCGGCGAGCAGGTCGATGCCGACCTTGTCGAGATCGAGCCATTCGGCCGGCCGCATGAGCGGCATACCCTGCTCACCCGGGCCGCACCGATCCGTGACGACGCCGGCAACATCACCGGCGCCGTGGCCGCATCGATGGACATGACGGCCCAGGTGCAGGTGCAGCGCGCACTGCGCGAGAGCGAAAACAAGTTCCGCACGATGACCGAGGCGATGCCGCAGATGGTGTGGTCGGGCCTGCCCGATGGCACCAACGATTACGCGAACCGGCGCTGGTGCGACTTCACGGGGATGTCGAGCCAGGCGCTGGCCGGCAGCGGCTGGACCCGCGCCATTCATCCCGACGACCTGTCGGCGCTGCGGGCGCAGTGGATGGCCAGCCTGGCCAGCGGCGCGCTGTTCGAGATCGAGCACCGGCTGCGCCACCACAGCGGTGACTACCGCTGGGTGCTCAACCGTGCGCTGCCGGTGCGCGACGAGGCCGGCACCATCATCCGCTGGATGGGCACGGTCACCGACATGCACGACCACCGGCTGGCCGCCGAAGAACTCAAGGCCGCCAATGCCCGCAAGGATGAATTCCTGGCAATGCTCGCGCATGAGCTGCGCAATCCGCTGGCCCCGATCAGCACCGCCGCCCAGATGCTCAAGCTCTCGAGCCTCGATCCGAAGCGCACCGCGCATGCGGCCGACGTGATCGGCCGCCAGGTGCGGCACATGGTCGAGCTGGTGGACGATCTGCTCGACGTCTCGCGCGTCACGCGCGGCCTGGTCGAACTCGAGCGCCTGCCGGTCGATCTCAAGACTGTCATCCACAGCGCCATCGAGCAGGCGCGCCCGCTCATCGAAAAAAAGGGCCACACGCTCGCCACGCGCCTGGGCGCGGCCAACGTCACCGTCACGGGCGACCGCAAGCGGCTGGTGCAGGTGATGACCAACCTGCTGGGCAACGCGGCCAAGTACACGCCGGATGGCGGCGAGATCACCGTGTTTGCCCAAGCCGACGCTGCCAGCGGCTGCGTGACCCTGTCGGTCAGGGACAACGGAATCGGCATCGAGGCCAGCCTGCTGCCCGACATCTTCGCGCTGTTCACGCAAGCCCGGCGCACCCCCGACCGGGCGCAGGGCGGGCTGGGCCTGGGGCTGGCCCTGGTGCGCAGCATGGTCACGCTGCACGGCTGCAGGGTCGAGGCGCACAGCGACGGCCCCGGCCACGGCAGCTGCTTTGCCGTCACCTTGCCGCTGGGCCCGGACGGGGCCGGCCCCGTCGCCGCCACGCGCGAAGACGATGCGCTGGCCGCGCACACGGCGCTGCGCATCATGATCGTCGACGACAACCGCGACGCCGCCGAGTCGCTGGGCATGGTGCTGGCGGCCGTGGGCCACACGGTGCAGGTCGAGGAGTCGCCCCATGGCGCCCTGCTGCGGGCCGAATCCGAGGCGTTCGATGTCTGCCTGCTCGATATCGGCCTGCCCGACATGGACGGCTACCAGCTTGCGCGCCGGCTGCGGACGGCGCCACGCCTGGCAGGCGCGGTCATGGTGGCGCTCAGCGGCTATGGACAACCGCAGGACGTGGCCGCGTCGCAGGCCGCAGGTTTTTCGCGGCACCTGGTCAAGCCGGTGGACATTCCGTATCTGCTGGCGCTGCTCGACACACTGGCACCGGGCGCGGGGACCATGCCGGCTTGAGCACAATCGTACGGCATGCACCCGTGCCCCGGCGTAAGATGGCTGAACGTCAAGACGCACGCCACCATCGAAAGGACACTCTCCAGTGAGTTTCGCCACCGACCAGCAAGCGGGTTCCGTCCAACTATCGGCCAATGCCCAGCGGATGCTGGGCTTGCGCGGGGCCGTCTTCGCGACCTGGGAAGCGCGCGTGCGCGAACGGGTCGCGCAGGCCCGCAATGTGCAGCATCCGATCCTGATCGATACACTGCCGGTGTTCTACGACAACATCGTCCAGAGCATCAGTCCGGATTATCCGCGCACCTCCGCCGTCGATGGCACCACGGTCGCGGCCGAGCATGGCGGCGAGCGCGCCCGCATCACGTCGTACGATCACAATGCGCTGATCGAGGAGTACCAGATCTTCCGCTGGGCCATCTTCGATGTGCTGCACCGCGAACAGGTCGTGCTCGATCACCGCGAAGTCCACACGATCCACTCATCGATCGATTCCGGCATCCAGGAAGCCGTCGAAGCGTTCTCGCTGGTGCACAGCGGCTTCCGCGAGCGCTTCGCTGCAGCGCTGACGCACGATATGCGCGGCCCGCTGGGCGCCACGATCACTGCGCTCGAACTCATCCTGCGCAGCAGCGACCCGGACCAGATGAAAAAGGTGGCCGGCAAGGCGCTGGCCAATACCCGGCGCATGAGCAGCATGGTCGACGAATTGCTCGATACGATGGCGTTTCACAGTGGCGAGAACATTCCGTTGACCATCACGGCCTTTCCGATGGATGAACTCGTGGCCGAGGTACTGGCCGATGCACGCACCGCGCACGGCTCCCGTTTCGAGCTGCACGCGCATCCTGTCGATGGCTGGTGGGATCGTCAGGTGTGCAAGCGGGCGATCGAGAATCTGGTATCCAACGCCGTGAAATACGGGGCGCCTGCCACGCCGATCAGCGTCAAGGTCGACCGGCTCCACGAACGCCTGCTCGTGTCGGTGCACAACGACGGCCCGCCGATCCCGCCGCATGAGCAGGAATGCATCTTCCAGATGTACCGCCGTGCCGAGCTCGCACAGCGCGGCGATCCGCAAGGCTGGGGCATCGGCCTGCCCTATGTGCGCGCAGTGGCCGAAAGCCATGGCGGCAGTATCGGCCTGGACAGCAGCCAGGACCGCGGCACGACGTTCTTCATCAATATCCCGATTGACGGGCGTCCCCATGCCGGGTCACGTACACTGGTTACCGGGCAGGCGCCGGGAGCGACGACGATCGACTGAATCACTGCCTGACCTGGCCGGCACGTCACAACGATCTCCAGGAGAACCCTCATGCCCCACGACATCACGCTGCGCACCCTGTCGCATGCCGAGGCCCGCGCCTGCAGCGGGCAACTGGCCGATATCCTGATCGATTGCGTCGAAGGCGGCGCATCGGTCAGCTTCATGCTGCCGCTGTCGCGCGCGACGGCGCTGGACTACTGGCACGACATCGCGGGGGGCGTGGAGCGCGGAGAGCGCACGCTGATCGTGGCGCAGGACAGGTCTGGCATTCTTGGCACCGTCCAGCTGATTACCGCCATGCCCGACAACCAGCAACATCGGGCGGATGTGGCCAAGCTGCTGGTGCGGCGCCAGGCACGGGGCGCGGGCATCGGCCGACGCTTGATGGAGGCAGTCGAAGAAGCCGCGCGTGCGCAAGGGCGCAGCGTGCTGGTACTCGACACGGCTGACAGCACGGCCGAACGCCTGTATGTACGGTCGGGCTGGCAGCGCGTCGGCAGCGTCCCTGACTTCGCCTGTTTGCCCGACGGCCCGCCATGTGCGACGACCTTCTTCTACAAGCACTGCAGGCCTGCGAATGCGACTGCGCGCTGATCGGTCATGCGGCGATACGATACAATACAATACAAGCAATTAAAACGAATTCAATGAATTCTCATTGAGGCAACGGATAGTGCGGGAGCAATTCAGGTGGCAATCAAGCAAAGTACGGTCATGTCCGACGAGGTATGCACCACGCAGGTCGCGGCGCAGATGCTCGGTATCTCGGTGTCGCTGGTGCAGCAGCTGGTGGAAACCGGCGTGCTGGATGCCTGGAAGACCCAGGGCGGACACCGCCGGATTCCGCTCAAGGCAGTACTCGACTACAAGAACAAGCTGGCCGGCAGCATGGGGCGCGACGCCAGCGGGCGCGCGACCATTCTGCTGATCGAGGATAACGCCATCCAGCGCGCCCTGTACCAGCGCCAGTTTGCTGCCTGGGACTTGCCAGCGGATTTCATCTATTGTGAAAACGGCTATCAGGCGCTCCTGCAGATTGCGCGCCGTCCGCCCGACATCCTGCTGGCCGACATCGTCATGGAGGGCATCGATGGCTTCGAAGTGGTGCGCACCGTCATGACCGACCCGGAGCTGGCCAACGTCAGTATTGCCATCCTGTCCGGGCTGCCTGCCGACGAGCTCGCAGCCCGCGGCGGCGTTCCGGCAGGCGTCGTGTTCTTTCCCAAACCAATCAATTACGACGAGCTGCGTGGCTACCTGCGGGCGAGCGTCGCGCAGCGCGCCCGCAAGCCGGCGCAGGCGTAGCACGCACCTGCCAGACCTGCAATCACCATATTTCTCATCTTCGTTCAAATAAATTAAATTAACGAATTTAAAGGTTTTGATGTAGACTCGTTGTCTGCCAGGAGAGCCGTCATGCGCACGTCATCTGCCGTTTCCATGCCGCGCGCTGGTCGCCTCGCAGGGTGCCGATGAATACCGACGGGGGCATGGGTGAATGCAGTCACATCGATGAACGACCTGCCATGGTGGCAACGCCTGGACACGCGCACGGTCAGCGTCATGATCTGCGCAGGCCTGGTGCTGCTGCTCACACTGGCGCTGGCCGGTTCAGCCTGGGTATTGCGCTTTCGCGAGATCGACGACTGGGCCAGCGATCTCGACAACCTGACGCTGGCGCTGGCCGAGAGCACCGCGCAATCGATGGCCTCGTCCAGCCTGGCGCTCGACAGCATCCTCGCCACGCTGCCGACCGGCGACGGCGATCCGGCGCTGGGGAGCGAAGCACTCTATCGCACCATGAGCGACAAGATCAGCGGCCTGCCTCAGGTGGCCGTGGCCAGCATCATCGGCGCCGACGGCGCGCTGCTCAGTTCCACACGCGCCTGGCCAACGCCGGTCATCAACCTGGCCGAGCGCGATTATTTCGCCTACCACCGCGCGCACCGCGACCCCGCTCCCTACGTCAGCCGTCCGGTACGCAACAAGATCAACGGCGCCTGGACGTTTTACCTGAGCCGGCGTCGCGAAACGCCCGATGGCCGCTTCGCGGGCGTGGCGGTGGTGGGCATCTCGTGCGCCTCGTTCACCGACTTCTTCCGTTCTGTCAGCCCCGGCCAGCGGGCGGCGATTTCGTTGTTGTCGAGCGACCAGGTTCTGCTGGCATCGTGGCCGCAGCGTGACGCCCTGATGGGCCTGCAGCCAGCCGCCGCTGCGAACGCCGACGAGGCGCGCATGGTGGCGCAGCGACCGGTGCGCAACTACCCGCTGGTGATCGAAGCATCCGTGCCCCAGGCGCTGTTGACAAGCGACTGGTGGCGCAATCTGCGCCCGCTGGGCGCCATTGCGATGACCGGCATGCTGGGCGTGGCGCTGGCCTTTGGCACGGTGCTGCGCATCGTGCGCCAGCGCGAGCGCGATGCGGTCGAGGCGCTTGCGCTCAAGGCCCAGGCCGATGCGGCCAACCAGGCCAAGTCGCGTTTCCTGGCGATGATGAGTCACGAGATCCGCACCCCGATGAACGGCATTGTCGGCATGTCCGAACTGCTGTTCGGCGCCGGGCTGCCGGCGCCGCTGGACACGTATGCGCGAACGGTCCACCAGAGCGTGCTCGAACTGCTGCGCACCATCAACGACATCCTCGACTTTTCGAAGGTCGAGTCCGGCAACCTGGAACTGCTTCCGCAGGCATTCGATCCAATGCGCCATGCGGCGCAGCGGGTCGACTCGTACCGCATGAGCGCAGAGCGCAAGCGCCTGTCGATCGTGCTGCGACCGGGCGTGCTGCCACCGGCCGTCATGGCCGACCCCGACCGCATCGGCCAGGTGCTGGGCAATTTGCTCAGCAATGCGATCAAGTTCACCCCCGCTGGCGGCGGCCCGATCGAACTGACCGTGCTGGCCCGGCGCGATCCCGACACGAGCGGCGGGTGGCTGCTGCTATACCAGGTGAGCGATCACGGCATCGGCATCGACCCGGCTGCGCAGGCGCGCCTGTTCCAGCCCTTCAGCCAGGCTGACAACACCATCAGCCGCGTGTACGGCGGGACCGGGCTGGGCCTGGCCATCTGCCGCCGCCTGGCCGACCTGATGGGCGGCAGTATCGACCTGGTCCCGCGCACCGGGCCGGGCGCCTGTTTTCGCCTGGTCGTGCCGTGCAGCCTGGCGCCGGCGCCGGCGCCCGACACCGTCAGCGCAGCCGGACTGCGGGCCACCGTGGGGACGCCGCGCGTGCTCGTCGTCGAAGATACCGAGATCAACCGCGAACTGCTGCGCATCCTGCTTGAAAAACTTGGCTGCCGGGTCGACGAAGCGGTGAATGGCGCGGTCGCGCTGGCAGCGCTGGAGACCAGCAACTACGACCTGGTGCTGATGGACTGCATGATGCCGGTACTCGACGGCTACGAAGCCTGCCGCCGGCTGCGCCAGCGTGAACACGCCACCGGCGCCCCGCGCATGGCCGTGGTGGCGCTGACCGCCAGCGCCATCGACGGCGACCGCGAACGCTGCCTGGCGGCCGGCATGGACGATTACCTGAGCAAGCCATTCACGGCGGAGCAGCTGGGCGACCTCGTGCGACGCTGGACGCAGCCGGCGCGCTGACGGGGCGGGCAGGCCCTGCCGGCCCTGCCCGCCCTGCCCGGCGTGTCGACGGCCGGCAGCCCGGCGATCACGAGGTTGCCGGCACGGACGCCGTCAACAGGCGCACGGCGGCCTCGGCGGCGCGGAAATCGAAGCGCCGCAGCGGGTTCCACACACGGTCGAGTATCACCGCCGGTAGCAGCGGCGCCAGCGCGGCCAGGTAGGCTTCAGCCTGTTCCAGCGCCTCGGCGTCAAGCGCTTCGAGCAGACTCGTCAGGTGCGCGTGCAGCACCGCCGGCGACGCTGCCACGAGCGAGGCTGCCGGCGCCGGCACCGGTCCAAGGTACTGCTCGATCGCACGCCGCGCCTGCGCCAGCACCTGCGTCAATGGTGCCAGGTCGACCGCGACGCCGTCGGCACCCGGATCGCGCATGGCGGCGTACAGCATCCGCTCGGTCTCGTGCGCGGCAACGCGCGTGGCAGGCAGGGCCAGGCTGGCGGCCACGCCGGCCAGTTTGTGGGCCAGTGCGGCCGCTTCGCCGGGCCGGCCGGCAGTCAGGCTGGCGCCGATCAGGGCCGCGCTGTCGCCATGCAATTCGAGGAACTGGGCCAGATACTGGCGGTAGGCCGCGCCGTCCAGCCACAGGGCGAGTCCGGCAGCCACATCGAGCGCGTCGTCGTCGACCTGAGCCGGCGCCGGGCCGGCCAGGGTGCCCAGGCCCGCGCCCGCGCCCCCGCCCTCGCCCTCGCTCCCGCACAAGCGTGCAATCAGCGCGATCATCGCCGGCACATCGAATGGCTTGCTCAATACATGGCACATGCCGGCTTCGAGCGCCGCCTCCTGCTGCTCCTTGAACGCGCCGGCAGTCAGTGCAATGACCGGCAGGCCGTCGAACTGCGGCATGCGGCGCAGTTGCCGGGTCGCCTCGATGCCGTCCATGACGGGCATCTGCACGTCCATCAACACGACGTCGGCCTGTTCCGGATGCGCCAGCAGCCAGTCCAGCGCCTGCCGGCCATCGCCGACGCAGACGGTCTCGGCGCCCTGGTCGCGCAAGACGCGCTGGACCACCTCGCGGTTGATGTCGCTGTCGTCGACGACCAGCACGCAGACATCGCGCAGAGTCTGGTCCGACGGCGCCGCGGCCGCGCAGACGGCCGTGGCGCCCGCTTCGGTGGATGCCTGCAGTGGCAGGCTGAAGCTGAACACGCTGCCGCGTCCGGGTGCGCTGTCGACGATCAGCGCGCCCCCCATCAGTGCAACCAGCTGGCGGCAGATGGTCAGCCCCAGGCCGGTGCCACCGAAGCGCCGCGTGGTGGAACTGTCGGCCTGGGTAAATGGCGAGAAGATCGCCTCCTGGGCAGCAGGGTCGATGCCGATGCCGGTGTCCTGCACGCTGAACTGGAGCACCAGGGCGTCGCCATCGCGCCGCAGCAAGGTGCAGTGCAGCGCGACCTGGCCGTTGGGTGTGAACTTGACCGCATTGCCGGTGAGATTGAGCAGAACCTGCTCGAGCCGCAATGCGTCCCCGAGCAGGATGCCAACGCCGGGCGGCGGCGTGTCGACGATCAGTTGCAGGTCCTTGCCCGCGGCGCCGATGCGCATGCTGGTGGCGACCTTTTCCAGCAACTCGCCCAGGCAGAACGGCGCGGTCTCGATCAGCATGTGCCCGGCCTCGATCTTCGACACGTCGAGGATGTCGTTGACGATGGCCAGCAGCGACTGGCCCGACACGCGGATATTACGCACCATGCTGCGGGCGTCGGCGTCGATCTGGCGCTGCTTGAGCAGATAGGCGAAACCCAGCACGGCATTGAGCGGCGAGCGGATCTCGTGGCTCATATTGGCCAGAAACTCGGCCTTGCTGCGGCTGGCCGCCTCGGCCGCATCGCGGGCCAGCAGCATCTCGGCTTCGGCGCTCTTTTGCGCCGAAATATCCTGCGCGAAGACCAGGGTTGCCGGGCCATCCGCCAACCGTACCTGCGCGGTGGTCTTGTAGACCGGCACGGACGAGCCCCATTTGCCCAGGCCGATCGCCTCGAAATGCTGCTCGGTGGGGGTATCGGCCTCGATCAGGGCCTCGTGCCGTGCCAGGTCGGCCAGCGACGGCGCAGCGATCATGGCGCGCCAGCGCAGGCCGGTCAGGTCGTCCGACGCCGCGTACCCGTGCAAGGCCCGGTAGCGCGGGTTGGAATAGATGAAGCGGCCATGGCGCAGGATGGCGATGGCCAGCGGCGCGTCCTCGATCAGCGTGCGAAACCGCGCTTCGCTGTCATACACGCCCTGCATCGCAGCGCGTGCGCGCGCCTGTTCTGCATCCTGGCGCGCCCACTGTGCGCGCCTGCGCTGCACTACCGCCAGCGCCCCGCAGGCGGCAGTTGCCAGCAGGGCAAACAGCACGGCCAGCGTCAGCCCCTGGTGCCGCAGCGGCGCGGCGACCGCAGTGACGTCGCGACTCAGGCCGATCACCAGCGGGTAGTCCATGGCGAGCGCCGCCGGCGCGATCGTGGCCATGGCCATGACGCGCTGCTCGCCCGTGGTGTAGACCCGGCCTTCGAGTATGCCTGCCATCTTTCCACTGCTGCGGTGGCGCTGGAACAAGGTGCCCGGGCGCGCCAGGTTGGTGCCGTCGATGTTGCCCTTCGGCGGATAGTTCAGCAATTGCCGCCCGCCACCGTGGACTACCACGGCCCAGACGTCGGGCGCATACATGGCGGTGCGGAACTGGCCGGTGAAATATTCGGGGTCGAGGGTGGCCAGCACGAGTCCCGCGAACCGGCCGGCGGCGTCCGGCACCATGCGGGCGACTGTCACCACCTGGTCACCGCGGATCGACCGGAACGGCTCGGCCACATACAGGGTGCGGCTGCTGGGCGCGCGGCGCACTGCGGTCACATAGTCGCGCCGGGAAAAATCGTGCGCGTACAAATCGTGCTGGCTGGCAGCGCGCACCCGCCCGTCACGGTCGAATACCATCATCGCGCGCAGGCCGGGCATCGCGCCGACCAGCGCCGACAGGCGGGCGGCCAGCTCTGCATCGGCAACGGCGCCATCCGGGGCGCTGAGGTAATCGCGCACCACGCCTTCGAGCGCCACATTGGTGGCCTCGAGATCGGTCTCGATATTGCTGGCCAACAGCGTGGTGAGCGACAACAAGCGGGCCCGCTCGCTGCTCTCGAGACGCGCCACCTCAGTTAGTTGCAGATAGGCAAGACTGGCGCCGATGAAGACCAGCGCTGTTGCCAGCATGGCAAACTCGATGTATCGACGCCGCATGGTGGTTCCGGTGGGTAGGCGGATCAATTTTGTCATGCTACACCTGACTGGCAGAAGTACAACAAGTACATCGCTGAATTGCAGCAAACGCGCCGCGGTCCCGATCGATCCTCCATGTTGCATCAAGGAAGGCATCGCGCGGTGTGCGTCGTGACAAATCACAACACTGCAGCAAAAAATAAATCGATTTATTCGTTTGATTCGAGATATTCAGTTTCTTATGGCATAAAATTGTTGCTGGTATGAATTAAACAGGTGGTGGGACAAGTCTGCCACGCCTTCCAGCAGGAGTCTGTCATGCGCAATAATTTTCCGGTTACCGATGTCGAGATCGAACTGAGCGACACCGAAACGATCGTCTCGACCACGGATTTGCAAGGCAACATCACCTATGCAAACACGTATTTCATCGCCATCAGCGGCTACACCGAGGAAGAGCTGATCGGGGCGCCCCAGAACATCCTGCGCCATCCCGACATGCCGGTCGAGGCGTTTGCCGATATGTGGGCCACGATCCGCTCGGGCCGGTCCTGGACGGGCATGGTCAAGAACCGTTGCAAGAACGGCGACGCGTATTGGGTGATGGCCAACGCCACCCCGGTCATGGAAAACGGCAAGGCCGTCGGCTACATGTCGGTGCGCACGAAACCGACGCGCGCCCAGATCACGGCGGCCGCCGAACTGTATCGGAATCTCAAGGCCGGCACTGCAGGCAATATCCGCCTCGAACAAGGCATGGTGCGCGCGACCGGACTGCGCGGCCGACTGGCCGCCGCAACCAGGATGTCGCTGCGTCGCCGCATCACATTGAACGTGACGGGCCAGTGCGCGATGCTGATGTTACTGATGGGCTTCCACCTGTTTGACGGCGCAGTACGGTTCCCGTACCTGGAAACCCCGCTCGGCATCTTGACCGGCGCCGCCGGCGTGTCATTGCTGTACTTCTGGTACGCGCTGCACGCGACCCTGCTGCGTCCGATGGAAGTCGCGCGCCAGGCCTGCCAGACCATGGCCGGCGGCGACCTGAGTGTCGAATTCAGCAGCAACCGGCAGGATGAAATGGGCCAGCTGATGCGGGCCATGCACCAGTTGCGCGTCAACCTGCAATCCATCGTGGGCGATGTGCGCACCAACTTCCAGCAAATCAGCGTGGCGACTGCGGAGATCGCGACCGGCAATATGGACCTGTCGGGGCGCACCGAGTCCCAGGCCTCGGCGCTCGAAGAGACCGCGTCGAGCATGGAAGAGCTGGCCTCGACCGTCCAGCAGAACAGCGCCAGCGTCGGCCAGGCCAGCACCATGGCCGAATCCGCCGACGGCACCGCCGTCAGCGGTGGCCTCATTGTCGGCGAAGTGATTGCCACCATGGACGAGATCTCGGAAGCATCGCGCAAGATCGGCGACATCATCGGCATCATCGAGAGCATCGCCTTCCAGACCAATATCCTGGCCCTGAACGCTGCCGTCGAAGCGGCCCGTGCCGGCGAAGAGGGGCGCGGGTTTGCCGTCGTCGCCAGCGAAGTGCGCAACCTGGCCCAGCGCAGCAACACCTCGGCGCAGGAGATCAAGCGGCTGATCGCCGCCTCGATCAGCAAGGTCGAGGCCGGCGCCGCCCTGGCCGTGCGCGCCGGGGAAACCACCCAGCAGGTGCAGGCCGCCGTCCGCAAAGTCAGCGGCCTGATGAACGAAATCGCCTCCGCCTCGCGCGAACAGGTCGCGGGCATTGGCCAGGTCAACGACGCCGTCACGCAGATGGATGGCGTGACCCAGCAGAATGCCGCACTGGTGGAGCAATCGGCCGCCGCGGCCGCCGCCCTGCAGGAACAGACGCTCAAGGTCGTCCAGGCACTGGCCGTGTTCAAGCTGGCCCGCAGTGCAGTGCCAGCGTCCATCCTGGCGACGCCGCCCCGCCGCTCTGCGGGCGTCAACCGCGCCGCCACGCTGCAGCTGGCCCTGCCATGATCGGGACCGGTCGGCAAGCCCCGCCGGTCGCGCGTGCAGGTCTGAAGAAAGTCGCCGTCAAGCAGTTACGGCCAGGAATGTATGTCGAGCAACTGTGCTGCTCGTGGATCGACACGCCGTTCTGGCAATCGTCCTTCCTGATCGAGTCGGCGACGCAACTCGAGCGCATCGCGACCAGTCGTGCCGCCGAAGCCTGGATCGACACCGAGCGCGGACTCGATGTCGATCCCGCGCCGGAGGCGAGCGCCACTGCGCCGGCCGCAGCGCGCACTGCAGACGATACGGTGTTTCGCTTCCGCCCCGCCCCGCGGGCCACGATGGACGACGAACTCGGCCGCGCCGCCGTGCTGCTCGACCAGTCGAAGCGCGCCCTGTTCAACATGTTCAACGAGGCGCGCATGGGCTGCGCGGTCGAGGTGCGCGACGCCATGCCGATGGTGGAATCGATCGCCGCCTCGGTGCTGCGCAACCCGGGCGCGCTGATCGGCCTGGCGCGCCTGAAGACCGCCGACAACTACACCTACATGCATTCGGTCGCGGTCTGCGCGCTGATGATCGCGCTCGCGCGCCAGCTGGGGCTCGACGACCATCTCGCGCGCGAACTGGGCCTGGCCGGACTGCTGCACGACGTCGGCAAGATGGCCGTCCCGGCCGAAGTGCTCAACAAACCGGGCAGCCTGACCGAGGACGAGTTTTGCGTCGTGCGCAGCCACCCGGCGCAGGGCCACGCCATGCTGCTGGCCTCGCCCGGTGTCGGTCCGGTCGCGCTGGAAGTGTGCCTGCACCACCACGAGCGCCCGGACGGCCGTGGCTATCCGCACCGGTTGTCCGGTGACGAGCTGGGCCTGTATGCGCGCATGGGCGCGGTCTGCGATGTGTACGATGCCATCACGTCGAACCGCCCCTACAAGGCAGGCTGGTGCCCGGCCGATTCGCTGCGACGCATGGCCGAATGGGCCCGCGCCGGGCAATTCGACGAGGCGGTGTTTGCCGCCTTCGTCAAATGCCTGGGCATCTATCCCGTGGGCACGCTGGTGCGCCTGCAATCGGGCCGCCTTGGCGTCGTCGCAGAACAGCCCTGCGGCAAATCGCTGCTGCTGCCCAAGATCAAGGTGTTTTTCTCGACACGGGCGCGGGCGTATATCCGGCCGGAGTTGATCGACCTGGGGGCGCCGGGCGCGCGCGATGCAATTGTTGGATGCGAGAATGCTGCCGAGTGGGGTTTGCGGGACATCGACCGGTACTGGCTTGGGGATGGCGTCGTGAAGGCGCCCTGAATAGGGTGATTGTCACGGCGCGGATGCGTCGTCCGGGCAGAAAAAAGGCCAATCCGAAGATTGGCCTTTTCTTGATTCTGTTGGTCGGGGCGAGAGGATTCGAACCTCCGACCCCGTGCACCCCATGCACGTACGCTACCAGGCTGCGCTACGCCCCGACTAGTCAATAATTATATCAGAGCCACAAAAAAAATCTTGCGATTTTGCCATACCCAGCGCGGCGGTATGGCCCGGCGCTGACTTGCGCTTATTTCCCGTTACTTCCACTCTCCGCGCAACGTCATGACCTGCTGCTGCAGGTACTCCGGCGTCGCCAGCTCCGGCGCCACCGGCGTGCCCACCGCCAGCGACAGTTGCGAGCGCATGCCGCGCGCGATGCGCCGGCCGAACAGATTGCCCTGGTCGCGTGTGAACCAGCTGCCCCACAGGCCACGCAGCGCCATTGGAATCACCGGCACCTTGTTGCGCTCGACGATCTTGGTGATGCCGTTTCTGAACTCGCTCATCTCGCCCGTCTTGGTCAGGCGCCCTTCCGGGAAGATGCAGACCAGCTCACCGTCGTGCAGCGCGTGGGCGATGTCGACGAAGGCCTTTTCCATCGTCCACGGGTCTTCCTTGGCCGGCGCGATCGGGATCGCATTCACCGCGCGGAAAATCCAGCGCAGGAACGGCGTCTTGAAGATGCGGTGGTCCATCACGAAGCGGATCGGGCGCGGGCTGGCGGCGTTGATGACGATCGCGTCGACGTAGCTCACGTGGTTGCAGACCAGCACCGCCGGGCCTTCGGCGGGAATGTGCGAGGTGTCGATCATGCGCACGCGGTAGACGGTGTGGATCAGAATCCAGGCCAAAAAGCGCATCAGGAATTCCGGCACCAGCGAGAAGATGTAGATTGCGACGACCACATTGAGCAGCGCCGTGGTCAGGAACAGTTCCGGAATCGAAAAGCCCTGCCCCAGCAGCAGGATCGCCACGCCGGCCGAGGCCACCATGAAGATGGCATTCAGGATGTTCATGCCGGCGATCGTGCGCGAGACGTGTTGTTGGTCGCAGCGCGTCTGGATCAGCGCGAACAGCGGCACGATGAACAGGCCCCCGAACACACCGATCATCACGAGGTCGAACAGGATGCGCAAGGCGCCCGGTTGGCCCAGCAGCGCCAGCCAGTCGACGATCGCCGTGCCCGCCGTGAAGCCCGAGCTGGCGAAATACAGGTCGATGCCAAACACCGACAAGCCAATCGAGCCGAACGGCACCAGGCCGATCTCGACCTTGTGGCCCGACAGGCGCTCGCACAGCAGCGAGCCGGCGCCGATGCCGAGCGAAAACACGGTCAGGAGCAGCACGAATACGCTGTGGTCGCCGCGCAGGTAATCCTTGGAAAACACGGGGAACTGGGCCAGCAGCAACGCGCCATAGAACCAGAACCACGAGTTGCCCAGCATCGACAGGAACACGGTGCGGTTCTTGCGCGAGAACGCCAGATTGCGCCACGATTCGGCAATGATGTTGCGGCTGATGCGCAACTCGGGCACCGGGGCCGGCGATGGCGGGATGCGCCAGCTGGCCAGCAGGCCCAGCACGGCAAACAGCACCGTGCCGCCGGCCACCAGCATGATGCCGTTCGGCCGGCCAACCAGCACCGCGCCGGCCACTTCGCCCAGCAGGATGCCGACGAACGTCCCCATCTCGACGACGCCATTGCCGCCAACCAGTTCATCGGGCTTCAGGTTTTGCGGCAGGTAGGCGTATTTGACGGGACCGAACAGCGTCGAGTGCATGCCCATGCCGATCACGGCCGCAATCAAGAGCCACAGATTGTGCGTCATCCAGCCGAGACCGGCCACCAGCATGATCGCGATCTCGGCGATCTTGACGATGCGCGCGAGCCGGGCCTTGTCGAACTTGTCGGCCAGCTGGCCCGCCGTGGCCGAGAACACCACGTATGGCAGGATGAACAGGCCGGGGATCAGGTTGTTGATGAGCGACGGGTCGAGCGTGGTCCAGTTCAGCGCGTCATAGGTCATCACGACCAGGAGTGCCGTCTTGAACAGGTTATCGTTGAACGCGCCCAGGAACTGGGTCCAGAAAAAGGGGGCGAAACGACGCTGGGTCAGCAGGGAGAATTGGCTCGGTTGGCGCATGCTGGAGGGCTCGGGTGACTAGGATGCCGTAATGTACAACGGCAAGCACGGCCGAACAAAGCATGTTTCTCATATTCATGCTTGCGTATTCGCATCTGATACCGAAGGTCGTGACCGGCGATACGACACCGCCTGGAAGAATCGTGCAGCGCTACCCGGCCTGCATGGCGCGGGTGGCCGCAGAGCCACCCTGCCCCCAGCCTTAGCCCAGCGATTCCAGGCGAATCCGCGTCACCTTGCCAATCACGGCCGGCATCGCTTCGATCCTGGCGATCGCCGCATCGATGCTCTTCTCCTGCGTCTGGTGCGTGAGCATGATGATGTCGATATCGGTCTGGTTGCCCGGCTCTTTCTGCAGCACGGCGTCGATCGAGATATTGCCATCGGCCAGGATGCGCGTCAGGTCGGCCATGACGCCCAGCTGATCCTGCACGTGCACGCGCAGGTAGTAGCTGGTGGTGATGTCGGCCATCGGCATGATCGCCACGTCGCTCATCTGGTTTGGCTGGAACGCCAAGTGCGGCACGCGGCCCGATGGATCGACGGTGGCCAGGCGCGTCACGTCGACCAGGTCGGCGATCACGGCCGATGCGGTCGGCTCTGCGCCCGCGCCCTTGCCGTAGTACAGCGTGACGCCCAGGGCATCGGCATGCACCAGCACGGCGTTCATCGCGCCCTCGACATTGGCGATCAGGCGCGCAGCCGGGATCAGGGTCGGGTGCACGCGCAGCTCGATGCCTTCACCGGCTGCAGTCGTCGTGCGGCGGGTGATGCCCAGCAGCTTGATGCGGTAGCCCAGCTGTTCGGCGTAGCGGATGTCGACTGCCTGCAACTGGCTGATGCCTTCCACGTAGGCCTTGTCGAACTGGACCGGGATGCCGAAGGCAATCGCCGACATGATCGTCAGCTTGTGCGCGGCATCGACGCCTTCGATGTCGAAGGTCGGATCGGCCTCGGCGTAACCCAGCGCCTGCGCCTGGGCCAGCACGGTGGCGAAATCCAGGCCCTTGTCGCGCATCTCGGACAGGATGAAGTTGGTGGTGCCGTTGATGATGCCGGCCACCGATTCGATGCGGTTGGCGGTCAGGCCTTCGCGCAGCGCTTTGATGATCGGGATGCCACCGGCCACGGCCGCTTCGAACGCGACGATCACGCCCTTCTCTTGTGCGGCGGCGAAAATCTCGTTGCCGTGCAGCGCCACCAGCGCCTTGTTGGCGGTGACGACATGCTTGCCGTTGGCAATGGCTTGCAGCACCAGTTCGCGCGACAGCTCGTAGCCGCCGATCAGCTCGACGACGATGTCGATGTCGGGATGGTTCACCACGGCAAACGGATCGCTGACGACCAGCACGTCATCACCGGTGACAGAGCGTGCGCGCTCGGTATTGCGCGCGGCGACCATCGTCACCTCGATGCCGCGGCCGGCGCGGCGGCGGATGTCTTCCTGATTGCGCTTGAGTACATTAAAGGTACCGGCACCAACGGTGCCGATGCCC
>Ga0308164_10001649_pt1 | contig 25165 bp, 24 predicted proteins | sample PhyTR2_FD_201031 | JGI IMG/M metagenome (GOLD analysis project Ga0308164, IMG submission 201031) | Phyllosphere microbial communities from UC Gill Tract Community Farm, Albany, California, United States - DLSLT.R2 | ecosystem: Host-associated > Plants > Phyllosphere > Unclassified | place: USA... | reverse complement strand
TTCAAAGCCGGTGAGATGATGAGCCTGCTCATGACCGCAGGCATGAATGATCCGCTGTTCCATGGCATGGATGATGCCCACTCGCAGTTTGTGCGCAACGCCAATGAGTCAGGTTGAATCGGAATCGCGGCCAGTGGCTGACGACTGAACGGGACAAATGTCCCGCCAACTAAGCTGGCGCAACGCCGTCAGCATTCACCAGATCCGGGCCAACCAATGTGCCGATGAGCCGGACGCGCTTCTCTACGAAATCTACGGGAGTTCGATGCAATTCCAGCTCGTAGCGGCCACCGACATCGCGGCGAAGATAAAAGGCTCCGCCATCGCGGACCAAGGTGCCTATCTCATTGATCCGGGTACCAATCGCTACCATCGCTATGTCGTCGCTCCGTTGATGATCATGCAAAATTGCGGGAGATCCTTGGGGCAGCCAATGCTCCTTGGTAGTCCCAGGATCCTGCTAATTCGTTCCCGACCGGTCTCTAAAGACTGATATTCCGCTGCGCCATTTCTGCGAATGCCATATCCCCGATTGGTGAGCGGGGCTCGGCTTTGAAAATATCGGCCAAATCGAGCAGATCCTCGTTGGAAAGGTCCGCGATCGAGGCTTCGATCTCGGCAAAGCGCCGCACGGCGTGATCGCCGCGATCGGCGACCCGCTTCATTCTTGTCTTGAGCATGCCGCCTTTTATCATAAACGTCGCGGGGGCGGCAGGGGCATTTACGGCCGGCTGGCTAAGGTCATTCGGCCAAAAATGCCCGCTATCTGCAAGCGGAGGAAGCTTCTCTAATGGCGAACAGCATCGCATTCTGGCCGTAGATCCCAAAGCGGCAGGAACGCACAGCTTCAAAGAGTGAACGGCGCCATCACGGTGCATGCGGACCGTCCGCATTTACGGTAAAACTGGTGGAAAGCCGCTCGTCCGCTTTCGGGCGTCCGGACGCCTAAGCTGCCGTCCGTTCAGGTGGGGGCGGTCGGGCAGCAGCAATGCATAGACGAACTTGTTCGGCGGTTCGCGTCTGGCGATATTCTTGCTGATTGCGGCGTCAATCCAGATCAACCAACAAAACTTATTAAGCCATCGTCAGCCGGATCGAAGAATCCCCTTCCGCCATTCGTTGTGAAGAACCGGCGTCGCTGGCTTTGGCGGCGGCCTTCCTTATGCTAATGAACTACGCGTGAAGGGCCAGCCGGCCGGCCCAGTAAGACGGAATTTGATGAATCGTCGAAAGAGTGCAGGCGAACCCCTGCTCAAAAGCGCACAGAATCAGCTTCGCGGCGCTAAAGATCTCAGAAATGGCCTTTCAAAGGCGCGATGTTTGGTACCGTCTGCTGACATAGACGCGTTCGTCGCGTGGCTGCCTTCGCAGCGGCGCAACGGGCGTGGTCTCCGGTTGCCAGACTTCCCAGCAAGCGTGAACGATCTCTGGGTCGCTTCTCCTCTGGCTCCAGTCAGCTTGGTGCGGGAGATCGCTTGGGCCCACGCCGTTATGCGCCGTAGCGCTGCCGTTCTGACGAACTTCCGTCAAGCAGCCGAGAGCTATGAGATCGCGCTGCTGGAAGGGGACTTCGATAAGGCCACCAATATACTCGACGGCATTGATCAGCGTGCTGGCGCGTCACTATGGAGCTTGGAAACACGGCTCGCGCTTCTCCAGCGCGCGCATGGGCTGGAAGCGCAGAAGGCCTATGTATCCGAAGTACTCGCGATACGTGGTCGACACGATGTAGTGGCCTTTCTAGTGCACCATCTAAGCCGTCGGAACGAGCCGAGCACAACGCCGCTTCGCTACGAACAGCAGCTCGACGTCATGACTGAACCTTGGACAGGGTCCGAGGATCTCGCCGCTTACGTTAAGTATAGACTTGTCAACCGCCTGCCGCGCGACGCCCGCGGGCAGGCAAATTTGCTACGGTTCGAGTCGAGCGCGTCGACAATCGATCATTACGAAACCTTCGTCACGCTTTCCGCATGGGCGGCCGCAGCAGGCGGGGCGGGCATGGGGCAGGCATTCGCGACCGCAGTCGCCGGGCTTGCAGGCGTAATCGAAGACGACCGGCTCACGAGGACGGCGTTTCTGCTCGGTGGAAACGCTAGCATCCTTGATACAACGCCGGTTCGAGGTGTGCCCGCAGAAGATGCGCTCGCGCTGGACGAGTATACCGCCGCAGCCGAACAGGCGAACTGCGACATGCAGGACGATCTATCAGATTCCTCGAGCTGGATCGCCCTGGCTAGAGCGGGAGGCGAGCCGGATGTTGCTGCTGCAGCAGCCGGCGGTCAGGATATGACGGCAGCCATACTCGCACGCTGCTTGAGGATCGTCCATCGCACCGACGATATGGACGAGGCTTTGATCAGGCTCCTGAAGGAGGCGCTGAACAACCGACTGCAGCGCTTCTCGACCGGCGTGACCGCTTTCCTATGGACGGAGATGTCGAACACCCCGGGCGAGACGCACGAAATGGAGAGATTCGCCTTTGTACATGGCCGGGCACTACGTCCCTCCGATGTCGGCCGGCTCGCCGGAACGAGCGCCGCACGGGGTGTGGCTCGCCTTGTCGCTATCCAGGCACCCCGTTCCACAGCGCTGTCCGAGCAGGTGCTCCGGGCCGGACTTGATGAGACCGATCCTGTCTTCGGCGAACTGCCCTTCGGCGAACTGCCCGATGACGTCACGCGAGAGGCGTCCATCGTGCGGGCGGCAGTATCGGATGATCACGAGGAGGTCCTCAAGCTGGCGGCGGAACTCTCGGAGTCCGGGGACCTCATGCGTCGACGCCGCGTGAGACGGAACGTCGGGCAGGCCCTGCTCGCGCGGGATCAGGTTGCCCAACTGGCGACCTTCATCGCTCTGAGCTGCGTCGAGGACCCGGGTTCGGCATCCATGCTTCCAGTCATGGACTGCGCCAATCGCCTCGATCGCGCGCTCAGGCGCGAGCGAGCCGGCGACATCGCGGTGCCCATTGTGCTCGACATCTTCTCGCGGCGGTTCGAGGACAGCCTCGACGACGTACGGGGCTATGCGTACGAGGACTTCCTGATCGCGCGTGGCATCGAACGGCCATCGGAGCTGGACGGCGTGTCTGACGACGTCAATCGCGGGCTACTAATCTACTACCTACGGAACGTATGCGTCCCGGACGTGATGCAGGTCTCCTCGGCATTCCAGGGCACGCGCGAGCTTGAGGACGAGCGCAAAAAGGTCCTCTCGCTGCTGGTCAAACTCGATCCGGACTCAGCCAAGGAGTACGAGAAGGAGCTGCGGGAGGTAGCACGCGCACAGCTCATCCATCGAGGGGTGCGTCAGGTCGAACGAAGCAAGATCTACGTCGACGTGCCCGCGATACGACGCGCGTTCGACAGAAAGCACCGCGAGACCTTCCAGCGGTGGCAGGCTCTTGCACGCGCCGGAATCGGTACCGATCGGCGCGAGCTCGAGGCCGCGATTGAGGAGGCGTTGGCCGGCAAGCCGCTCCGGCAGGAACTCCTCGAGGTTCCTCGCAACGAGGCGGACGACCTTCTCCTTCAGATGCTGCGATGGCTTTTCGTGGAATGCACCGGTAGCCCGGAACATGGCCTTGACTGCTATTTGAGCATGCGCATCCGTCACGGCACCCTTTCTGGTCAGCTCCGCTCTCCGCTCGAAGTCGAGCGCGTGATCACGCAACGCACCGCTGAGGACGGTGAGTACGCTTCGAACGCATATTGGCTGGAGCATCTTGGTCAGCTCACAGACGTGGAATGTAGCGCGGTCGACGAGCGGCTTGCGCGTTTCTCGGCCGAATACGATAATCTTATCGCCCGCATCGCGGGCGAGATGGTGCAGATCCGAGCGCCGGCCAAGCCCGAGGGGCTTTTTGTGATCGATCTGAAATCGGTACGCTTCCGGCTTTGGCTTGCCGGGCTCACGCCCGACATGTCATTCGAGGCATTCTTCGATGAACTGATCGAGCTGTTCTGGGAGTCCGTCGAAAGGAGCCTCGAGAACGTACGCAGTACGATCGACCACGTGCTCAAACCGGAGATCGGCCGCCTTTTCGCAGTGCTCGAGGTCGACGTCGCCCGGATTGCGGGCGGCTCTGCGACCTCCGATCTCGACCGCGCGGTAAGGTTGTCGCGCACCGGGGCCATGCAGGCGCTGGACATTGTTGCGGACTGGTTCCGGCTTTCGCAGCCCGTCAGCGAACCTCCGTTTCCAATCGACGACATGATCGACGTCGGCCTTCAGTGCGTTACCGCCATCCACAGGGACTTCACGCCCGTGGTGGAACGTGAGCTGGACCCCCTACCGCCGTTCGCGCATGCGCTCGTCCGTTTCTCAGACATCTTCTTCATCATCTTTGACAACGTGCGGCGTCACTCGGGCTTAAATGGGCGTCCGCACGTCCGCATTTCGGTTCGCGACGAGGGGGACCGTTTGCGGATCACCGCTCGCAACGACGTTAGTGCTGCCGCCCGAGCTCCAGAGACTCTCGCGCGCATCGAGGCAATACGCCAGGCGATCTCGGAAGGGGACTATCGTCAGGCAGTCACGAGCGAAGGAGGTACTGGCCTGATCAAGCTGCGAAAGCTCATTGGGTACGAGGGAATACGCTCGCACGATCTCGAATTCGGCTTTGAAGGCGACGAGTTCAAGGTGGTCCTCGAAATGGGGAAGAGGGAGATCGAACGTTGAGGATCCTGATCGTTGAGGACGACGAGAACAAGAGCGTGCAGCTGGATCGGTTCGTTCGCGAGACCTATCCGGACGCGGCGCTCAAAGCTGTGCGTTCACTTCAGGCCGGTGTGCGCAGCGTGCGTGCGGAAGCCTTTGACCTCATCCTGCTCGACATGACACTGCCGAACTATGAGGCTGGTCCGGACGAGCCTGGTGGCGGGACGACGCACAGCTTCGGCGGCAAAGAGTTTCTCAAGCAGATGGATCGTTTCGACGTGCACTCACCTGTCGTGGTGGTCACGCAGTTCGAGACCTTCGGCAAGCAGCCCCAGTCGCTGAATCTGGCGGAACTCGACGCCCAGCTTCGAAGCGAGCATGCCGCTACATATCTCGGCTCCATCTACTACCATGCGTCGATTGGCGGCTGGCGCGATGCGCTGCGCAAAATCTGCGCTACGGTGCTGCCGCAGCTGCGGGAGCAAGAACAATGATCAGGATCCTGGTTGTTGAGGACGACGCCGACAAGCTGCGGCGCGTAATGGCATGCCTGCGTGATGTGCCAGGCGTTGACATGGACGGTGTCGACGACGCGCGCGATGCGAATGCCGCCAAGCGGCTGCTGCGGGATCGGCGATACGACCTGCTTGTGCTCGACATATCCATTCCCGCGCGCTCGGACGAGATGCCGGGCTACGCTACTGGGCTCGATCTTCTTGACGAGATTCTGGAGCGGGATGTCTACCATACCCCGACGCAGATCGTCGGACTGACCGCGCACGAGGAAGCGCTGGCTGCGGCAGCGCCCCGGTTCGAGGCCGATGTCCTGCAGGTCGTGAGCTACGATCCTTCCGGCGAGGAGTGGGCGGATCGGCTTGCGCGGCTGACGACGAGAGCCGTGGATCAGGTGGCTGCCTCCGGTACGCGCCAAGAGCACGGCGTGCACCTCGCGGTCCTCACCGCTCTTGCTTCGCCGGAACTCGACGCCGTTCTCGCCCTTCCCTGGAACTGGGTGACCCTGGAACGGCCCGATGACCCGACGACATACCATCGGGGATGGTACGCTCGGTCAGGTGAACGTCGCGAAGTCGTTGCGGCCGCGGCGCCCCGAATGGGCATGCAGGCATCGGCTGCTCTTGCCATGAAGATGAGCATGACGTTCCGGCCGCGCTATCTCGCGATGACGGGCATTCTCGCGGGCATCCGAGGGGAGGTCGAGATCGGCGACGTGCTGGTTGCTGATCCCAGTTGGGATTATGGGAGCGGCAAGCATTCCAACCGGGAGGGGGCAGCGGCGTTCGCAGTGGCGCCCCACCAGATCGGCCTCGATCCCTTCGTGCGAGGTATCATGCGAAGAATGTCCGCCGATGCGGCATCGCTCGATGCGATCCGAAGAGGCTGGCGCGGCGGAGGCCCGTCATCCGTGCTGTCGATGCGGCTGGGGCCTGTCGCCTCAGGTGCCGCTGTTCTTGAAGACGACGATGCCGTCAACCGAGTACGTCAACAGCATCGAAAGACGCTAGGGATTGAAATGGAAACATACGGCGTGATGGTCGCCAGCGAGGAAGCGCCGCTTCCGCAACCACGTTGCTTCTCAATTAAATCCGTATGTGATTTCGCCGACGCATCTAAGGATGACGCGCATCAAGCTTATGCGGCTTATACCAGTGCGGAGACGCTTCGGCTATTGTGCGAGCATCACCTCTGAACACGTCCCCTACACTTCAATAAGCTATAGTGACCCTCGGCAATCCCGATACTAAGTTGACGGGTAGTAGATTTAGAGCTGCGCGACCTTGTGCGGTCGCGCAGCCTTCTTCCAGGCTAGCCGTACGTTCGAGCAATTGAGTGTACTTCTTCGGGCAGGACGCGCTGATGACCGTTGTGCGGATACTTGCGAGGGATAAATGAACCTCCAATCGCGCGAGAACTACTATGTTTTAGGCGGCTAGTTCTGGGTCAGGAAGGTCCGCCTTACCGGGAAGTTAGCGATAGACAATGCTGCCCGCCAGCTGCGCATTGTGGTCTGATCAAGCGATCCACGCAAGTTTTGGCTTTTCACTGACGCAGTAGCCGGGGGGGCTGAGCGAGGCTCCCAGCGCCCGTTTCAGGAGGCGTCTTGGCTTTCTTGCCTCCAAAGTTCAAAAACGTCATCGCCGTCGCGGGTAATTAGCGACCATCGCGCGAAGCCCACGGCCACGTCTTCGTCGTCACCATCAAAATTGCCCCACAGCGGTATAGAAGCAGTGTCCGCAAAGGTGTCGCCAACGGATGTGCCGGTGAGGAAGGCTTTCCCCCCTCGAAGAACGAGCGCGCCTAGCGGATCTGGGCGTTGATTCGCGTCATATCGTGAATTCACGTCTACCAAGAATTCGCCGCCCTGAGCGACAACCCCGCTGAGCGAAACGTCAGCTTTTATGGGAAAGTACCTCATCGGGTAACGCCCCCCGAGATAGATTGCGTATTGTTCGCCCTCCCAATTCAGTAGGAGCGCTGGCGGCAGGTTCGAGCGGAAGGACCATAGGACGCCGTTGATGCCGCTCGCTTTCCGAACCTTTAGGGGGCGTAACAGGCGGAGGGGTATGTTACTTGGCGGTTTAGTGTCGTCGTTTTCCGACATATTCTCTCCTACGATTCTTGTCAGCTGCGTCACGGCTTACCGAACGCGGGCTTGTACCTGCGTGATGAATCCCTCCCAAAAGTAGTTTGCAGCGCCGTCGGCATCCAGTGGACCGGCGGTGGAACGCCGGGACATCGCGTTGCCTGCGCCGAAGGCCAAGCCTTGAGGTGTCTCCTCGATAGGAAGCCAATCGTTCATCGAATTGCGCGTACTTGTTACCGTGTCGTAACTGAGGCACAGTGCATTCCGCCACGTATCGCTTCCATGCCAGACGCTCACCTGTCCCACGCGCTTTCCGTCGAGATAGACGCTGGCTGCAAACGCGCGGGTGTCAATTCGTTCGAAGTCGGTCTGAACGCGTGGGTCGGAAGAAGCGAGTTCTGAAAGTTTTGTCTCGAAAACTGCTGCAGTAGTTGCGAAGCCAGCCCGGAGGAAACGGTCGCGATCAAGATCTGTCGGCTTGGCCGCGATACCCAGCATTGCCGCGCTGGCTCTGGGCACGGCCGCTGTTCGGGGTGAACTAACTGCAGGTTTGGTAGCGGTGCCTTGGACGCCGGCGGGCTGAGTCACGCCCGATCGCAACATGTCGCGGACAGCACCAGCGACGTTGTCGAACGCCGCGTCCGCGTCAGGCCAGCTAGTGACCGGCAACCCATCCTTGGGTAGCGCCACGAAGTCGGCAAGTCTCTCTCCCTCGCCGACTGGCACACCCTTCCACTGACATGGCTTAAGGATAATAGGTACCACCCGCGCGGCGCCAGCGCGCTGACGTGCGAAGGCGCGCACCATCTCTTGCTCGTAACAATATTCCGACGCCAAGAAACCAGCGGACACTAGCAGCAGTACGAGGTCTGAGTTGGCTAGCGCGGCTTGTACGGCGGGGTCGAGATGCTCACCGGGTCGCAGCATTGCGTCGTGCCACACATCGATTAGCCGCTCGCGTCGCAGCGGAGCGAGATGACGGAGAAGCTGGTCCTTCAGGTCCGCGTCAGCATGAGTATAAGATACGAAGCCGGTGGTCATTCACCACATCTAGCGCGTGGGCTCCTCGCTCACCAGTGCCTATCCCCCGCGGCGGCATGGACGAAAGTGCAAGGGCGGCGATGACGCGACCTTAATTCGAAGCTGGCGCAACCAGATGGACAGCAATTGAGCCGCATCAACTGCAACCTGAATGAACGTCCGATTCACGGATGAGGCAAGTCGCATTCGTATGCCCGCATATGGGTCTGCGCCGGGGGGCGGCGAGGTGCCGTCAAAACCACAAAGTTGCGGGTGGGAACGGTAGCGATCTGACTGTTGACGCCTGAAGCCAATCTTTGGATCACCAGGAAGGCCAGGATAAGATCACGCGCCAGGTGGACTTTCCTTTCTCGCGATTTAGCCGCAAGTTACGGCTAGATGGCTCTCTCACCGGACTATTATTCTGTTCTAGGGGTGTCCTCGACGGCAAGTCGCGACACTATCCACGCCGCATGGAAAGCGCTGCTCCGTCAATATCACCCCGATGCCAATCATGGTGTGGATGTTTCTGCTCGTGCGAAAGAGATCAACGAGGCGTATTCCGTTTTAGGGAAGAAGGAAGCACGCGCCGCCTATGATCGGTCGCAGATCAGGCCGTCTGCCCACCGAGCGACCGCGGACCGCCCGTTTCACCCCAGGAAAGCCGGCAGGCGACCGATGCGACCTAGCCCGTCGATGCAGCCCAGCGGTAGCTTCTCGCAGCCGGTACAGCCCAACGAATGGCTGATGGGCCTTTTCTTGCTGATCCTCACCGCCGCACCGATCGCTACAATCCTGGTTCTTTGGAATGAGGAATCCGGATTGGCACCTACGGTTCGACGCAGCGTCACCGCTCATCCCGTGCCCGAGCCTCCTGCAAAAGCCGTCCGTAGCTCACCGGGCACAAAACTCGGACTTGGACAGTCTGCTTCTTAAACTATCGCCCAGTCAGGACATTCGAATTCGCAGGGTCAGGCGCCAAAATCGGTCGTAACGCGAAGATGAACGAGCGGTCAAAGTTGGGAAGCTGGGAAGGGGTTGGGGACGTCTGATTATGGGTCCGCCCCTCGGCAGGTCGGCCGCGGCATTTCGCGACCCAAGCCGGACGCTCAGCGTCAGAATTTCGATCCCAGCAGCAGACGTTCCGCTTTTCCGACAGATGTCGACCAGGGCCCGGTCGTTCGCGTAAAAACCTCTAGATGGCCGCTTGCGATATAAGCTGCTGTGGGGATCGTACCTAGCGGACGCCCCTCGATGATTTTCTGGGAATATGATCTTTTTGCCCACCGATCGCAGGCACTGGGCGCGATGACCCAGCCCCAGATTGAGCAACGCACACCGTTCCGCTAGATCAGTTCCAAGCCTTTCGACCTCGGAAATTGCCCCGAATTCGCACATGGACTTCGAAAAAAGCCCGTTTCACGAAACCTATATCCGCGCAGCTGGAGCTGTCGCCTATGTTGCCGTTGTGGATTCAAAGGGCGATGAGGGCATCGGCTCCTGCTTCCACATCGGTAACGGGATATTCGTCACGGCGCGCCATGTCGTCGAAGGCCTGACCATCAAGGAAGTTGCAACTACCAAGTCTGCCTACCCGAAGGAGGAAGCCAACTGCGATGCGATCGCCCCGCGCCGGCTGACAATCGTAGAAGGCCCGCATTTCGGGCCCGAGAACATCGACGTCGCCGTCTTCCGCGTCGATCTCGGTAACACGCCACTGCCAGCGATCTCGGTAAGCCAGCACACCGAGTATAACCTCGAGGAGCACGATCTCGTCCTCGCCGACATCCTCATCCTCGGATACCCGCCGATCCCGTACACGACCATTCCTGTGCAGGTCGCGACGCTGGGGCAAATCAACGCGGTCGTGCGCGTCCGGCATTCACCTGCTAGCCACTTCATCGCCTCAACCATGGCGCGCGGGGGCTTCAGCGGTGGCGTCGCGCTCGACCGCTCCGGTATCGCGCTGGCGCTCGTCACCGAAAGCCTCGGTACAGACAAATCGCTGGTAGAGACCGGCTATAACAGCCTGCTTTCCATCACGCCGGCGGTAGATCTTGCCGCGGAAAAATACGGCTTCAGTATGAACTATGGCGTGCCCGGACGATACTCTGATACGCTCGTGGCGATGCGCTTCTCAAAGCACGAAACCACCAGCCTCAGCTCATATGTCTACGACGCACACATTTATGTGATGGATGATAATCGCGACGTCTTCGTGGAAATGAGATGTAACGACGATGGCATCCTGCAATCGGCGCTCGACGCCTTCGCCGCCATCGTCTCACCGCGTGTTCACAAGCGCGAAACCGGTCTCGTCTGGTTCACACCAGCCGACAATCCTGCGCCAGCTAAGCTGATCGCGGCAGCTGATTCCGCCCGCGATCAGTTCTTGGCATCGCGCTATCTCGATGTAGCCACCGAGCACAGCAATTGGCAACTCAATACTTGGCGGGGCGACTGAATCAAAAGTTCGTCCGCCTTGGCTGCCCATAGGGCGGCGCCCGATCCGATGATCGAGCAACTGCCAGCGATTTCCCCGGCGCGGGCTCAGCGCCAACATAGCGTGCAAGGCGGGCATCCCTGTTTGGCGCATCGGTGACGGCTGACTGGACGTCGCGCCACCGTTCATGAACACGGGATCCATGGACAATGACGATGTCGCCCTCAACTGGGACCATGAGGCGAGCCGGGCAAGAGCCGGAGCCGCGCTCGCGCAGATCGCCGTGGCAAGGCCGCAAGCGCTCGACGCGCGTCGCACCGCGCGCCGCTCCAAGCTACCGTTCAAGACAACGCTCTATCGTGACAGCCTGCTCTGGCGGATAGAGGAATTGGGACGATCCGCAGTCGACGCCTATGATCGGGACGACCATGTCGCCGGCATCGTGCTAAGCCGGGCGACGATTGAGACGATTGCCGCCCTCAACGGCCTCCACCGTTTGGTCACCCGCTATGAAGGCGGTGATATCGAGACGCTGGACGCGACGCTGATGAGCATGCTGATGGGCTCGCGCGTCCGTGACGACCGGCCCGACGCCATCAACATTCTGAACGCCGTCGACAAGCTCACGAAGACGCTGCCGGCATTCCGCGCGCTTTATGAACAGCTGAGCGAATATGCCCATCCCAATGACGCAGGGACCGCATCCTCGTTCGCAGTGCTCGACATTGTCCGGCTCGGCGCGACCTTCACGCCGCGCGGTGAGCAATATGCGCGCCGCGCCTGGCTTCTGATCGAGTGCATCGCGACCTCGCTGATGCTCGTCATGCCGCTCTATGCGGAGCTCAGCACCGCAGCCCCGAATTTCGCGCGGCTTTGCGACAGCTATGTCGCAGACGATGACACTTAGGAATGAGCGAGCAAGGCCTTGGCCAGCGCGAAAAGGTCATGCGCCAGGTCACCGAATAGCGTGAGCGCGCCGGCCCATGTGATAGCCTTGATGCCGTTCTTGATGAGCTCGTCGACCGCCAGATCGCCTTTCTTGGCGAGCCATAGGCCGAGTTTCTTGCCCCATTGCTCGAATCGACGAGACTGGGTGGCAAGCACGGCGGCGTCGGGGTCAGCCTCAGCCAGTTCCGTACGCGTCTCGGCAATCGCCGTTTTGATCTCCGCCACTTCCTCGTCGCCGTATGGCGGCAGACCAATCTTTTCTGGCGGCGCATTGTGGCCAATATTGCCCGGCTGCCCAGGCATTGTCGCGATCGCCGCTTCGAGCTGGTCGAGACGATCCAGGATGCGGCCCGTCAATTCCGCGCGTGTCGCTTCGGGCTCTTCGCCAGGTTCGCTGTCCGGATGCTCATAGAAGTCGCCGTGCGAGGTTGGCGCCCATTCGACTGTGCCGTCGCGCTCGATATGCTCGACCGCCGCCATGATGGTCGCTTCGTCGAACCGGTGTGAAAACTCGCCGTGGAGGACATCGCTTGCTTCGAACGGGCCACCCCACGGAAAGATGAAGCTCTGCTCCTCGCTGTCGCGAGGCATCTCGACTTGCGGATCTTCGAACTGCTCGAAGAACCACATTTCCATGGCCTCTATGGCGTCAGCTCGTGCCTGCGCCGCTTTCTCTTCTTCTTCCCGCTTTTCGTCCTCAATCGATTCCCAATAATGGCGCTCCTCCTCAGCGTCCTCCCACCGTTTCCTTTCCCGATCGTCATCTTCATCCCGCATGGACTCAACCTATGCGAAAGGACTTGCTTGACCAAGCCTCACATTGACTTTGGAACAGAATAAGAACATTGTTGCGCGGTTGTTGAGGACGCTTCGTCTCGTATCGCGGCACCCGGAGCAGCGTGCGGACGTTTCACTTGCCTTGGCACGTTCTTGGCTTCACATCTGTAAAGCCGAGGCTGGCACCGAGGGGAAGGACAAGCCCGGATGGGACACATATATTCAACCGACGCACGGGCCGCATGAGCATGCGTCTCGCCCTTAACGATTCAGGACCAGCGCTGGCGCCAATCTCGCCGCGCCGAGAGCTCGGCGCCTATGAGGCCCTGTGGCTGGAAAAGGGCGCGACCTTCAAAACCCTGGCCGATCGCTTTTCGCTCGATGCCGAAGCGCTTCCGTCCGACTTCGTGCCCGCCCAGCTTGCCGAGCAGTGCGCGGCCGAGGTGATGGCAAAGCTCAAGAAGGCCGGTGTCCATCAGTTTGGCGTCCGCATCTATCATGCCGGCGACTATCCCGCAAAGCTGCGCGACGCGCGCCACCCGGTCGAGCTTCTCTATTATCGCGGCGCCTGGGAGATCACCGAAACCCGGTGCGTGGCCGTCGTCGGCAGCCGCGAGGCCTCGCCCGATGGTATCCGTCGCGCCGAGCGGCTTGCGCGCGAACTCGTCGATCGCGATTTCACGGTCGTCTCTGGCCTTGCCAAGGGCGTCGATTCGGCTGCCCATCGCAGCGCGATCGGGCGCGGCGGACGCACCATTTCAGTGGTCGGGACGCCGCTTGGATCCTGCTACCCCAAAGAGAATGCCGATCTACAAGAGGAGATCGCCCGCGATCATCTGCTGATCTCGCAGGTGCCGGTTCTTCGCTACGCCAAGCAGGCACCCCAGCATAACCGGCTTTTTTTCCCCGAGCGCAATGTCACGATGAGCGCTCTCACCGAGGGCACGATCATCGTCGAGGCTGGCGATACGTCGGGCACGCTGACCCAGGCGCGCGCCGCGCTCCATCAGGGCCGCAAGCTCTTCATTCTCGACAATTGCTTCCAGCGGACGGACATCACGTGGCCAGCCCGCTTCGAAGCCGAAGGTGCAGTGCGCGTGAAGACGCCAGACGACATCTGGAGCGCCCTTGGTTGACGGTGTCCGGCTCTCGCAGATCGATGAGACGAGCCGCGGGGATCATTATCACCTGACGGCCGAGGATCGGTGCTACTATCTCTACGAATATACCTCGCACCGCGACTATTCCTTCAGCGCCACCAACCAGCTGGTCAGCAATCTCAAGAAGAAGCCCAGCCAGGCCGACCAGCCCCATTATTGGTACAAGGGCCAAGCGATCGGCAGATGCGGCGGCGCGCTCGGCGCCGCGCTCAACCCGGCGTGGCTCGGCAATGCCACCCTCGTGCCCGTGCCTGGGTCGAAGGCGGCAGATCACCCCGAATATGATGATCGCATGGAGCGCATCTGCCGGCTGATGCGCCAGCCTGCGCCCGACGTGCGCGCGCTCGTCCGTCAGGCTGCCTCGACCACCGCGTCGCACGAAGCGGGACAAGGTGACCGCGTCACCGTCGAAGACCTGCTCGACCTCTACTCGATCAACGAAACCATTGCCGCCCCGGCACCGCAGGCAATCGGTATCGTCGATGATGTCCTGACAGCCGGAACCCATTACCGGGCCATGCACACCGTGCTTGCGGCCCGATTCCCGAATGTTCCGATCATCGGCCTCTTCGTCGCGCGGCGGGTCTTTCCCGACGATCCACTTGCCTTCGGAGGCCTGTGAGCATGGATCGGCCAAGCCACGACGGACCGCCAGACCGTGTCAGCGACGTCCATGCGGCGACCGCGCTCACCCCGCCGAGCGCGGGCACGATCGACGAGGAGCGTGCCTTTCTCGCTCTCGCGACGGTGCGGGGCATCGGTCAGAAAACCCTGTTCGCCATGGCCGACGACAAAAAATCGTTCAGCGATGCGCTCGAATATGGGCCAGAGGCGTCCAACCCGGCAGGCAGTGACGGCAAGCCCATCTCAGAGCGGCACTGGTCGCGGGTTCGCGGGCATGCGCTTGAACAGGGTGACCGCCTGGCCGAGCATCTCGAAGCGCTCGGCATCGGTCTGCTCTTTCGGCGCTCGCCCGGCTTTCCCTCCGCCTTGCTCGACCTTGATCGCCCGCCGCACTGGCTTTTCGTGCAGGGCAGCGTCGAGCGCCTTGCCGAGCCGTCCATTGCGATCGTCGGTACCCGCAAGCCCAGCACCGACGGCTTCTTCCTGTCACGCTATGTGGGCGCTTGTCTCGGCGAATGGGGTGTACCGACCGTCAGTGGCCTCGCGGCCGGCATTGATCAGCTGGCGCATGAACACTCGCTACGCGCTGGCGTGCCGACGATCGCGGTGCTGGGCACCGGCATGCTCGAAGACTATCCCAAGGGCTCAGGTCGACTGCGCGATCGTATTCTGGCGACCGGCGGCGCGATCGTCAGCGAGTATCTACCAACAGCGTCCTACAGCGCCGAGAATTTCGTCCAGCGCAACCGGCTCCAGGCGGCGCTCGGCCGGATCCTGATCCCAGCCGAATGGGATCGCCGCAGCGGCACGGCCCATACGGTCCGCTTCGCGACCGCGCTCGGACGGCCTATTGCCTGCCTGCGCTTACCTGAGTGGCCGGAGGAGCGCGTGGTGATGGAGCGCGGCATGGGGCTTCCGACCGGCGAAATTTTCACCGTACCGCACGACCAGGGACAGTTCGACGCCTTCGTCCGGTCGGCGATCGGCAAGTCTTTACCCGCCCAACTGGGCCAACTTTCGCTATTTGGGGATAGCTAGCCGTGCTCAAGGGGGCGATCTTTTCGCTGCACGATGTGCTCGTGACCAAGGGCACGATCAACGCGCCGCTGTTTGAGGAAACGCTGCGGCTGCTGCGCTATCTCAAGGCGCGGGCTGTCGAGCCGGTTTTCATTGGCAACCATGACTGGACGGTCACCAGTCCCGGCCAGTCGAAGCCGTTCCGGACCCTGCTCGAAGAGCGACTCGGTCCGATCAGCTATTATATTGGCGGCCAAAACGGGATGCCGTACAAGCCACGCGCCGATGCCACCGCGCATATCCTCTCCGAGAAGGGCTGGCAGCGGAATGAGCTCCTCTATGTCGGCAACACCACCGACGATATGAAGACCGCTGCCAATGGCGGCCTACTGTTTGTGAACGTCATGTGGCACGGAGTGGCGAGCCCCTACGGCTTTCAATTCGACTCTCCACGCGACGTCGCGCGCTTCGTAGATTGCCTTTGCCTAGGCCTCGACGGCTGGTTCTGGGCTCTCGAACAGGGCGATCTGCGGGTCTATGCGCTCGCGCCTTTCACAACGCTCTCGCCGCGCTACGCACAAGCGCATGCCTATTCTGAAAACGCCAAAGCGACCTCGAAACACGGGGCCGGCGATGCGAATTTCTGGGGCCGTCTGCTCGCGGCGCGCATCTATTTTTCAGGTCTCGCTGACGAGATCGACTATATCACCGCCTATCCCGGGCACGCGCCGACTTCCAACGCGACGGTGATCAGTGAGGCGCTCAACATCCTGGGGCAGTCACTGCGCAAGAGCTATCTGCCCGACCTCATTCTCCGTCACACCAAAGCGGTGAAATCGCAGACCGCGCGGGCCTCAGGGGGAAGCGTGGGCCTCGACAATCAGCTCAACACGATCCGGCTCAATCCGGCGCCGGTCCGCGGCGTGGGTGGCAAACCCTACAAGTCGCCGCCTGCGCGCGGCGGCAAGCGTGTCCTCGTTATCGATGATATCTGCACCGAGGGTAACAGCTTCGAGGGTGCTCGGGCCTATCTGAGGGCCGCAGGAGCGCAAACGGTCTGCGTGAGCTGGCTCAAGACGATCAATACGGACTACCGCGCCGTGTCACCGGCGTTCGGCCCGTTCAATCCCTACATCGCGCAAACCTTCCCGACACCGATCGCGACCACGACGCACTGGTACTCGAGCGCGATCAGCTCGCATGCCGCGCCGACTGACCTGGCCGACGTCTATAATCGCTACTTCAGCTGGGCTTGGCCCGCCAGTATTTGAAGCAGGCGGTTGGACAGGAAAACGATCAGAAACGCCATTGCCCTCTCGATACTTCCCTCTGAACATCACTCGGCTAAAGTCAGTTGTCAGCCCCACGCTTTCTACTGTGATCGATGACGTTGAGCGCCATGATGGACTCTCTATAACAAATTTGTCCTGGATATGCCGGAAAGACAGGTGCGCTCCCAATGTCGGCTATTGCTGCTTCGCCGCTCTGGAGCTGACGGACAGCAAAGTCCCACTTCTCGCCATTTCCGCCATCGCTGGTCGAGGCGTCGGGCGAACATGAATGGATGTCTGAAGTTGGGGAGCGCGAAACGACGGCTGAATGTCGTCTTGTGGGTCAAATTGGGCCTAGCCAGCGAAGGGGCTAACAGGGAATACAAAGCGGTTGAATATGATTACCAAAAAATGGTGTTGCCTTGGTCGTGGCTATCAAAACGTCATCGCCGTTGAACCAGGGGCTTCATAAACAGTAGCCAGAATCGCTTCGACTTTGTTCAAACCCAATTGCGTCAATCGGATCTCGATCTTAGCATCCTGTTCTTCAAGCACGCCACGTTGCTGCAACACCTTAATCCACCGTTCGCTGACCGATGCTGGACTATTGGCATACGTTGCAATATCTACCAACCTGATAACACGACCTTCTGCTTCCGCTAAATAAATGCCGATAAGTAGCGAACCTATAGGGTCACTGCTCAGATCCGCGCCGAACAGTGCAACTCGCGCGTCGTGGACATAGCGAATACGAAGTGCTGCTTCCCAAAGCCTTGCCGGCGGCAATGGGCGGCCGTTTTCATGCCAAAATAGCGTGCTTATCAATCGGTCGGGATTGTCGAAGCGGGTAACCAGGAGATTTGCTGCAACGGAGCTGCCGTCTGGCCGCAAGTAGCGTTTTTGCAATCGTACAGGTGCTGCGTCATTCTGAAGCGCAGCAAGCATGTCTGCGCTTCGATCTAGGTCGCGAGCGTCGGTAACCTGGCGGTACGACGCGCCGATGACTTCATCAGCGGGACGCTGGAGCAGATCAAGAAAACCTTGATCCGCATTCAGGATGACTCCCTCGACGGACGAAACGCAATGACCTGCCGGCATCATCACCTAACCATGACACTTTCACCGGCCGAATATATAAGTTTGACTTGTATGCAAGGCAGCTCGCGGCGCCGATTAAGGATTTTCCAATCGGTGAATATCTGCGCCTCGATTGGGGGAGGGTTATGGGTAGGCATCGACACAGATGGCGCGGCGTTTTGACGAAGAACGGCTGATGTAGCTAACTCTTCTCGGCGCATCGATAACGATTATGCATGGAACGTACGATGGATGATGCAACAACAATCGCCGACTTACGACGTCGCTTAGCAGAGTCGGAGGCTGCTCGGCACCAGAGCGAGGCTCGGTTTGCGGCAATGCTGGAAAGCGTGCCTGCGGGCGTTGCTACGCTGGACATGAACGGGCGGATTTTAGCGTCCAATTCACAGTATCAGCACTTCTGTCCCACCGGCTTGATGCCCTCCAAAGATCCCGATCGCGTAGCGAGATGGCAAGCGTGGAGCGATGATGGGCGACTGTTGCGCCCAGACGAGTTTCCAGGTGCGCGTGCCAACCGGGGAGAATGCGTCACGCCTGGGCAGGAGATGCTGTTCACCGATGACGACCAGCGGGCTATCTGGGTCCGGGTTGCTGCGGTTCCGGTCCGCGATGAGCACGGTGACTTGACCGGGCAGGCAAGTGTGATCAGCGACATCGATACGTTGAAGCGCAGTGCAGACTCGTTACGGGAAAGTGAACAGCGGCAGGTCGTGATGGTTGCCGAGCTGCAGCACAGAACTCGTAACCTTATCGCTGTCATAAGTTCAATTGCCGATCGGATGCTGGATGGTGCCTCGTCGCTTCAAGAGTTTGAGTGCGACTTCAATGACCACCTCTCAGCTTTATCCCGCGTTCAGAAGATGCTGTCGTATGCTACGGTGGGCCAGCGGGTAAACTTTGAGGACCTCTTGCGTGCCGAGCTCGTTGCGCTTGGTGCCATCGGCCGGAAGGGAGGTGACGATCATCTCATATTGGCAGGCCCGCCTGATGTTCCGCTACGTTCGCGCGCGGTTCAAAGCGTGGCCCTTGCTCTACATGAGCTTGGCACCAACGCTGTAAAATATGGCGCCTTGGGAGCGGACGGAGGTTTGCTTACGATCACATGGCACGTGGAGACGGAAAGAGATGGCGTTCCATGGCTCCACGTCGACTGGCGCGAAAGCGGTGTGCGGATTTCACACCCGAGCACTACACCGCCCACGGGCGGGTACGGTCGTCAACTGATAGAACGTGCGCTGCCGTACCAGCTTGGCGCCAAGACACATTATGCTTTTGTCGAAGACGGTGTGCACTGTACGATTGCGGTGCCGGTCGTATCTCGCCGGACGCTGGAGGACGCGCAAGATGGCTGAAATGCTTATGGAGGACCAGCGCATACTTGTGGTCGAGGATGAGTATGTTGTTGCCGAGGCGATCGAGCGCACTCTCACACGGGCGGGAGCAATCGTGCTTGGACCTGTACCGTCAGTCGATCAGGCAATGGCTTTGCTTGATCGGGGAGAGCGTATCGACAGCGCTATCCTCGACATTAACCTCGGTGAGTACAAAGTATATCCAGTTGTTGACCGGCTGCTTGCTCAAGGTGTCCGTTGCGTCTTTGCTACAGGCAATGACATCGCGGATGTACCATCAGAGTATAAAGAAATTGCTAGATTGGAGAAGCCTGTTAAAGCCTCGTCAATCATCGGCGCATTAAAGGAAATTGACGGTGCCATCGGGCAGCCGATTGACCAAATTTCCTATCATACCACGTTGCGCGATCTCCGTGCGCAATTAATTATTCAAATCAATACGGCTGATGGCATCCATGAGCCTCTTTTAGCGGCTCGTCTGTACGAGGCAGTTGAGGCAATCGATCAATTCTTGAAAAACTAATCAAAAGCCATGTTAAATGATGGAAAACGAAAAATTGGGAGACGTTTACCACGGCATTGGCGTCGGCGCGCTTACCTATTGCGCAATCGCCAAGATCAAGGGCCAGCGGTTGAGTCCATTGCGCTCGGGAACGCGGGCAGACTCCAAACTGAGGTGCCGCGGTCCGATGAGCACGGGATTAGGCTATCGGTGCCTTCCGTTGCGAAGCGGTCCAGCAGCTGGCCACCCTTTACGCATTGCGTTTGCGCGTGTCCTCAAACCGTTGATATGAACGAATGACGGGAGTTGGGAAGCGGGCAGGGCGCCGTGAATGACCGCAAGTGGGTCGTCTCTCAGCCCGAATAGGTTTGCCGGGTGAGACCATCGTCTGGGACACAGCCCCTCCAGTGAAACGCATTTCTCATTAAATACCAATCCGTAGCTATTTCGACGTGACCGTCCCGGCTTTGATATTTCTTCCGGCGGGACTACGTTCGCGATTGTTGCAGCCCGGTAATGCTGTGGATACGTTAAGAGGCCAGTAATCGTGGCATGCACGACAACGCACTAGCCCACTAGGACATGATGGATCTCTCCACGCGCCTCCTTATTGTCGATGACGACCCGGGCATTCGCGAGCTGACCACCCAGTTTCTTATCCAACACGGTTTCATGGTCGATGCCGTGCCGGACGGCTCCGCGATGCGCGCTGCGCTGGCGCGCGACCATTATGACCTCATTGTCCTTGATGTGATGATGCCCGGCGAAGATGGATTGTCGATCCTTCTCTCGCTCGATCGAACGAACGGGCCCGCCGTCATCATGCATTCGGTGATCGGCCAGGAAGTCGATCGTATCGTTGGACTTGAAATGGGGGCCGATGACTATCTGGCAAAGCCCGCCAACCCGCGGGAGCTTCTTGCGCGCATTCGCGCGGTCCTCCGCCGGGGCGGAAATGCTCCAGCGCCCCTCGCTCGAGGCAGGGCGCTTCTTCGTTTCTCAGGCTGGCACGTCGATCCTGCGGCGCGCGAACTGTTCGATCCCGACGACGTCCTTATCAACCTGACTGATGGCGAGTTTCGTCTCCTGCTGACCCTGATCGAGCATCCGCGGCGTGTCCTCACCCGTGACTTTATGCTCGATCATTCGCGCGGCATGGACTCAGAGCAATTCGACCGCGCGATTGACGTTCAGGTCAGTCGGCTGCGCCGCAAGCTCGCGCGTGATGATGGGCGTGGGGGCGAAGAGCTGATCCGGACTGTCCGCAACGAAGGATATATGTTTACCGCCGATGTCGAGCGGCGCTGACATGCCCACCAAGCGCGCAGCGTCGATCGCGCAACCGATCTTTCTGTTGGTGATCGCCGCCATCGTCCTCGCGACGGCCGTTACCTTCGCGATTACGTTCAACGGTCCCCCGCCACGCCCGCGGCCGGTTTCCAACACGGATATTGTCATGGCGCTGCGCGGCGCGACCGTGCCGGACCTCATCGTACTGCCGGGTCAACAGTCCGCGCGAAACGGTGAAAGCCCAGACCCCGAACATGACGCACCCCTTGCCTTGGTCCTGGGCAGCCCCGTCGCCGGTTCCTACGCCGAGCGCGAACGGGGCCAATCGGGAGAGGTCCGGGGAGGCTTCACCGTGTCCGGCCGTACAACGGACGGCTGGCGAACTGTTCGCAGCCCCGACCGGTCGCTCCTTACAAACTGGCTCCTTGTAACTTTCGGCGGGATGGGGTTCGCCCTTGTCCTGTTGTCAGTTGCCGCGTGGATCATCACGCGCCGCATTTCACGTCCCCTCGAACACTTGGTTGGCGTAGCCCAGGCTGCGCGGGTCGGGCTGCCGCTGGCGCTGCCACAAGAAGGCTCGCGTGAGGTGCGCGAACTGGCCGTTGCGCTTAGCGACATGCACACCCGCATCGGTCAACATGCCGAAGGGCGCACGACTATGCTCGCGGCGATCGCGCACGATTTAGGCACGCCTTTGTCGCGGCTTGCTTTTCATATCGAAGGCTTGCCCGAAGCCGCCCGCGTGCGCGCCGCTGCGGACGTTGACGAAATGCGCGCGATGATCGGCGCTGCGATCGGATATGCGCGTGACGAGCTCATGGATCGTGCAACCCTGCGCGTCGATCTGGGAAGTCTGCTCGACAGCCTAGTCGAGGACACACGCGCGGCGGGCGACGATGTGACGATTACACCTGGTCCGCGCGTCGTCGTTACGGGCGATCCGGCTGCGCTCCGGCGACTGTTCGCCAATGTGATCGGCAACGCTGTCCGTTATGGTGACCGGGCGCGGGTTGAATGGCATGCGCTGGATGGCGCTGTCGCCGTGACTGTCGATGACGATGGCCCAGGCGTTGATCCCAAAATAGCTGAAAGCCTTTTCGAGCCGTTCGTTCGCGGCGACCCGTCACGTAATCGCGAGACAGGGGGCACCGGCCTTGGTCTCGCTATCGTTCGCACCATCGCGTCTCGGCAGGGGGGGCAGGTGGCCTTCGAGCCGAGCGCGCACGGTGCGCGGATACGCGTGCTGCTGCCCTGCTGAAACATACAGCAACATTTGCGTCGAGCCCGAAATACGAGCGTGACACCTCCTCGACAAGGTCCACCGAAGCACGAGGAGGGATGTATGACCGAGCAGCACATGATCGACGAACCGGACCACGGCCACAGTCTGAGGGAGGATTTGGTCCTGATGAATCGTCTCGCCGATCGTCGTCGCGCACTTAAGTGGTTCGTAGGTACCGGCACCGCCGCGCTGGTGGCAGGCTGCGGAGGAAGTGGGAGTGACGCGTCTGATACCGTCGCTGTCGTTTCTGGCGGGACGGCCACCGCGACGCCTACGCCGACGCCGACGACAACAGTGACGCCTTCGCCGACCCCGACATCGTCCAGCACTGCCACGTGCATTGCCGATCCAACCGAAACCGCAGGGCCTTACCCGGCTGATGGTACCAACACGTCGAACGGCTCGACCTCTAACGCACTGACCGTCAGCGGCATCGTCCGCTCCGATATCCGTGCCAGTTTCATCAGTTCGACGACGGTGGCAACCGGCGTGAAGGTGGTGCTCACGCTGCGGGTCGTGAACGTCAACGCGACCTGCGCCTCGCTCGCGGGGTATGCCGTTTACCTTTGGCATTGTGACCGGACGGGCAACTACTCGCTTTACGGAACATCGACCGCAGCCGAATCCTATCTGCGTGGTGTCCAAGTGACTGATGCTAATGGCGAAGTGACCTTCACCACCATTTTCCCAGCTGCTTACTCAGGTCGCTATCCCCACATGCATTTCGAGGTCTTCTCAAGCCTCGCCAACGCGACCGGCGGACGCTACTCGGTACTCACCTCGCAACTTGCTATGCCCGCAGCAGCATGTACGGCCGTGTTTGCTGACACGACGACTTACCCCGGCAGCGCCACACGCTTCGCCCAGACTACGATCGGCAACGATAACGTCTTCAGCGACAACACGGCCGCGCAGATCGCGCAACAAACGCCAACGATGACGGGCGATCCAACGAACGGATATGTTGCGACCGCAATTATTGGCATCGCTCGATAGGAAATAATTAGCGTCCCGCCTATCCAAAGGCGGAATGTTTGGGATCCTTCAACTGATGACGTTCACGAGCAAAAAGCTGAGCTTCACATCAGTCCAATTCCGGCGATGAACAAACGTCCAAAGTTGAGAAGCTAAAAAAGGCGCTTGAACGTCCGCAGTTGGGTCGGTGCACGCACGACCCCTCAAAGTCTACAGCACCAAAATGTTACGGCTTAAGTTATGCGTTTCTGTCGATGGGTCGGGGGGATTGTAATTAGGGCCGCATCTGCGGAACCCCCCACTGGAATAGCCCAGCCGCGCATTGGAAGCGCACGCCGGACCGGTGCCGTTGGCGACGCCATCGACGTAAGCGAACGAGCCGCCTAAACGGCGTTCACAGGCCATCTGGGATACAGCATTAAGGTGACAGGGTCCGCCAGGATACGATTCGCGACCGTTGCGGCGCCGGACGCGATGCCGCCGGTGATCTTGTTGGGCATCTCGATCATCCTAACGATCGTCAACGCCTTTGGCGTCTCGACGGCGTTCGGATCTATGTTCGCCCTCGCCTTCTGGAGCGCATTGGTCGGCGTAAACATGCTCGGCTGGTCCGTTTGGCGACGATCGCTGCCGGGGAAACGCGGCGGTGTTGGACGGATGGCACTGGGTGCCGTCATCCTCAATATGTTGCTCGCGATCGAGGTACCGCTGCTCTACCGCCTGATGGGACGAGTCGACGCCTCGATTGACTGGAGACCGTTTGTCTATGGCCTGCTAGCCACGGGCTTCGTCATGGTCCTGCTCCGCGCCACGCGGGCACGGCATACCCTGGCCAGGCAAGACAGCGACGTGGAAGACACGGCTTGCTCGCCAGCGACGCCGACCGCGAGTTTCGGCATTCTCGCCCGCGCTGGCATAGACCCGGCAGACCTCCTGTCGGTTCGCGCCGAAGATCATTACTGCCGCCTCTCAGTGCGCGGTGGGGGGACGCTGCTGGTGCACTATCGCTTCCGCGATGCAGTCGGCGACCTTGCCGACGTGCAGGGCGCGCAGGTCCACCGGGGGGCCTGGGTTGCAGATTGCGCCATTACGGGCAGTGAGCGCACCGGGCGGCGCTGGTCGCTTTACCTCGCCGACGGGTCGCGCGTGCCGGTCAGCGAGACGAGCGTCGCGCTGTGTCGAGCGCGTGGTTGGCTGGAGCGCGGCGAATTCACGTAACGCCAAACCGGTTTCGCGAAATCGGAGGCTTTCCGGCGCAATCACACCTTACCGAACCGCGATCGATTGACCATCACCGCTCCCGTATTGGGGATAGGGAACGGACAATGGGTGGGATATCGGCAATCGGCGCAGCGCATGTCGCGATGGGAAGCGTAGCGCTGGTCAGCGGCGCCGTCGTGTTGATGTTGCCCAAGGGCACAGCGCAGCACGGGCGCGTTGGTAGGGTCTATGCCGCCACGATCCTGGCGATTAACGCTACTGCCTTGTCGATGTACGACCTTACGGGGCGGCCCAACGTCTTTCACGTCATCGCGCTCGTCAATCTCGCCACGCTGGCGATGGGGCTGCTGGCGCTACGTCGTTGGCGCCGGACGCGTGAGCCTGGCGACCTCGTCACCCACCAGCGACGGATGGCGATGAACTATCTCGGCCTGTGGATGGCGTTCGTCACCGAACTGCTGGTCAATCCAATGATGGGCATCAGCCGGTTCAGCGACCCGCGCAGCCACTGGCCCCTGATGATCGCGCTGAACCTCGCGTTGTTCGGCGCCGGTGGCTGGCTGGTGCGGACGCGCCTAACCGCGACATCGGTGCCGGCATGACGCCGCGGTCGTCTACCGATCCGCGCGCGCCACTCGCGGACGTCGTCGCATTGGCGGCGCTGGCGTGGGTCGCGGCGGCCACGCTGCACGAGGGAATGGGGCACGGCCTCGCCTGCTCTGCAATGGGGGGCGATCCAACAAACTGGAGCACCTTCCACTTCGGATGCAGCTCACAAGCAATGTCGCTGTGGGGCGGGCGGATCGTCGCAGGCGCTGGAACCGCGGTCAACGTCATCCTCGCCGCGCTTGGCTGGCTCGTCTGGCGAGGAAGCGGCTCGCTGAGGGGGCGGCTCGCCGGTTGGATCGTGTTCGCACTCAACGG
>Ga0308164_10001646_pt1 | contig 25183 bp, 13 predicted proteins | sample PhyTR2_FD_201031 | JGI IMG/M metagenome (GOLD analysis project Ga0308164, IMG submission 201031) | Phyllosphere microbial communities from UC Gill Tract Community Farm, Albany, California, United States - DLSLT.R2 | ecosystem: Host-associated > Plants > Phyllosphere > Unclassified | place: USA... | reverse complement strand
GCCCTTCGTCGAGCATTGAGCATGCTGCATGTTGAGCCTTCGTCGCTCACGCCTTGATCAGCTAGCGTGACGGTCTCGAGTGATCCGAGGATCCTCGTACAGGTCGCGCAGCGCACGCAATCGGTAGGCGTTCCACCAGCGTTGCCAGCGATGCTCGGCCGCGTCGTGGATCATGTGGCACCGCTGACAAAGCGCCTTTAAATTGGCGGATGCGCTGTTGCTCGGATCGTGGTCGAGATGAGCGCAGGCCAGAACGACGTATGTTACCTGGACGCTGGCCAGCGTAAAGCCGCCTCTCACAGCGATCCGTTTGCCACGGTCCGAACGCCAGCAAGCCGCCTCCGCGTCCCACCAGCGGCCGTCGCCGAGGTGCGCGACGCGTTGGAGGTGCGGCCGTCTACACTGCTCGCACCGCCGACCAGCGCGCTCGAACCGGATCATGCCTGACAGCTGCTGCCAGTCGATTGGGTAAAGCCAGCGATTTTCGGCGCGGATCGGCATCCGGATTCTATGAGTCACGTTGCTGCCCTTGGAAAGATATTTTTCCCCGGTTTGTTGGCGCTTCGTTTCGGTGGCGTTCCGCGTGAATCGACGAATTGAGCCGGTCGGACCTTGACCAGGGGGACCCAGTAACGGAACATAAAGGGAACGAGTAGAGTCTTAGAACACGATGTCCGCCGCCCTCGATTCCTTCGCGCCCAGCATAGCGCATCTGCGGACGATCGCTACGCCTGCCGCGGATCATCGCGTCATGCGGTTCGACGTGGACGCGCTAGACAGCCGGCTCGGGGGAGGGGGGCTGCGCGCCGGCGCGCTGCACGAGGCGACTGCGCGAAGCGCCGCGCTGGTCGATGATGCCGCCACCACGCTCTTCCTCGCCGGCGTCGCCGCGCGCGAAGCGGCAGGAGCAGGCGGGCCGGTGCTGTGGGCGAGCTGCCGCGCCGACCTGTACGCTCCGGCGCTCGAGCAAGCCGGCCTGCCGTCGGCGAACGTGATCTACGCTCAGCCGCGCGACGATGCCGCGCTGCTGGCGGTTGTCGAGGATGCTGTGCGCGACGGCACGCCCGCTGCGATCGTCGCGGAGGCGAGCAAGGTCTCGATGGTGGCGACGAGGCGCCTGCAGCTCGTCGCGGCCGACGCCGACATGCCGGTGCTGCTGCTGCGCCGCGGGCGCGGCCTCAATCAGGATGTGTTCGCCGAGCCTTCGGCCGCGTGGACGCGTTGGCGGATCGGTGCCGCGCCGTCCGAGCGATTGGGCGTCGCGGGTGTTGGACGAGCTAGATGGGCGGTGGAGTGCGTCCGCCAGCGTGGGGGTGAGGGCTTCTCCCTGATTGTGGAGGGCAGCGATGAGACGGGTCGTCTCGCTGTTCCTGCCGAGCTTGGCCGTGGAGCGGCTGAGACGGTTGGAACGGTCCGCTTCGCGGCAGCCTGAAAGGCCTGTCCTCGAGCTGCCGGTAGACGACGACCCCGGCGCCTGTTCGGTGCCGCGGGGCGGAGGATGGCGGCCAGGTGCGCGTTGGGCGCGCGAAGGCATGCCGTCGCGCGGCGACGTCGAAGCTCAGATCGCGGCGCTACCCACCCACGCTCAACCGCCCATGCGTGAGCTCGGCCGGCGCTCGGAAGCCGCGAGCCACCCCTACAAGGCGGCGGCACCAGCACCCCGGATAAGCGTACCGGCCGCAAACCCGATCGAGCACGCGCCGCTTGCGCTGATCGACAAGGTGGGCCGGCGTGAGGAGGTGGTCGCCGCCTGCGACGGCGCCCGCGCGCTCGGCGTCCATCCGGGCATGGCAGCAACCCACGCGCGCGCGCTCGTGTCGGATCTCGACTTCCGGCCGGCTGAACCGCAAGCCGACGCCGCGCTGCTGGATCGACTTGCGCTGCTGGCGGTGCGCCGCTGGTCGCCGATCGCCGCGGTTTCCTCAAGTGATGGGCTCTGGATTGATCTCGCGGGCTGCGAGCACCTGCACGGCGGTGAGGAGCGCTTCTGCCAGCGTCTGATCGCCTTCTGTAGGCGAGCGGGCTTCACCGCGCGCGTGGCGGTGGCCGACACACCCGGAGCGGCGCACGCCCTCGCGCGCTTCGGCCGCGGCGAGCTGATCCGCGCCGAGCCGGGTGCGACCGCCAGCGCGCTCGCTCCGCTGCCTATCGTGGCGCTGCGCCTCGCACCCAATGCGCTCAGCGCCGCGCGCCGCTTCGGCTTCGAGACGATCGCGGATCTCCTGCCAGTCTCGCGGGGGCCGCTCGCCCGACGGCTCGGCCTGCCGGCGATTACCCGGCTCGACCAGGCGCTTGGCGCGGTCGCCGAGCCGATCACGCCGCGCGAGGACGCCGAGGTGCCGCTCGTCGAGCGCCGGCTGCTCGAGCCGATCGGCACGGCCGAGGCGATCGAGCAGGTCATGGGCGACCTGCTCCACGACCTCGCCGGCGTGCTGCAGGAGCGCGGCCTGGGCGCGCGCGCACTGCGGCTCACCGGCCTTCGCGTCGACGGAACCGAGCAAGTGATCGCCGTCGGCACGTCGCGGCCGACGCGCGAGGTGGCGCACCTCCTGCGGCTGCTGAAGCTGAAGATCGAGCGGATCGATCCGGGCATGGGGCTCGAGCAGTTCTGGCTCGTTGCGCCACATACCGAGCCGCTCGACGCGGTCGACCTCGGCGCCGTGCTCGCCGGCGAGACGCTGGTGCGCGACCCTGCGCGCCTCGTCGACGTGATCGCAGGCAGGATCGGCTCGCGCGCCGTCTTCCGCATAGCGCCGATCGAGAGCCATGTGCCGGAGCGAGCCGTCGCCCGCTCCGACCCGAACGAAACGCCTGGACCCTGGCCAAAGTGGCCGCGACCAATCCGACTTTTTGCGCGGCCCGAGCCACTGGCGCGCGTCATCGCGCTGATGCCCGATCAACCACCGCGGCGTTTCGAGTGGCGCGGCAAGGCGTACAAGGTCGTTGCGGGCGACGGTCCCGAGCGGGTCCATGGCGAATGGTGGCGGCGCGACGCTGAGGTGTGGGCGGTGCGTGACTATTATCGGGTCGAGGACGAGGAGGGCGGCCGCTACTGGGTGTTCCGCCGCGGCAACGGCTTTGAGGACGATACGGGCGACCTCAGCTGGTGGATGCATGGGGTCTTCGGATGACCCATTATGTCGAGTTGCAGGTGCTCACCCACTTCTCGCTCCTACGCGGAGCGTCGTCGCCGGAGGAGCTGTTCGCGGCTGCGGCGCTGCTGGGCTATCCCGCGATTGGCGTAAGCGACATCGGCACGGTGGGAGGCGTAGTGCGCGCCTGGGAGGCGCAGAAGGCAACCGGCGTGCGCTCGATCGCGGGCACACGCGTGGATCTCTCCTGCGGCCGGCGCCTGCTGCTCTATCCCACAAACCGGCCAGCCTGGTCGCGGATCACGCGCCTGCTCACCGACGGCAAGAAGCGCGCAAGGAAGGGCGGGTGCCTGCTGCACTGGCAGGACCTCGAGCCATGGTCGGAGGGCGTCATTGCCATCCTGCTGCCGGGCGAAGCGGACGAGGAGAACCTCGCTGCGTTGAAGGACCTGCGGGCGGTCTATGGACGTCGCGGGTACATGGCGCTGTACCAGCGGCGCCGGCCGGGCGACGCCGTGCGCATCGATGCGCTGGCGCGGCAGGCGGGCGGCGCCGGCGTGCGGGCTGTCGTGACCGGTGACGTGCTCTACCATGCGCCCGAGGCGCGCCTGCTGCAGGACGTGGTCACCGCGGTGCGTGAGAAGTGCACCGTCGACGAGCTCGGCTACCGCCGCGAGGTGAACGCCGACCGAGCGCTGAAGTCGCCTGACGAGATGGTGCGCCGCTTCCGCGCCTATCCTGACGCGCTGCAGGCGAGCGTCGACATCGCCAAGCTCTGCACCTTCGACCTTGGCGAGCTGGCCTACCAGTACCCGCACGAGCGCCTGATCGAGGGGCTGACGGCGCAGGAGGCCTTGCAGAAGCTGGCGGCCGAGGCGGTCGAGCGGATGTTCGACGGTAACGTGCCGGAGGCCTACACCACGCAGATTGCGCATGAGATGCGGCTGATCGGCGAGCTCGGCTACGCGCCCTACTTCCTCACCGTCTATGCGATCGTGCGTGAGGCACGCCGGCGCGGGATCCTGTGCCAGGGCCGTGGCTCGGCCGCCAATAGTTGCGTGTGCTTCGTCCTCGGCGTCACCTCAATCGACCCGATCAAGCACGAGCTGCTGTTCGAGCGCTTCGTGTCGGGCGAGCGGCGCGAGCCACCAGACATCGACGTCGACTTTGAGCACGAGCGCCGCGAGGAGATCATCCAGTGGATCTATGAGACCTATGGTCGCAACCACTCCGCGCTGACGGCGGTCGTGACGCGCTACCGCGCGCGCGGCGCAGTGCGCGACGTGGGCAAGGCGCTCGGCCTGCCAGAGGATCTGACCTCCTCGCTCGCCGGCCTCGTGTGGGGCTGGTCCGCCGAGGGCGTCGGGGAGAAGCAGGTCGACGAGCTCAACCTCGACATCGCCGATCGACGCCTGCGCCTGACGCTCGACCTCGCGCGCAAGCTGATCGGCGTGCCGCGTCACATGTCGCAGCACCCCGGCGGCTTCGTGCTGACCCATGATCGCCTTGACGACCTGGTGCCGATCGAGCCCGCGGCGATGGAGGATCGGCAGATCATCGAGTGGGACAAGGACGACATCGACAGCCTCAAGTTCATGAAGGTCGACGTCCTCGGCTTGGGCATGCTCGGCTGCATGAACCGAGCCTTCAACCTGCTCGAGCAGGACAAGGGCATCCGGGTCGGTCTGGCGGACCTGCAGGACGACGATCCCGACGTCTACGCCATGATCCAGAAGGCCGATACGCTCGGCACCTTCCAGATCGAGAGCCGCGCGCAGATGAGCATGCTGCCGCGGATGAAGCCCCGGCGCTTCTACGACCTTGTGATCCAGGTCGCGATCGTGCGCCCGGGCCCGATCCAGGGCGACATGGTCCACCCGTATCTGCGCCGGCGTGAGGGGCTGGAGCGGCCGGAATATCCGCGGCCCGAGCTGCGCGCGGTGCTCGAGAAGACCCTCGGCGTGCCGCTATTTCAGGAGCAGGCCATGAAGGTCGCGATCGTCGGCGCGGGCTTCACGCCGGCCGAGGCGGACCAGCTGCGCCGCGCCATGGCGACGTTCAAGTTCACCGGCGGTGTCAGCCACTTCAGCGAGAAGCTGATCGGGGGCATGGTCGAGCGGGGCTACCCGCGCGAGTTCGCCGAGCGCACCTTCCGCCAGCTCGAGGGCTTTGGTTCCTACGGTTTTCCCGAGAGCCACGCCGCCAGCTTCGCGAAGATCTCCTACGCCTCGTCGTGGATGAAGCACCATCATCCCGACGTGTTCTGCGCCGCGCTCATGAACGCACAGCCGATGGGCTTCTACGCGCCGGCCCAGATCGTCCGCGACGCGCGCGAGCACGGCGTCGAGGTGCGGCCGCCTTGCGTTAACGCCAGCCGTTGGGACTGCACGCTCGAACCGACGCGCGGACGCTACCTGGCAGTGCGGCTCGGCCTCAGGCAGATCCGCGGCCTGTCGAACGCGGACGGCGCCAAGATCGTCTCTGCCCGGAGCACCACCGCCTACGAGAGCGTCGAGGACGTGTGGCGCCGCTCCGGCGCGCAGCGCGCCGCGATCGAGAAGCTCGCGGATGGTGACGCCTTCCACAGCTTCGGCGCCGATCGCCGGCAGGGACTGTGGAAGGTGAGGGGGCTCGGCGAGGCACCACTGCCGCTGTTCGCCGCAGCCGATCGCGTGGCCGAGACGCAGAGCGCGGAAGGGATCGAGCCCGAGGTGCAGCTCCGCTCGCTCACGGACGGTCGCGAAGTGATCGAGGATTACCGCAACCTGCAGCTGTCACTCCGTGCGCATCCACTGTCGTTCGTGCGCGACGAGCTGACGCGCCGCGGCGTCACCCGCTGCGCAGATCTCGCCAGCGTCCGCGACGGTCGACACGTCGAGGTCGCCGGCATCATCCTGGTCCGTCAGAAGCCCGGCTCGGCCAAGGGCGTGCTGTTCATCACGATCGAGGACGAGACGGGGATCGCCAACGGCATCCTCTGGCCGGACCGCTTCGAGGCGCAGCGCCGCACCGTGATGTCGGCCTCCATGGTCGGCCTGAAGGGACGTGTACAGAAGGAAGGCGAGGTCATCCACGTCATCTGCGACCGCATCGTCGACCACGGTGACCTGCTCCACCGCGTCGGCGACATGTCGTTCCCGCATCGCACCGGCCGCGGCGACGCCGCTCAGCATCCCGGCTCGCCCGATCGCGGTGACAAGGAGTGGAGCCCGGAGCCGCGCAACTGCTACTGGCCGCCGCATGCCGATGGCATGGATCCTGAGGACGTCGTGCGCTTCAAGTCGCACGACTTTCATTGATCCGTGGCGACGCTGCCTCGGCACCAGCGGGTCGTGATCGCGCTGTCGGTGCACATCCTGCGCGCCGGCGTGGCGAAATGCTCCGAGACGACCGTCGACGGGATGGAGGTGCGCCTAGCGCTGCGCTGCCTGCTGCCGCACTGCCCCGAGCGCTGGCCGCTGGAGCTCTACTGGGACGCGGCTTCACAGGCAAACGAGATCGGGCGGGCACAGGGCGTGACGGCGGCCTTCAACGGGATCGTGCGTCAGCTGCGGAAAGCTGGGCGATACGAAGACGTTTCGCCGCTGTGAGGAGCCGGCCGAGGAAGCCAATTAGCCGATCAAGGCGAAAGGGTTAGTCGTACACCTTTGCTATTTCGTTAGCACTACGCCGCATGGCCACACCGTACCCTATCTGAAAAGCGTGTCGTTTCACGACGAAAGATATGGCGGCTTCGGACCAGAGCCAATCGTTCACGAAAGCGCCAAAAAGGTCTGGAGCGGACAGAACCTGCCATTGGGACAGCGACCCACCCCGCGAGGCGTCGATTAGAGAAAAGAGGAATGGCCGTACTTGGCAGTTTCCGGTCGGTCTGATCAACGGGGGACTGACCTACGGAAGCCGCCGTTCGCTAAGTCACCGCGAAACATCAATCCAATGGTTCGGGAGTCGCCACATCTACTCAAAAACGGCCATTTCCTCCTCGAAATCGTCGCTGCGCTGGGCTTGTCCGCGTGCATCAACGGCCCGTTCGATCAAACGCTTCTTGAGCTGCGCGCTGATCGCAGCCGCCCGGGCATATAGAAACTTCTCGAAATCATTGTCCGTGATACCGAAGCGCTCGAGATCGCCGATCAAGTGCGATTTCATAGACTTCTCGAGGTTCGGATTGGCCTTCCTAAAGGTCCTCATGTAAACAGATGGCGCTTTCGCGCCAATCTCACGCTTGTTCATATAATCATCAACGATCGTGATATTTACAATATTATTGATGCGCCACTCTTCCTCTTTCTTTTTAGCAAGATAGGCCCTAGGAAAAAAATGGTGGTAGTTCCTGCTATTAGCCTGCTTCAGCCAGTAATTGCTGATGTTAACTATGGCATCGTCGCTGAAAGATTTTGGCTGCTGATAAGCATAGAGACAGAGAATCGCCTTGATCGAACTGCGGCCGGCGTTGAACCAGCCATTCTCGATCAGAAACTCCGGCGAAATGTCGATGCTCCAGTCATAGTCGGGGGAGCGACCTTTCAGAATGCGATCGATGCGACGGATATCCTGCGCGAGCTTGCTCTCGACGGATGAGGAATAGCGTGCGCCTAACCCGCAGCGCCAGAAAAAATCCTCAAGTTCGCCTCGCTGATCCGCATCAGGCTTATCTGGATGGTGGTAGAAAAAATACGCGAACGGTACGAGTAGCGTGTTGTAGGGCAGAAGCTTGGAGACCGGAATCCGGTAGGTGTGACGGAAATATTCCACCGCTCGCTCGAAGGCATCAATAACTTTCGGCCATTTTTCGATAAACTCGGTCTTCTTCAGCTTTAGGATCGTTTGCTTTTTACAATCTTTGGCGATGATCAGCGAGATGAGCTGAAGCAGGATCGCGTCCGATACCGTCTCATAGTTGACCGTTGTGAGGCGCTCGATCAGCCCTTCATATTCGGCGGAAAGATCAAAATTCTTCTCTTCATCGAACGTCTTTGCGACCATGATCTCAAAGACGCTCAGCGCCTTTCCGCCGACGTTGATCCGGGTAAAAATCTCCGTGGCGACATCGATTGCGACGTCCCGCACCTGAATGATCGAGAAATCGTAGCTCTCGACGCGACGACGATAATCCGAAATCTTGCTGTGGTACTGCGCCGGAAAGGCTGCCAACTCGGCGAAAGAGCCGTGCAGAAGGTCTTTCAGGCGGATGAAAGTGGTGGCTTCCAAGCCGTTAATGTCAGTCGTGACAATCTGATCGTCTTCTCCCGCTTCAAGGTTCACAAACATATCGGAGAAATCGTCGCTGTGCCCCGAGCTGCGCATGACCGTGATGCCGCGGATGGCGGCGTACAGGCTGGTCAAGCGCTGCTGACCGTCCAGGACGAAGGCCACGGTTTCGCCCTGCTTTGGGCTAGGCAATGGGGCATTGCCTAGCTCGCGCACGCTCCTCAAGCGATCCTTCGTCGACCAGAAAATGAAGGTGCCGACTGGATACCCCTTGATGACACTATCCAGCAGCGCGGCGGACTTCTGGAGCGTCCAAACGAACTCGCGCTGGAACTGAGGGATTTTGACGTGCCCGCGTTCGATATCAGTCAACAACGAGGAATAATTGGCATGGGTAGGACTGGGAAGCGACATGGATTATCCAATCTGTGCGGCTGGTTTTCTACCACTGCTCAGCAAAATGGCCGGAAAGGCGGTCGAGCGAGGAAGGCTTGTCGCCTATCGCACACAAGCCCAGATAGGTAGCTGCGCGCGTTGCCCCCACATAGAGATATCGCTCGAACAAGGTGGGCTCGCTTTCGGCGAGCTTGTCGATGCCGACGAAGAACACCGCTTCAAATTCGAGCCCCTTGATGTGCCGCACATCGAAGACCCTGATCTCATCGTCTCGACCGATGATCTTGCCATCGACACAGGCGACGGCATGCAGATTCTGGTCCTCGATAACCTCATTCAGAGCATCGGTGAGTGGGCGAACGGCTGCCTCGTCGTAAACGAGAATCGCGATCGACGGCAATGCGCGTGGGGAGACGGAACGCTCGATTTCCGACAGCCGCTTCGCCAACCAAAGGGCGATCGCGCCGTAATCATGCAGGCCTGCAACAATCACCGGCGGAACCGCATCATTATTGACGTCGTCGGGCAAGCCGGCGTCCGCCGTCGATCCAGAAGCGGGATCAGCCAGGGTCTTGGCCAAGTCATGTAACTGCCGGCTTTGCCTGTACGCGATCGAAACCCGTTCGATCGACAGGCCAGGTTCGACCCATTTGAGGCTGTCCTCGGTACGGCTGCCCCATTCCGTGATGCGCTGATTAAAATCGCCGCAGGCGAAGAACGATCCGATCGGCTCAACCGCCAAGGCGCGCATGCAAGCAAGCTGCACAGGCGAGAAGTCGGGGGCCTCGTCCACAAGAATTTGATTGCGTTGGATGTCGTGCAGAGCACGCAATGGCTCATAAGCCGCCTGCTCAATGTTCCGACGCACGCGGTTATCAGCGAGCAAGGCATTGCCAGCGCGCAGCATCGCCAAAATCACGAGATCCGCTTCCAGCGGGTGCAAATCGCGGCCTGGGTTCGTATCGGGATACCAACGCTCTCCGCGCTCACCTCTCCTGAATTGCCTGTATCGGGCGGGGATCTTGCTCAGATAGTGCCGGACAGGCGCGCTGAAGCGATTGAGGGACAATTGCCATCCCAACCTCTCGGCCAGCCCGCTTGCCTCGGCTTCAGTCAGGCCTCGATCCGCGACCCAGTCGAGAACGAGAGCGCTTCGGGAGCTCGTTGAACGGCGACGTGTCTTGGCGCGCGCCTGAAGCCGCAGGGCAGCATAGTAGGCGCGTTGGGCAGCGGCCGGCTTGTTCGTCGGCCGGTCTTCTTCTTCGTCCTCTTCGTCATCGAGATCATCGTCGCCGTGATCGGCCTGATCATCAAAGCTGTCGAGATAGGCGATCAGCTGCTCGAAAAAGTTCTGACCTTGAGTTCGTGCGCCAGCCTGCGCGCGCGCAAGTGCGCCTTTGAGCACGCTGTCGACATCAGCTCGTACACGCCCAAGAATGCGGCGGACGTCTTCACTTAGCGAGACAAGGGCGTAGACACCGCTTGCCGGAGTAGACGTTCGTGCGCTTTGAATGGCTGTGCTGAGGCGCCCACCCAACTTTGCGATTTCCGCGTCCGTGGCAGCCGTAAGGATAGCTGCAGCGCTCTCGAGACCCGACCAGAAATAGCTGTCTTGCTTGGCTTGAAACTGCTCGAACCAGTCGATCGGGGATTCTACGGTCGCGGCGGTTATAGTGGCCGCAGCATCTTTTAGAACGAACGGCCCACCGCCGTTTACGGTGCGCAAGACCGAAAGGTGGTTCCGCGCGAGTTCCTTGCGATGTCCGGTCCACGTCTTGATCCGCAGATCCGACGCTGGCACATTGTTTCTACTGAATGCCTCTTTCAGATACTGCCCGAGTAGATCGGTCGGCGTGAACATGATCCAGCTCTGGCCGTGTGCCAGCGATGAGGGGGAAGCATCGACCAGGCTTTGCTCGTCCTCGCTCAAGCCATGAGGATCGAGCTTTTGCCCCAAACGGCGAATGAGCGTGGTGGTTTTGCCCGTACCTGGCGGACCCAGGATCAAAAGCTGCGAGTCAAGCGACAATCGGAAGATAGCGTCTTGATACTCGTCCAGCACCGCCTGATCGCGCAGCTGCATCTTGTCGATGATACCGCGCTTGCGCCCGATTGTGACATTGTCGTCCACCTCGGCCGCTTTCAGCATGCGCTCAATCTCATCCAGCGCATCTGCAGGGGCATCACGCTCGGAAAGCAAGCGCAGCAATGAGGCGATAGTAAGGGTCTTTTGCCCTCCCGCCTCGAAAATAGTATCCCGCGAATCCCAGCCGCCAGGGAGAGCCTCGGCATGAAATAGGGTTCGCTCCACGACCTCAAGCGAGCCCCCCGGCACATCAATGTATCCACCCGGGCGCAACGATGCCAACCGGCCGACAGGCGCGTTGTAACTGGCGAACCGAACCCCGGCATCGAGCAGTCCGGAAGGCGCGAACCGCGAGATGTAGAAGGTGGTATGCTTGTCCGCTTCGTCCGCCGCGATCACCCTGGCAATAGCGGGTTCGCGGGCCAGGATTTGGTGGCCATTGAGCATTTCCCGGCCGATCTCGTTGAGCTTGCCCACGGCCTTTTCGGTCGTCAGCGTATTCAGCGGAGCGAGGCTCTCCGCCGATGGCCCCTTGAAACGGGCGAGTTCTGCCCTGGCACCGGCCGCTACGCGATCGAAGATGGTCAATGCTTCTCGTGCAATATCACCGCTATGTTCGTCGCGATTCAGGCTCAAAGCTGTTCCCCCCATGAGCCCCCATACTTGCAAGGAGGCAGCTCAAAATCCACCACAACTCTCTCAGGACGCGCTATTGATTCTCGCGTCTGCGTATGTCGCACCCTGCTTCAAGACAGCGGGCCTCAAGCACTGGCTTGAACCTCGATTGTCTGCCCGGAAGTCACCATGACGATCAGCCCGCGTTCGGTGCCGGTCATGTCGAGATAGGCGCGAACCTGCGCGCGATAGTGCTCGATCGTCGGCGCGGTCGGCTGCACATCGCTTTTCCAGTCGATCACGACAGCAGGCTTCCCGTCGCTGCCGAAACTGGTCGCATCGACAATGCCAACGGTCGCCTGCTCAACCCCTTCAACGTCTACCGCCGCATAGACGGTCAGTTCAGGCACCAGATTGGGCCGCAACTCGGCGATTTCAGGCAGGCTGAGAGTCCGCACCACGCAGCCGGCGAGTTCGCTCGGGCTCAAGCCTTGGGCGGGATCGTTCATCACCCGCTTGCCGATTTCCAGGATCAGTGCCCGAGCCCGATCTGCCAACGCTGCGTCACTGGTACCGGTCTCACCGGTCAGCACTTCTTCAAGCAGCTTATGGAGAATGAGCCCGCGCTCACGCCCACCTTGAACGCTCAGCACCGGCCCTTCGTCATCGGGCTGGCCATCACCGCCAGCCGCCCAGATCTCCACGGCTTCGGGCGTAAGTACCGGGCCGGCATGGCTCTCATCGCGGCTCGGAGCGAGCCAGACGAGGCGCTGGCGCTTATTGAGGATTGCTGCGGCTTCGGCGGCAAAGCTGTCGCGGGTCTGGATGTTAACCGCTTGTGCCGCTGCCGCACCCATCCCTTCGGGCAGATGCGAAAGATCGAGTGCCGGCAGTTCGGCCAGCGACAGATCGACCAGCGAAATCCAGGCGGACTTGGACTGCGCCGCATCAAGACGCGGCAACACCAGCAATTCGCGGGCACGGGTCGCCGCGACGTACCAGAGACGAATGCGTTCGCGCTCGAGTTCCGCTTTTTCGGCGTCGAGCGCCGCTTCATAGCCTGCCGGCTTCACGCCGAAGACCGGGCAATAGAAGGTGTCGCTGTTGCGGTCGGTGACGGCGCTATCGGGCGCCTTAATCCCCGTCATCGTGTTGATGGGGACGACGATCGGCCATTCGAGCCCTTTGGCGGCGTGCATGGTGTAGAGCGCAACCGCTTCTTCCTGCGCGTCCGGCCGCCCTTCGACGGCGCGTGCCTCGTCGGTCCAGGCCGCCGTCATCGTCTCGGCGAAGGCGCGCAGCCCCCGCACCGCAAATGCTGAGGTCAAGCTCAGAAAGAGATCAACATTGGCAAGTGCGCGCTCGGCCTGACCGCGGTGACGCGCCAAAAGGATTGGCCGCACTCGCAACGCATCGATCGCCTGAGACAGGAGCTCATGTGGCGTAGTGCTGTTGCATTGACGCTGGAGCGCCTGGAGTTTCTCGATCGTCGCACGAGCCAGCGGATGCGCGATGTCGGCCGAATCGACGCCGAGGTCAAAACGCGGAAGTTCGTTGGGTGCGGCCTCGGCACGCGGTAGAGCCCAGATGATGTCGAGGAGTTGCTCTTCGGTAAGGCCGACGACCGGCCCACGCAGTAGCGCGCCCAGCGCGAGGGTGTCGCGACGGTCGGCCAAGACGCGGGTGAGCGCGATTAAATCTTGAACTTCCTGGCGGCGGAACAGTCCTTTGCCGGCCTGCGTCGCGACCGGGATACCATAGCGCTCCAGGGCTTCCTCATACCGCCACAGGTCGCTGCCGGTGGGCGCGAGCAAAGCGATGTCGCCCGGTCGGCACAAACGTCCAGCGCCGGTGCGCCGATCGAGGATCATTTCGCTGCCGATAAGCCGGGCGCACATCTGCGCGACGGCTTCGGCCTCGTGATCGCGCTGTTGCTCGGCCGACGCTTTGCCGTCCTCACCTGCGACCGCGACATCAAGTGCGGCAATACACAGCGCTTCCCCGCGATCGGCATGAAACGGGTCGAGCGCCGTGAAGCCGGGTTGGCCCTCACTGCAGAGTGGCCCCTCGAACCGTTCATTCACGAAGGTCAGGATCGGCGCACAGGATCGGAAATTGGTCGAGATCGACAGGACGCTCTTCTCGTCCTGGGCGGCAAACGCATCGCGGGCACGGACATAGGCGGAAACATCGGCGCCTCGGAAACGGTAGATCGCCTGTTTGGGATCGCCCACGAGGAAGAGGGCGCCGGGACGGATGACGAAGCTGGCCCAATCACCGGGTTCACCGGCCTCGGGCGGTTCACCGCACAGGCGCCAGAAGATCTCGGTCTGGAGCGGATCGGTGTCTTGGAATTCATCGACCAGCACCTTCGCGAAGCGGCCGGCGAGCGCGCGGCGCACGTCATCATAATCGCGCAGGAGACCACGCGCCGCGAAAATCAGATCGTCAAAGTCGAGCAGTGCGGCGGACCGCTTATAGTCTCGGAAATGGTCTAGCACGGGGCGCACTTCGCCGATCAGATCGGCGAGGACGCGGCTCGCGACATTCTGAGTGAGCGTCTGCCATGCCGCACAGCAGGCCGAATAGGCCCCTTCCGCTGCGAGATTGAGCCGCTCGCCATCTGCTTTGGCGAGACCTTCGCGTTTGGCCGCCTCGACCCATTTGCCCTTCTTCTTGAAGGCCAGGAACGTCCCGGCCTTGGTGCAGAGGTCGGGATGTGGCGCTACGGTCAGCAATCGCACGAGCCCGGCGGGCGTATCGATGGCGGGGCCGCCATCAAGGCCGTCCGCCATCTCCGTGAAGCGCTCAGCGAAGACCGCTGTCTCTTCCTCGACGGCCGGCGCGGTGCGGATGAACTCCGCGAAATCCGCTGCCGCTGCCCGAACCGCGGCGAGATGCGGAGCAAGCGGGTCTGAGGCGGGGGCGGCAACGTTACGCCGCTTGCGCAGATTATCGACGATTCGGTGGATGAGACGGACTGTCTCGTCTGGGCTGTAGAGCACCATCTCGGCGATGAGGCCGCCCTCTGCACCGGAGAGCCGTTCGCGCAGCCACGCATCGACGATTTCGATGAAGGCAAGGTCGGCCTGGTTGCGATCCATGACACTCGCGCCGGGATCAATATCGGCCTCGACCGGATAGGGTTTGATCAAGCGCTGGCAGAAGCCGTGAATGGTCGAGCAGGTGATCTCATCGATATGCGCCGCAGCCTCTGCGAGATGCGCCTTGTGCTGTTCGGAGAGCCCATCGGGGAACGCGATCTTGAGTTCGGTTGGAATCGTTCCGGCAGCAAGCTCGCTGACGAAATCGCGGACGCGCACAAGAAGCTCGCTCGCGGCCAGCTCGGTGAACGTCACCGCCGCGATCGACTTGGGCACAGCGCCTTCCGCCAGCATGGCCGCGATGCGGCCTGCCATGACGGCGGTCTTGCCCGATCCGGCGCCGGCTTCCACGAGGAGCGATTGGTCATGGCTGCTGATCGCAATGCGGCGCGCAGCGTCGTCGCGCAGGATATTCAGAGCAGCGGTCATCACTGGGCCTCCCAGACCAGAGCAGCGTCACCAAGGAGTTCGGTGGCAGCAGGCGTTTTGCGTTTGCAGTAGGTCGCGCCGGCGTTGGCGGGCAGCGCGAAGGCGAGATCGTCATATGTCCCGCCGGTGTCCGGCCCGATCAGCGCATGGCCAGCGCTCAGGCTGGCGCTCGCGAATTGGAGATAGCCGGTGAGTTCGCCAAGCGTCGCTTCGCGGTCGGCTAGCTGGAGGTCGGTCCCGGTACGCGGATACAGCAGTGAGGCGCTGATCGACACGTCCGCTCCCAGAAGGGCTTTCACCGCGAACGCATAGAGGCAGCGCTGCAACTCGCGGCCACCATCGATGCTGATATTGTCCTTGGGCGGTCGGCCGGTCTTATAATCGCGGACGAGCGCGCGCGTGCCATCACCCGAAAGATCGAGCCGGTCGATATAGCCTTTGATGGCAAAGCCGGTTTCGGGGATCGTGACCGGGGTTGCCGCATCCCATGGGCTGCTGGCGCCGGTCTTGGGGTTGGCACCACCAAAGGCCACCTCCCCGTAGGAACGAGCATCGTCGAGATGCTCGCCGCGATAGGTTAGCGCGCGTTCTGCAAGGATGCGGGCATCCTCGAGCGTGCGCCCCCAGATGACCGGCGGCGGGACTGCCCGCTCGCTTTCCCAGACGCCCGCGACGCTTCCTGCAGCGGCTTCAATCGCAGCGGATATCTGGGCCTCGCCTGCATTGGCGAGGCCACCATTCGCTTCGAGATACTGAAGCGCGAGGTCGAGCGTCATGTGGACGAGATCCCCCATCGCCAATGCGTCAAGCACCAGCGGGTCCGTGCCGCTTTCAGGCATCTTCAGGCGCATGCCATAACGCCAAACAAAGCCCAGCGGACTACGCAGGAGCAGCTTCAACGAGCTGGCCGATTGGACCTGCGTGAGGATCTTGAGCAGCAGCGGATGCTCCGCGCGAACCAACCCGTCGTGCGGCGTAATCTCCTTGCGGTGCCAATTACGCCATGTGGTGAGCGCGCTGGCGGCTTGAATGTCGCTGGCAAATTCATCCGGCCGCGCCATCAGGCGGTCGGTCTCGCTGAAAGCATGAGTGGGTACGGCGTTACGGCCGATGTAGATTTCGTCCGTCACCGGGCCGAGCAACGCGCTCCGTCCGAGCAGGCGCCCTTCGCTATCGCGCCGCGCCCGCGACATTGTGACCTCGATCTCTGTTGTCGTCAGTATGGTCTCGAAATCGCGCCGGTCCGCAGCGCCGATCGGCAGCGGATCGAGTTCAGCGATGTGGATGATATGGTCGGAGATCAGCCGATCTTCAGAAATCCCGCGCGGCCAGCGTGAGGAGTTGAGGCCGATAAGGCGCACATGACGACGTGGCGATGCGGCAAGGGCGCTAGCAGGCATCCATGCCGGCGACACGCAGGCCTCAAGGCCGTCATCCTGCTTGAGATTGCCGAGCGTCGTATCGAGCGACACCGATGGACCAGCAAGGAGTGCTTTGCGCCAGATCGCAAGCGCACGGCCGGTCAGGAAGGCAGCGCCGACTTCGTCGGCTGCCGCATGCCCCTTCGCGAGCAGATCGACGATCGCGCGCAACGTCGCGGTGTGATCCTGCTCACCCGGCCAGTCAGCAGCCGTAAGACGAGAGAGCAATCGATGCCAGGCGCTGAGAGAGGCAAGCGGGGCGTCGGCCGGCAGCACGCGCAGCCACCCCTGCGGCAACGACTGGAACGGGCCGGTTTCCGAACCGCAAAGCGCCGCGAACCGGCGCATGCGAGTCTGTGAGAACCCGCGGATCAGAATATCGGCGAGCGCCGCTGCGGCCTGACCCTCGCGGGTGGTGGTGACCTTGATGCCGTGGACGAAATGAAGATCGAGGTTTGCGTCCGCACGCAAGGCGAGGAAGTGATCGTCATAGTCGCCGGTCGAGGCAGCGGCGATGGCGATGTCGGCAGGATCAACGCCGGCTGTCACCATAAGCGCGCGCGCCCAGCGAACCGCTTCGACCGCTTCGTGATAGCCGGTGGCTGCGCTGACCATGCGCTTCGCCGGTGTCCGAGCATCCGAGCGACGCACCTCGATATCGGTTCCGGCGAGCCACTCCGGAACGGGACGCGGTCCTGCAGCCCATACGACGGGCACATGCGCCGTAAGCGCCGCCAGAAGCGGCCGCCAGCTTGGCGAGAGCTCGGTGATGCCGACGATCTCGACAGAGCCGAGAACCGCCTGAGCGTGGGCCAAGCGCTTGAGCGCAGCGGACACCAGATCGGCAGGCCGCATCATTCCTGGCGGCAACTGATCCTGAACGGCGGCTTCGAGGCGAGCAATCGATTCAAGGCGTGGATGTTCATGGGCGCGCGCGACCAAGTCGATCCCCGAGCGCCAGACCTTGTGGAGCGTGTCGGCTGCGGCATCGACCATGCCAGGCAACAGCTTGATGCCGTCCAGCTCGCCTAAAGGCGTCTCCGGCAAGGCTGCTTGGATCGCGCTACGCAGGCTTTCGTCGTCGATTGGTCGCGTGAAACCGCCCGCCAACCGGACCGCGAGCTGCTCGAATGAGAGAATCTGCAAGCCGTGAAGCCGCTGCCGGGCAGCATTAAGGCGCAACTCGCGCATCGCCAAACGGCCATGCACGACGATTGTGCGCCGATTAGGATTGGTGCTCACCGCCAACTTCCTCCTATTATCTCGTCGGTTCCGCTTGACGCGACTCCATCGCAGGGATAGAAACTATACGGGTATCATGGATATGTCCATATAGTTTCTATCCCCTCTCGATGTAAGGAACGGGACAAGATGACCAGCGAGGGGCCAGCGCTGAAATGGGGCGTTGAACGCCGCCTCGAATTCATCGAGTTCCGGCTATTTTGGGAGGGCGGCGTTAACCGTTCTGACATCATCAATACGTTCGATGTGTCAGTGCCGCAGGCATCGAAGGACTTGACGCTCTATCAGGAGCGCGCACCGCATAATGCGCTCTATAACAAGAGCGCTCGTCGCTATGTGGCAGGCCCGGATTTTGAGCCCATTTTCCTGAAGCCTGACCCTTACAGTTATCTCTCACGCCTGCGGTCAGTCGCGGAGGGACTGATCGAGCTGGGCGAGTCCTGGATCACTCAGGTGCCCGATACCGATATCGCGCTGACTCCCCGCCGCGACATCAACGCCGAGGTGCTGCGCACCATATTGGGCGCAGTGCGAGACGTGCGATCAGTCGATATTCACTATCAGTCGATGAGCAAGGATCGGCCCGATCCAATCTGGCGCCGCATTACGCCACATGCCTTCGGCTATGACGGCTTCCGCTGGCATGTGCGCGGCTACTGCCACATCACCGACAAGTTCAAAGACTACCTTCTTCCGCGTATCCTTGATGTAGGCGAGCTTGGCGAGGCCTGCACTTCGGCTGATCAGGACGCCCTTTGGCAAGAGCGCTTTGCCATCGAGGTAGGTCCGCATCCTGCCCTCACCGAGAGCCAGAAGGCGGTGGTCGCCAAGGACTATGGGATGGCAGACGGATCGGCCGTGCTGACTGTTCGCTACGCGATGCTATTCTATGTGCTCAAGCGCCTTGGGCTCTTGGGTGATGCCGCTCAGCTGCCCGCTCGCAGTCAGCATATCGTCGTCGTCAACAGAGCCGAGACGGTCGCAGCGCTTGAGAAGGCGGAGTTCGCGCTGTGAATTCTGGCGATAGCGCAAAACATCAAAAGTACCGGATGTCGTTCAGTGTGGGTGGGCTAATGCTCAATGAGAGCCTGGCGATCGCCCAAGCATACGAGCCCGGTGAAGCCTGGGCTTGCGCTCGCGAGCGCATGCTCGCGCAAAGCGCGTCTTCCTTTCCCAAGTTGGCTTCGCAAACCCGCGCGCTGCGGGAGGTGTACGACCGGATAGGTCACCTCTCCGACGCTGAACGCCATTACCTGTCGGCGGAGGCGGATCGCGCCGGGCAGCAGGCTGTGATGTGGCTGGCGATCTGTCGGACCTATCCCTTCGTTCGCGAATTCGCGGTTGAGGTGATCAACGAGCGCTACCAATCCTGGCGGCTTGATCTAGGGCATGAAGTGTTTGATCGTTTTTTCGCGGATAAAGCGGAATGTGATCCGGGCCTCGCTGCGCTCTCCTCATCAACGGTCGCCAAATTGCGGCAGGTCCTGTTCCGGATCTTGCGTGAAGCGGGATTGACCAGCGCGGAAGGCAGAATTCAGCCGATCTGGCTGTCAGGACACATGAAGCGGCTGGTCGAGGAGAGTAATCCCGCGGATTTGCGGATCTTTCCCGGGAATGGGAGATAAGTGTGGGTACGAGACATGATCGGCGCGTTCGTGCCGAGCATCTGTTCAGGGTGATCTCCAGCGAAAGGTTCTTGCACAAGCAAGGGTTGGGCAACGAGGTTCCCTTCTTCATCTGCGCTTTCGATGCCGAAGATGGCCTAAGCCTGGGTAAGGATCGCGAAGATCTGATCGCCCGGCTGGGACATGCCGGTGTGCGCGTCCTTGATATCGACCTCTATGACCTTTCGATCAAAATCCTCGAGGACCGAGGGATCTTTGCGAACATCCTTGAGATCGAGGCTGAGACGGACAAGGCTGAGCTCAAGGAGCTGTTACAAGGCGTGCTGGACCCTCAGAGCCATCTCATTCCGGCGATTGCGCGATGCATAGAAGAAACCCCGCATGATGTGATCTTCCTGTCAGGCATAGGCGAGGTCTACCCATATCTCCGGTCGCACAACGTGCTTAACAACCTGCAAAGTACTGCGAAGGACCGACCTACGATCATGTTCTTTCCGGGAAAATATACTCATGCTCTGGCGACCGGCGCCTCGCTCGAGTTGTTCGGCTTGCTTCATGACGACAAGTACTACCGCGCATTCAATATCATGAATTACGAGGTCTGACCGATGGCTACTGTGCTACGTGATATCTTCGCCAAGCCGGTCGACCGCTCGATTGATGGGGTGATCAAGGCTGATGACAAGGCTAGCCTTCTGACCGAGCTCGATGAGTATGTCATCACCAACGAAATCGGTGCCCGGTTCGAGCAATTTCTCGACGCTTACAACAACTACGATACCGCGAATGGGGTTTGGATATCCGGCTTCTTCGGGTCCGGTAAATCCCACCTTCTGAAGATGCTCGCGCTTTTGCTTGAAAACGACCATGTTGAAGGGCAGCGCGCTTCCGAAATCTTCGATCGCAAGCTGGCTGGCAACCCGATGCTGGCGGGCGCCTTGCGCAGAGCGGTGTCAATCCCGTCCCGGTCGGTATTGTTCAATATCGATCAGAAAGCGGATGTGATCTCGAAGACCGATGTCGACGCGCTTCTAGCCGTCTTTCAGAAGGTCTTTGACGAGATGTGCGGCTATTATGGCAAGCTTCCACACATCGCGCAGTTCGAGCGTGATCTGGATAGTCGCGGCAAACTCCAAGACTTCACGGCAGCCTTCATGCGGTCGTCAGGCAAAGCCTGGGAGCGAGGGCGTGAGCAGGCGCTGATGGAAGGCAGGCACATTGCCGCAGCCTTCGCGGAGGTCACCGGCGACGAGGTCAAGGATGTTCTTGGCCAGTATCGCAAGGACACTAAGGTCTCGATTGAGGATTTTGCCAACAATGTGAAATTGTGGATCGATGCGCAGGGGCCAAAGTTCCGGCTGAACTTCTTTGTCGATGAGGTGGGTCAGTATATCGCCGACAACGTCAAACTGATGACGAACCTGCAGACCATTGCCGAAAGCTTGAACACGAAGTGCAAGGGCCAAGCCTGGATAGTGGTCACAGCTCAGCAGGATATGGGCTCAGTCATCGGCGATCTGACGACGCAGCAAGAGAATGATTTCTCTAAGATTCAGGCACGCTTTGCCAACCGGATGCCGCTGAATTCCCATGACGTGGCCGAAGTAATCCAGCGCCGCCTACTGGCAAAGACCGAGCCTGGCCAGATCACCCTTGGCAACCTCTATGACGCCGAGGAGAACAACCTGCGCACGCTGTTCGACTTCGGTGATAATTCCTTCAAGTTCAAGAACTTCACGGGAAAAGACCAGTTCGTCGCGAGCTATCCGTTCCCGAACTACCAATATGATCTTTTCCAGCGCGCGATCATGGGACTCTCGCAGCACAACGCGTTCGAGGGCAAGCACAGCTCGGTCGGCGAGCGCTCCATGCTGGGCGTTTTTCAGGAAGTGGCCAAGCGGCTCGCCGATACGCCGGTGGGGGGCCTCGCAACCTTCGACCTGATGTTCGAGGGGATCCGGACCGCCCTCAAATCGTCGGTCCAGCAATCGATCCAGCTGGCCGAAAAGAACTTGGGCGATGATTTCGCGGTGCGGGTTCTGAAGGTCCTTTTCCTTGTGAAATACGTCAAGGAATTCAAACCGACCGCTCGCAATATCGCAATCCTCCTGTTGTCTCGGTTCGAGGCGGATCAGACCGAGCAGCGCCGCAATATCGAAGAGGCCTTGTCGCTTCTCGAGCGCCAGACGCTGATCCAGCGCAACGGTGAGGTCTACGAATTTCTCACCAATGAGGAAAAGGACGTCGAGGCCGAGATCAAGGCGATTGCGGTCGATCCCGCTGAGATCGAGCGCCAGCTCGACGAACTAGCCTTCGGTGCGATCCTCCGTCACGGCAAGATCAAGCATGCCGGCACCGGAGTCGATTATGCTTTTACCCGCAAGCTCGACGGGCACAGCCTGAACCGGGAGCATGAGCTTTCGGTGAATATCATCTCGCCCTTCAGCGACGATTCCGACGAACCCGATGTGGTGCGTTCCAACAGCATGGCCAGCGATGAGATGGTCGTGATGTTGGGGCGGGATGTGCGCTTCACACGCGATCTGGTCCTTTGGCTCCAGACGGTAAAATTTGCCCGTCAGGTGACGAGCGGGGATGCCCAGCCCGGCCGCGATCGCATCATCGCAGAAAAGCGCGATCAGAATACGCGCCGTGAAAAGGAACTGGTGCAGCGGCTGCGCAGCCTGATCGCGGATGCGCGGCTGTTCATACGGGGCACTGAATTGGAATTAGGGGGGGAAGACCCGCAAGATCGACTAGTCAAAGGCTTCCAGGTTTTGGTGGACAAGGTCTACACCAGCCTGCCGGTCCTGCGCGGGGCGACCTACACCGAGGCCGATCTTGGCCGCGCAGGCCGCGTTGATGGCGGACTTTTCGGCGGCGAAGGCAGCGGCCTGACCGAAGCCGAGCAGGACGTACTCAATCATGCTCAGGCCCAGCTGCGCCTCGGCACACGGGTTTCGGCCAAGGCGTTGGTCGAGAGATTCGGCGCCAAGCCCTATGGCTGGCCCACCATCGCGGTCCTGTGCCTGACCGCGAGCCTTGTCGCACGCGGCAAGCTAGAGGCCCGCGCGGACAGCGCCGTGCTGGAAGGGGATGAGCTGATCCAGGGGCTGCGCAACAGCCATGCGCTTGGCAATATTCTTCTTTCGCCGCAAATCGAATTCACCGCCGCCCAGATCCGTAAATCGCGTGAGCTGTTTCAGGCCCTGTTCGATCTGCCTGCCTCGGGCAATGACGCCCGGAGTCTGGGGACGGAGTGGCAAGCGCAGTTGCGCAAGCTTGCGAGCGAACTGGAGGGTCTCGGCAGACAGTTGACTGGCTACCCCTTCATTGCGGCCCTCGATCCCCTGCGGAGCCAACTCGACAGTATGCGCGATCAGCCGGCCAGCTGGTTCATCACTGGCCCGGTCGGCCAGGAAGATCAGTTGCTGGATGTAAAGGAGGATATCCTCGACAAGGTCCGCAGCTTCATGTCCGGGCCGCAAAAGGGCATCTATGATGAGGTGCGTTCCTTCCTGACCGTGCAGGACCAAAACCTGGCTTTCGCCGAAGATTCTGCGACCGAAACGTTGCGCCGTGTCCTTGGCGATCCGCAGTGCTTCAAGGGGACAACGATCCAGGAACTGAAGGCGGATTTCTACGCCCTGAAGGAGCGCATCGAACAAACGGTTCTGGCCGAGCGCAACGCGGTCATCGCAGCGATCGACGAGGTCGCCGGAAAAATCGCCCAGACTTCGGAGTTCCGAGCACTGTCTGCAGAGGCGCAGACGCGCATCTGCGACCGGCTTGCCGGACAGAAGGCCAGCCTTGCTCCGCAAACTCTGATCCCGGCTTTGCGCCATCGGGCGACGGAGGTCCGATCAAACCTTCTGGCAGATACCCTCACCCGGATCGCCGAACTGACGCCCGCACCCGCGCCGGCTCCCACACCCCAACCACAGCCTGCCGGTAGCGCCGCGGCAGTTCCGCCAGCGCCACATGTGCCACCTGCTGCGGCTAGACCCCAATATATCAAGGCGCAGGCAATCACAGTCCCCTTCGCGAAAACCTACCTCGAAGATGAGGATGATGTGACCCAATACCTTGATGAGATGAAAAAGACCCTGCTGGCCGAGATCGGCGCAGGCAAGAAAGTGATTGTCTGATGGATACCAACGCCCTGAAGAGATTTGCGCAAAGCGCGCGAAACCTGCTGATCGCTCAGGTCACCGCTCGACTGGACATGGTGATGGCCGAGGGCGCCGCAGCGCGCCGGGAACATCCCGCGGCGATTGCCCGGCTCGAAGCCGCCGCCCGCGGCAACCGCGGACAGGTGATCGAGCAGGCGGCCTATACTTGGTTCAACCGCTTTACCGCGCTGCGCTTCATGGATGTAACGGGCCTCACCAACCCGCGCGTCGTATCCCCTGCCGATGGCGCCACCCGGCCCGAGATTCTGGCTGAGGCGATGGCCGGCAACATGCCGGACCGCGCCCGCCCCGAAGTCGCCGAATATCTGAACGGCACGCGCCCGGCCCATAACGGGCAGGCAGAGGCCTATCGGCTGCTGCTGATCCATGCCTGCAACGAATGGCACGCCGCGATGCCCTTTATGTTCGAGCGTGCCGATATGCTCGACCGGGCGGAGGATTATACCGAACTGCTGATGCCCGACGATCTCCTGTCGCCGGACAGCATCCTGGCCCGCCTGCGCGAGGTGATGACCGAGGACGCCTGCCAGGATGTCGAGATCATCGGATGGCTCTACCAGTTCTACATCTCGGAGAAGAAGGATCAGGTTTTCGCAGGCCTGAAGAAGAACCAGAAGATCACGGCCGAGAATATCCCGGCGGCGACGCAGCTGTTCACGCCGCATTGGATCGTCCGCTATCTGGTAGAGAACTCGCTGGGGCGGCTGTGGCTGTTGAACCGCCCAAGCTCCGGGCTGGCGGCGAAGATGGACTATTACATAGCGCCGGAAGAGCCCGAGACGGATTTCCTGCGGATTCAGCGTGCCGAGGATATCCGCGTCTGCGATCCGGCTTGCGGCTCGGGCCATATGCTGACCTATGCCTTTGACCTGCTTTATGAAATCTATGCCGAGGAGGGCCATGACGCAGCCGAGATTCCTGGACTGATCCTGCATCACAACCTGACCGGCATCGAGATTGACGACCGGGCGGGCGCGCTGGCGGCCTTTGCGCTTTCGATGAAGGCGGCGGCAAAGTTGGGGCGACGGCGGTTCCTGCGCATTGAGGCAAAGCCCGATATCGTCGTGCTGCAGAATGTCCGCTTCACGCCTGCCGAGCTGCAGGATGTGGCCGCAGTCGTGGGCAACGATCTGTTCACGGACGAGCTGCGCGAGACGTTGGGGCAGTTCGAACAGGCGAAGAACTTCGGTTCGCTGATCGTGCCGAAGCTGCGCGACCCCGCTGAGGCGCTACGGGTGGTGGAGACGCGGGATTTCGGGTCTGACCTGCTGTTGAAGGACGCGCAGGCACGTGTGGTGGCCGTACTGCGTATGGCCGAGGCGCTGTCGCCGAAGTATCATGTGGTGGTAGCCAACCCGCCTTATGCCAGTGCGACCGGATTAAACCCCGAACTCTCTGCATTCGCGAAGACGGCGTATCCGGACAGCAAAGCAGACCTCATGACATGCTTCATGGAGCGCGCAGGCCTTCTGACAGTGGCAGCGGGCTACTGGGGTATGATTAACTTGCCGTCCTGGATGTTCATCTCCTCATTTGAGAAGATGCGCATTAAACTACTTGAGAACTCGTCGATTAGTTCTCTGGTGCACTTGGGTCGCGGGATCTTCGGATCTGATTTCGGAACCGTTGCTTTCATTGTTCGTGACAAAAAGCCTGACGAAACCACATCTGGAACTTTCCGTCGTCTTTTCGAGCGCCATGTGCAAGTTCGCACTCCCGAGGAGATCCGGTCGCTTTTTCTGAACAAATCGTTCGGAAAATTCTCACGG
>Ga0308164_10001645_pt1 | contig 25185 bp, 17 predicted proteins | sample PhyTR2_FD_201031 | JGI IMG/M metagenome (GOLD analysis project Ga0308164, IMG submission 201031) | Phyllosphere microbial communities from UC Gill Tract Community Farm, Albany, California, United States - DLSLT.R2 | ecosystem: Host-associated > Plants > Phyllosphere > Unclassified | place: USA... | reverse complement strand
CACACTGCGATGTTTTGCGGTGCTCTTTACGTTCGCCCCAATCGTACAACTTAGACCAGGATCGAACGACACATCCTCGTAAAAAAGCCAGCTCAGGCACTACTCCCTTGCTGGCCTCTAAATTTTTTGGTGCCGACGACGAGACTCGAACTCGTACAGCTTGCGCCACTACCCCCTCAAGATAGCGTGTCTACCAATTTCACCACGTCGGCATTCTAAGGCCGCTATTCTACTGCGTTTTTGCCGGCTTGTTAATGCCGTATTGCGAAAAAACAAGAAGAAAAACGATAAATCTTTAAAACTCGGTACGCTGGTTGAAGTTTTTCACGCCAGCCTACCGTTTTACAACCGGGTCACAACTTGGTACTGCTAAAACATTGGGCAACGTGCTGCTTTGTTGCCCACTGCTCTAAACTCAGACCGCTATTATATTACTTTGGGATAGAGTTTGCAGGCGCTGGTGCAGGTGCCGGAACGGCAGGTGCTGCAGGTGCTGCTGCCGGGGTGTTCGGGATGCCCGAGGTACCGGTTGCCGGTGCGGCCGGGACGGTAGGCAGCGCCTTGTCCATCACGCCGGCGCTAACGGCGCCATTGTTGTGCTGGGTGGTGATGTACGCCAGGGCCAGGGTGGCGCTGAAGAACACTGCCGCTGCCACGCCGGTGGACTTGGACATGAAGTTCGACGAGCCGGTGGCGCCGAACAGGCTGCCCGAGGCGCCCGAACCGAACGCGGCGCCCATGTCGGCGCCCTTACCGTGTTGCAGCAGGACGAGGCCGATGATGGCAAGTGCCGAAACCACTTGGATGATGACTACCAGGTTGAACATGCTGCTCATGATATTCCATTCAAAAATTAAATAGTTTTGTATCGTTTTTTCCAACCTGCTAACAGGTTGCTTTAACTGCGCTTTTACAACAGTACTGCTGATTAAGGGATAACCCTTACTCGAAACTTACGCACGCTTTCAAGCGTGGATGATGGCCAGGAAGTCGGCAGACTTAAGCGCTGCGCCGCCGATCAGGCCGCCATCGATATCCGCCTGCGCCAGCAATTCCTGGGCATTGTCCGGCTTCATGCTGCCGCCGTACAGGATCTGGATCTTCTCTGCCACTTGCGCGCTTTTCTGCGCCACGCAGCCGCGCAGGAAGTGATGCGCCTCCTGGGCCATTTGCGGAGTGGCGGTCTTGCCGGTGCCAATCGCCCACACGGGCTCGTAGGCCAGCACGACGTTGTGCAGCTGGTCGGCGGAAATCGCTTCCAGCGCTGCCTGCAGCTGGGCGCAGATCACGGTTTCGGTGTTGCCCGCTTCGCGGTCGTCCAGGGTTTCGCCCACGCAGATCACGGGGGTCAAGCCGGCGGCCAGCGCGACGACGGCTTTTTGCGCCACCAGTTCGTTGGTTTCGCCGTGGTACGCGCGGCGTTCCGAGTGACCGACCAGCACGAAGCGTGAACCGAAATCGGCCAGCATCGACGCTGCCACTTCACCAGTATAGGCGCCGCTGGCATGGATCGACAGGTCTTGCGCGCCCCAGGCGACCGGGGTGGCGTTCAGTTGATCCTGGCACTGGGCGAGGTAGGGAGCAGGCACGCAGACCGCGCAATCGGCGCGGTCGTTGGCATCCTTGAGGCCGGCAACGATGCCGGACAACAAAGCTGCATTGGCGGTGCGGCTGCCGTTCATTTTCCAATTACCGATAACGAGTTTGCGTCGCATAGTAGCCTAAATTTTCAATAACCTATGATTTTACCGCGATGGCGGAAGCTGGGTCAAACTTGCAAGGGTGAATTTGTTGTTTTGGTTGCAATTTAAGTATGGTGGTGGGCACGCTAAATTGGATTCCCGCCTGCGCGGGAATGACGGATTTTCGGTTAGCGATGCATTTTTAAATATCGCTCCCCGCCGAGTCGTCATCCCCGCGAAGGCGGGGATCCGATGTCGCACTAAATCACCTGCAGCATGATCTTGCCCACGTGCGTGCTGCTCTCCATCAGCGCATGCGCCGCAGCGGCCTGCTCCAGCGGAAACACCGTATGAATCACCGGCTTGATCTTGCGCTCGGCCATCATCGGCCACACGCGCTGCAGCAGTTGCTTCGCTATCGCGCCCTTGAACTCGGCCGAGCGCGGGCGCAGGGTGGAGCCGGTGACGGTCAGGCGGCGGAACAGCAACTGGCCCAGGTCCAGCGTGGCCTTGGCGCCGCCCAGCGTGGCGATCAGCGACAGGCGGCCGTCATCGGCCAGGCACGATATTTCGCGCGGCAGGTAGTCGCCGCCCACCATGTCGAGGATGACATCGACCCCGCGGTCGCTGGTCAGGGACTTGACCACTTCGACAAAATCCTCGGTCTTGTAATTGATGCCGCGCTCGGCGCCGAACGCCACGCAGGCCGCCACCTTGTCATCGCTGCCGGCCGTGGCAAACACGCGGTGGCCCATGGCGCTGGCCAGCTGGATCGCCGCCACGCCGATGCCCGACGTGCCGCCCTGCACCAGCAAGGTTTCGCCGCCCGCCAGGCGGGCGCGGTCGAACACGTTGCTCCACACCGTGAAATAGTTTTCCGGAATCGAGGCCGCTTCCAGCAGGCTCCAGCCCTTCGGCACCGGCAGCACTTGCGCCACCGGCGCCACGCAGTACTCGGCATAGCCGCCGCCCTGCACCAGCGCGCACACGTGGTCGCCGATATCGAGCGTGGTGTAATCGAGGTCGCCATCGACGATTTCGCCGGCCACTTCCAGGCCGGGCAAGTCGGAGGCGCCCGGCGGCGGGTTGTAGGCGCCCTTGCGCTGGAATACGTCGGGGCGGTTGACGCCGGCCGCATGGACCTTGATCAGGACTTCACCGGTTTTGACGACCGGCATCGGCCGCTCGCACAACCTGAGCACATCGGGGGCACCGGGGTGGGTAATTTCAATCGCGCGCATGGTGGACCTCTGCTATATAAAAGCAAAGATTGTACGCGAGGCCATGGCGCGATGCAGGCGCCCTCCCCCTTTGGTGTGACGCCTCTCAGCCGGCCCTCAGCCCCCCGTTCTTGACTGCTTTGGCAGCGGCGTGTTCGGTTTCCAGCGGGCCGACAGCGCCTGGCCTTCTTCGACCTGCTCGGGCGTCATGTGCTTGACCACTGCGGACCGCTGCTCCGCCGCATTGGCCGCGCCGCGGGCCGCCGCCAGATTCCACAGTGTGTAGGCAATGACGTTATCCTGCGGCACGCCGCCCATGTGGTAACGGTACATCAGGCCCATGATCTGCAACGCTTCGCCATGGCCCTGCTCGGCTGCCTTGCGGAACCAGCCCACCGCCTGCTTGTGGTCCTGGATCACCGCGTTGCCGGTGTAGTACATGGCGCCCACCACGTACTGGGCGTCAGCCTTGCCTTGCTGCGCCGCCTTGCGGTGCCATTCGAATGCCTGCTGGTAGTCCTGTGTCACACCGCGCCCCATGTAGTACATCAGCCCCAGCAAATGCTGGGCGTCGGCATTGCCGGCGCGGGCCAGCGGCGTGATTTCCTTGAGCGCGGTGCCGTAGTTCTTGTTGTTATAGGCGGTGGCGCCTTCGGCAAAGCCGGCCAGCGCCGCCTGCTGCAGGCCAAGCGCGAGAGCGATCGCCAATATGAATTTTTTCATGTCGCGTAATAGTTGGGTGGAACGACGATTACTTCCAGGTGACCTTGCCCAGGCCGTCGACCTTGACGTCACGGTTCAGCGGCTTGCCGTACACGACGGCCGAACCGAGGCCGCTCAGGTTGAGCCTGGCACTGCTGGTGGCGCTCGCGGTGGCGTTGCCGAGGCCGCTCAAGTCGAGGTCGATATCGGCCGCGTCGAACTGTTGTGCATTCAGTCCGCCCAGTCCGCCCAGGGCGGCTTTCAGCAGCTTGCTGCGGCCGCCCAGCGTGATGTTACCGGCGCCGCCCAGGTCGATCTGGGTGCGCTCGTTTTCGCCGATCCATAAATTCATCCTGCCGATGCCGCCCAGCCTGGCGCGCACCATCTTGTAATCGACCGTGGCCTTCATGCTGCCGGCGCCGTCCATCACCAGTTCCAGGTCCTGGCCGGAAAAGCCGCTGATTTCCGTGGAACCGATGCCCTCCATGACGACCTGTCGCAGGTTGGGCAAAACCATTTCGGCACGGGCGCCGGTCCCGGAGCTGATCTTGATGCTGCGGTCGCCTTCGCCTTCGCCTTCGAGGTGCAGGGTATCGCCCATTTGCGACGACGTCAGCTTGTCCAGGTAGCGCTTGTCGCCGACGATGCGCAGCGACGGCGTATCGCCCTGGCGCAGCCTGACGTCCACCACGCCATCGATCTTGACCCGCACCACGCGGGCGTCGATGCTGACGGTGCGGGTTTCGGCCTCGTCGGCAGCAAGCGCGTGGCCCGGCAGCGCACACGATGCGGCAAACAGCAAACCGACCTGGAATACCTTGTTCATTGTCGAATCCTCGGATAGTGATCACTGAATCATAACGCCGCGCGCATGAAAAAAGCCCCCGCAATGCGACGAACTGCGCATTCCGGGGGCCAGGCGACACAAAACCGTCTGGTTATTTTGGGGCGACCGGTGTAGGACGGGCAAACAATTGCTCGATTTCCTCCAGCGATTTACCCCTGGTTTCAGGCAGAAAGAACGCGGCAGTCACGAAATACACGACGGTGCACGCGGTCCAGAACAGGAACATCACGTGGAAGCCATAGTTGCCCACGATGGGCAGGAAGGCGCCGGCGATCAGGGTGCCGGTGCCCTGGTTGATCAGCAGCGCCACGCCCATGCCCACCGAACGGATGCGGGTGGGCATCAGTTCCGACAGCGCCAGCCATACGCACACGCCGGGGCCGATCGAGAACGCGGCAATGAAGCCGGCAATGCACAGCGCGGCCAGCAAGCCGCTGCCGGCGTCGGGCGTGGGGCCTGCCGTGGCCCGCACGATGTGCAATCGCGCACCCGCCGCCACGTCCGGCGGTGGCGCCACCACCACGCGCTGCGCCACGCGCACCCGCTGCGCTGCCGCTACGGCCTCGCGCGTGGCCGGCGACAGTTGCGCCAGCAACTGCCGGGCAGGCACTGTCACGGCGTCGTCCGGCGCGCGCAGCGCTGCCTGCGCCGCCAGCAAGGCGCGCTGGTCTGCCGGCAGCGATTCCAGCACGGTGGCCTCGTGCGCCAGCACGGCCTGGGCGGCGGCGGTGGGCGTGTACGCTTCCACCACCTGCTGGCGGTCGCCATACTGCACCAGCAAGCTCAGTTGCACCGCCCCCGGCCCGGCCCACGGCGCGCTGGCCAGATCGAAATCGAGACGGTTATCTGTTACCTGCGCCAGCACCGGCGCCCGCACATCGACCCGCTGCGACTCGAAGCGGTAGAACAGCAGCGCCAGCAGCACCAGCGAGACAATGATGCCGCCGGTACCCAGTTTTAACAGGAACACCCGGCCCTTGCGCTCGACCAGCACGATGGCCACCACCGTCATCACGGTATTGAGGATCTTGATCGCAGTGCCGTAGCCGGCCGCCGCCACCGGATCGAGCCCGGCCTTTTGCAAAATCGTGGACATGAATTGCAGCACCGAGTTGATGCCGGTGGCCTGGTTGCAGCCGAGGACGATACAGGCCAGGACGAACGGCAGCACGTAGCGGCGCTCGGTCAGCATATCGACCAGCGCCGCGCCGGGCGCCAGCCTGGGCCGTGCGCGTTCTTCGGCCAGCGCCTGGCCCATTGCGGCCAGTTCGCGCTCGCAGGCTGCGGCCGGACGCAGGCGCTGCAAGGCGGCGCGGGCGCGCTCGGGGCGGCCATGGCGCAGCAGCCAGCGCGGCGATTCCGACAGGAACAGGCAGCCGAGCAAAAACAGCAGGCCCGGATACAGCACCGTCAGGAACATGCTGCGCCACGCGTGATCGGCCGCGGCCATGATCAAGCCTTGGTCGGTACCGGCCGCCTGGATCGCCAGTTCGGCATTGCCCAGGTAATGGTTGCCGATAAACGCGGCCAGCACGATGCCGGCCGTGAGCATGAACTGGAACACGGCCACGCCGCGCCCGCGCTGGTCGGACGGCAAACACTCGGCCAGGTACAGCGGCACCACCACCGCGATCACGCCGCCGCTCATGCCCTGCAGCAGCCGGCCCAGCAGCAGCGGCACGAACGATTGCGACAGGTAAATCACGGCCACGCTGCCCACGAACATCAGCGCGCTGACGATCATCATCGGCTTGCGCCCGAGCCAGTCGGCCAGCACGCCGGCTACCACTGAACCGAGGATGGAGCCGGCCAGCACCGCCGCCACCACCAGCGACAGCTGCCCTTCCGACAGGCTGGTGGCGCGGTTCAGGTACGGCAGCGCCGGATCGATGATGCCGATGTCGATGCCGTACAGCAGGCCGGCCAGGCCGCTGACCACGGCCAGGAACCACTGATAACTTTTTTGCGTGGTCATGAACGGGCTTTCACTGGGCAGTTGCCGGGCCGCGCGGACCGCGTGGACCATCGGCAGGGCGGTAATTCACATCCTGCACATCGAGTCGCTGCAAGGCCGGCGCCAGGCGCTGCTGGAACTGGCCGTAATCCTTGCGCGCGGCCGGTGTCCACAGGGTTTCCGCCATCGCCAGCAGGCGCGGCCAGGCCATGTATTCGACATGGCGCGAGTCCGGCATGTACTCGGTCCACAACTGCGCCTGGCTGCCCAGCACGTGGTGCGCGAGGGCCGGCGGCAAACCGGCCGGCAGCGGATCGTAGCCGTACACGCGCGCGAGCGTGGTCACCTGGCGCGCGCCCGGCGGTTCGCGGAAGCCGGCACTTTTTGGATCGGCCTGGTAGTAGTCCAGATACGTATCGCGCTCCGGCGTCATCACCACGTCGTGGCCGGCATTGGCTGCTTTCAGGCCGCCTTCCACGCCGCGCCAGCTCATCACGGTGGCGCCTTGGGCCAGGCCGCCGTCGAGGATTTCATCCCAGCCGATCAGGCGCCGGTCCTGCTTTGCCAGGTGGGCGTCCATCTGGTTGATGAACCAGCTGTGCAGGCCGTGCAGGGCCGGATGTTCGGCCGGTTTGCCTTGCTCATCTTTATAGTTTTGCAGGTCTTGCAGCGTGGTCGTATCGGCTACCAGCTTTAATTGCTTCAGGCGGGCCAGCGCGGCCGGCGAGCTGGCCCACTCGGTCTTGGGCACCTCGTCGCCACCCACGTGAATGTACCGGCCCGGGAACAGCACCAGCACTTCGTCGAGCACCTGTTGCAGGAACGTGATGGTGCCGTCCTCGGCGTTGAATACTTCCGGAATCACGCCCCAGTCGCGGCCCACGGCCAGCCGGGCGCCGGGCCGGTTGCCCAGTTCAGGATAGGCGGCAATCGCGGCCCGTGCGTGACCCGGCATTTCGATCTCGGGCACCACGGTGATGTGACGCGCGGCGGCGTACGCCACCACTTCGCGGATATCGTCCTGGGTGTAGTAGCCGCCGTGCGGCTGGCCGTCGTAGCGCAGGCCGGGCGGGTCGCCGGCACGCGGCGTGAGCTGGGTTTCGCTACGCCAGGCCCCCACTTGCGTGAGCAGCGGGTACCGCTTGATCTCGATGCGCCAGCCCTGGTCGTCGGTCAGGTGCCAGTGGAATACGTTCATCTTCGCTTGCGCCAGCAGTTCCAGGTGTTTCAACAGGAAGGTCTTGGGCATGAAGTGGCGCACCACGTCGAGGTGGCTGCCGCGCCAGCCGAAGCGCGGACGATCTTCGATGGTGGCGGCCGCCAGTTTCCAGTCGCGCCGGACTGTCGCCTGGCGGTAGATATCGGCCGGCAGCATCTGGCGCAAGGTTTGCACGCCGTAGAACAGGCCGGCGGGATCGGCGGCGGTAATCGTCACGCCGCGCGCATTGCTCACCAGCCGGTAGCCTTCCTTGCCCAGCGCGAGTTTGCTATCGAGGTGCAGGCGGATCGCGTTGTCGCCATCGCGGGCGGCGAGCGGCAGATCGAAACCGGTGGCCGGACGCAGGTAGTCGCGCAACATGGCCGCCTCGGGCAGCGCGGCGCCGGTGGCGACGATGCGGGTGGCGGACGTGAGCACATACTCGCCAGCGCCGCGTTCGAGCGCCGCCGGTTGCGGCACGATGTCCTGCGCGTGCGCAGACGCGAGGCAAAACAGGCAGGACAGCAAAACTTGTATTCGCATAGAAACAGCCCCTGGTAAAAAATAACTCATGGTTGTGGATGCAAGCGCTGCCATTCGAGACCGGGCCGGTCTACGCGGAATTGCAGCAGCCGGCCGTGTTCCACCTCGGTGACATACGCGGTGCGGCCATCGGGGCCGCCAAAGCAGATGTTGCTGGGTTTGGAACCGGGCAGCGCAATCTCGCGCAGCACCGCGCCGCGCGGCGACAGCTTGACTACCGTGCCCTTGCCATGGCGCGTGACGTACAAATTGCCATCGACATCGCTGCGCATGCCATCGAGGCCATGGTCCTCGAACCGCTTGACCAGCCGCTTGTTCGACAAGCCGCCATCGGGCGCAATGGTGAAGGCCCAGATCGAACGTTGCACGCTTTCGTTCACGTACAGCGTGCGGCCGTCAGGGCTGACCTCGATGCCGTTGGTGGTGCCGAGCCCGTCGGCGGTCAGCGTGACCGCGCCGTCGCGGGCAATGCGCCACACGCGGCCGGTGTTGTTGGCCCAGTCCGGATCGCTCGCGTACAGCGTGCCATCGCTGGTGATGGCGAGGTCATTCGGCTGCGACATGGCTGGTTCCACCGCGAACGGCACCGGTTCGTTGCTGCCGGGCGCCACCCGGTAAATCGTGTGGCCCACGTAGTCGGCCACGAACAGGGCGCCGTCGCGACCGAAGCGCAGGCCGTTCGGTACCGAGGCGCCGGGCAGCGCCAGCCATATACGTGCTGCCCCTGCGGGCGTGACGATGCCGACCGTGCCCTGCCTTGAAAAATTGACAGCGTACACATTGCCAGCCGCATCCACGGCCGGCCCCTCGATGCCGGCCGTAAAACTGTCCATGGCCGTCAACGGCGCGGCGACAAACAGCTGCTGTGCCCGGGCGGACAGCATGCCCAGGCAGAGCAACAGCGGCCACCATGCCGGCCTTACCACTCGGTACCCACGCGTACGCCGAACATGCGCGGGTCGTTGTACGACGCCACCGTAAAGGTTTGCTGCGGCCCGCCGATGCCGGCCCAGTTCTTGGCGCGCACGTCGCCCGCGTTGCGCACGTAGAACTCGGCGTGCCACGGGAACCTGGCGCTGGCCGCAGAATTGAGGCGCACCGATGCGTTGACCTGGCTGTACGCCGCTTGCGCATCGGACAGGTGCGGCGTGTCAAGATTACGCAGCGAGAAGAACACCTTGTCTTGCCAGCGCCATTGCACCCACGGCGTGACCGACCAGCCGTTATCGAAATAAAAGTCCTGCGAGAAGCTCAGGTTCATGCTTTTCGGCGGCGAATACGGCAGGTGGTTGCCCACCACGTTGTATGGACGCAGCTGGGCCAGGTCGGGGTCGGTGCCGCTGTAATAATCGGGGCATGGCGTCACGCCTTGCGCGGCGCGGGCGTTGCAGCCGATGTCGTCGCTGTAGGTCTTGTAGTCGGCAATTTTTGCGCTGAGCAGCGCGGCCGAATACGTGATGCGCGCATCGCGCCACGGGCGGTACTGCCCTTCCAGCTCCAGGCCCTTGATGTTGGCGCGGCCCACATTCTGGGTGGACCACCAGCTGATCACCGCATCGCACGCGGGCTGGTCGGCCGGGCAGGTGCGCTTGCTGCGGCCCACCGTGTGCTGGCCGGTAATCTGCATATCCTTGTAGCGGCTGTAGAACACGGTGGCCACAGCGTCAGGCGGTCGTCGAGCATCTTGCCCTTGTAGCCGAATTCCAGGTTGGTGACGGTCTCGGGTTTGTACGGCAGGTACGAATACTGCGGGCCGGCGGGACCGGTGGCGCAGTCGTACGGGTTGCCGTTGGCGTCGAGCTCGGTGCCGCACAAATTGAAGCGGTCGTTGAAACCGCCCGCCTTGTAGCCGGTGGACAGCGATGCGTACACCATGTTGCGCGCATCGGGCTGCCAGGTGAGGCCCAGGCGGCCGGTAACTTTGCTCCAGGAATCCGAGTGATCGCTGATCTGCGATGCGGCCGGGAACACGCTGCTGCCGTAGTACGCGCCCATGCCGGGCTTGAGCATGCCGGAATTGACGCCGGTGTAGCCGGGGGTGCCAGGGCCGCCTGGATCGAGCATGCCGTTGAAGTAATCCTTGCCGTACGATTCCCAGAACTGGCCGTTTTTATCGGCGCGCGCATCGCGGCTCAGGCGTACGCCGGCGGTGAAGTTCCAGGTCGGGATGAATTGCCAGTCGGCTTGCGCGAACACGGCTTTCGATTCGCTCTGGCGATCGGGCTGGTGGTAGAAATTCGAGTACGGGTAGCCGTTCGGGCCCTGGTTCAAAAAATCCTGGCCGTAGTCGAGCGAGTTCTTCTCTTTCATGTAGAACAGGCCGGCCACGTAGCGCAGGCTGCCGAAATTCTGCCGCAGTTGCAGCTCGTGCACGTCGGATGCGAACTTGGACCCCATGGTGTACGTGGCATTGTCCACCACCGGCCAGTGGTCGCCGCCGGTGGCGGGCGTGGCATCGACATCCGCTTCGATGTTCTGGTAGCCGGCGTCGCTGTCCTGCTGCTGGAAGCGCCGTTGCACCGCGTGCGCGTAGCTGTATTCGATATCGGTCTGGCGGTTTACGTTCCACACAATGTTGGAACGCAAGGTGCGGATCGACATGTCGGTGATGCCGGGCACGTTGATGGCCACGTCGTACTTGCCGCCGGTGCACGCGTAGGGCGTGCCGGCTGCCTGCTTGCAGTCCTTTAAGGCCAGGTCGCCGGCGTCGTTGTTCTGGTAGTTCTCGTAGGCCAGCAGCCATTGCAGGTTGTCGGTCACCTTCCACAGGCCGGACAGGCGGGCGGCCCACTGGTTGCGGTTGGTGTAGTAGTCGCTCTTGTCCACGTGGTGGTTGCGGCGCTGGTCGGTGTCCGGGATGCCGTCGGCAACAAACCCTTTCGCTGGCATGTTGACGTCGTACCGGTCCTGGGTCTGGTTGATCCAGCCGTCGCGCTTGACGCCGCTGGCGGTGAAGCGCAGCGCAAATTTGTCGTTGACGGGAATGTTCTGCACCACCGACAACTGGCGTTGGTTGTAGTTGCCGATATCGAGTTCCGCATTGCCGGCCTTGCTGCCGATCTCGGGCTTGTTGGGAATGATGTTGATGCTGCCGCCGGTCGAGTTACGGCCGAACAGCGTGCCTTGCGGGCCGCGCAGAATTTCCAGCTGCTCCAGGTCGAACAGCAGCGCCAGCGCGCCCTGCGGGCGCGGCGAGTATATGCCCGCCACGTGCAGGCCCACGGCCGGATTGCCGATCTCGGTGAAGTCCGAATTCGACACGCCACGGATGGCGATCTGCACACCGGAACTGCCATCGACCGCACCGCCCAGCTGCAGGTTGGGCACGTCACCAGTAAGCGCCTTGATGTTGACGGCGCCCTTGCGCGTCAGGTCTTCCTGCGTCAGGGCGGACACGGCCACCGGGGTTTTCAGCAGCGAGGTGCTGTAGCGGGTGGCCGTGACCATCACTTCCTGGATCTTGTCGGTGGACTGCACTGCCGGCGCCGGCGCCGTTGCTGCTGCAGCAGCGGCATCGGTGTCCTGCGCATAGCCGGGGCCGGCGGCCAGCACGGCCAGCGCGCCCGCAACTGCCGAGCTGATCAGAGTCTTGCTGCGATTCGAATGAAACATGCTCTTTCCTCTTATAGTCTGTGGAATGCTGCTGACGGCGTTGCGGTTGCTTGTCTGCTGCCGTGTTTCAACATTAGCATCGGTACCACAGTAAGACCAGTAGCAGTCCACTTTACTCGAAAATCTCATAAGTATCTGAATCCAATCGTTATTTATTTTATGCACTGTTGTAGTGCTTACACTTCCTTACGCAATCCGCCGCCGTCCGCCGGTACCGCTCGGCCTGCACCTGCGCGATGCACGCAAATCCTTACAATTCATTACAGTACGGCTGTACCAACCCAACAACGCATCAACCTCAACCTTCAGGGTCAGTGCCGACATTCGGACACGAGCTGGGCTGTAAGCCAAAAAACATGGCTGAAAAAGTTCAATATTGTCCGAATGTCGGCACTGACCCCGACGTTGGGATTACTTGAGGACCAGCGGGCCGAGTTTGCGGGCGAATGGCCAGCCCTGGCGTTCGTCGGCGTCGAGTTCCCAGTGGAAGGCGCCGCGTAGCGCGGGATGGCGGTGGCGCAATGCGGTCCAGGTGGCGATGGCTTGTTTTTCGCTCATGAAATTGGTGGCGCTATTGATGCCGAAGCCCACCACCACGTGCGATGCGCCCAGCAGCGCCACCCACGCTGCCACGTTGGCCTGCACGTAGGCAGGGTCGGCCAGGTTGGGGCCGTCGTAGTACTGCGGCGCGGCGTAATCGAGCGCGCCGGCGTGCAGCATGTCGCGGCAAAAACGCTGGTCGATTTCGTTCCACGGCGCCGGCGGCGCGCTGATCAGAAAACCGGGATACAAGCGTTTGAGTTCCCGGCTGATCCAGATCATCTCCAGCGTGTCCGGCGCCTGGCCGGCCTGGAACGTGTTCCAGTCGAGGCCATCGAAACCGCCCAGCGCGGTGTGCAGCGCGACGATGCTGGCAACAAAGGCGCGCGAGCGCGCGCGGTCGGGGAAGCGCATGCCGTTGCCGTCGCCGCCCACCGACAGCATCACCTTGCGGCCCTGCACCGCGCGCACGCGGTGCAAGTCCTGGCGAAAATGGGAGGCGGCGCCGCGGCCGTCGCCCGGTGGCGTCCAGTAGACGGCGCCCGTGGCGCCGGGAGAGCCGCCGACCGGCCGCGCGGCGAACAGGTACAGCACGTTGTAATGGGGATCGATATCGCGCAGCCGTGGGGGCGCCGCTTGCCAGGCCGGGTAGTAGCCGGCCAGCACCCGCGCGGGCAGTGTGCCGCGCACGGCTTGCGCTGCGCCGCCACTTTCGCGCAAGGTGACACCGGCGCCGGCCGCCAGCGCCAGGCCGGCGGCTGCGCCGGTCGCGGCCAGCAGGCGCCGTCGGTTCACGGCTGCCGGCGCACTTCCAGCATCGCGCGCGACAGCGAGAACGCCGCGTCGTCCTGGTCCAGCGACCACGACATCATGCCGGCCAGCCCGCGCTGGCGCACGTAGCTGGCCTTTTCGCCGATCACCCTGGGATCGTCATAGGTCCAGAACGTGCCGTCCTGGTACGTCCACAATTGCCTGGTGACGGGATGGTAAAACGTGGGCAGTTTTTTGGCCGCGATCGTTGCGTACTGCTCCGCGCCTTCCTCGAAGCCGTGCGCCGGCCCCGTCGCCCGCTGGTACAAGCCGTGGTTGGCGGGATCGACACCGCTCCAGCCGCGCGCATAAAATGGCACGCCCACCACGATCTTTTGCGCCGGCACGCCGGCCTTCAGGAAGCGCTGGACGCCGGCATCGAGGCTGCGCGCGCTGCCGGCGCCGGCGGCAGGGTCCGAGTACAGGTTGGACTGGAAGCCGGTCGGCCCCTGTTTGCTCCAGGCGCCGTGGAAATCGTAGGTCATCAGGTTGATCCAGTCCAGCGAGCGGCTGTACGCGGCGGGGTCGGTGTACTGCATTTTTTCGTCGGTGCTGTTCACGGCCGAGGTAAGCAGATAGTGCTTGCCCGATGGCTTGCCCAGCGCGTCGAGCTGGCGGCGGAATTCCTCGATCAGCAAGGTCAGACTGGCCTTGTCGTTCGGCCCCGGATGCTCCCAATCGAGGTCGATGCCGTCGAATATGCCGGCCGCCGCCCCCGGGCCACCATGACCATCGAGCGGCGGCAGGTTGCCGCGCACGTACAGGTCGATGCACGACGCCACCAGCGCACGCCGCAATTCCGGCGTGGCGGCGCCGGCCGAAAACCAGCGCGACCACTCGCCCCCGCCCAGCGCCACCAGCACCTTCAACTGCGGGTGGCGCTGTTTCAGCTGCCTGAGTTGATTGAAATTGCCGGCCAGCGGCTGGCCCTTCGTGTCGGCCGTGCCGTCCACCGATTCATGCGCCGCAAAGCGGCGCGCATAGTCGTAGGTGGCGTACATGCCCGCGCCCTGCCCTGCGTCGGGCGCATCGCGGCCACTGTCGCAGCGGTAGCCGCCGTCGGGCATCCGGTAGATGTTCTCGAATGCGTACACCAGGTAAGTAAAGCCGGCCGCCGCCCCCGACTGGTCGAAGGCCTTGAGACGGAATTCCTTCTCCACGCTCCAGGAAGTGAAGTACGAGCCAACCTGGCCTTCGGCCGCCATGACGCTACCGGACAACAACGCCGCAGCCGCAGCCAGGCAAGACAAACGTGTACGCATGTGGAATCCTCAAAGTTTGATATAAATGCGGCGGCGGTCCATCCAGTACGCCACCAGCCAGCACGCCAGCATGTACGCCAGCGCAAACAGCAGCGACGCCGGGCGCGGCGCCGCCCACGACGCAAACAGCGCTTGGTACAGCCAGCGATACAACATCTCGCCGCCCACCTGCACCCGTGCCAGCACGATCACCAGCACGTCGGCCAGCAGGTAGATGAACAGCGTGTTCTTGCCGAACACCTCGAAGAAGTAAGCGCCGATGCGGATGCCGGCGATATCGATGGCCCACACCAGCGCGGCCAGGATGAGCAAATCCCACCCCACGGTGCACAGCACGAACGACCCGGTCCACAGCTTTTTATTGATCGGCAAAACCTGGTCCCAGCCCCATGCCAGCAGCAGACAGGCAGCCCCCGCCGCCGCCAGCGCCAGCACCGCGCGGGCATTGCGTCCCTGCCGCTGCAACCACAGGGCCGCCGCATACCCGGCCAGCACGTTGACGATGGCCGGCAGCGTGGACAGGATGCCTTCAGGGTCGAACGGCACGCCCTCGCCTTGATAGATGTGCGACTCGCCCAGCAAGGCCAGGTCCAGCTTGAGCACCGCGTTACCGCGCAGCGAGTAGTCGCCAAAACCATGCAGCATCCACCAGTAGCCGAACAAGGCTGCCACGCTGAATGCGGCCGCACCCCGCACGCCGCCGTAGCGCACCACCAGCGCCGCCGCCAGGTAGCAGAGGCCGATGCGCTGCAACACGCCCATCACGCGGGTGCCGGAAAATGGCGCAATGGTCCACTCGGGCGTGACGAACGGGAACCAGTACAGCAGGTAGCCGCACAGGAAAATCAGCGCGCCCCGCCGGAACACCGTTCGCAGAAAATACGCGTCATCGCGACCGTCAAACTTCTTCATGCTCAGGAACAGCGCGCCGCCCACCACGAACAGGAACGACGGGAACACCAGGTCGGTCACCGTGAAGCCATGCCACAGCGCGTGTTCGAGCGGGCCGTAGCTGGTAGTGCCGCCGGGCGTATTCACCACGATCATCAGCGCCAGCGTGAGACCGCGCATGACGTCCAGCGCCAGGTTGCGCGGCGAATTGCGCGTTTGTGAAGGAAGTGCCATCTCAGAGTTTCAGTTTGATGTTGTAACGATTGAGAACCGCCACCACCGCCAGCATGGCGACGGCAAACAGCAGCGAGAAGGCGATGGCGCCAGCGCCATGCGTGAGCGCCGGCAGCCATTGCCAGTGCAGGTAGTGCATGGCCGTCACCAGCACCATCGGCAGCAGATACGTCACCAGCGGGTTGGCCGCCGCCGGCTGCACCAGCGCGGTCCAGCGCACCATGCCCCGCTGCTCGATCACGTGGTACAGCAGCACGAACAGCGCGCAGCACAGCGCCGCGCAGTACAGGGCCCACGGCGGCGTGGCGCCGATCTTGGAAATCGGATAAACCCGGTGCAGGCCCCAGGCCGACAACGCCAGCACCAGCGTGAACACAATGCCCGCCTTGAGTCGGGCGGCAGCGCCGCCGCTGCGGCGGCCGTCAAAGAACAGCAGCACGCACACGGCGCCGCACAGCACGATGGACGTATGCGTGGCATGCATCGCGAGCACGCCATTGCCCCCCACCCTGTCGCTGACGATGAACCACGCCACGCACGCGATGGTGGCCGCCACCAGCACCGCCAGCCTCCCGCGTCCCGCCAGGTACGCCAGGCTGGCCACCAGGTACGCCCAGCCGATGCAGCCCAGGATGCCCCACCAGGCTGGCGCCATCCAGCCCTGGCCATCGGCGCCGCTGCGGTACACCAGTGCCAGCGCGATCAGCACCAGCACTCCGGCCGCGCGCACCACGGTGGCGAACGGTCCCCACACCATCAGCACCGCTGCGTACAGGCACAGCGCCCACAGCGTGATCGGCATGCCCATCGCGGCCTGGTTATAGCCGTCCTCCGTATTGACCATGTAAAAACCGATCAGGATCAGGCCGAACGCGCGTGCCGCCACCTGGCGCACCGTCTGCGGCATGCCGCCGGCAATCGCCAGCCGGTGATTGAGGCCGAACGGGATCGATGTGCCCACCACGAACAGGAACGCGGGGAACACGATATCGGCCAGGCTCATGCCGTCGACATCGGCGGCGAAGTGCTGCAAGCCGTACGGCACGCCGTCGGCGCCAGCGAGGCAGTTCACGAACAACATCACGAAAAACGTCAGCCCGCGCAAGGCGTCGATGGCGACGATGCGCTGGCGGGGCAATACGGGCAGGTCTGCGGACATCTGGTGCTTTCTGGTCGGGATGGCCGACAGTAGCATGCCGCCCCGCGCCCGGCAATGCACCGGTCTTGCGCCGACCCACAAACGCCAAGTCTTTGATTACAATAAAAAAACTTGCATGAGGCGACGGCCGGCGCTTACGCTTCTTTACAGAGCGCCCGCGCATGCCCCAAGAATGCGCGCGTTGCCGCTGCCGGGCAGCGGCGCGCCTTCACAAATCATTACGAATCAGTTTCGTCCGGCAGCATCACCGTCGCCAATAAACCACCTTCGCGGTGGTTTTCCAGCCGCAGCACGCCGCCCTGGGCGGCCACCAGCCCGCGCGCGATGCCCAGGCCCAGTCCCAGGCCGCCGGCATTCTGCGCGCGGCCGTGGTCGAGCCGGACGTGCGGTTCGTGCAGGCGTGCCAGGTCCGCTTCGGGCACGCCGGGACCATGGTCGCGGATGCGGATGCACACCATGCCGCCGGCGCGTTCGGTGACGATGGCCACCGCGCCGGCGCCGCCATAAAACAGCGCGTTGTCGAGCAGGTTGCCGATGGCCCGCCTGAGCGCCAGCGGGCGCGCCAGCACCACCAGCCCGGCCGGCGTGAAATGGATGCGGTGGCCGGCCAGCTGGGCGCTGCGCAGCAGGCGGCCGATAAAGGCGTCGAGCCGCACGGCGGTGAGGTTTTCGTGGATGTCGGTGTCTTTCACGGTTTGCAGCGCGCCCTTGACCATCATGTCCAGGTCATCGAGATCGTCGTGGAATTCCTCGCGCACGTCATCGTCGTCCAGCAGTTCGGAGCGCAGCTTAAGGCGCGTGATCGGCGTGCGCAAGTCGTGCGAAATCGCGGTAAACAGCCGTTCGCGGTCTTCCACGTAGCGCTGCAACTGCGCCTGCGTGTGTTCCAGCGCTTCCTTCTGCTGCTGCACTTCGGCCGTGCGCGTCCGCACTTCCACTTCCAGCTGGCGCCGGCGGCGCTGGTGCATGCGCGCGCGGGTGCGGTCGGCCGCCCACACCAGCAGCACCAGCGCCATCAGGCACGCCAGCCGGAACCACCAGCGTTGCCAGAACGGCGCCGCCACCTGGAACGCGAGCGGCGGCGACGGCTGCCCCCATACGCCGTCCTTGTTGGCAGCCTGCACCTGGAACGCGTAATGGCCGGGATCGAGGTTGGTGTACGTGGCCACGCGCTTGCTGGCGTCGCTGTCGGTCCAGCTGGCGTCGTAGCCCTGCAGGCGGTATCGGAAGCGGTTGCGCTGCGGGTCGGCGTAGTGCAAGGCGGCGAATTCGAACGTGAGCGCGGCGGCATCGTGCGGCAGCACGGGCGCGGCGCCGCCCATGGCGAGCGCCTTGCCGCCGGTGCGCATGGCGGTGACCACCACCGGTGGCGGCGTCGGGTTGTCGCGGATCGCGCCGGGATGGAACACGGTGAGGCCGTTGACGCCGCCGAAGTACATAGTGCCATCCTTGTCGCGCCAGGCGGACCCGGAAAAATAATAGCCCTCGATCATGCCATCGCGCGCCGAATAATTCTTGAATGCGCCCCGTTGCGGGTCCATGCGCGAGATGCCGGCGGCGGTGCTGAGCCACAGTTTGCCGTCGTCGTCTTCCAGCATGGCGCCGATGGCGTCGTCGGCCAGGCCGTCGCGCGCGGTGTAGCGGCGAAAGCGCACGTCGCCGTTTTGCTGGCGTTCCACGCGATTGAGACCGCCATTGGTGCCCACCCACAGCGTGCCGGCGCGGTCCACGAACAGTGACTGCACCCGGTCGCTGGACAGGCTGCGCACATCGGCCGGATCGTGGCGGAAGTGGATAAAGCCGTTGCCGTCGGCCCTGAGCAGATTGAGTCCGTTGTCGGTGGCCACCCAGATGTCGCCGTGCGCGTCCTGCGCCGTCATGCGCACCCAGTCGTCACCGAGGCTGGCGGGGTCGCGCGCGTGGTGGCGATAGGTGCGGTCCGGGCCACCGCCGGCGTCGATGCGGTGCAAGCCGCCCCGGCTGCCCACCCACAGGTTGCCGGCGCGGTCGCCGTTGATATGGGTGATCGAGCCGCTGTTCGGATCGGTGCTGGAAAACAGATGCGGGCGATAAGCGCCGGTGTCGGGATCGAACCGTGCCAATTCCGCGCTGCTGCCGATCCACGTCGTGCCGCGCTGGTCGCGGTACACGGCCAGCACCAGTTCCTTGCGCCGCATGTGGCGTTCGAGGCGGGCGTCGCCGCGCAGCCGCTCCACCCGGCCCGTGGCGGGGTCGAGCCGGTCGATGCCGCCCAGGCCCGCCAGCAGCAGCTTGCCGTTTCCGGCGCCGGCAATGCCGTACACCCGGTTGTCGTGCAGCGTGTGCGGGTCGCCGGGAATGTGGAAGTAGCGGGAAAAGCCGCCGCTGGCCAGGTCCACCCGGCGCGCGCCGGCGGTCCACGTGCCCACCCACAGCGTGCCGCCGTGATCCTGGAACAGGCTCGATACTTCGTTGGCGGCGCCCTGGCGCGGATCGGCGGGCATGGCGACGAAGCGCCGCTGCGCGTTATCCCAGCGGTGCAGGCCGTCGGTATTGGTGCCCACCCACAGGGTGTTGTCGCGGTCTTGCAGCATGGCCGTTACCAGTCCCGGCGCCAGGCCGTCGCCCGGGCCGAATACCCGGCGTTGAATGGCGCCGGCGCCCAGCTGCCAGCTCACCAGACCGTCCATGGTAATCATCCACAGCACCCGGTGCTGGTCGATGCGCAGCTGCTGCACTTCGTTGAGCGGCGCGCTCGCACGCTCGGGCGTATCCACCCGGTAGTGCTGGAACTGGCGGGCGCCTGCCGGCAAGCGGTCGAGTCCCGCCTTCAAGCCCACCCACAGCGCGCCGTCGGCGTCGAGCGCCAGTGCATTGACCTGGTTGCCGGCCAGGCTGTCCGGATCGGCCGGATCATGGCGCAGCACCGTGTACCGGCCCGACTCGGGATCGAAATGGTGCACGCCGTCGTTGGTGCCCAGCCACAGCTGGCCGTAACCGTCGCTGATGATGGCCTGCACCTGCTGGCGGCCGGCATTACCCGGCCCTGTCGCTGCTGGCTTGGGGTAGCGGGTGAAGTCGCCGGTGGCGGCATCGAACCGCTGCAGGCCGCCGCGCGTGCCTACCCACAGCCGGTTCTTGCGGTCCACGTGCAGCACCTGCACCCAGTTATCGGCCAGGCTGCGCGGGTCGTTGGGGATGGTGCGGAACACGGTCACGCGGTAGCCGTCGTAGCGGCTCAACCCGTGCTGGCTGCCGAACCACATGTAGCCCTGCTGGTCCTGGACGATGGCGGTAACGGTTTCCTGCGCCAGTCCGTCCTTCACGCTCAACGGCTCGAAGTTGAGCGAGTGCGGCGCCGGGGCACTCCAGGCAGGGAAGCCACCGGCGCAGAACAGGCAGCACAGCAGGAGAACCTGCCACGCGTAACGCGGTAAGTTACGCCGGTGCTGCACTGACGTCGGCGGAAAACACGTAGCCGGCGCCGCGCACGGTCTTTATCAATGCCGGCTGCTTGCCGTCGTCGCGCAGGCGCAGGCGCAGCTTGCTGATCTGGACATCGAGCGAGCGGTCGAGCGGACCGGCATCGCGGCCGCGCGTCTGTTCGCACAACATGCCGCGATCGAGAATGTCGCCCGGATGCTCGACAAAGTACTTCAGCAGCTGGTAATCGAGACCGGTGAGCGGCACCAGCGCACCGTCGGCGTCGGTGACCGTGCGCTCCAGTAAATCGAGGGTGAAACCGGTGAAGCGGTAGTACCGCGGAGCGACCTGGCTGTCGATGCCGGCGCGGCGGTGGATGGCCTTGATGCGCGCCAGCAGCTCGCGCGGGCTATAGGGTTTGGCGATGTAGTCGTCGGCGCCCAGTTCCAGGCCCACGATGCGGTCCGCCTCGTCGGAGCTGGCGGTGAGCATGATCACCGGCACGTTCGAACGGCGCCGCACTACCTTGCACAGCGCGAAGCCGTCGGTATCGGGCAGCATCACGTCGAGAATGACCAGCGACAGGTCGTCGGCGTGGCGTGCAAACGCCGTCTGGAAGCCCAGGCCATCCTGGGTAAGGGTCACGTCGTACTGATGCTTTTCCAGATAGGTCTTCAACAGAACGCCCGCCTTCTGGTCGTCCTCCACGATCAATATCTTGCGCATGCGGCTTCCTGTTCGATGGGTCGATGAGATCCGGGTTGGAACCCGTTTCAGTATAACCACAACCCACGGGAAGAAAAAGCCGGCGCCCGGCGGGACGCCGACCCGAAAGGAATCACCCGTTGAGGGAGAGCGGGGCAATTCCGGCATCGGCATCGACCCTGTGATCGATGCCGGCAGGTGATACTAGCACCGCGCTCGGCTTGCGCACCAGCGCTGCGAACTGCGTGCAAGCGACTGATTCACCAGGCAGCGCGGGCTCCGCGTTACATATGTTTACGTTGACCGCCACGCGCCGGGCCTGCGCCGCGCGTGGCGGTGAACCATATCAACGAAACGCCATAAAAGCTTACAAAACTTAACAAAAATATGGCCGTGTTGTTGCTGCGAGACGCCAGATCGGCAGCGCCACGCGGCGTTTAGTAAACCTGGTTAAACAGCGCGGCGAAACTGCGTTGTGCTTGATCGCCTCCACAATCGGATGAATACTAAATTGTCAGATTGCTATATCTGGCTAAAACTTAAAAAAATCCAAGGAGACGATCATGCTGCACCCAACCAGAAGGACTCTGATGAGTCTTGCCGTGGCCGGCGCCTGCGGTTTCATCGGCGTGCAAGCGCACGCCCAGCAAGCCGCTGCCGCTGCCGCCGCCGACTCGCCGGCAACCGCCACGTACGGGGCGGACCAGATTCCCGAAGTGACGGTCACCGCCACCCGCTATTCGACGTCGCTGCTGCGCACCCCGCTGGCCGTGGCCGCGCTGAGCCAGGAACAGCTCACGCGCAAGGGCGCCACCAGCCTGGCCGACCTGTCGGGCGAAATGCCCAACGTGGTCATTGAAAACACGGGGCAGGATTCGGCGGTGCAGATCACCATCCGCGGCATCACGTCCACCAACTTTACCGAGACCGGCGACCCGGCGGTGGGCTTCCACGTCGACGGCATGTATTCGCCGCGCCCGCAGGGCGCGCAGGCGCTGATGTTCGACCTGGAACAGGTGGAAGTGCTGCGCGGCCCGCAGGGCACCCTGTTTGGCCGCAACTCCACCGGCGGCAGTGTCAACGTGATTCCAGCCAAGCCCGACTGGACCGGGAACTACGGCAAGGCCGACGTCGACATCGGCAATTACAAGAAGCGCCAGGTGTCGGTGGTGCAGAACATCGTGGTCAACGACGCGCTGGCGCTGCGCGGCACGTTCATGAAGGTCACCCGCGACGGGTACGCCAACCAGACCCGCGATGTGAGCGAAGCGAATGCGCCCGCGCTGGGCTGGATCCCGAACGGCAAGCCCGACGTGGACCAGCGCTTCAATCGGCAGATCGGCGCCGAGGACTACTACACCAACCAGGACGAATGGGCTGCGCGCATCACTGCCCTGCTGAAGATCAACCGCGACCTGACCTTCAAGGCGTCGTACGAGCAGTTCCAGGACAGCGGCGCCGGCGGCGCCAACTTCCGCGACTGCGACGCCACGGCCGGCACCCGCTACGCCTGCGCGCCGGGCACCGGCAAGTGGGACATCAACGTCAACGTGCCGGGCCAGGTGGACCTGGCCATCAAGACCCTGCGCACCGGCATCAACTGGAACATCAACAACCACACCAACTTCGACTACACGTTCCAGGTGGCCGACCAGCGCCGGTCGGAAATCACCGACGACGACCTGGGCATGCAGCATGCCGCACCGTTCCAGATCAACGGCGCCTATCCGAACACCGCCGACGGCAACTGGGGCACGTGGCCGCTCACCGACTCGTTCCACCGCACGCTCAACTCGCGCTACCTGTCCACCGTGCACGAGGCGCAGCTCAAGCAGCAACTGGGCAGCGTGCAGTACGTGGCAGGCCTGTTCTGGATGCACGAGCGTAACCGCATCGACTACGAACAGACCAACACCATCCAGAAGCCGTACGGCGACGTGGGCAGCGTGCTGTATCACCAGCCGAATCGCCAGGTCGATGCCAAGGCGGCGTTCGCGCAGGCCGACTGGAAGTTCATCCCCACCTGGACCGCAACGCTGGGGGCGCGCTACAGCGTGGACAGCAAGGAGGACAAGGGCGGCGAGGTCTATGGCGCCAACTGGATCGGCAACGCGGCCTATTACAACGGCCTGTATTCGCAGGGCACGCCCGGCACGCCGGGCTTCCACGTCCACGACGGCACCGATCTGACGCCCGCCATGGGCGGCAGCGTGGCCGCCTACCGCCTGTACGGCGCACCCACGTCCAACGACCACAAGGAAGAGTGGAAAAAAGTGACGTGGCGCGCGGGCCTGCAGAAGCAGATCGATGCCAACAAGATGGTCTACGCCTCGGTGTCCACCGGCTACAAGGCGGGCGGCTTCGCCGACAAGACCGACAGCTGCAACTACCACCTGTGCGCCGACGGCAAACCGGGCGTGGTGACCTTCCTGCCGTATGGCCCGGAAAAGGTGACCAACTATGAGCTGGGCTTCAAGGGCAAGTTCCTGGAAAACCGTCTGAGTCTGTCGGCCACCGCGTTCTTCATGAAGTACAAAGACATGCAGCTGACCGGCACCTATTTCATCAACCAGATCATTCCCGACAATGGCCTGCCCTGCCCCGCCGACCAGCCCAAGTGCGACGTGTATGAAGCCTGGCGCACCATCAACGTCGGCAAGGTGGATATCCCGGGCCTGGAGCTGGAATGGGATTACCGGCCGTGGCGCGGCGCGCGCCTGGGTGGCGGCTTCGCGTACATCAACACCAGCGTCCACGACTTCAATTCGTACAGCGACAACTACCAGTGCGACGTGCGGGTGGAACTGGGACTGCCGGCCTGCCCTGCCGTGTATGCGGGCGACGACAAGGCGCTGCTGGGCCGGCGCGTGGCCAACATCGAAGGCAACCACCTGCCCAACACGCCCAAGTATCAGTTCAACCTGAACTTCTCGCAGGAATTCGGGCTGGAGAGCGGCTACAAGGTGATCCCTTACGTAAAGGTGAACTGGCGCGACAAGGCGTACTTCGATTTGCTCAACTCCGACTACGCGTACATCGGCCGTTACCAGAAAGCGTATGCGATGGGCGACGTCTCGGTGCGGCTCGAAGCGCCGGACGACAAGTGGCACGCGGAACTGTACGTGCGCAACGTGGCAGACAGCCACGCCAAGCTCAGTGGCGACTCCGTGTACGGCGGCTTCATGAAAGCGAACTTCGTACAGCCACGAATGTTCGGCGTGCGGATCGGCGGAAACTACTAGGCTTTCACTTCCCGCACCAGATCGAGCCAGGCGCGCGCGGCAAACGACAGGTGGCCGCCGCGCCGCCAGGCCAGCATCAGTTTCCATTCCAGCGCCGGTTCGGCCAGCGTGGCCACCGTGAACTGGCCGCGCGGCAGCGTGTCGCAGAACAGCTTGGGCAGGATGGCGATGCCCACGCCCAGTCGCACCAGCGACGCCACGAAATCCCATTGCCCGCTACGGCCGCTGATCTTCGGCTTGAAACCGGCCCCCGCACAGGCATCGGCCACGATGTCGTTCAGCGCGAACGATTCGCCATAAAAAATGAACGGGCTGTCGGCCAGCTCGCCCAGCGGCACCGACTTGCGGCCGCGCCATTGCGAATCGGCCGGCGCCAGCAAACATAGCTCCGATCGCACCAGCGGGAACGATTCGAACTCGCTCCAGATATGGACATTGCCCGCGTAATCGAGCAGGGAGCCCATTTCCAAGGTGCCGTTGCGCAGATCCGATTCGATCGACTGGGTGCCGCCTTCGAACAGTTTGAGTTCGATGTCCGGGTGCCGCCGGTGATAGGCCGCCAACAGTGGCGCCAGCGGCTGGTGCGCCTGCTGCGTCACGCCCAGGCGCAACTCGCCGCGCCGCAGTTGCTGCAGGTCGGCCAGTTCCACGTTCAAGTCCTCGTGCATCGCCAGCAGCGCGCGCCCGCGCGCCAGCACCACGTTGCCGGCGTCGGTGAGCGAGAAGCGCTTGCCCACGCGTTCGAGCAGCACCAGGTCCAGCGACTGCTCCAGCTGGGCGATCATCTTGCTCACCGTGGGCTGCGTCACGTGCAGCTGCTCGGCCGCGCGGCTGAAACCCTGGTGGTCGACCACGGCAACGAAATAGCGGAGCGAGCGCAAATCCATGAACTATTCCAATCTCGAATGATTTTCATAATTTTAATTCATTTTGTCTTTAGCACTGCGCAGCCTAGAATGGTTCGATGACCTCTCCCTACCCAATCCAGCGCTTTTTCTACACGATCCTGCAGGTACTGCTGCTGATCGTCATCTGGTTCGCGTGCGACCGCGCGGCCGCGTGGCTGCACCTGCCGTTTTCCGGCGGCGTGGTGGGACTGCTGTTGATGGTGGCGCTGCTGCTGGCCGGCGTGGTGCGCCCGTCCGTGGTCGATCATGGCGCCGAGTGGCTGCTGTCGAACAT
>Ga0308164_10001644_pt1 | contig 25204 bp, 19 predicted proteins | sample PhyTR2_FD_201031 | JGI IMG/M metagenome (GOLD analysis project Ga0308164, IMG submission 201031) | Phyllosphere microbial communities from UC Gill Tract Community Farm, Albany, California, United States - DLSLT.R2 | ecosystem: Host-associated > Plants > Phyllosphere > Unclassified | place: USA... | reverse complement strand
AGCCCGAGTTGCAGCGGTGCCAGCAGGGTTTTGCTGACCTCGTGCTGCGGGTCGCCGAACACTTGCCAGACCGGGCCTTGCTCGACCACCTGGCCTTGTTCCAGAACCACAACGCGGTGACAGATGTCGCGAATCACCGCCATCTCGTGAGTGATCAGCACGATGGTCAGGCCCAGGCGCTGATTGATCTCGCGCAGCAGCCCTAGAATCGATTGTGTGGTTTCCGGGTCCAGCGCCGAGGTGGCTTCGTCGCAGAGCAGAATCGCCGGGTCGTGCACCAGTGCGCGGGCAATGCCCACCCGTTGTTTCTGGCCGCCGGACAACTGCGCCGGGTAGGCCTTGTGCTTGTCCTGCAGGCCGACCAGTTCCAGCAACTGCGCAACTTTGCGCTGACGCTGGTCCTTGGGCACGCCCGCGACCTTGAGCGGCAGCTCGACGTTCTGCCACACGGTCTTGGCCGACATCAGGTTGAAGTGTTGGAAGATCATGCCGATGCGACGACGCAGCTCCACCAGCCTGTCTTCGTTGAAGCCGCCGATGTCGATCTGATCAATCAGCACCCGACCGCTGCTGGGTTGTTCCAGACGATTGATGGTGCGGATCAGCGATGACTTCCCCGCGCCGCTACGGCCGATGATGCCGAAGATCTCGCCGTGCTGGATCGCCAGATCGATGTTGCCCAGCGCCTCCACCGGGCCTTGCCGACCCTGATAGGTCTTGCCCAGATTGATGAAACGCACATGGGCGTTATTCAGGTCCGGGTGCAGTTCGGTCTGTTGTGCGACGTGCCCTGCGTCTGGCCTGTCCAGTGGCTGTTGTCGTTGCGCGATGGCGGTCATTCTTTCCACCCTACCTGGTAGAGCTTGCCGTTGACCTTATCCAGCGCTGCGCGGACTACAGGCGAGTGCTGATAGATGTCGACGAACTTCGCCAGACGCGGGTCGTCCTTGCGCTCTGGCTTGATCACGAACTGGATGACGTATTCCGGGTGGTCCATGCCGTCGAATAGAATCGCCGAGTCGGCCGGGAAGGTCTTGGCCAGGCGGATGTAGGCCGGATAGCCCTGCACCAGATCGGCATCGTCGTAGGCGCGCACCAGTTGCACGGCCTCGACCTGGATGATCTTGAGGTTTTTCGGGTTGGCGGTGATGTCTTCTTCGGTCGCCTTGTAGCCGACACCCTGCTTGAGGGTGATCAGCCCGGCCTTGGCCAGCAGTTGCAGGCCGCGTCCGCTGTTGATCGGGTCATTGGCGATGGCGACGGTTGCACCACTTGGAAGGTCGTCGAAGCTTTTGTACTTTTTCGAGTACAGCCCGACGTTGTTGATGATCCCCGGCGCGTAGGGCACCAGGCCGAAACCTGCGGCCTCGTTGGCGTTGGTCAGGAACGGGATGTGCTGGAAGTAGTTCACGTCGATGTCGCCCGCCGCGAGGGTGACGTTGGGCGCGATCCAGTCGGTGAACTCGACCAGCTCGACCTTCAGGCCCTGCTTGTCGGCTTCCTCTACGGCCGCTTCAAGCGGAATGGCAAAGGCTGCGGTGGTGCCGACCTTCAGCGGCGCATCGGCGGCGTGAGCGTTCAGGGTCAACAGGCCGAGGGCCAGGGCTGCGAGGGTTTTGGTCATGTTACATTCCGTTGAATTGACAGATTATCGAATGGGTTGATGTCGATCGCTCCCGGACGCTGCGCGTCCTCAAAGAGCGCGACATGTTTGAACGGATCGTTCCCACGCTCTGCGTGGTAGCGCCTATCCGGACGCTCCGCGTCCAGTGCTGTGACGCAGAGCGTCACGGGCTGCATGCCCACGCGGAGCATGGGCACGATCATGATTCATGAGCCCCGCCGATACCCGGCGCCGGCATGCTGCGGCGGGAGGCGGTCGGTGCCTTGGGGGAAGAGTTTCCTGCGCAGGCTGCCGTCTTCATAAGCGGTCTTGTACGACCCGCGGCGTTGCAGCTCGGGGATCACCAGATCGATGAAATCCTCGTAGCTTTCCGGGGTAACGATGCGAGTCAGGTTGAAGCCGTCCAGGCCGGTTTCGGCTATCCACGACTCCAGCGCGTCGGCGACCTGTTCAGGCGAGCCGGTCACCGTGATGTAACGACCACCCAACGCATGCTGATCGAGTAGTTTCTGGCGGGTCCAGTCGTTGTTTTTCAGGTTTTTGGTCGCCGACTGAATAGCGTTGCTCTTCACGTACTGAATCGGCTCGTCCAGTTCGTACTGCGCGAAATCGATCCCGGTGGACGCTGCAAAATGCGCCACGCCCGCTTCGGCACTGGCATGACGGCGGTACTCGGCGTGCTTTTCCTGCGCCAGTGCTTCGGTCGCGGCGACAATCACGTTCAGGCCCATGAACACCTTGATGTCATCCGGATTGCGCCCGGCCTGCACGGCGCTGGCGCGGACCTTGTCCACCTGCTCGCGGGTCGAGGCCTTGTTCTGGCCGCTGATGAACACGCACTCGGCGTTCTCCCCGGCGAACTGCAAGCCGCGCTCGGAACTGCCCGCCTGAAACAGCACCGGCGTGCGTTGCGGCGAGGGTTCGCAGAGGTGATAGCCCTCCACCTGATAGAACTCGCCCTGGTGCCGCACCTTGTGAACCTTGCCCGGCTGGGCATACACGCGTCGCTCGCGATCATTGATCACCGCGTCGTCTTCCCAACTGCCTTCCCAAAGCTTGTAGAGCACCTCCAGGTACTCGTCGGCCTGATCGTAGCGTCGGTCGTGTTCCACCTGTTCGCTCAGGCCCATGGCGCGGGCGGCGCTGTCGAGATAGCCGGTGACAATGTTCCAGCCGACCCGGCCTCGGCTCAGGTGATCGAGCGTCGACATGCGGCGGGCAAACAGGTAGGGCGCGTCGTAAGTCAGGTTGGCGGTCAGGCCGAAACCCAGATGCTTCGTGACGCCCGCCATGGCCGATACCAGCAGCAGCGGGTCGTTGACCGGCAACTGAATCGCCTCCTTGAGCGTGACGTCCACCGAGTTCTGGTAGATGTCATACACCCCCACGATGTCGGCGATGAACAGCCCGTCGAACAGACCGCGCTCCAGCAGCTTCGCCAGATCGGTCCAGTATTCCAGGCTGTTGAACTGCGTGGACGTGTCACGCGGGTGGGTCCACAAACCGTGGTTGATATGGCCGATGCAGTTCATGTTGAACGCGTTGAGCAGGATCTTCTTGCGCGCCATCAGATCGTCCCTCGCAACGGAGGGTTTGTGTCGTTGAGGTAGTAATTGCCGATGGCGTGAAATTTCCAGCGCACCGGGTCGTGCAACGTGTGCACGCGAGCATTGCGCCAGTGACGATCCAGGCCGTGCTCGGCGAGCGTTGACTGGCTGCCGGCGAGTTCAAACAACGTGCTGCCCGCCGCCAGAGAAATCTCGGTGCTGATGGCGCGTGCCTCGGCCACCGCGATGGAGGCTGCGGCCACGGTGTCGGCGTTGCTGTCAGCCTGGGCGATGTCCAGAATCTCACCTGCGCGCTCCAGCAAGGCCTCGGCGGCGTGCAGCCGAATGCTCAACCTGCCGAAGCTGTGCAGCGTCAGCGGATCGTCCACGGCCTTTTCGATGCCTGAGTCGATCCACGGCCGGGTGCGAGTGCGGACGAAGGTCAGCGCGTCCTCGAAGGCGGCGCGGGCGATGCCGGTGTCGATGGCCGCGTGAAGAATCTGTGCCAGCGGCCCTAGCGTGGTCGGGCGCTCGAAAGCGCTCTGGAACGGCACCACATCGTCTGGATCGACGTACACGTTGTTGAACACCACCGAGCCGCTGCCCGTGGTGCGCTGGCCGAAACCGCTCCAGTCGTCGATAACCGTCAGGCCCGCGCTGTCATGCGGCACGAACGCCAGTTGTTGGATACCGTCGTTGTCGATCACCGAGGTCGGAATGCGCTGTGCGTACAGCGCGCCAGTGGCGTAGAACTTGCGGCCGTTGATGCGATAGCCGTCGCCCTCGCGCTTCAGGCGCGTGGTGCGGTCGTGGGCGGTTTTGGTGCCCAGTTCGGCCAGTGCGTTACCGAAGCGCTGACCCGCCAGCGCTTCGGCGTACAAGCGCATCTGCTGTTGCGGGCTACCGTTCACGCGCAGCACTTCAAGGGCATAGAAATGATTTTGCGGAATCTGCCCCAGCGAGCCGTCGGCTTCCGAGATCAGCGCGATGACCTGGGCCAGAGTGACCGACGATACACCTGCGCCGCCGAAAACTTTCGGCACGCTGATGCCCCAGAGCCCGGACTGACTGAACAGCTCCAGTTCGGCATGTGGCAAGCGTCGCTCGCGGTCGCGTACGGCGCTTTCGGTCTTGAAATGGTTGGCCAGTTCGCGGGCAATGTGCAATGCCTGGGCGTCACTGGTGATCAGCACTGCGTGGTCGCGCGCCTGTGGGTTGAAACTCATGAAAAGTGTGCTCCAGTGGTCTGGTTCAGATCCAGGAATGGCGGGCGGGCAGGGTGCCGTTCAAATGCCAGGTGCCGACGGCGTGGTATTTCCAGCGCACCGGGTCGTGAAGGGTGTGGACCCGTGCATTGCGCCAGTGCCGATCGAGATTGAATTCGGCGAGAGTGGCGCGACTGCCAGCCAGCTCGAACAGCTTTTCGCTGGCCAGCAGCGAGATCTCGGTGGTCAGCACCTTGGCGCGCGCGACGGCGATGGAGGCGAGGGCGGCCGACTGTTCGTCGATAGGCGCTTTACTGACTTCGTCCAGGACCTGAGCGGCCTTGCGCAGCAGCGCTTCGGCAGCGTGCAGGTCGAGTTTCAGCTTGCCGATGTCGGCGATCACGTAAAGGTCATCGCTGGCACGCTCGACGTTGGCGTCTATCCAGGGCCGGGAGCGATCCCGGACAAAGGCGATGGCGTCGTCGATGGCACCGCGTGCAATGCCTGCATCGATGGCGGCTTGAATCAACTGTGATACGGCGCCCTGAATGTTAGGCGTCAATGACAGGCGCCAGTTGGCGACCACGTGCTCGACCTCGACCGGTACGTTGTCCAGCAATACCGTGCCGCTGGCGGTGGTGCGCTGACCAAAGCCTGACCAGTCATCGACGATGCGCAGCCCCGGCGAGCCGCGTTTGACGAAAGCCATGACCTGACGGCCTTCCTCGTCCAGCGCCTTGACGGCGACCCAATGCGCGAACAGCGCGCCGGTGGAATAGAACTTCTGGCCGCTGATCACGAAATGATCACCCTGAGCAGTGATTCGCGCCTTGAGGTCCAGGGTGTTTTTGGTACCGCGCTCAGGCCCTGCATTGCCGATGCGCCAGCCGTCCAGCACGCTCTGGAACAGCGCTTTTTTCTGCGATTCGGTGGCCGTGCCTTGCAGCAAATGGAGGATGCCGAACTGATTCTGCGGGATCTGTCCGAGTGCCGGATCGGCAGTCGAGATGATCCTGAAGACTTCGGCAATCGTTACGAAAGAAACCTGCGGACCGCCATAGGCACGCGGGATGGAAATGCTGCCCAGCCCGCTGCGGGTGAACTGCTCGATTTCCGGCCAGGGCAACAGGCGCTCCTGGTCGCGCCGGGCTGCCTGCACGCGAGCTGCCGCAGCCAGTTCATGGGCCGCAGAAATCGCATCCGCGTCGTTTTGCAGCACCTTGGCAGGCGACAAAGGAGGGGCGACGTCGGGCTCTTGTGGAGCCTTGATCGCCCTGGTGTTATCCACAGGGGTGGTTGTGAAGGTGACCATCGAAACCTCGTAGCGGTAGGCCGCAAGCGCTGCGGCTGAAAACATCACGATGTCCGGTGGTCCGGTGCATATACCCTAAGCGTGTATTAAATTTTTTAAAACGTTCTTTTTGGAATAAGCATAGATTGGCAGTGAGTGGTGGCAGGCACAGGCCTGTCGTCATTCAAATAAGCACTGGAGACGCTGGTGGGTTCGAAACTGTTTGAGCAAGACGCTGGGTTAATCACCCTCGCTTGAGCAATAAATCTGAATGAATGGGAACGGTGTTAATTAATTATATTAAGTGCTGACACGCCCACCGCGCGTTGATGACTGATTATCAAGTTCCTTTTGTTGTGCCGACTCTGCCGACCGGTTATCCGATTATTGTGACGTCCTGACATTCAATGCCGGGATTGTTATTTCACGTGGCGGTGCCCAGAGCGAGTTGTTTCCGACCCTGTCGATAATGCAATACGTCACTTCAAGTTGCTGTTCACCGGCCTCCATGATCAGGTCAGGGGGCACGACCAGATCGATGGGTTCGCCGATATCCTCCTGCGTGAGGGGCGGCAGGTCCATGCGCAGATCACCCAGGCGGACCGTGATCTCGTCGTGGGCCGCCATGTTCAGGTAGGGCTCGATGGCCATCGGCAATCCGCCGTCCAGATGCCGCTGGGTGAGGCCGCGACGCAGCACCGAAGGGGCTACGTAAAGCGGCGCCAGTCCTTGATTCTCTTCAGCGTTGGGGCTGAGCAGGCGTCCGCCGGGCGGGTTGAGCTTGACCCATAGCTTGCGGCAGGCCGATGTAATCGGTATTCCCCCCACTTTCATGACTCGGTAGTAAGTACGCGCCTTACCGTTTTGTAGAAAGCTTTCTGGCACGCGTAGGGCGACAGCGGTCCCGGTGTCGGACGCCGTTAGAATTTTTGACGCAACGTAACAGCCGTCCCAGAACAGCTCTATCAGATCGCCTTCGTCCATGCCGTCATACGGATCGATGTGGACGGTCAGGCTGGAAGCGGTCCTGACACCGATGCCATGTCGGCAGGCCTGCGGAACAGAAGGGGCTGACAGCTTTACGAGGCTGTTTTTGCAGAGTGTCTGATTCATGTCGGGTTACTCCTGAAAACAAGGATTCAAGTAAAAAATCGTCACGACTTTTCATGTTTGACTAAAATAATGTTCAAAACAGACAGGTTGATAAGTACCGCAAACTTCCAAGGTGTGGCAAACATTACAAAGTGTCGAAATTGGTGGCTTGAAGTTTGTAAGGTTATCAATGGCCTGTTTCAGGCGAGCTAATTAGCTTTGCGTGTTCGTGTCAATATACGGCCACTGTCAAGTAGGTCTTTTCTGAAAAATTAGATGCTTCCTACAGCCGATATTCGGAACTGTTTACTTGGCGGGCATCAACTGTCCTACCACAAGAAACTTTTAAAAGGATGTTTTACCGAACCGGTTATTTTCACCAGGACAGGTGCAGGAGAGCGTCTGGCGGCAGGGCAGAAAAGCAGGCAGTCATGTGACAGAACGTCGTTGACACGGACCCATTATTTAGATGGATTGCCGCTGGCATGTGGGAGAAAAGCAGTGAAGATCCTGATCGAACAATCTTTTTTGAAATGTAAAACGCAAAAAGGCAGCACGTGTGAAGTGCTGCCTTTGGGAAGGGCGCTGTAGGATCAGGCCCTGGTTCGCTCCAGAAACTGCTTCGTCCGTTCCTGCTTCGGGTTGGCAAAAAGCTCTTTTGCATCGCCCTGTTCCACGATCACGCCTTTGTCGATGAAGATCACTCGGTTGGCGACATCACGCGCGAAACTCATTTCGTGGGTGACGATTACCATGGTGCGCTTTTCTTCGGCCAGGGCGCGGATGGTGGTCAGCACTTCGCCCACCAGTTCCGGGTCCAGTGCCGAGGTCGGTTCGTCGAACAGAATCACCTGTGGTTCCATCGCCAGCGCGCGGGCAATCGCTACGCGCTGTTGCTGGCCGCCTGACAGCCTGCGGGGGTAGGCATCTTCCTTGCCGGCCAGGCCGACCTTGGCCAATAGCTTTCTACCCAACGCCAGCGCGCTGTCACGTTCAACCTTCTTGACCACCACCGGGCCTTCGATGACATTCTCCAGCGCGGTGCGGTGCGGAAACAGATTGAAGTTCTGGAACACGAACCCGACCTGCTGGCGCAACTGCCGGATAAGGCCTTGCTGCTGGCTGACGGGGCGGCTGCCATCAATGGTGATGTCCCCGACTGTAATGCTGCCGCTGGTGGGTGTTTCCAGCAGGTTCAGGCAGCGCAGCAAGGTGGTCTTGCCCGAGCCGCTGGGCCCGATGATGGCCACGACTTCGCCCGCTTCGACACGCAGGTCAATGCCCTTGAGCACCTGATTGCCCTTGAATTCCTTGGTGAGTTTTTCAACCACGATCATGCGTCAGGACTCCAGATCATGCCGGTTGACCCGCGCTTCGAGCTTGTTTTGCAAGTGCGAAAGCACCGTGGCAAGGATCCAGTAGATCAGTGCGGCGGCCAGGTACATGGTGAAGATTTCGAAGGTGCGCGCGGTGATCAACTGCGCCTGGCGGAACAGCTCCGGCACCTGAATGGTTGCAGCCAGCGCAGTGTCCTTGACCAGCGAAATGAAGCTGTTGCCCAGCGGTGGCAAGGCCGTGCGCGCTGCCTGTGGCAGAATCGCCCGGCGCAGGGTCTGCCAGCGGGTCATGCCGATACTGGCCGCCGCTTCCCACTGTCCACGCTCAACGGCGCCGATGGCCGCACGCAGGATTTCACAGGCATAGGCACCCATGTTCAGCGAGAAGCCGATCAGCGCAGCCGTCAGAGGATCCAGCTCGATGCCCAGTTCAGGCAGGCCGTAATAGATCATGAACAGCTGCACCAGCAGCGGCGTGCCACGGAAGAACGACACGTAGATGCGCGCGATCCAGCTCAGCAACTTGAAGCTCGACAGACGCATCAGTGCCAGGCCGAAGCCCAGCACCAGCCCGAAGAACATGCCGCCCAGGCTGAGGATGACGGTGTAATACGCGCCCTTGAGCAGAAAGGGCGCGGAGTCCAGCGCGAGCTTCAGGCTCTCTTCGATCATTTGGTCACGTCAGCCTGGAAGTACTTTTGCGACAGCTTGGCCAATGTGCCGTCGGCACGCAGTTTGTCGAAGGCCTTGTTAATGGCTGCCAGCAGTTCCGGCTCGCCCTTGCGCAGTGCGATACCCGATTCCTGACGGGAGAACGGGGCGCCAGCGACGGCCATGGCGTTCCTGGTCTTGGTGACCATTTCCAGTGCCGCGAGACGGTCAACCAGAATGGCGTCGATGCGGCCCGATTTCAGGTCCTGAAACTTGGTAGGGTCATCGTCATAGGTCCTGATGTCCGCGCCTTTGACGTTTTCCTTCAGCCATTGCTCATAGTTGGTGCCCAGGCCAACCCCGACTTTCTTGCCCTCAAGGTCGGCAGGTGTCTTGATGGTGCCTTCGTTCTTCTTCAGGGTCAGCGCCTGAATACCGGAAATGGTGTAGGGCTCGGAGAAGTCGTACTTCTTCTTGCGCTCATCGGAGATGGTGACCTGGTTGATCACCACGTCGAGACGCTTGGAGTCCAGGGCGGCCAGGATGCCGTCCCATTTGCTCGGCTGAATCTTCGCCTTGACGCCCAGTTCCTTGGCCAGCGCCTCGGAGAGTTCGACTTCGAAGCCGGTCAGCTTGCCGTTCTCGTCTACGAAACTGAACGGAGGGTAAGTGCCTTCCAGGCCCACATTCAGGGTGCCGCTATCCTTGATTTTCTGCAGTTGCTCGCCTGCCATGGCGTGTCCAGCAATACCGGTGCCGAGCATCAGACTCAGTGCCGAGAAGAGAAACGTGCGACGAATAGCGGAAATGTTCATGCGAGCCTCTTGTTTTGTGTGAAATGTCGGCCCTGTTTCGAGCCTGACGGACGCGTCTGGGGGCTGGAATTCAGCGTTGTTTTTCAGTGGGTTACGCGACTGGTTGAGCGTGCCGGGCGCCACTATAAAGCCATCCGGTTATGAACAAAAATAACTAAAAAGACGCTCGTCTTTCATTTTGGACATAACCCTGATCACTGCCTGCCGGATCAGCTGGAAAATACATCCGGGTAAGCGAACAGCGCAGGTGCGCCGCCGGTGTGCAGGAAAATCAGCGGGCCGTCGTTGAATCGCTGACGTCCGATGCCATCCAGCAGCCCTGCCATCGCCTTGCCGGTGTAAACCGGGTCAAGCAGCAGACCCTCGTGACCCGCAACAAGTTTGATCGCTGAAAGAGTTCCGGCATTCGGCTCGCCATAGCGCGGTGCGAAATACTCGTCCCACAGCTCGACCTTGAAGCCTTGAGGCATCGGGATTTCCAGCAATTCTGCGGTGCGCTCGGCCAGGCCCTGAACCTTGGGAAACTGCGCTTCTTCACTGCGCGAGACGGTCACGCCGATGACGGGCAGATCCGGCAATTCGCTGGCCAGCGCCAGCGCGAGACCGCTGTGGGTGCCAGCGCTGCCCGAGGGCAGTACCACGGCCGCGAAGTCGATGCCGGTCTGTTTGATCTGCTCGGCCAGTTCCAGCCCGGCGCGCACATAGCCCAGCGCGCCGACCGGGCTTGAACCGCCGATAGGCACCAGATAAGGCTTCTTGCCGTTGCTGCGCAGACGAGCGGCCAGTGCGTGCAGTTGTTCGTCGGCGTTGTCGAGGTTCTCGACCAGCTCGACTTTGGCATCGAACAGTTCCAGCAGCAGGCGGTTGCCGTTGTGCAGGTAGTTGCTGTCTTCGGTGCCGATGGGGTTTTCCAGCAGGGCCACGCAGCCCAGCCCCAGACGCGCTGCCAGCGCGGCGGTCTGGCGTACATGGTTGGACTGGATCGCACCGGCGGTGATCAGGGTGTCAGCGCCTTGCGCCAGCGCATCGGCCGCCAGGTATTCGAGCTTGCGTACTTTGTTGCCGCCCAGCGCCAGTGTAGTGGTGTCATCGCGTTTGACGTAGATGTCGCGGCCCGCCCAGGTCGACAGGCGGTCGAGCTTCTCAAGGGCGGTGGGCGCGCTGATCAAGTCCAGACGATTGAAGCGGGCAAGCTGATTTTTGATCATGGTAATAAGTGAGCCGTGGTAGAGAGTCAGCGGACTGTAGTCTGCGGACTATAGGCAGACGTTTCCCACACGGCAACCTGTCGGTGTTTATGCTCCGCTCAGCCGATTCGTACAAAAATTGTTATTTTTTCCACTTGAATGTTTGCCGTAGAGTGAGCGCAGCAGCGCCCGATACCGTCGGGTCGCCATCGTCATGATCAAGGAGAGTTCAGCGTGAGCGATATTCCAGAAGCATCCGCCGACGGCCGCTCCAGCCATTGGCAGTTGCAGCGTATCGTCAGCCAGTTACGCACGGCGCGTGAGGACTGGCGCACGCGCAACCGCCGCGTGAGTGGCGAGCATGGTGGTCGCGAGCTGCCGTCGCGTGCGGCCATGGGCGAAATTCTCGAAGCCCTGAGCGGCGCGCTGTTTCCGATGCGGCTGGGTCCGGTTGATTTGCGCGAGGAAAGCGAGGACTTCTACGTCGGCCATACGCTGGATGTTGCGCTCAATGCGCTGCTGGCGCAGGCCCGGCTCGAGCTGCGTTACGTGGCCCATCAGCAAGGCAGGGAACTGGCCGGGATCGACGAGCACGCGCTGACGCTGATTCAGGATTTCGCCACGGCACTGCCGGGTATTCGTCAGTTGCTCGACACGGACGTGCTGGCCGCCTATCACGGTGACCCGGCTGCGCGCAGTGTCGATGAGGTGCTGCTCTGCTATCCGGGCATTCTGGCGGTGATTCACCATCGGCTCGCCCACCACCTGTACCGCGCAGGTCTGCCGCTGCTCGCGCGCATCAGCTCGGAGCTGGCCCACTCGGCGACCGGCATCGACATTCACCCCGGCGCGCAGATCGGCCCGAGTTTCTTCATCGACCACGGCACAGGCGTCGTCATCGGCGAGACCGCCATCATTGGCGAGCGAGTGCGGATTTATCAGGCTGTCACACTAGGTGCCAAGCGCTTCCCGGCGGATGAAGACGGCCAGTTGCAGAAGGGCCACGCGCGTCACCCGATCGTGGAAGACGACGTGGTGATCTACGCCGGTGCGACGATTCTGGGCCGCATCACCATTGGTCAGGGCTCGACCATCGGCGGCAACGTCTGGCTGACCCGCAGCGTTCCGGCAGGCTGCAACCTGACCCAGGCCAACCTGCTACAGCAGGATGACGGGACGCAGAAGTAGGTTTTTGTAGCGCCTCTGGAATAGGACGCGGAGCGTCCGCCTCAACACTGATCGTGCCCATCGCTCCGCGTGGGCATGCCTCCCGTGACGCTCCGCGTCACAAATGGCACAGATTGCGGATTCAGTGAGCCGAGCGCATGACGTGGATAGCGCTCGGGCTTGACCGCGCATCTGCGCCACATTCAAGAGCGGACGCGGAGCGTCCTGAGAGGCGTTCCCACGCAGAGCGTGGGAACGATCATCACACGACGCTATGCGCCGCGTGGGCATGCAGCCTGTGACGCTCCCGACTGACGCGTAATTGCGTTCTGCATACACATTCCGCACTCGGGAACGAACCCTCTCCTGCACACGTCCTACCCAGGTCTGAGCCAGCAATCACAGCCCCGCGATTCGTAATCACGGGGCCTTTCGTGTTTAAATTGAACGTTCATTCAAGTTAAACCGGTGGTTCGCTGCCCGCTCACAACAGGAGGCTAACCCTTGCCGTATGCGTTTTTTGTAGTGGTTTCAATCAGTCCGGAGGCATGCAGTCGATGAGTACTCCGAGTTCGCAACCCAGCGGTACGGTCCGCATGAACGCTCCAGTGTTTTACTTCGCTGCGAGCTTTATTCTGATCTTCGGCGTCATCGTGATCGCCTTCCCGCAAGCCGCCGGTGCGTGGCTGCTGGCGGCGCAGAACTGGGCGGCCAACACGGTCGGCTGGTACTACATGCTGGTCATGACGCTGTATCTGCTCTTCGTGGTGGTCACCGCCGTATCTGGCTACGGCAAGATCAAGCTCGGTGCCGACCACGACGAGCCCGAATTCAGTTATCTGTCCTGGGCCGGCATGCTGTTCGCGGCCGGGATCAGCATCACGCTGTTCTTTTTCTGCGTGTCCGAACCCCTGACTCACCTGCTGCAACCGCCGCAAGGCGAGGGCGGTACGACCGAGGCAGCGCGGCAGGGCATGCAGTTGCTGTTCCTGCACTGGGGCCTGCATGGCTGGGGCGTGTTTGCCTTCGTCGGCATGGCGCTGGCGTACTTCGCGTATCGCCACAACCTGCCGCTGGCGCTGCGTTCGGCGCTGTATCCGCTGATCGGCAAGCGCATCAACGGCCCCATCGGTTACGCGGTGGACGGTTTCGGCATCATTGCGACCATCTTCGGCCTGGGCGCCGACATGGGGTTCGGCGTGCTGCACCTCAATTCGGGGTTGGACTACCTGTTCGGCGTCGCACACACCCACTGGATTCAGGTCGGTCTGATCACGCTGATGATGGGCGCGGCGATTCTGGTGGCGATTGCGGGCGTCGACAAAGGCGTGCGCCTGATGTCCGACATCAACATGCTGCTGGCCTGCGCGCTGCTGCTGTTCGTGTTGTTCGCCGGTCCGACTCAGCACTTGCTGAACACCCTGGTACAGAACATCGGTGACTATCTCGGTGCACTGCCGACCAAGAGTTTTGACGTCTACGCCTACAACGAGCCGAGCGACTGGCTGGGTGGCTGGACGGTGTTCTACTGGGCGTGGTGGATTGCCTGGTCGCCATTCGTGGGTCTGTTCATTGCGCGCATCTCGCGTGGCCGTACCATCCGCGAATTCGTCTTCGGCGTATTGCTGATTCCGCTGGGCTTCACCCTGGCCTGGATGTCGATCTTCGGTAACAGCGCCATCGATCAGGTGCTCAACCACGGCATGACCGCGCTGGGCCAGTCAGCCATCGACGATCCTTCGATGACGCTGTACCTGCTGCTGGAAACCTACCCGTGGAGCAAGACGGTGATTGCCGTCACCGTGTTCATCAGTTTCGTGTTCTTTGTGACCTCCGCCGACTCCGGCACTGTCGTGCTTTCCACACTGTCGGCCAAGGGTGGCAACCCGGACGAAGACGGCCCGAAATGGCTGCGTGTGTTCTGGGGCGTGGCGACGGCGCTGATCACCAGCGGATTGTTGTTCTCGGGCAGTATCGATGCGTTGAAATCGGCGGTGGTGCTGACCTCGCTGCCGTTCTCGCTGATTCTGTTGCTGATGATGTGGGGCCTGCACAAGGCGTTCTTCATGGAGTCCCAGCGCCAGATCGCGCAGCTGTATTCGCTGGCTCCGGTGTCGGGTTCGCGACGTGGCGGTTGGCGTCAGCGGCTGAGTCAGGCCGTGCACTATCCGTCGCGAGACGAGGTGTACCGGTTCCTCGACCAGACCGTTCGCCCGGCCATCGACGAAGTCACGGCCGTGTTTATCGAGAAAGGCCTGAGCGTGGTCAACGTCCCCGACCCGTCCAACGACTCGGTGACCCTGGAAATCGGCCATGGAGAAGAGCGTCCGTTCATCTATCAGGTGCAGATGAAAGGCTTCTTCACCCCGTCGTTCGCCCGCGGCGGCATGGGCTCCAAACAGTTGAACAACCGCCGCTACTACCGCGCCGAGGTTCACTTGAGTGAAGGTAGCCAGGACTACGATCTGGTGGGTTACACCAAGGAACAGGTGATCAACGACGTGCTCGACCAGTACGAGCGACACATGCAGTTCCTGCATCTGGTGCGTTGATCGATTGGGTCAGATACCCTCAGATGATCGTTCCCATGCTCCGCGTGGGAACGCCTCTCGGGGCGCTCCGCGTCCGCGCTCTCAAATCACGTGCTCTCCCGCTCAACCAGCTTGCATGCCAGCAGGTTCAGCCTCTGAATTTCACCCTTGACCGGCAACACCCCCAGGCTCTCGAGCACGCGCTGCGCAGCCAGTACGCCGATCTGCAGGGCGGGTGGTTTGATGGTGGTCAGGCTAGGCATCATCATTTGCGCGAAGGCGTAATCGCCGAAGCCCATCACTGCGCAATCCCTGGGTGTCTGCAGGCCAATACGCTGGCTGGTGAGCAGGCCGCCTGCTGCCAGGTTGTCGTTGGCAAAGAAAATCGCATCAGGCCGAGGATGGTTGTCCATCAGCACATGCATCGCCTGCCTGCCCGCTTCAAACGGCGCAAGCCCCGCATCCGGTACGAACACCCACGGCTTTAGCCCAAGCATTTCAAGCGTGGCGACACAGCCGTCGCGGCGTTCCTGCGCGCTGAGGTCACCGGCGATGCTGTTCTCCACGAAGGCAATGCGGCGGTAGCCCTTGCCGTGTAGGTACCGCGCCGCCGTGACGCCGACTTCGTAGTGGGAAAAGCCGATCTGGATCGGGCTGCGTTCAGGCTGATGGTCCCAGGTTTCGATCACCGGGATATCCGCCTGCCCGATCATCTTTTCCGTCGCTTCGCTGTGAAAGCGGCTGGTCAGCACCAGTGCTGCCGGTGACCAGCCCAGAAACGCACGCACGGCGCCTTCTTCCTGTTCCACGGAGAAATAACTGGAGGCCAGCAGCAACTGAAAGCCGTGCTGACTCAGTGTGTCACTGAAACCCTGAATGGTATCGGCGAAGATCGGCCCGGAGATGTTCGGAATCACCATCGCCACCACCCGGCTGCGCGCCGACGCCAGACCGCCTGCTACCAGGTTGGGCACGTAGCCCAGCTCATTGACCGACGCCGCAATGCGCTCGCGCAGTTCCGGCGACACCTGTTCCGGTTGATTGAAGTAGCGCGAAACGGTGATGGCCGACACGCCAGCCTGCTTGGCTACCGCGTTGATGGTCACGCGGCCTGCGCCCCGGCGTTTACGTGTCACGGATGTTGGGTCAGCCATGTTCATGCGCTTCTTTTAAAATTAAAAAGCATATAAAACTAATTTTTCAGTATTGGACGATCTATCCGTCAGTTCCTGATACTGGCGATGTTAGCGCTAACAAAGATGGTTTGTCTGCTACTCGCCACCGCGAATGCCCGGAACCGGTTTGGTTGTAATCAAAGGCGTCAGTGCTTGGGGCACTGTCGGATCAGGGCATATTTCAGGCAGGCACGCAGATGCACACAACACATGGGGATGGGGTCAAACACACACGACTGGCGCAGGCCATCGATCAGGCCCATGCGGCGCGGGGGCGTCGTTGCGGCTGGTTGTTGATGGGGCTGACGGCCTTGCCGATGGCGCCGGTCATGGCGGCCGATACGGTGGAGCAGGCCGCCGAGACGCCGACACTCGAATCGGTCACCGTAACCGCCACGCGTCGTGAGGAGTCGCTGCAGAAAGTACCGGTCGCCGTGTCGGTGATCCAGGGCGAGCAACTGGAGCGCGATAACCGTAACGGCGTCGCCAGTATCGTGCAGCAGGTGCCCTCGTTGAATTTCCGGACCGGCGCGTCGAACAAGGACACCTCGCTGTTCGTCCGTGGCGTTGGCACCATCTCTACTTCGCCGGGCGTCGAGCCGACCGTCGCGACAGTCATCGACGGTGTGGTCTACGCCCGTCCTGGCCAGGCCACGCTCGATCTGCTGGATCTGGAACGCATCGAAGTCCTGCGCGGTCCGCAAGGCACGCTGTTCGGCAAGAATGCGTCGGCCGGAGTGCTCAACGTAACCACCAAAGCGCCGACCGAAGAGACTCACGGTTACATCGATCAGTCCTACTACAGCGGCAATGAAAGTCGCACGCGCTTCGGCATTGGCGGTAGCCTGATCCCGGACACACTCAAAGGCTCGATCACCACGCTGTTCGGTAGCTACGACGGCAACGTCGACAACAAACTCAACGGCCATGAGGTCAACGGCTACAACCGCAAGGGCGCGCGGGGCAAGCTGGAGTTCACGCCCAACGACGACATCACCTTCACCCTCGCGGCCGACTACATGCAGTCTCACGACGACGCGCCCAACGGCGTGGTGACCCAATCGCTCACGCCAGCGTTCACCAGCGCGCTGTCGCCGGTGCGTGCCGACAGCGACAACCGCAACGTGATCAGCGATTACCGCAGCCATGTCGAAGACACCAACAAAGGCCTGTCCGGGCAACTGGATTGGCAACTGGGTGACTACACCCTGACGTCGATCACCGCTTGGCGCGGCTGGGACAACACGCAGTATCAGGACGGCGACCGTTTGGGCACCGTCACCGCGGCGTTCCCCGGCACCGAAGACAAGGGTGATCTCGAGTTCAACCAGTACTCGCAAGAGCTGCGTCTGGCTTCGCCAAAGGGCCAGTTCATCGAATACGTCGGTGGCCTGTTCTACATGCACGGCAAGAGCGACGAGACCTATCAGCGTACGTTGATCACGCCGACGCGCCGCGATCAGGGCGTTGCCGATTACACCACGACCACTGAAAGTTATTCGGTGTTCGGCGAAACAACGTTCAATTTCACCCCGGACTTCCGGGCGATTGCCGGGCTGCGCTGGACTCACGACGACCTTGAGTACGATCACCGCCGCGTCTCGACCTCGGCCACCACGGTCAGCGGCATTCAGCCGGCGACCAGCAGCTCCGGCTCGGTCAACGAAGAGGGCAAGTCGGGCCGTCTGGGGCTGCAATACGATCTGAGTGACAGCGTGACCAGCTACATCACCTATTCGCGCGGCTACAAGGGCCCGGCCTACAACGTGTTCTTCAACATGCAGCCGCGCGACACAGAAGCCCTGAAACCCGAGACCTCCAATACGTGGGAAATCGGCATCAAGGCCACCACCTGGAACAATCGCCTGACCACCAACCTGGCGGTGTTCCACAGCGATTACGACAACTATCAGGCCAACTTTTTCGACAGCGTTGCCGGGCAGGTCGTGACCCGACTGATCAACGCAGGCAGCGTCAGCACTGAAGGCGTCGAGCTGGATTACGCCTTGCAGGCCACACGCAACCTGAAATTTTCCGGTGCGTTGTCCTACACCCGGGCACGCATCGACACCTTCGCCTGCCCGGCCGGTGCCGCCGCGTCCTGCAATGTGGATGGCAAGACCCTGCCGTATAGCCCGGACTGGAAAAGCTACGTCCGCGCCGACTACACCATCCCGCTGGACAACGGCCTGGATATCGAACTGGGCACCGATTACAGCTGGCAGAGCGAAGTGCAGTACGACATCAGCCAGAACCCGGACACCAAACAAGGTGCCTACGGCATCTGGAACGCCAGCGTCGCGCTGGCCGATTACAACAGCGGTTGGCGTGTGGCGCTGCTGGGCAAGAACCTGGCGGACAAGTCCTATGCACCGATGCTCGCCACGGGCGGCAACTATGTGTATCGCTCGGTGCCACGTGATGACGAGCGTTATTTCGGCGTGCAGGTGCGCAAGGATTTCTAAGCGGGCAACCGCAATGAAGGGAGACAGGTATGAGCACAACAGCTCGACAGATGAAACTGGGCGCTTTCCTGATGGCCACTGGGCACCATGTGGCGGCCTGGCGACACCCGGACGTCCCCGCTGATGCAGGGCTGGATTTCAAGCACTACCGGCATCTGGCTCAGGTGGCTGAAGCCGCGAAATTCGATGCGCTGTTCGTGGCTGACAGTGTCGCTGCCGCCACGGGCGACATCGCCAGCCGCATGGCGCGTTCCGATCATTTCGAACCGCTGACGCTGCTGTCGGCGCTGAGCGCGGTGACCAATCACATCGGCCTGATTGCCACCGCAACCACGACCTACAACGAGCCGTACCATGTGGCCCGCAAGTTCGCCTCGCTGGATCATCTGTCGGGTGGGCGAGCGGGGTGGAATCTGGTGACTTCCGATGCGGCGGCTGAAGCGCAGAACTTCGGTCGCAGTGAACACGTCGGTCATGCCGAACGTTACAGCCGCGCCCGGGAGTTTCATCAGGTGGTGACCGGGCTGTGGAACAGTTGGGCAGATGACGCGTTCATCCGTGACAAGGCCAGCGGTCAGTATTACGACCCGGCCAGGGTGCAGGTGCTGAATCATCAGGGCGAACACTTCAGCGTCAAAGGCCCGCTCAACGTGGCGCGCTCGCCGCAGGGTCAACCGGTCGTCGTGCAGGCCGGTTCATCGGAGGTCGGTCGCGATCTGGCGGCACAAACGGCTGAGGTGGTGTTCACCGCACAGACCTCACTGGCCAGCGCGCAGGCGTTCTATGCCGACATCAAGGGCCGTCTGGCAGCGTTTGGACGCAGCGACGATTCGCTGAAAATCATGCCTGGCGTGTTGATTGTCGTGGCCGAGACCGAAGCGCTGGCCAGGGAAAAATTCGAGTCGTTTCAGGACTTGGTGGAACCCGAGGTCGGCGTTGCCCTGCTGGGGCGGATGCTGGGCAATTTTGACCTGTCCGGTTACCCGCTGGACGGGCCGTTGCCGGAACTACCGCTGACCGACAGCGGGCAGCGCAGTCGTCAGAAACTGCTCACCGAACTGGCCGAGCAGGAACACCTCAACCTCGCACAACTGGGCCGTCGCATTGCGGGTGGGCGAGGGCATTACAGCCTGATCGGCACGCCTGAACAGGTCGCTGATGAACTGCAACGCTGGTTCGAGCAAGGCGCTGCGGATGGCTTCAACGTGCTGGTGCCCCACCTGCCCGGTGGTCTTGAAGACGTTGCGCGATTGCTGGTGCCCGAGTTGCAGCGTCGCGGCCTGTTCCGCACCGAATACGAAGGCACCACCTTGCGCGAAAACCTCGGCCTGCAGCGCCCGATAAATCGAGTTTGATCGTTCCCATGCTCTGCGCTCATGCCCGTCTCGACACTGATCGTGCCCATCGCTCCGCGTGGGCATGCCTCCCGTGACGCTCCGCGTCACAAATGGCACAGATTGCGGATTCAGTGAGCCGAGTGCATGACGTGGATAACGCTGGAGCTTGGGCACACATCTGCGCCACATTCCAGAGCGGACGCGGAGCGTCCTGGGAGGCATTCCCACGCAGAGCGTAGGAACGATCATCATCGTATTCTGCCAGGAGGACTTGTGTGTAACGCCAAGCGCAGAGCGTGGAAACAATCATTGGTAAAGGAAAACCTCATGAAACCATTTGCATTCATCGCCGCCATTCTCGCGTTCAGCGGCCTGTTAAACACGGCTTCGGCCAGCGAACCCGACATCCTGCGCATCGGCTTTCAGAAAGGCTCGATCACGCTGGTCCTCGCCAAGGAGCATGGCCTGCTGGAGAAGCGATTCCCGCACACGCAGATCAAGTGGATCGAATTTCCGGCCGGGCCGCAGATGCTGGAAGCCTTGAACATTGGCAGTCTCGACATTGCCTCGACCGGTGATATTCCGCCGATCTTCGCTCAGGTCGCGGGTGCCGATCTGGTGTACATCGGCGCCGAGCCCGCAAAGCCTCAAGCCGAAACCATTCTGGTGCGCAATGAAAGCCCGCTGCACAGCGTGGCCGACCTGAAAGGGCGCAAGGTCGCATTCCAGAAAGGCTCCAGCGCGCACAACGTGGTGCTGCGCGTGCTGAACAAGGCAGGGCTGACCTTCAAGGACATTCAGCCAATCTACCTGACCCCGGCCGACGCCCGCGCGGCGTTTGAAAACGGCAGTGTCGACGCTTGGGCCATCTGGGATCCGTACTATTCCATCGCAATCAACGAAGGCCATAGCCGCCTGCTGGCGAATGGTGAGGGGCTGGGGTTGTCCGGTCCGTTCTACACCGCACGCCGCGGTTTCGCTGACAGCAACGGGGCTTTCGTGCAGAACGTACTCGACGAACTGACCGCCGCCGATGCGCTGACCCGCTCGCAACGCGCCGAGAGCATTCAGATTCTGGCGCGCAGCATGGGCTTGTCCGAAGCGGTCATCACTCAGTATCTTGACCATCGCCCGGCTTCACCGAGCCTGCCGATCACGCCAGAGATCGTCCATGCGCAACAGGCGACCGCCGATCTGTTTTACGACAACCACCTGGTGCCCAAGCGGGTCGATATCCAGCAGGCCGTGTGGAACAGGCCTTGAGTATTCCCCTGACAAGAGAGGATTCAATGACGTATATCGCTGCCGAACATCGCTACAACGACATGCCTTATCGCCGTACCGGTCGCAGCGGGCTGGTTCTGCCAGCGCTGTCGCTGGGCCTGTGGCACAACTTCGGTGATAGCACGCCCATCGACACTCAGCGCGCCATGCTGCGCACTGCGTTCGACCTGGGCATCAACCATTTCGACTTGGCCAACAACTACGGCCCACCCTACGGCAGCGCCGAAATCAACTTCGGTCGCCTGCTGCGTGAAGACTTCAAGCAGTACCGCGATGAGCTGATCATCTCCAGCAAGGCGGGTTGGGATATGTGGCCGGGGCCTTACGGGCAGGGCGGTGGTTCACGCAAATACGTGCTGGCCAGCCTTGATCAGAGCCTGCAGCGCATGGGGCTGGATTACGTCGACATTTTCTATTCGCACCGCTTCGACCCGGACACGCCGCTGGAAGAAACCGCCAGCGCACTGGCCACTGCCGTACAGCAGGGCAAGGCGCTGTACATCGGTATTTCGTCCTACTCCGGGGCCAAGACCCGCGAGATCGCTGCGCTGCTCAAAGAGTGGAAAGTGCCGCTGTTGATTCATCAGCCGGCCTACAACCTGCTCAACCGCTGGGTCGAGAAAGACCTGCTCGATGCGACTGAAGAGCTGGGCGCCGGCGTGATTGCCTTTACTGCGCTGGCGCAGGGTTTGCTGTCGGACAAGTACCTGAACGGCGTGCCCAAGGATGCGCGGGTCAATCGTCCGGGTGGCGGTTCGCTTCAGGCTTCGCACCTGTCCGAGCAGAACATCGCTCACGTGCGTGCCTTGAATGAAATCGCCCAGCGTCGTGGCCAGAGCCTGGCGCAAATGGCCCTGGCCTGGACGCTGCGCGATCCACGTGTGACATCAGCGCTAATTGGCGCCAGCCGTCCCGAGCAGATCGTCGAGAACGTCGGCGCCTTGAAAAACCTGTCGTTCAGTCAGGAAGAACTGACCGAGATCGACAGCTTTGCGGTAGAAGGCGGGATCAATCTGTGGGAGAAACCTTCGCTGGCTGAGTAAGCGAGGCGCGCGCCGGGTAGTACGCCAGGCTCAACGCGGGCTGCCATTTGACTGCGAAAAATGGAGCTGGCGGCATGCTCGCATGGCGAGGCAGCACCGCGGGGCTGTTCAGAGTCATCCACTGAACAGCCATGAACGGCGTCTGTGTCATGACCGTGTTCTCCTGCCCTCAAGTATGACGAGCGGATCGGCGGAATATCGAGACGGAATGTCTTCGAAGGCCCACAAGGGCATCGGCGGGCGCTGCGTGAAGACCGGGTCCGGCGGTGCCATGGTGTGGTACTGGGGATAGTGCGTCTGGAAATCGATGGCGGCCTGCACCAGCAGCGGCTCGCTGAAACGTCGGCCCCAGAACGCTGCGTTGATGGGCAGCGTCCGGGGTACGCCTGTCGTTCCATGACCGACAGGCAGCGTGAGCATCGGCCAGGCGAGGGCGTTGGGCAATTCGTAATACATGCGTTGCACAGGCAGCGTCTCGGCCACTGCGCCGGTGCGCTTCCCGATGTGAGCACCCAGTGGCAGTACCACCATGAAGTCGATTTGATCGTCATCCAGAGCCTTTTCAAAAAGCGCCTGTTGCTGACGCCGCCGATTCTCGGCCTCAAGCCTGATACCGGTGGGTATCCGTGTGGCAACCTGATCGAAAAACTCTCCGTTTTTATGAAGCAGATAGTCCCGATGGTCCTGATTCTCCAGCGTCCCGGCGAAGTCACGTACGGCTGACCAGTGCCGTGTTTCCAGTTGATTGGCATAGCTCGTGGCCGCCGGTGCGTTAAGGCTCATCAGCAAGGTGCCGTCTGCATCGTGCACATCATGAAACGGGTAGGGCGAGGTGTAAGGCACGTTTTCCTCTTTTTGCGCATCGAGCCACGGAAAGTCGACAACTTCTGCGCCGAGCGTCGTGAGTTGAGCCTTGAACCGGACAAAGGCTGCGCGGTAATCCTCATCGTAGCTCTGGGCGGGAGGCACGCCGTGTGCCGTCATCCAGTCAGTCTGAGGAATGCCGATTTTCAGCCCCTCGAGGGGCAGTGGTCCGGCGGACGGTTTGATGGGCAGGTCGCGGCCCAACGAGGGAGCACTGAGGCTCTGTGGGTCGTTCTCCGCATCAGCCCCGGCCAGTATCGAGAGCAACAGCGAGGCATCGCGCATCGAACGGGCCATCGGCCCCACCACGTCCCAACCGGTGCGCAACGGCATCACGCCTGCGCCCGAAACAAGACCCAGAGAAGGTTTGATGGCGCTGGCACCGTTGGCCGCTGCGGGAATGATGATCGAGCCTGCGGTTTCTTCACCCAGGGCTGCTGCGCAGAGACGCGCCATAGGTGCTACGCCCGAGCCCTGGCTTGAGCCTCCGGGCACCCGCTCGGGGTCCCAGGCGTTACCGGCGAACTGGCCGATGGTATGGGTCGACAGCTCCGAGCAGATGGTGTGGCCAAGAATGATTGCGCCCTGTTTTCGGAGGCTCAGCGTGCAGGTGGCGTCCCGGCTCGCCAGATTCGTGGTGAACGCCTGGGTGCCGTTCTTGCTTTCCAGGCCCTGGATGGCGATGGAGTCTTTGATGCCGATGGGAATACCGCACAGGGGCGGTGCCGGTCCTCTCTCATCCTCAGGATTCTTTAGCCAGAGATCGGCGAGCCTGGCCTGTTCCAAAAGCGTGGGCCGTTCCTCAAGTCGGACAAAAGCGTTGTAGAACCCGTTATCACCGTAGACTTCCGTCGGACCGTTGAGGCGGTCGATGCGCTCAAGGTAGGCGAGCAGAACCTGCTCGGCGGTGAGGCGCTGCGGGTTGCCTTCTCTGAACAATGCGGCGAGTTCGACCACTTCGTAGTCGACGATACGTTCACGCTGCGGGACGGACGAACCCTTGGGCAGGTCGGCCAGCAGACGGGCGTTGTTGAGGTGTTCTTCGGGTGTAAACGTGGGGTTCAGGTATTCAAGACTGTCCATTGCATTCAGCTCCTTTCATGTCTTGATAGCGAGGCATGGAAGGAGCTAAACAGCATGGTCCGGGTTCGTATACTGTCAGAAGTGACAGTGTCCGGTCATATCAGAGCAGTCAGCCTTCCTCACCCTCGTCGTCATCCCCGCCATCGACCTTCATGCCCAGTTCCTTGATCTTGCGGGTCAGGGTGTTGCGGCCCCAGCCCAGTAGCACGGCGGCATCGCGGCGGCGGCCTGCGGTGTGTTTGAGGGCGGTTTCGATCATGATGCGTTCGAAGGTCGGCACGGCGCTGTCCAGCAGGCTCGACTGACCGCGTGACAGGGCCTGATCGGCCCACTGACGCAGTGCCTGCTCCCAGTTGGTGACCGGCGCAGCATCCTGCGGCAGGCTGAGCAGTTCTGGCGGCAGGTCGCTGATGTGCACTTCACGGCCCGAGGCCATGACCGTGATCCAGCGGCAGGTGTTTTCCAGCTGACGCACGTTGCCCGGCCAGGGCAGATGCTTGAGGTATTCCTCGGTCTCGGCCTTGAGCAGTTTCGGCTCGACCGCCAGTTCCTGCGCGGCACGGCTCAGGAAGTGACGGGCGAGTGTCGGGATGTCTTCGCGACGGTCCGACATGCGCGGGATGTGAATACGGATCACGTTCAGGCGGTGGAACAAGTCCTCGCGGAACTTGCCGGCCTGCACGAGGGTTTCCAGATTCTGGTGGGTCGCAGCGATGATGCGCACATCGACCTTGACCGGCGTATGGCCGCCGACCCGATAGAACTCGCCGTCCGCCAGAACGCGCAACAGTCGCGTCTGGGTGTCGGCAGGCATGTCGCCGATTTCGTCGAGAAACAACGTGCCGCCGTCAGCCTGCTCGAAGCGGCCGCGACGCAGGTTGGCGGCGCCGGTGAAGGCGCCTTTCTCGTGACCGAAGAGCTCTGATTCCATCAGGTCCTTGGGGATCGCCGCCATGTTCAGCGCAATGAACGGCGATGCCGAGCGCGGGCTGTGACGGTGCAGGGCGTGGGCGACCAGTTCTTTACCGGTGCCCGATTCGCCGTTGATCAATACGGTGATGTTGGAGTGGCTCAAACGCCCGATGGCGCGAAACACTTCCTGCATCGCGGGCGCTTCGCCGATGATCTCGGGAGTGCGGGTCAGCGTGGGCGCGACATCCAGGCCTTGCTGTTCCTGAGCGTGCTGGTTGGCACGCTTGACCAGCGAGACGGCTTCATCGACGTCGAACGGCTTGGGCAGGTATTCGAACGCACCGCCCTGATACGACGCCACGGCGCTGTCAAGGTCCGAATGGGCGGTCATGATGATGACCGGCAGACGTGGATGCTGTTCGCGAATTCGCGCCAGCAGGTCCAGGCCGCTGGCACCCGGCATGCGGATGTCGGAAATGATCACGTCCGGTTGCTGACGGGCCAGGCGACTCATCACCCCATCGGCGCTGTCGAAGCTCTGCGTGGTCATGCCTTCCTGTTGCAAGGCCTTTTCCAGTACCCAGCGAATGGAAC
>Ga0308164_10001642_pt1 | contig 25221 bp, 21 predicted proteins | sample PhyTR2_FD_201031 | JGI IMG/M metagenome (GOLD analysis project Ga0308164, IMG submission 201031) | Phyllosphere microbial communities from UC Gill Tract Community Farm, Albany, California, United States - DLSLT.R2 | ecosystem: Host-associated > Plants > Phyllosphere > Unclassified | place: USA... | reverse complement strand
CCAGGGCGAAGCGACACATCGAGCGCCTGTTGCCCGGCTCGGAACTGGTCTTTGCCGATGACCTTGGACTGTCCGCAATCAGTCGCGGCGGGTCGCGAGAAGAGTGCATCAGCCTTTCGAGGGGCACCCAGGAACAACTCGCCGTTTTGACTCGGCTCGCGATCGCCGATTTGTTGAGGGAGGAAGGGCGTCCTGTGTCTCTCATCCTCGACGATCCGCTTGTGTATGCCGATGATACGAGGCTGGATCTGATGACCGAGATTTTGACAGAAGCGGCTCAGCACATGCAGGTCATCTTACTGACCTGTCGTGAGCGAGCGTTTCGGCATATGGGCGGTACCAGGCTGGTCCTGTGACTCCGGGGTGTAGGGATGTTTTGGTGGATAGCAGCCCGTCTGCTTTCGGGCCGGTACCTTCGATAAACTGCCGTTCGTTCACATGATCAGGGAGAGAGCGAGTCGGCTGATTTCTGGTAGGTTGCGGAGCGGGCGCTTCGAGTTGCGATGTCAGATAAGCAGAGGCTTATCTATGCTGCGGAGCGGTGAATTCAAACTCCTGTTGCTGGTGGAGGGCGGACTGGTCGGGTCAAAGCGGTTGGCCACCGAAGTGGAAACCCATTCACGCTACGTATTAGGATCGAACGCCTACAGTCTCTAATTCTGGAATAATGCTCGTCAGCAAGGCTGACAGGTGAACAGTCGTTCAGATCTCCTTGCATACCTATCTGAAGCAGTGCCGTACCGGATTCGCAAGATACTGACCGGCAATAGATGCGCTTCGACATGATCTGCGAGGCGAATGACATCGAGCACAGGCTTGCTAGGCCCAACCCCTCGTGGACCACCAACGCTCAGGTGGAGCGGATGAACCGCACCAGTAAGTGGGTGACCGTCATGCTGCGTTACGAGACCCACCATCAGTTGAGGGTGCACCTCAAAGGCTTCATGGCAGCATATTCTGCCCGTTGACCAAGACGTCCAGTGGCCTCACGTCTTACGAATACATCTCCGAAAATTAGATGCCAGAGACGGGTAGGTTCAGCGTCGATCCGATTCACATGATGCCGGTACTACACACCTACCTTCAGATTGGATTGTCACACGGAGTCCGTTCATTGTTTCGCGGAAGGGTATCTGGCAAGACAATCGGGAGGTTACTGTGCGGCCATCTAGCTCGTCCAAAAGAGCTTCTTCATCATCAGTTACCTGGGGCAATTGCCCTATTTGTGCCGGATCGACGATGATGTGACAGGTGCCACACGACAAACTGCCGCCGCAGAGCGCAAGCAGTTCGTCAACGCCGCCCTCGCGAATAACTTCCATTACGGATAGTCCGGCGGTGGCCGCCAACGTTCGGGTCTGTCCTTCACGCGTCGTTACAATCAGATCGGCCATGTCTTATCCCAAGGGTAAGCGTACTGCACCGCGAGCCGAGAGCTGGCGGGATAGATACGGTTGTCAGAAAAACGTTCGTGGCTGGCGTACGTGGGCCAATCGACGGAGTTCAGCGACCGCGCGCTTATCGGACGATGCGCAAACGGTCGCTAGATCGAACCCTAGGACACACAAAACGGGGCGCGCCTCGGTGGTAATTAATAGTGGAACCTGAACTCTACGCCGACGCGCCTGGGCGTGAGGACACCGCGGGAATAATAGCGTTCGACTACGTCGCTGCGGACCTGGTTGTAGGACGATATGTCGTTGCTGATCGCCGTCACCGCATATTTGTCGAAGATGTTGTCCGCGAACAGTCCCACTTCGAATGGCTTGGTGACGTAGGTCAGCGAGGCGCTGTGCGTCACATAGCCCGGGATCGCCTCGCCATTGCCGCGCAGGCCTACGCGCGAATAGATTTCGCCGCGGTAGATGGTTGCCCAATTCGCTTCGACCTTCCTGCCGTCGCCGAGCGGATAGCTATAGAGGAGCTGTGCACTCCCCGAGTTTCTGGCAGACCCCGGCAGCCTGTCCCCCGAAAGCGCGTCGTCGCGAACGCCCTGACTGGCCACCAGCCCAACGACACCCTGAGTCAGATGTGCATCGACATAGGAATAAGTGCCCGTCAGCGCGAGGTTCGGGGTGATCTTGACCGTGCCTTGGAAATCGAACCCCTGCGACACCGCCTCGGCGCCGTTCACGGTGATTCCGATCGCGCCGTTGAGCGTCTGGCTGGGCACCTGCACGCCCGACCATTTGACGTGGTAGCCGTCGAGGGTCAGCAACAGTCGCTTGTCGAACAGGCTGGCGCGGACGCCCAGTTCCGCGTTGCGTGTGCGATCGGGGCCGTAGCCCACCTCGTTGGGCAGTGCGCACAGTACCTGCCCACCGGCCGCGGCTCTGGCCAGATCTTCGGGCGTACAGGCGATGACCTGGTTAACGCCGCCGACGCGATAGCCCGTCGAATAGGTGGCATAGGCCAGCAGGTTCTCGCTGAACTTGTACGAGGTGTTGGCCTTCCAGACGATGCCGTCCTTGCCGGTCGAGCCAGGCTTGAACCGGTTCGCATTGATCGTCGTTGACGGAAACGCACCGATGCCCACGCCAATCAGCGGCAGCGCCGACCCGCCGACGATCGTCGCGTCGTACTTGAAGTAGCGGATGCCGCCCGTCACCTGCCACGCGTCGGTCAGGTGAAGCGACGCCTCACCATAGATTGCCTTTTCGACGTTCTTGCTGTTGAGCTTCGAGACGTATTCGAGGTCGTCGGGCCGCCCGGCGTCGGCAAAGTTCGAGAAGCCCGGCGTGTATTCATGCCGGTCGCTCGCATATTTGAGGCGATTGTAGAATCCGCCGATTACCCAGCTCAGCGGGCCGCCATGCGTGGAGACGAGGCGCACCTCCTGGTTGAGCTGCTTATACCGGCGTTCGTTGTTGGCGTAGGACGAGAAGGCGGGAAACGCCTCGTAGCCATAGTCCAGATCGAGCAGCAGATCGGTGTTGTCGTCGACGCTGCTGATATGCTGCTTGGTGTAGGCGGTGGTGCTGACGAGTTGGGCGATGTTGCCCAGGTTGATGTTGAACTCGGCCGAGAACAGGTCGGCGCTGCGATCGACGGGCTCCAGGTACCGGAACGGCGCTTCGTAGTTGCCCGTGCCCAAAACGCCGGCGCCATTCGCTTGGCGCCCGCCAGTCTTGGTCGTCTGATGCGCGTAGGTCAGGTATGCCTTGATGTTAGGGTTGTACTCAAGCAGCAGCTGGTTGCGCGTGGTGAAGGTGTGCTCGTAGTTCACGTCCTCCTTGCGCTTGAAATTTGCGGAATAGTCGGCGGTGGTGCCGAGCGAGCCGGTCGAGGTGGTCGTCGCGCGACCCGGCTGCGGATCCGAGACGCCCGGCTGCTGCAGCAGGTAATTGTAATCCATGAAGCCGGCATTGTCATAATAGCCGGTCGACGTGCGGAAGGCGACGTGATCTCTGATGATCGGAAGGTTGATGGCGACGTCGCCGACCCCGCCGAACTCGTCCGAATGCGACTGCGCATAGCCGCGGCCATGGACGTCGATCGAGAAGCGGTCGGTTTCCGGGCGATTGGGAATGTAGCGCACCGCGCCGGCGAGGGTGCCGAGGCCGTAGAGCGTACCCTGCGGTCCTTGCAGGACCTCGACCCGATTGACGTCGATCAGCTTGAAATCGAGATAAAGCGGGACTTCGCCGAGATACACCCCGACCGAATTTCCGGCGTTGGCGCCGAGCACGCTGGTATCACCTGACGCGATTCCGCGCAGGATGATGCCGCCGGTCGATGCCGGCCCGGTATCCGCGACGGTGACGCCGGGGACGAAGGAAGCAAGCGAACGAACATCGTCGAGCCGCAGCGATTGGATCGCCTCGGCGGACACCGCACTGATGTTGATCGGCGCGTCCTGCAGCGTGGTTCGACGGCGGCTGCCGGTTACGATGATTTCATTAGAGCCGGAGTCGACGGTTTCTTCCGAGGCAGGCGTTGCGGGGGCGTTTTGCTGTTCCTGTGCCATCGCGGGTGCTGCTGTTACGCTAACCAGCGCCGTCGCGCACAATAAACCGGTGCGCGAGAATCGTCCTGCCATTGAAGCCCCCTTGGTACGTAAAACGCTATCGCCTCTCCATGTTCTTCCTGTCGGCGTCGGCGCCTCGCTCGGGGTCAATCGCTTATGAGCAGAGTGTGGATATTATCGGCGGACCAACATGGGGCGTTTGACGTAAGCCGGTCGCGCATCGGGACCGGCGAGCTGCAACGACCTACGTCAAACGGCGCATGCCCGGCGGAAACGCGGCGCGATATCTGGTCGCCATGGTTCGTTACGTCACCGCGCGCGCGATACGCATGGCTCTCAGCCTGTTTTGCGCGCTGACCATGATCGCGCCGGCGCACGCGGAGCGGCAAACGCGGGCTCGACTGGTGTCTTGCGGCGAGAACAGCTGTCTGCGGCTGTCGGGATATCGGGCGCGGGCGGCTATGGTCGTCAGGATCGGGGAGCATAACCTTGCTGTCGAGGGCGACCGCGCATGGCAGGCGACGGTCCCGCTGGATATCGCGCGCGCGTGGCCGATCGCTCGCAATTACGCGCTGCGCGTGGCCCTCGTTGATTTAGACGTTGGGACGAAGAGGGTTGAAACGGTCATGCTGCCACCGGGGTCGCTTGGCGCTCGCACCCAAATCGCCTCGCTCATCGTCAGCGCGCGCTGACGCCGGCAAGCCTGTCCTTCGCGCGCTTGTGATCGCACCCGGTCGGCCCTACATTATCGTCACCTGATCGCCGGAGAGCGATGGGCCCGCGAACGCAGGAGATGATGATGAAGATTGGCCTGGCGGCATGTGCCGCACTCGTGATGGCGACGCCTGCTATTGCCGCACCCGGCGGAAATCCCTTCTCGGCGGACAGCGCCGTCCTCAACCTCAGCGGGATTGACCTCGCGAGCGTCGACGGACAGCAGCGTCTCGCGATCCGGATGGACAACGTTGCGAACACGGTCTGCGGCGAGGGGCTGAGCTCGATCCATCTGGCGCTCGGCGCACAGGCGCGCGGCTGCCGTGCGGATGTGATTGCTGACATGCGGAGCCGCATTGCAACGGCAACAGCGTCGCGGGATATCTCGCGTGGGACGCAGTTGGCGTCGCGCTGACCAAGTAAGTGGAGCGCGCCGGGGTGATGTGTGCCCCGGTTGTCGCTCCGTCAAATTGCGTATGGCCGCCGCGAGCCCGGCGTTTACGGTTCGGGCATGAAGCGAGCTATCTTAGTGCGTGGTACCCGCAGCGCAGCGCTGCGGCTTACCGCGCTAGTTGTCGTAGCGGCACTGTCCGTCGGGGCGGCACCGAGCGACACGGGGCCACGTTTCGCACGCTGGATCGATGGTACGACTACGACCGAGCCCGAGACCCAGGTGCAGCGGATCGATGACAATAGTTTTGTCATCCGCCAGTCGGTACGGACCAATTTCGAGGCACCTTTCCTCTATTTGTTGTTCGGTACTGAACGCGCGCTGCTGATCGACAGTGGCGCTGGTGGGCTGAAGATCCGCCCGACGGTCGACCGTGTGATCGCCGAATGGCGAACGCGTCACCACAATCGGCCCATCCGACTGATCGTCGCGCATTCGCATGGGCATGGCGACCATCATGATGGCGACGACGAGTTTCGCGATCGGCCGGATACCGAACTGGTCGGGCTTCAGCCGCAGCAGGTTGCTGCGTTTTTCGGCATTCGCGATTGGCCGAACACGATCGGCCGCTACGACCTGGGACACCGCGTGCTCGACATCGTGCCGACCCCGGGACACGAGCCTGCGCACATCATGATCTATGACGCGCATACGCGGCTGATCTTCTCGGGCGACATGCTGTATCCCGGCAGGCTCTATGTACCGCGTGACCGGTTCGACGTGTTTTGTGCGAGCGCGGTTCGGCTGGCGGGCTTTGCAAGGACACATCCCGTGCGTGCGCTGCTGGGCGCGCATATCGAGATGACGATGACGCCGGCGAAGGATTACCCGATGGAAGCTCCTGCCCATCCGTCCGAGCACGGCCTCGCGCTGCCACCGTCGGCGATCAACGAACTGGAGAAGGCTACCGCCGAGGCAAAGTCACCGCCAGAGATTGATCGCCACCCCGATTTTATCGTCTATCCGGTCGCACCCAAGCCCGCCTGAATACGGGACCCCCATCGTAGCACGCGACCGGGCGCGGGCTCAGTTCCCGATCGTTTTGGGTTTGCGCCACCACGACATCGTGTGTGCGTCGTGCGCGGTGGTCCAAACGCCAGCGCGCGTATAGCGGAGCGCGCCGCTCCCGGCGGGTGCGCCCATCCGCGCGGTGATCGCGAGCGAGGTGGGATCGATCACCACGAAGGTCTGCCCGGCTGTGGTGCGCAGCCACACCTTGCCCCCGCCGGTGTCGATGTCGCCGTATTTCAGCGTCTCGTCCACCTTGATGCGGCCCGATACCGCGGCGGTCACCGGATCGATCCGGGCGACGGTGCCGTCACCCTGTTCCTGAACCCATATCGATCCTTCGCCTGCCGCCAGGAAGCCGGGCTCGCGCCCCAACGGCGTCGTGGCGACGACGCTATTGGTGGCGGGGTCGATCTTCTGCAAGCTCTGCTGCGTGCCGCTCACTGCCCAGAGCGATCCCATGCCGAAGGTCAGGTAATAGCTGTCGGGGTTGGTCGAGATCGATGCGACGACGGCATTGGTGGCGGGATCGACGCGTACGATCACACCCTTGGCATCGCTCGCGACCCAGATCGATCCGGCGCCTGCGACGACGTTCAGTTCGCCCTTCGGGTTGGCGATTCCGGTCGCGATGACGGCGGTGATCTTCGCGGTCTTCAGGTCGATCCGGGACAGCGTGAAGTCCTTGCAGTCCGCGACCCATAGCGACTTGAACGCAATCGTCATCGCGCCACACGGATGGGCCATCGGCACTTCCGCGCGCTTGCCCTTGCGGGACCAGCGCTCGACGCGGCCGCTGTTGGTGGCCCATACCGTCTTGCCGTCGACCGCGAGGAAGTCCGCGAAGCCGGGTACGGGGATGACCTGCTCGCGTGGTTTTGCTGCGAATGCGGGGGTGAAGGCTGTGCCGATGCCGAACACCGCGGCGGCCCATGTCGTTGCCACTGTCTTTTTCAATCCGTGTCGCCCCTTATTCGTTCGATAATGCTGATCACGCTGCCGCTTCTGTGTCGGGCTCAGGCTGCCGCGGTTTGATCCTGTCGATCAACGGGCGTGCCGGAAACAGGAACTGTTCCGGAATCGTCAGCCGTCGGCGTTCGTCCTGGCCGACTAGTTCGGCTTCGCCGCTGCGGTACGTGCCGAAGACGCGATCGAGCAGGATCAGCGAATTGCCATAATTGCAGCGCGTGTCCTCGTAGGTCACCGAATGGTGGAGGCTGTGATGCTGGATCGTGGTGAAGGCGAACGCGTACCAGCGTGGCGGATCGAACCGCGTGTTGGCATGCGCGAAGGTGGAGACCACGGCGAGGATGTTCAGCGCGCAGAAGATCGCGGCCTGGGGAAGGTCTAGCAACGCGATCACGCTGAGGCTGATCAGGAACAGCTCGATCGGATTGCCGACCGCACCCTTCATCGCGTTGAGCTGAGTCAGGTGATGATGTGGCGCATGCGTCGACCAGAAGAACGACTGGTTGTGCATCAGGCGGTGCAGCCAATATTGCCCGAACTCAATCAGCACGACGACCAGTGCGACCTGCACCACGAACGGCAGGTGCATCGCCCACGGCGTCGCGATGCCGAACGCACGTTTGGCGGCCATCATCGGCTCATCGGCGAAGGTCTTCGTCGCCCAAGCGATCACGGTGTAGCTGAGCACGACGTAGAAGACGTCCGTAAAGAACTCGCGCCTCGTCAGGCGCCAGCTCGAATGCCGCTCGTTGACCCATTCCAGCGCCTGGATCAGCGCGGTCGTCGTCAGCGTCGCAACCACGATCGACCAGGGGTTGGCGATCCAGTCCGCCGGGCCGAACGCCCAGAACAGCAGGACGGCCGCGACCATCACCGGCTGCACGTAACTCAGAAGCAGTTTCTGCATCATAGGCACCTGATTGGGTCGGCGGTGAATGCGACCGCGCTGCGACGTGACGTTAGGATGGGACGGCTTGCGTCGCAGGTGTGCGAATGACGTACGCCGGCGGCTAGTCGACGGTGATCCCGTGGCGTTCCAGGAAGTCGCGTGCAGGCGCCAGCGCATCGGCGTGGAGGCGCCAGCGATCGATCGAGTCCCGGTAGAGCGGCCGGCGGACCTGCGCGGCGCTAGGTGTCGAGACCGGCGCGGCGTTGGTATGGAAATCGAGGCAGGAATCCGACCAGTCGAGTCCGCAATGCGCGAGCAGGCGGGCGGTCTGCTCGCGCTGGTTGTCGACGAGCGTCTCGTACTGGAGTTCGAACACGCGGCCGGGCAGCGCCTCGCGCCACAGCGCCATCATGCGGTCGAAGCGTTGGTAATAGGCGGCGATGTCGAGCAGGTCGTAGCTATAGTCGTAATAGCGCGATCCGACCGCGAACAGGTTGCGGAAGTTGGCGATGATCGTGTCCATCGGGTTGCGGCGGAGGCAGACGATCGTCGCGTTGGGCAGGGCGCGGGCGATGATGCCGACATACAGGAAATTGCCCGGGAATTTGTCGATGACATGCGGTTTCGTACCGGAAGTGTGGGACGCGGCGCGAGCGATATAGTCTCGACCGATCGCGCCGAGGTCTGCGCTGGCGGCGGCGCGGATCGTCTCGGGATCGAGCACGGTTCGGCTGCGCGTTCCCGCCGCGGCTTTTACCGCGAGCGGCATCGCCTGGAGTTCGCCGGCGCTCTCGACGTCTGGGTGCGACGACAGGATGCGGTCGACCAGCGTTGTGCCCGTGCGCGGCATGCCGACGATGAAAAACGGCGATGCGGGTGATGGGTTCGCGACCCGGGCCTTCGCGATCGTCGGCCAGCACGCCTCGACCGCATCGAAATTGGCGGCATCGTCGGCGAAGCGATACGGCATGGTTGCGCGATGCTCGACATTGGTCTCGGCGAGGATGGTGAACGCGGCGTGCGGATCGGCGAGGTCGTCGATCTCCTTGGCGAGCGCGTAACCGAGCAGCAGGCGGTCCCGCGGTGTCCGCGTAGCCTCTCGTACGGTCGAGAGCCGGTCGATATGGTTGCGATCCGGTGTCTGGCGGCGCAACCCGGCCAGCAGATGGTGCGCGCGGGCGTCCTCCGGGGCCAAGGCGAGCAGGCCTTCCAGCGCCTGTTCCGCTTCGTCCTGCCGCCCGAGGAAGCTCAGCGCGGCGGCCTGGTTGTAGCGGAACGCGGTGTTGGCAGGCGCTCGTCGCACGGCTTCGGCGAAGTGGGGAAGCGAGGCGGCGTGATCGCTCAGCCGTGCGTACACGCAGCCCATCGTGTCGCGCCCGAGCGCGTCGGTCGGCGGTGACAGCTCGGCGGCGGCGAGCGACGATGCGGCGTCCGCATCCCGCCGCACGAGCGTGTAGAGACGTGCGAGTTGCGCCTGATATTCGCCGCACCCGTCGAGCGTGACGGCCGTTTCGATCAGGTCTATCGCGATGCGCACCTTGCCGAGCGCGGCCGTGCTGATCCCGGCGAGGAAATGCGCCTCGGCTGCATCCGGCGCTTCCGTGCGCCAGCGGGTCGCAGCGGCAAGCGCGCCCTCGTTGTCGCCACGTGCGAGCGCCGCCCGGATAGCGGAGGCGCGGTTGGCCGTGTCTGCGGTTCGATCCATGCGCCCTCGACTTAGTGCGTCAGCGTGGTGACGGCGATCGCGGTCGCCGACGCACGGTTTTCTACGCCCATCTTCTCGAAGATCTGCTCGAGATGCTTGTTCACGGTGCGCGGACTGATCTCCAGGATTTCGCTGACCTCGCGGTTCTGCTTGCCGCGGCTGATCCAGAGCAGGACTTCGGCCTCGCGCGAGGTGAGCCCGTGCTGGGCGGCGAGCATGGCCTGCTCCTCCCCTTCGTGGCGTTCGGTCAGGCGGAACACCCACTGGTCCGCGGCGGTGTTGCGCAGCAGGCCGGCTTCCAGCGTGCGATCGCCGGCTGCCACGGTGACGCGCGCTCCCGGCATCGGAGGGCTAGCCTGCAACACGCGCAGCGCCGCCAGGAAAGGCATGGGCAGCCCACCGGATGCGCAGGACCAGCCGGGAAACAGTCGTTCTAGCATCGCGCTCGCTGCCGGGGTGAGCCATTGCGGCTCGCCCGCGCCATCGACTGCCAGCGCCGGCCGGCCGCTCATGTCGAGTGCCAGCTGGCTGCCATGCGCGACGCGCGCCGTTGCCAAGTGCACCCGGATGCGCGCCAGCAGCTCCTCGATCACGATCGGCTTGCTGACGAAGTCGATGCCGCCAGCGTTGAGCCCGCGGACGACATGCTCCGTCTCGATCAACCCGGTCATGAAAATGATCGGCAGATGCTGAAACGCCGGAATGGCCTTGATGCGCAGCGTCGTCTCGAACCCATCGAGATTGGGCATCACCGCGTCCATCAGGATCAGGTCGGGTGTGATATTCTTCAACAGCGCGAGCGCGGCGAGACCGTCGATCGCGATCAGGACGGTCATCCCGGCGCTCTCGATCGCCGTGGTCAGGAACCGCAACGCCTCGGGCGTGTCGTCGACGACGAGGATGACCGGCCGTGCCGCCTCTGCGGGTTCAACGCGCATCGTCGAGCGTCTTCTGGAACGAGGCGAGATCGAGGTCGATCAGCTGGCGCCTGAGCACGGCAACAAAGGGGGCGGCGGTCGGTATCGTCTGCTCGAACATATCGAGCGCGTTTTCCAGCCCGCGGAGGTGACCGATCCTCGCGAGGTCGCGCAGGCGATCGAGGAAGGGCAAGGCCGCTGCGGGTAGGGGGGACAATGCTGCAGGCGTCTCGGGTATGTCGGGCACCGCCGCTTCGTCCCAGCGCAAATCGAGCTGCGTGCCGATCAGCGAGATAAGCGCGTCGAGTTCGACCGGCTTCGTCACGAACGCATCGTGGTTGCTGCGGTTCTCTCCACCGATGTTAAGTTCATGGACGTCGGCAGACACCATCACGATCCGTAGCGCTGGGCCGTGCGTGGCGCGCAGTCGGGCAGCGACATCCCATCCGCTCATCCCGGGCATCTGAATGTCGAGCAACACGATATCGGCGGGCGTGCGCTCGGCCAGCAGGAGCCCTTCCGTGCCATTCGCCGCGGTTTGTACCACGAAACCAATCGCGGCGAGCAGCGACTGGAGAATGGCACGCTGCGCGGGATCGTCGTCTATCACCAGGACAGTTCGAGGCGGTCCCGCATAACCAGTGATCCTCGCCCCCTGCACGGACGCGCGCGATGCGACCATCGGGGCGGGCAGCATGATGCGGAAGCGGAAACTGCTCCCGACGCCCGGCGTGCTCTCCACTGCGATGTCGCCGCCGAGCACGCTGGCCAGCACGCGTGTGATGGCCAGCCCGAGTCCGATGCCCGGCTGACTTTGCGCCTCCGCCGAGTTGCCGCGCTCGAACGGTTCGAACACGCGGTCGAGATCTCCCGCGGCAATCCCGATGCCGGTATCGCGGATCTCGATATCGGCGACCTGGCTGCGGTAGCGGACCTTGACGGCGACGCTGCCCGACTGCGTGTATTTGATCGCGTTGGAGACGAGGTTGATGAGGATCTGACGCAGGCGCTTCTCGTCCGCCTTCACCTGCGCGGGCAGCCGATCGTCGACGTCGAGTGTCAGTGCCAGACCCTTGGCGGCCGCCTGCATCCGGAACATGTCGACGATGTGGTCGAGCAGCCCGCGGATATCGATCAGGTCCGATCGGATCGTCAGGACGCCGCTCTCGATCCGCGAGATTTCGAGCAGGCCCTCGACCAAATTAGTGACGTGTTCGGCGGAGCGGCGGATGATCGTCCCGACTTCCGCACCCGACAGCGTGTCGTTGCGTTCCAGCAGCTGCGCATAGCCGTAGATGACGTTGAGGGGCGAACGGATCTCATGGCTGACCGCGACGAGGTAGCGGGTCTTCGCCTCGTTGGCGGCCTCGGCTGAGACCTTGGCGCGCTCAAGCTCGGCCAGGGTCGCCGCATGGGATGCGTTCGCCGCGGTCATGACCCGCCTGGACGCGGCAGCGTGGCGATATAGGCGCGCCAGCCACCGAGCGCGGTGATGTCCTCGGCACCGACGATCGCGCGCGGCTCGGCGACGAAGCCCTTGACGGTCGATCCGTCGGCGAGCGTCACCGAGCCGATCGCAAGAGGCGCGGGGACCTCGACGACGAAGCTGCCGAAGTCGGCAACGTCGAGCTCGTAGACTTCCACCGCGATCGCGGCGCCGTCGTCTTCGCCGACATGGATCAGCGCAGGCTTGGGCGGTGTGGAATTGGCCATCGCGTACAGTCGATAGGTTGGCGCGGTGGTTGTGGCACTGACCAGCCGCGCCTCGCGGGATGTCAGCTGCCAGTGGAGCGGCATGCCTTCGAGATGCGCGCCGACCACGGCGAGTTTCACGGTTTCCATACTATCCTCGATGTTCAGGGGCGGGGGTGGGGGAAGCGCGGCGGCGGCGAGATAGGCCTCGCCGGCGTCGAGCAGACCCTGGTCGGTCCAGGCGGGCGCGATCAGCGTGATGCCGAAACCGGTGCCGTTGTCGCGCCAGCCGGCGGGTAGCGCGAGCGCCGCCATGTCGAGCAGGTTGACGAAATTGGTGTAGAGACCGAGGTTGCTGTTCAGCGCGATCGGTGACGCGCGCATCTCGGCGATCCGGTAGATCGTCGGCGTGGTCGGTAGCGCGAGCAGGTCGATATCCTGCCACATCGTGTCCGCGATCCGCTGAAGTGCGGCGAGCCGATACTGGCCTTCGAACACGTCTACGCCGCTGACGGAACGGCCGGATTCCATGATCAAGCGCACGGTCGGGTCGATCGCTTCGGGGTGCGTATCGAGCAGCGGCAGGGCGGCAGCCGTACGTTCCGCCACCCAGGGGCCGCCGTAGAGCAGCATCGCCGCCTCGCGGAGCGGCGCCATGTCCACCTCGACCAGTTCGGCACCGTCCGCGGCGAGCGTCGCCAGTGCCTGTTCGTACAGGCGGGCGGCGGCGGCATCGCTGAGGAAGATGCGTTGATCCGGTGCTGGTACGCCGATCCGGCGCGTGGCGACGGGGCGGTCCTCGCGCGGGCGGGAATAGGCGTCGGTGCGGTCGAAGCCGGCGACTACCGCGTCGATCGCGCGCGCGTCGGCGATGGTGTGAGCCAGCACGGTGATGCAGTCGAGCGTGCGGCATGCGGGCACCAGCCCGGTGGTGCTCCAGCGGCCCTTGGTGGGTTTCATGCCGATCAGGCCGTTGAACGCGGCGGGGACGCGCCCCGATCCGGCGGTGTCGGTGCCGAGCGCGAACGCTACCAGTCCGGCCGCGACCGCGACCGCCGATCCGGAGCTGGACCCGCCGCTGACATAGGCACGGTTGAACACGCAGGCGGGGGCGCCGTAGGGGCTGCGGGTGCCGTTCAGGCCGGTCGCGAACTGGTCGAGGTTGGTCTTGCCCATCGGGATCGCACCCGCGGCGATGAGGCGTTCGACCACGCTCGCCGAGACCGTCGGCGTGTAGGCGAAGTCCGGGCACGCGGCGGTGGTCGGTACGCCCGCCAGGTCGATATTGTCCTTGATCGCGAACGGCACCCCGGCAAGCGGCAGTACTTCCCCCGCGGCGATCCGTGCGTCGACGCGGCGTGCGTACGCCAGGACATCGGCATCGGCGATACGCGTGATCCACACCGCGGGCTGGATCGCCGCATAGGCGTCGATACGTGCCAGCGCGGCTCGGGCGATGCTGACCGCATCGGTGCGCCCGGACGAGACGGCGGCGGCGATTGCGCCGACCTGGAAGGCGACGTCCATCACGCCACCTCCACCGCGAGCATCGCCCCGCCGGGCGAGAGCGGTTGCCGTTCCTGGACGTAGATCCGGCGTATCGTCCCCGTGACGGGGCTGATCACGGGCGATTCCATCTTCATCGCCTCGATGATGCCGATCGTGTCGCCTTCCGTCACTTCCGCCCCTACGGCGACCATCAGCTTCCACAGGCTGCCGCCGAACGGTGCCTCTACCAGCTCGCAGCCTTCGGGTACGTCGATCTCGGCAGTCGCTGTGCCAGCGTCCGCTTCCTCGGTCAGCGCAGCGACGCGGTCGAACTCGCCGTTGCGTTCCCAGTCCGCACGTTCCTCATCGAACGCCGCCTGACGTTGCGTCTGGAACGCGGTGATTGACTGTGCATTGTCGGCCAGGAAGGCCCGGTATTCCGAGAGGCGGAACACTTCCTCCTCGATCCGGATGGCGCGCCGGCCGAGCGGGAAGTCGCGGCGCCACTCGGTTAGTTCGTCGTGGCTGACCGGAAAGAAGCGGATGCGGTCGAAGAAGCGCAACAGCCAGGGCTTGCCATCCCGGAACGCTTCGGTCTGGCGCCACGCATTCCACACCTGAATGGTGCGGCCGAACAACTGGTATCCGCCGGGACCTTCCATGCCGTAGATGCACATGTACGCGCCGCCGATGCCGACCACGTTGGGTGGTGTCCAGGTGCGTGCGGGGTTGTATTTGGTGGTGACGAGCCGGTGCCGCGGGTCGATCGGCGTCGCCACCGGTGCGCCGAGATAGACGTCGCCGAGGCCCATCACGAGGTACTCGGCATCGAACACGATGCGCTCCACGTCGTCGATGCTGTCGAGGCCGTTCACGCGGCGAATGAACTCGATGTTGTCGGGGCACCACGGCGCATCGTCGCGCACCGATTCCATGTATTTGTCGATCGTCTGGTAGATCGCGGGGTCTTTCCACGACAGCGGCAGGTAGATCACGCGGGATGGGATTTCGAAATCGTCGAGGCCACCGAGCCGCTCCTCGACCGCGGCGAGCGCATCGAGCAGCGACGCCTGCGAAAGCTGTCGGCTGTCGTAGTGGATCTGCAGCGAACGGATGCCCGGGGTCACGTCGATGATGCCGGCAAGCGCGGCCTTCTCGACTTCGAGCATCAGCGCGTGAACGCGGAGTCGGAGTTCGAGATCGAGCATGATCGGGCCGTATTCGACCAGCAGGTTGCGATCGCCCTGCTGACGATAGGTGACGGCCGGGCGTACGCCTTGCGCCTCGATCGCGTACAGGATTGGTGAGCCGAGCGCGCTGTCGGACTCCGCTGGTTCAGCCGTCGGAGCCGACAACGTAGCGACGAGCCGGTCCTGCGCCTGCTCGGCCGCGACCGCTGTCGCATTGTCGATCGGTGCGAAGCGGACACTGTCGCCCGGGGCGAGCTGCCCGACCTTCCACAGATCCGCCTGAGCCACGACGAACGGACAGACGAAGCCGCCGAGCGAGGGACCATCGGGACCGAGGATGATCGGCATGTCGCCGGTGAAGTCGACCGCGCCGATCGCATAGGCATTGTCGTGGATGTTCGACGGGTGAAGCCCGGCCTCGCCGCCGTCCTTGCGTGCCCAGTGCGGCTTGGGCCCGAGCAGGCGGACGCCGGTGCGGTTGGAATTGTAGTGCACCTTCCAAGCCGTGCTGCGCAGCATCGCGATGTCGTCGGGCGTGAAGAAATCGGGGGCTCCGTGTGGGCCGTAGAGGACGGCGAGCGTCCATTCGCGGGTGATCGTCGGTCGGTCGGCGAGCGCGAGCGTTGCGGTGGGCGCGCTGGGCGGATCGGTTCGGGCCAGATGCAGCGTGTCGCCGGTCATCACCGCACGCCCGGCATGGCCGCCGAACTCGCCAAGCGTGAAGGCGCTGCGGCTGCCGAGGAACAGCGGCACGTCGAGCCCGCCGGCGATCGCGATATAGCCGCGCATGCCGCCACCCGCGACGCGCCCGATCTTGAGGATCTGGCCGGCCGCAATGTCGATCGGCTCGTAGGAGGACACTGGCGTGCCATCGACGGCCGCACCGAAATCGGCGCCGGTCAGGCAGATCCGGGTGGCGACGTTGAAGAGCAGCGTCGGCCCGGCGGCGGTGATCTCGAGCCCGGCCGTGTCTTCCGCGTTGCCGAGCAGCTGGGTGCCAAGACGAAACGCAAGTGCGTCCATCGGGCCCGATGGCGGCACGCCGACATCCCACAGGCCGAGCCGGCCGGGGTAATCCTGGACCGTGGTGGACGCGCCGCCCGCCAGCACGCGGATCGACCGCGGCGTGTAGGCGATGTCCGCAAGCGCACGGGTCGAGACCTCTCCGCTGGTGAACACCGGCGAGCGCACGACGGTGCGCAGCCAGTCGACGTTGGTCTCGATCCCGGCGATTGACGTGGCGTCGAGCGCGTCCTGCATCGCCTTGACCGCGGCGTCGCGCGTTGGTGCAGTGACGATCAGCTTGGCGAGCATCGGATCATACCAGCTCGATACCTCGGTGCCGGCGGCGATCCAGCTGTCGACCCGTGGGCCTTCGGGGAACGAGACGCCGACCAGCCGGCCCGAACTTGGCCGGTAATCCTGCGCGGGATCCTCGGCGTAGAGGCGAACCTGGATGGACGCGCCGACCGGCTTCGCCTTGAAACCGTTGAGGAAGGCAAAGTCGCCAGCCGCGCCACGCACCATCCATTCGACCAGATCGACACCGGTGACCTGTTCGGTGATGCCGTGCTCCACCTGAAGCCGGGTGTTGACCTCGAGGAAGAAGAAGTCGTCGCGTTCGGCGTCGTAGAGGAACTCGACCGTCCCGGCGGACCGGTAATCGGCGGCGGCGGTGAGCCGGACGGCGGCGTCGATCAACGCCTGTCGCGTGGCGGCGGGGAGCAGCGGGGCGGGGGTTTCCTCGACGACCTTCTGGTTGCGCCGCTGGAGCGAGCAATCGCGCTCGCCGAGCGCGACGACATTACCGGCGCCATCGCCGAACACCTGCACCTCGATGTGGCGTGCCCGCGCGACGTAGCGTTCGAGGAACACGCCGCCGTCGCCGAAATTGCCTGCGCCGAGGCGGGCTACGGTGGCGAAGCCCTCGCGTATATCGGCCTCTTCGGCGCAGACCTTCATGCCGATGCCGCCACCGCCCGCGGTCGCCTTGAGGATGACCGGGTAGCCGATCCCGGCCGCCGCCTTGACCGCCGCGGCTTCGTCCTGGAGCAGGTCGGTGCCGGGCGCGAGCGGCACGCCCTGCGCGGCGGCGAGATCGCGTGCGGTGTGCTTCAGGCCGAAGGCACGGATGTTGTCGGGGGTCGGACCGATGAACGCGATGCCGCGCGCGGCGCATGCCTCGGCGAACGCGGTGTTCTCGGACAGGAAGCCATAACCGGGATGGATCGCTTCTGCGCCGGTCGCCTCGGCCGCGGCGAGGATCGCTTCTACATTGAGGTAGCTCTCTGCCGCTGGCGGTGGACCGATCCGGACCGCCTCGTCGGCCTGGGCAGCATGCGCGGACCCCGCATCTGCGTCGCTGAACACCGCGACCGAACCGACGCCCATCGTCTTCAACGTACGAATGATGCGGCAGGCGATCGCGCCGCGATTGGCGATCAGGACCTTGGTGAACATCACGCCGAAACCTGCATGCGCACAGGCGTTGGGTTGAAGCCGTTACAGGGGTTATTGACCTGTGGGCAATTGGACACGACCACGATCACGTCCATTTCCGCGTGGAGGTCGACGATGAGGCCGGGGGCGGAGATGCCGTCGACGATGCCGAGCGTGCCGTCCGCCTCGACCGGCACGTTCATGAAGAAGTTGATGTTCGACACCATGTCGCGCTTGCCGCGTCCCGCACGGACGTTCGCGTCGAGGAAGTTGTCGACGCAGCTATGCTGGGCCTTCGTATGGTGGCCGTAGCGCAGCGTGTTGGACTCGCACGAACAGGCGCCGCCGATCGTGTCGTGATAGGCGACGCTGGTGCCGGTGATGGTCATCATCGGCCGACCTTCGTTCGACAGCAGCACCGCGCCCTCACGCAGGAACAGGTTGCGCTGTGCCGCGATCGTGTCCTGCGCGCTGTACCGCTCGGAATCGTCGGCTGCGGCGTACATCAGGAAATCGACCGCCTGATTGCCTTCGAGATCGACGATGCGCAGCGTTTCACCAGCGGCGATGCGGTGCATCCACGGTGCGCGGGCAGGGACGATCTCGTCGTGGCGGATGGTACCGGGGAGGGGGGAAGTGGTCATGTCGGTCCTTCAGCGCGCGTACAGGTCTTCGGTGTTGAGGAAGGCGCGAAGCCCCTCCGGCGTGGCGGTGCGTACCGGGTCGTCCTCGGCTGCCGGTTCGCCGCGCCACGCCGTCGCGCGCAGCGGCGTCACCGTGAAATCTGCGCGGGTGTCGAGCACGTGCGGGCAGTTGGCGAGTACGACGACCAGTTCCATTTCCGCGCGCAGGACGAGCGTCCGGCCGGGCGGGAAGGGACCTATCTCGGGCAGGGTGGCGCCGTCCTCGGCGATCCGGACGCCCTTGAACCAGTTGATGCAGGGGTGGACGTCCTTGCGACCGAGCCCGTGCCTGGCGACACCCAGCATGAAGCGGTCGCGCGCGTTCGGATGCGCGCCGTAATTCTTGCCGTCGCCGTAAGCACGCGCGTTGGACGCTTCGTTCGAGGCGCCGCAGAACGCGTCGTGCGTGCCGGCGTCGTCCTCGAGGATGGACATCATCACGCGGCCCATGTCCGACAGCAGCAGCCGACCCGCACCGAGATAGCCGTTCCACTGCACCTTGAGCGTATCGGCGACGTTCAACCGCTCGGTCGGCGTCTCGGCGTTGAAGACCAGCATCGAAGCGCAGGCGTCACCGGCGACGTCGATTAGCCGCAGGCGTGTGCCGCGGGCGATCCGGCGCGACGTATAGCCTGCAGGCGCGATCGTCTCTTCCCAGACGGTTTCGCCGGGCGCGTCGACCGCGGCGGCGGGGAGGGTGGGCATCGCCTCCACCCGGGTGCCCGTCATCGCGCGGGCGTGGTCGCGGGCGCCGTACGGATCGGCGGTGGTGGTCGTCATGCGAAGGGTCTCCGTAGAAGATCGGGCTGTGCAAGATCGCCGCCACCAATCGCGTCGACCAGCGCCTGTGGCGGCAGCGTCTTGCGATCGAGCGGCAGGTCGTAGGTGGTGGTGGCGCCGAAGCGGTGCGGCGCGTGCGGATCGTGGCGCCGCTTGTCGAAGGCGAGCACGCGCGTGCCGAGCTTGAACGCCTCGCCGATGTCGTGAGTCACCATCACGATGGTCAGCCCGCGCTCCTGCCAGAGCCGGGTAATGAGCGCGTGCATGTCGAGGCGGATGCCCGGATCGAGCGCGCCGAACGGCTCGTCGAGCAGGAGGATGCGGGGGTGCTTGACCAGCGCCTGCGCAATCGCGAGCCTCTGCTGCATGCCGCCCGACATCTGCGCGGGATAGACGTCGAGGCTGTGTTCGAGACCGACCGCGGCGAGCATCTCGATCGCGGTGTCGCGGGCCGCACGCCGTTGCGCCCCGAACAGCCGCGCGGCGAAGGGAGCCTGCGCGCATTCGAGGCCGAACATCACGTTGCGCAGCGCGGTGAGATGCGGGAACACCGAATAGCGCTGGAACACGACGCCGCGATCGGGGCCGCATTCGGCGCGCATCGACTTGCCGTCGAGCAGCACTGCGCCGCGGGTCGGCGCTTCCTGGCCGAGGATCAGGCGGAGGAACGTGCTCTTGCCGGCACCAGACGGGCCGACCACCGCGACGAAACTGCGCTCGGCGATCTCGAGCGAGACGCGTTCGAGCACGATCTTGTCGCCATATTCGACCCAGATGTTGCGCATTTCGAGCAGCGGACTCATCGTCCTGCTCCGTGTGCCCAGGGGAAGCCGCGGCGGCTGATGAACAGCAACAGTGCATCGGCAGCGATCGCGAGCAGCGAGATCCAGGCGACGTAGGGGAGGATGATGTCCATCGCGAAATAGCGCCGGACCAGGAAGATGCGGTAGCCGAGCCCGACATCGGAGGCGACGGCCTCGGACGCGATCAGGAACACCCAGGCCGGGCCCATCGACAACCGCAGCGCCTCAATCAGGCGTGGCATCAACTGCGGCAGCGCAACGCGGATCGCCAATTGCCAGCTGTTCGCGCCGAGCGTCTGCGCCTTGACGGTCTGCTCGATCGGGAGGTTCGCGACGAAGCTCGTCAGGTCGCGCGTCATGAACGGCGCGATGCCGATCGCGATCAGCGCGATCTTCGAGGCTTCGTCGAGGCCGAGCACGATGAACAGGATCGGCAGCACCGCGACCGGTGGGATGACCGCGATCACCGCGACCGTCGGGCCGAGCACGGCGCGCGCGAGCGGCATGACGCCGAGCAGCAGGCCGAGGACCAGCGCGCTCGCAGTCGCAATGGCTAGGCCGATGGCGAGGCGATAGAGGCTGGCCAGCGTGTCGGCGACGAGGATGACGCGATCGGTCGAGGGATCGCGATCGGTGGTGAACCCGCGAATGGCCTGCGCCATCGCCTCGAAGGTCGGCAGCACCTTATCGGCGGGGTTCTCAAGGTGGCGCGCCTCGGAGGCGAGCAGGTAGACGAACAGCAGTGCCACGATCGGCAGCGCGCCCAGCACAAGCTGCGTCCCGCGGCCGAGGCGGATATCGACAAGCCGCGTCAACGGCGATGCCTTGCGTCGGTCCGGTTGCGCCGGTCGATCGTCTTGCTGGAATGTTGTGGCAATACGCTCATCTCATCCCCGGATTTCATGCATGCCGACGGCACGGCGTGAGATTCGTCGGAACGGCTGTCCCGACGTCGCTCTTCTGTTCAGTCGACGGGAGGCTACAGCTTGCCGTCCGCCGCCAGCTTCATGAAGCTCGGATCGAACCGCAGCTTCACGTTCTTGGTATCGCCGAGCGTCTTGCCGCCGGCGAAAGTAATGCCGATCGTGTCGACGGACTTCGCGCTCGGACCGAACAGGCCGTGTGCGAAGCTGAACTGCCGGACCCGGTCGGTCACGGTGATCAGGTCCGGGTTTTCCGCATAGGCGACCGCGTCCTGCGCCTTCGCGTACAGGTGCGTCGTTTTGAGCTGTTCGTCGAAACTCGCCTCGGTCGTGCCCGCGGCCTTGGCCATGGTCGCCCGCGCGGCGCGGCCTGCGGCGTCGTCGCGGGTCATGATCGCCATCGTCTCGTACCAGATGCCGGCCAGCGCCTTGCCTAGGTTCGGATTGGCCTTCAGCGTCGCGGTGCTGACGTTGAGCGTGTCGAGGATTTCGTTGGGAATCTTCGAGCTGTCGAACACCTGCGTCGCGCCCGGCGTCGCGCGGATCGTCGACAGCTGCGGGTTCCAGGTCACGACCGCGTTCACGGTAGGCGAGGCGAACGCCCCGACGATGTCGGCGTCGCCGGTGTTCACCGTCTTCACGTCGGCGAGCTTCATGCCGCTCAGTTCCAACCCGCGCGCGAGCAGGAAATGCGACACGGACAGTTCGACGAGCTTGACCGAGCGCCCCTTGATGTCGGCCATCGTCCGGCCGTTCTTGAGCACCACGCCGTCATTGCCGTCGGAATAATCGCCGATCAACAACACCGTGGTGTCCTTGCCGCCCGCCGCCGGAATGGTCAGCGCATCCATCGTCGTGCAGACCACGCCGTCGAGCTTGCCGGCGGCGTATTGGTTGACCGATTCGACATAGTCGTTGACCTGCACCATCCGGATCTCGATGCCGTATTTGTTGGCCCATTTCTCCACGATGCCGGACTGTTGCGCGTAGGCCCAGGGCATCCACCCGGTGTAGATCGACCAGCCGATCGTAAAGTCCTTCTTCACGACACCTGCGCCAGTCGCGGAGCCCGACGGCTTGCTGCCGCAACCGCCTAGCGCGAGCAGTACAGCGACGGCTGCGACACCATTCAGCCACGGTCGAGACACCATCAAGCACACCCCTTTACCATCCGATGATGCCAGCGCGCCGTTGTCCTTCGGTATGACCGGGAACAAGCACGGCGTATGCCCGCATCACCTCTTTGGCGACGTTGGCCTGCCGGAGATCATCGATGAAGAGGCAAAATAATGATGAAAGGCATAGACGAAATCTATCCCCTGCGTTGCGCCCTATGCCTTCGGGTGACTTCGTCCAAAAACAACTGTGTGGCAGTATCGCGTGATGGCTCGGCCCGCGCGAGTAGGAAGATGTCGTAGGCGGGCTCCGCATCGGCGTACAGCAGCGGCCATAAGCGTCCCTTCGCGACCGCGTCCGCAGCGGCGAGCACGGGCAGGAATCCGATGCCGACGCCAAGGCTGATCAGTCGGGCCGCCTCGTTGATGTCCTCCGCATGACCGTTCGCCCTCGTGCCAAGACGGTAGCGACGGCGCAGGCGGGTGATGGTGTCGAGTTCGTCCTCTCCGGTCAGGACGAAGCCTTCGTCCTTCAGTTCGCCCAGCCGCTCGACGCGGTGTCCGAACAGGGGGTGGCTGCGCGCGCAGTAGAGTTGCTGGCGTTCGACGAACAGCGGTTCGTAGACCAGGCTGCTCCGCGCGTTGCTGTCGTAACCGACGCCGATCTCTGCCTCGCCATGCTCCAGCGCGTCGAGCACCGCGCGCCAGGGCGAGACGCGAATCTCGATATGGATGTTGGGATTGCGGCGGTGGAAGCTGGCGATCGCTTCGTCGAACTCGGTGGAGGTGACCGCGGAAATCAGCTGGATGCGGACGATGCCTTCGACCCGCTTGGTTGCCTGCGCGACCTGATGCGGCACCATCCTTGCCGCCTCGAGCATCTCTTCGCAGATGCCGAGCAGGGCGGTGCCGGCGGCCGTCATCTCGACCCCGGACGAGGAGCGGTTCAGCAGCTGTTCGCCGACCTGTTCTTCCAGCCGTTTGAGCGCGGCGCTGATGCTCGGCTGCTGCTTGTTCAGTTTTCGAGCGGCCGCACCGATCCCGCCGGCGCGAACGATCTCGACGAAGGTCCGCAGCAGGTTCCAGTCGACCCGACTGGCGAACGTCTTGTCAGGCAGGAACGGGCTATCGACCAAACACATGGCTCCAGGATCTTGGAGCGCATCTTTAGCCACGCGACGTTCATACGCAACGTGCGCCCGGAATTCATGAGGGAGCATGGGAACCGGGTCGATCGTCGCTAGCTATGCGCCCAGCAGGCGTCGTCGGAACAGCGCCTTGATCCGCCGATCTTCCAGAACCCGCCCGACGGCATAGAGTGCTGCGAACATGCCCGCAAAAACATAGGCGGGCGTCGGCGACGGCTTCTTATCGTCCTCGTCCTTCTTGCTCTTCTTCTTGGGTGGGTCGGGCTCGGGAGCGCCCAGAGCCTTGTCGATCGGGTTCAGCACCACGGGCGGTTTCTTGACCTCGGGTTTCTTGCCCTTGGCCTCGGTCCTTGCCTGCTCGAACTTGCCGAGGACGATCGTCGCCTGCGCGAACGCAAGAAACAGCAGCGGCGCGAGGAAGCAGAACAGCAACGCCCGACTGGCCAGCCGGTATCGCAACACCAGCCCGGCGGCACCCGGTTCGATCCGCAGGACGCCGCCGTCGAATACCGCCATCTTATCCTGTGCAGGCTGGCCTTGCTTGCGAAACGTCAGCGAGTTGCCTGCCCGGTCGCGCGTTGTACCGGTCTGCTGGAACAGCGGGTCGAGCCGGTCGAAGGCGTCGTCAGCAGAGTCTCCCGGCACGAGCGCGAGACTCCCCTCGACGTGCCAGATCCCGTCGATGAAGCGCCGATAGACGGAGTATCCCAGCGATGCGCGTGGGGACGTTGAGTCGAGCGCCGTGGCTCGGTCTGCGGTGGTTGCGGCTGCGGTCATTCTGCGGGGACCATCGGGGCCGGCGCCATCGCACCCATCGACCGCCGACCGAACCGTTCCTTGGCCGACTTCCACCCTTCCGTGAACGTGTAGGTCATCGTCTCGCGGACCGACATCGGGCGACCGCCTTCCATCCCGAGCAGTTCTGCCTCGCCGTCGACGCACGTCCCGAACACGCGGTCGATGATCACCCATGTGTTGGAATAATTGCTACGGCTCGCCTCATAGTCTTGCGAATGATGTACGCTGTGATGCTCGGTGGTGTTGAACAGGAAGCGCCACCAGCGCGGCGAGTTGAAGCGGACGTTGATGTGCTGGTAGGTGCCGACCGCTAGGCCGAAAGCCCCTGCGAGCAGGGCGGCGCGCGGCACGAAATCGAAGAACCCGCCGATGCCGAGCCCGATCAGGAACAGCTCGACCGGATTGCCGACCGCGCCCTTGTTGACGTTGAGCTGGGTGATGTAGTGATGCGGCGCGTGCGCCAGCCACAGCGGATGCCAGTTGTGCATCCCGCGGTGCATCCAATATTGCCCGAAATCGAACACCAGCGAGATCATCAGCGCCTGCACCAGCAAGGGCAGGCCGGTGAACCAGGCGAACTTTTCCCAGTCGAACGAGTGCTGGATCGCCTCGATCATCGCACCATCGCCGATATAGCTGTCGATCATGCGGACGACGGTAAAGCCGATCCCGACATAGAAGAGATCGGTAGTCAGTTCCTTCCAGGTCAGTCGCCAACTCTCATGCCGCGGCGCCAGCCATTCGAGGCCCAGCAACAGCACTTTGAAGCCGATGCCGATGCCGATCGCGGTCGATGCCTTGGCGATCGAATTGGGCGCGTAGAACCAAAAGGCTATCAGCGCGAACAGCATCGTCGGCTGGAACCAGGTGAAGAAGATCTGCTTTACCGGGCCGCCCTCGACCTTGGGAATGTTTTCCCACCCCACGATGACCGGCGCCTGTGCTCCGATCACTCTATTGCCGACACGAACTCCGCTCATACTTACCCCGCGATGCCAAGCTTCGAAGAGTGAGATGCCTGAAAACGGGGGGCGGCGTCATACGTCATCGAACGTATGTAGCTCCATTTGGCGCAAGCAAAAAAGGGAGCGAGGGTTGCTCCCGGATCGCTCACTAGTGAGTAGCGGAAAGCGGGTTGTCTATTAAGTCATGGGGGCTATGTACGCAGACGTCGTTCGTATGGCTGGGTTGAGGACTGAACGTATGCCGTTTGGTGGATAGCGGCCCGGCCGTTTTCGGGCAGCGAGGGCGGTAAACAGACGTTCGTTCATTCGATGGGCAAGGTGGCTGATCGGCCGTTTCTCTGGTGATAGCGGCCCGTCCGTTATCGGGCGGCAGTCGGCGGTAAGCAGCGGTTCGTTCACGTAGCAGAGCCAGGCTGAGAGGCTGCGAGTGATGGATTGCTTGATGGTCGCATCGCTCCGAACAGGCGAGGTCCCACTGGCGACACGACGCGCTTGACTAACTACGGGTAACCCGTACATGTTCTGGCATGCAGTCGGTCATCGAAACCAATGCCTACCTTGCGGCGGCAAAGGACGT
>Ga0308164_10001641_pt1 | contig 25248 bp, 20 predicted proteins | sample PhyTR2_FD_201031 | JGI IMG/M metagenome (GOLD analysis project Ga0308164, IMG submission 201031) | Phyllosphere microbial communities from UC Gill Tract Community Farm, Albany, California, United States - DLSLT.R2 | ecosystem: Host-associated > Plants > Phyllosphere > Unclassified | place: USA... | reverse complement strand
AGCCTTCGCAGCCTGCGGCAGCTCCTACAAAACCGTGCATCCGTGGGAGCGAGCTTGCTCGCGAAGAGGCCGGTACAACCTAGACATTCATGTAACTGGCCCATCGCCTTCGCAAGCAAGCTTGCTCCCACGGGAATCAATTGCGCCGTGCCGTTTCAAACCACCTGATCCGCCTCCGGCACGGCCTGCTGCTGTTCACGCGGGCCTGGTACGGCGTGGCTCAGGGTAATCGGGATCGACTTGGCGGCGGGTACTTTGCTGCGCTCCGCGTGATGCCAGAGGGGCACCAACGGATTGCATTCCGGGTAGTATGCCGCGCTGCAACCTTGGGGAATGTCGTAGGCAATGATCTGCATCGGGCCGACCTGCCGGGGGATTTCGGGCTCCACGGCGGTGGTCAGCATGACCCAGTCTCCGGCGGCAAAGCCCAGGCGAACAATGTCGTTACGGTTCATGAAGATCACTGTGCGGGTGCCGCTGACGCCGCGAAAACGGTCATCAAAGCCATAGATCGTGGTGTTGAACTGGTCATTGCTGCGTAGCGTCATCAACTGCAATACATCACGACGTGCCTGGCCTTGTTCAACATCGTTGTCTTCGGCCAGCAGTGATGGGGTGATGAACTGTGCGCGCTGGCTGTCCGTTTTCCACTCCCGCTGCGCTGCTGCAACCGGTTTGTGGAAGCCGCCCGGTTCCCACATGCGGGTTTCCATGTCGTGGAAAATCTCCGGGTAGACCTCGCTGATGGCTTGGCGGATGGTCGCGTAGTCACTGCGCCAGGCATCCCAGTCGATGCGTTCGGTGCCCGATAACGTCGCCTGGGCCAGGCCCGCCAAAATAGTCGTCTCGGCCCGCACGTGCTCACTCACCGGTTCACTGTTGCCTTTCCAGCCGTGAATGCAGCCGGTGCTGTCTTCAGTGCTATAGCTTTGTTCTTTGCCGTTTTGCCGATCAATTTCGATCTTGCCCAGGCATGGCAGCAGCCAGGTGTTTTTAGCCGTGACCAAGTGGGTGCGATTGAGTTTTGTCGCAATCTGTACGCTCAGTTGCAGGTTTTTCCAGGCTGGCTCCATGCGGGAAGTGTCCGGGATTGCGCGCAGAAAATTCCCGCCCAGGCCGATGAAACCCCGCACGCTGCCGTCGAGGATGCCTTCGCAGGTCTCCACCGTGGCACGACCTTTTTTGGTCGGTACGTGAAAGCCAAACAACGCCTCGATTTTATCCACCGGCACTTTGCCTGGGTCTTCGCTGATGCCGACCGTGCGCTGCCCCTGGACGTTGGAATGCCCGCGCACCGGACAGATCCCGGCACCGGGTTTGCCAATGTTGCCCCGCAGCAATAGCAGGTTGACCAGCATCTGCACCGCATCCACTCCCTTGCGGTGCTGAGTGATACCCATGCCATAAACGATCATCGCTCGCTCGCTGCGGGCGTAGACCATGGCGGCGGCCTCCATGGCGCCGCGCGTGAGGCCTGAACGCATCTCCAGCACCGCCCAGTCGAACTCCCGGACAGTCGCGGCAAACTCGGCGAAGCCTTCGGTGTGCTGAGCAATGAATACCTGGTCGATCACCGCAGGTTCGCCTTTGATCAGCGCTGTCTTGTCCATCTCGAACAGCGCTTTGGCAATGCCCATGACCGCAGCGATATCGCCGCCGATTGCCAACTGGTGATATTGCGTACTGATGATCGTCGAGTCCGGGCCCAGCATTTGTGTTGGCGATTGCGGATTGACGAAACGTTCCAGCCCCCGCTCGCGGATCGGGTTGAAGGTGATGATCGGCACGTTGCGGCGGCGAGCATCCTGCAGATCATGGAGCATGCGCGGACTGTTGCTGCCCACGTTCTGGCCGAAGAAAAAAATGCAGTCGGTGTGCTGAAAATCATCCAGCGTCACCGTGCCCACGGGCACGCCAATGCTCTCCTGCAAGCCGACTGAAGTGCTTTCATGGCACATGTTCGAGCTGTCGGGCAGGTTATTGGTCCCGTAAGCGCGGGCGAACAGTTGATAGATGAACGAAGTTTCCAGCGATGCACGACCCGAGGCATAGAAGGCAACGCTATCGGGTTCAAGGGCACGCAGTTGCGAGCCGATTTCCTGATACGCCTGTTCCCACGTGGTTTCACGATAGTGATCGGTCTGCGGGTCGTAGCGCAAAGGATGGGTCAGGCGGCCGTGCTGCTCGAGGTCGTAGTCGCGCCATTGCAACAGCTCTGTGACTGAATGACGGGCGAAGAAGTCGGGACTGGTTTTGAGTGAAGTCAGCTCCCAGGCCGTGGCTTTGGCGCCGTTTTCACAGAATTCCAGCGAGTGCGGTTTACCAGGCTTTGCCCAGGCACAGCTCACGCAAGCAAAGCCCCCAGGCTTGTTCTGCCGGGTCAAGGCGCGAGGCGCTTTGATCAGCGCCTGTTCACGCCACAGGATCCTCATCACGGATTTCGCCGATCCCCATCCTCCGGAGGCATCGGTGTAGGGGCGATAGTGCGCTTGGGGGTGAATGAGCATCGAAGTTGCCTCTGCCAGCTGACGAAATAAGGGGGGCTTTGTCCGCGTTGTGAAGTTCTGACGCAGCGCCTGAGGCAAAGGTTCTGTGTCAATTCGCCAGCGGTAGCCTGACGTATCCCTGCCCCAAAAACGAACTTGTTGAGCGAATATTGATCAGTTCCTAGTGCTGCCGCTAACCCGTTCTGCTGCTAGTGAGGAACCCCGCGTTTTGTCGAACTTCAAGTCCACCTTTCTCCGATGCATGTTGCTGTGCCTGCTTTTCTGTACAGGCAGCCTCAATATCCAGGCCGCAGAAGCACCCGCGGCTGCCGCCACCCCCGAGGCGACCCCAGCCCCGGCGGCACCGGAGATACTTCTCCAGGGTGGGCTGCTGGGCGTTATCAGTTCCAGCATTGACGACGTACAGGAGAAGCTCGACCTGGACGGCAACTGGCTGGATAGCTGGCGGTTGCGGGCAGATCGGGCCGCCAATGAGCTGGATAAGCTGGTCAGCAAACCAACCCCGGAATCTCAGTGGGGGGCAGTGGGCGATTTCGTCATGCTCTCAATGGCGTGGGTTGGCACCTTTGCCGTGCTGACGATCCTTGGCAGTTTCCTCGCGCTACGCCTCAATCGACGCCCGTTCCTGATGGTTCGGGCGCGTAGCCAGGCGCTGATCGGTTATGCGTTGCCTTACACCTTGCCGGCGATCATCAGTCTGCCGCTGACTCTGTATGTCAGTCATTTAATGGACACATCAGTAGGCCGCGCGCTGGCATTGTGTTTTGCGTACGCGACCAGCAGCGGCATCGTTTCAACCTCCGTGCTGCTGTGCGTCATCGTGATGTTCAACTACGGGCATAAACGCGCTGCGGTGCGCATGATCCGGCGCTACGCCCCGAAACCACTGTTCGTCATCGGCTTTCTGGCTGCGTTAAGTGATGCCCTGACCAGCCCGCAGATTGCCCGACAGATCGGCAGTAACGTCACCACCAGCGTGGCAGTCTTCACTGGTTTGTTCGCGTCGGTAGTGTTCTGCATTCTGATCATCAAGGTGCGTCGTCCCATTGCTCACCTGATCCGCAACCGGCAGTTGAGCAGCCGCCTGAGCCAGCCTGCGCTGCAACAATCACTGAAGATATTTTCCAACCTTTGGCATTTACCGATCCTGCTGATGATCCTGGTCTCGGCCGTGAGCTTGATCGGTGCAGGGGAAGACAGCCAGAAGGCCCTGCGCTGCGCGTTGTTCACCACGCTTTTGCTGATTGCCACGGTGTTCCTCAGCACGGTTTTCCAGCACATCTTCAAGCCTGCTGAAATCCGCGCGCGTGGCGTGCATGTTTACAGGGAGCGACTGCTGAGCCTGGCCCACGCGGTCATGCGGATCATTCTGGCCATCTCGTTCATTGAAATACTCGGGCGGATCTGGGGCTTTTCATTGTTTGAGTTTGCTCAGCGCAATAGCTTGGGTCGGGTCATTAGTGAATCGCTCAGCAGTATCGGCCTGATCTTTCTGGTCACCTGGTTGCTCTGGGTGGTGCTGGATACCGCGATCCAGGAAGCCCTGAAGCCGCCCGCTCATCATCGCGCCAACCGCCAGCCGAGTACGCGGATCAAAACCATCCTGCCGCTGCTGCGTAACGCGATCAAAATCATCCTGGTGGTGATCTGCGCGATTACCACCATGGCCAATCTGGGCATCAACGTCGCGCCGCTGTTGGCCGGTGCTGGTGTGGTCGGGCTGGCCATCGGTTTCGGTTCTCAGCAGTTGGTGCAGGACGTCATCACCGGCCTGTTCATCATCATCGAAGACACCTTTTCTATCGGCGACTGGGTGGTGCTCAGCACGGGGCACTCCGGGACAGTGGAAAGCCTGACGATTCGCACCGTGCGCCTGCGTGACGGCAAAGGTTTTGTGCATTCGGTGCCGTTCGGTCAAATCAAGGCAGTCACCAACCAGTCTCGGCAATTCGCCTATGCGTTCTTCTCGGTGCAGTTCACCTACGACTCGGACATCGACAGCGCCTTGTCATTGATCCGCGAAACCGGGCAGTCGATCTCGGAAGACATTTTGCTCAAGAGCAATCTGCAAGGCCCGCTCGAAGTGTTCGGCGTCGATCGCATGGACCTCAACGGCGTGGTACTGACCGCGCAGTTCCGTACTTCGTCCGGAGGGCAGTACAGCGTCGGTCGGGCGTTCAACGAGCGGCTGAAAAAGCTTGTGGATAAATCGGATGACGTGCGCTTCGCGCAAACTTATCCACAGACCGTAATCAGCCCCAATTCCGGGCAGGCGCAACCGCTGTCAGTGGACAGAGACGCCCAGCCGGCGTCAGGGAAGGGCAATGTGGTGAATGTGGATGGCTCGGAAAGCCCGCCGATTCAGCCCAAATAAGCGCATAAGCAAAATCTGTGGGAGCAAGCTTGCTTGCGAAGACATGGGTGAAGTCTTGCAGATGTTGAGACTGTACTGGCGCCTTCGCGAGCAAGCTCGCTCCCACAGGGGTATGCGAATGTCAGTTGGAGCGAGGCTTGCCCGCGAAGAACGATAATGCGGTGTAACTGACAAATCGCGTCGACTGATTCGCGGGCAAGTCCGGCTCCAACAGGTTCGATGATCGTCTGTGGGAGCGAGGCTTGCCCGCGAAGAACGATAATGCGGTGTAACTGACAAATCGCGTCGACTGATTCGCGGGCAAGCCCGGCTCCCACAGGTTCGATGATCGTCTGTGGGAGCGAGGCTTGCCCGCGAAGAACGATAATGCGGTGTAACTGACAAATCGCGTTGACTGATTCGCGGGCAAGCCCGGCTCCCACAGGGATCGAAGAAATCCTGGCCTTACCGCAACAACCGATCCCGCACCTGTGCCATGGCCTGTTGATCCAGCTCCAGCCAATATTGCGGTTTACCGGCGATGATTGCGGCGGCGGGGATGCCGTCGCGGTAGACCAGGCGATTACCCACCAGCGCCGGGACTTTACTGCCAGGGAGCAGGGTGCCCACCAGATTCAACGGGTCGACGCCGCTCAGGCTGATCAGGCTTCCATCCAAGGGCCGTTTGCGAATTTCCCGCAGCACCGGGATCGCTTCTGGCAGCGCGAACTGTTCGCCTGCCAACCCACTGACAAACCGCCCGCCGCGGATCTCGCCTCTTGCTTCCAGGCGGTGGAAAGTGCGCAGCAACTCTCGCCAGCTCGGAAGCCAGTCAGCCTCGCGCTCCAGCAATCGCCAGAAAACCACGCCGTAGCGGCGCAGCAAGGTCATCGCAATGTGCTCCAGAACAGCCGGGTCGAGCGGTTGAGGGCGCTTGTTCTCGGTGGCAACTGGCAGCGGCGCGCGCCGTAACAATGCCCAGCGTCCGGCATCGTCCATCCCGCCAATGAAGGCCCCGCGATTGCGTCGGCTGGTATGCGCCGAGCGTTTGCTGGCCGGCGTGATCAAGGCGCGCAACCCAGCGAAACTGTCTGCGTTGACCAAACCCGCCGCAACCAACTCCTGCAATGCGATTTCCAGTTCGGTGCGCAACAGATGGGCTTCGCTGATCAGCTCATCGAAAAACATCGCACCATGGCTGGCGAGCGCGGCATGGACTTTCTGCGCCTTGAGCGAAAGCTCATCGGGTGATGATTGCCCGGTCAGCCCGCTCCACAAGTTCAGCTGGCTGCGTGGCAACAACACGATCGGCGTACTGCGCAATGCGGCAGCGCCGGGTTTGCCATTGGCGGCCAGCCGCGTCCAGACCACCTTTCCCGAGCGGCAGATTTCATCCAGCCAGCTTTGCGAGTAATCCTTGAGCCGCGCGGGCAGCAGGTCGCTATCCCACGCGCCTGCCGCTGCGCTGAAGCCTTCCAGCTGGCCAATGATTTCCGGCAACGCGGCCTGACCCTGGCTGCGGGTGCTGTTAGACAGATGCTGCCAGTCAAACAGAAACCGCATGAAGTCCTGCAACGACACCGGCTCGATTTCACGACGCAGGCGTTTGACCGTGTAGCGATGAATCCGCGCCAGCAAGTGGCGCTCGCACCATTGATCTTCGCTGGCGCCGGGGCTGAAACGGCCGCGTAACACATAGCCCTCGCTCTCCAGTCGAGCCAGCGCCTGGGTCACGCTGCTGGCGCTCAATGCCAACGCGTCGGCAATGGATCGCACCGGCAATGGACCAAAGCCACTCAAGCGCGCACGGACCACTTCGACAATCGCCTCGTCGCGGTCCCAGGTCTCATCGAAATCCTTTAGCGCCTCAAGCTGAGGATGCATTTCAGCTTGTGGATAAATAGCGCGCAGGCACGTAAGGCGCTCGATGGCGATCCACAGCGCCTGATCGGCGCTGACCTGCAAGCGCGTCGCCCGGCCTGAGCGAGCCAGGGTTTCCAGCCATTTCATCCAGTCCGGCTGCGCTCCTGCTTCGGCACCACCAATGCAACTGAGGCTCATCAGTGCTTCATGCATTTCGTCGAGGTTCTGCGGTTGTGGCCAGGCTTCTTCACCCACCGCCACAATGGCCTCGGCATCCAGTGCACCCAGATCGTCTGACGATTGCGGATCGCTCCAGCGGCGATTCAGCACGGCCTGGGTGCGGCGCTCTTCCAAGGGCGCATCGTCGAGAAAGGCATAGGGCCGGGCATTGAGGATCTCGGCCGCGAGGGGCGAGGGCGCTGGCAGGTCCCGGGCAATCAGTCTCACGTCGCCGCTTTCCATACGCCGCAGCAGCGTCAACCAGCCTTCGGCGTCCATGGCTTCGTGCAGGCAATCATCGAGGGTTTGCTCAATCAGCGGATGATCGGGCACTTCTCGCTCGCCGACGACATTTTCCAGGCAGGCGATCTGATCGGGAAAGACCGTGGCAATCAAATCTTCGCTTTTCATCCGTTGCAGTTGCGGCGCAACTTTGCGCCCACCGCTATAACGCGGTAGAGCCAGCGCTGTGCCCGCATTCCAGCGCCACCGCACGCCGAAGAGTGGCGCATCCAGCACCGCCTGAATCAGCAGATGTTCGGCGCTGTTGGAGTTCAAGTAACGCCAGACTTCATCCAGCGCAAAGCTGTGACTGGTGGACAGCGACAGCACGATGGCATCTTCACTGGCCGCCGCTTGCAGTTCGAAATTGAAGGTCCGGCAGAAGCGCTTGCGCAACGCCAGGCCCCAGGCGCGATTGATCCGGCTACCAAACGGCGTGTGGATGATTAACTGCGTGCCGCCGGACTCGTCGAAAAAACGTTCCATGATCAGCGTGTCTTGCGACGGCAGGGCGCTCAGCACTGAACGGGTCCGCGCCAGGTAATCCACCAGTTGCTCGGCGCTGGCCAGATTCAGACCGAGAATGTCGATCAGCCAGTCGGTGCAGGGCTGCAAATCGCCGGGATGGGCACCGAGTAATTCATCGATCTGACCTTGCAGGCGTGCGACCGCGAAGGACAATTCATCGCTGCGCCCCGGGGCCTCACCCAGCCAGAACGGAATGTTGGGCGGCTGGCCCTGAGCATCTTCAACCCGCACGCGACCAGTCTCGATGCGCAGGATGCGATACGAGGTGTTGCCCAGCTGAAAGATGTCTCCGGCAATGCTTTCCACCGCGAAGTCTTCGTTGACCGTGCCGATATTCAGCGCCTGGGGTTCGAGGATCACGCTGTAGTCGGCGTTGTCCGGAATCGTCCCGCCGCTGGTAACTGCCGTCAGCTTGCTGCCGCGTCGGCCGCGCAAAGTACGGGTCAGGGCATCGCGATGCAGATAAGCACTGCGCACACCCTGGCGCCCGCTGTAGCCCTCGGCGAGCATGCCCAGCAGGGCTTGATAGTGGTTAGCGTCCAGCTCGGCATAGGGCGACGCCTGGCGGAACATGTCCAGCAACGCTTGCTCGTGCCATTCCTGCAAACTCACTTCGGCGACGATCTGCTGAGCGAGCACGTCCAGCGGCGCCTTGGGGATCTGCAAGATATCCAGCTCGCCGCGCCGCACGCAGTCCAGCAGCGCCGCGCATTCAATCAAGTCGTCCCGTGAGGTTGCAAACAGCCGACCTTTGGGCGTGCCGCCGACGTGGTGCCCGGAGCGGCCGACCCTTTGCAGAAACGCGGAGATGGAGCGGGGTGAGGCAATCTGGCAGACCAGATCGACGTCACCGATATCGATACCTAACTCCAGCGACGCGGTGGCGATCAACACCTGCAAGTCGCCACGCTTGAGGCGTTGCTCGGCATCCAGTCGCTGCTCTTTGGCCAGGCTACCGTGGTGGGCGGCGACCGCATCTTTGCTCAGGCGCTCGCTCAAGTGCCGGGCCATGCGCTCGGCCATGCGCCGGGTGTTGACGAAAATCAGCGTGGTGCGATGTTCACGGGCCAGTTCGGCGAGGCGGTCGTACACCAGCTCCCAGACGTCATTGGCCATGACCGGCCCGAGTGCTACGGGCGGTACCTCGATACCCAGATCCCTTGGGCGTGCATGGCCTATATCGACAATGGCGCAGGGGCGTTTGACCGGATCAGCGCCCACCAGAAACCGGGACACTAACTCGATAGGCTTTTGTGTCGCTGACAAGCCAATACGCAGCAAAGGCTCGCCGCACAGGGCTTGCAAGCGCTCGAGGCTCAGGGACAGATGGCTGCCACGTTTGCTGGCGGCGATGGCGTGGATTTCGTCGACGATCACCGTGCGGGTACTTGCGAGCATGCGTCGTCCGGAATCCGAACCGAGCAACACGTACAACGATTCCGGCGTGGTCACCAGAATATGCGGCGCGGTCTTGCGCATGGCCGTGCGATCTTTCTGCGGCGTGTCCCCGGTGCGCACAGCTGTGTTTATGCGCAACGGCGGCAGGCCCATGCGCTGTAACTGTGTGGTGATCCCGGCCAGCGGGTTTTGCAGGTTGATCTGGATATCGTTGGACAGCGCCTTGAGAGGCGAGACGTAAACCACGAAGGTCTGCTCCGGCAACTCGCCGCCGTGCTCAAGCCCCTGATGGACCAGGTCGTCCAGCACGGCGAGGAACGCGGTCAGGGTTTTACCGGAGCCGGTGGGCGCGGCAATCAAGGTCGAGCGCCGGGCCTTGATCAACGGCCACGCCTGAGCCTGAGCGGGCGTCACCGCCGGGAAGGTACTGCGAAACCACGCGCTGACCGCCGGATGAAAACCGTCGAGCGCCGGATCAATGATGTGGGGAAGATTCATGGGCAGATTAATGAGGGTGCTGCCGGGAAGATGCAAGCGCCTCTGATCGGTGGTTGGAACGCTGGATCGCTTTATGTGTGCGGTGCTTGCCCGCGATGCAGGCGACTCGGTTTTTCAGACATACCGCATCATCGTTCATCGCGGGCAAGCACCGCTCCCACAGGCGATCACCGATCCGTTGGAGCGAGGCTTGCCCGCGAACCAGTCACCTTGGTCTGGCAGACATACCGCATCATCGTTCATCGCGGGCTAGCGCACTCCTACAGAGGAACACCTAACCTGTGGGAGCGGTGCTTGCCCGCGATAAGGTTTAGATGATTCGCCTGCAGAATCGCGGTGCCCTTATCGTCGGAATGCCGCCCAGACCAAGCACCGCTCCCACAAGGTCTCGCTTCAATCCTGTGTTTGCGTGCGGCCGAGAAAACTCCCACAGCCCGGAACGGTTGGGGGATAAGCGGCAACGTGGTATGTTTGCAGGCGCTTCACACTTATATTTTTCAGTGAATTAGATACCGAGCCTGCTGACCCTATGCGAATGCGCCTTATGCTGTTGGGCGGCGGGAATGCCCTTGGGCAGGCGCTGATTCGTCTGGGTGCCGAGGAAGACATTGGTTTCCTCGCACCGCGTCCGCCGCAAGACGGCTGGGACGCAGCGAGTCTGACGCAATTGCTCGATGACACCCGTCCCGATGCCTTGATCAACCTTGCCTACTATTTCGACTGGTTTCAGGCCGAAACAGTGAGCGAGGCCCGCTTGAATAGCCAGGAGCGCTCAGTCGAGCGTCTGGCTGAACTGTGCCAGCACCACAACATCACCCTGTTGCAGCCGTCCAGCTACCGGGTATTCGACGGTTCTCGTGCGACGGCCTACAGCGAAAAAGACGAGCCGGTGCCCCTCGGGCTGCGCGGTCAGGCCTTGTTGCGTATCGAGCAAAGCGTGCGCGCCACCTGCCCACAGCACTTGTTGCTGCGTTTCGGCTGGTTGCTCGATGACAGCCCCGACGGTGTACTGGGGCGTTTCCTGACTCGCGCCAAGCTACCGCAAGAGCTGCTGATGGCCGATGACCGCCGTGGCAACCCGACCCCGGTGGACGACGCCGCCCGAGTGATCATCGCCGTCCTCAAGCAACTGGATTGCGAATCGCCGTTGTGGGGCACCTACCACTACGCGGGGCATGAAGCGACCACACCGCTGGCGCTGGGGCAGGCGATCCTGACCGAGGCGCAACTGTTGCATCCGCTGGCGATTGAGTCACCCACCGCCCAGGCCCATGCCGCCGGTGCCGATGCGAGCGACGAGCCGCAACATGGCGTGCTGGCCTGCAAGAAAATTCTTCATACCTTTGGTATCAAGCCCCGCGCCTGGCGTGCCGGGCTGCCGAGCCTCCTGGATCGTTACTACCGACATGTCTGATGCTCCTGTTCTCATCACCGGCGGTGCCGGTTTCATCGGCTCACACCTGACGGATGCGCTCTTGGCCCAGGGCCATGCGGTGCGGGTGCTGGATGATCTGTCCACAGGCAAGCGCAGCAACCTGCCGCTGGATAACCCGCGAGTCGAACTGATCGAAGGCGATGTAGCCGACGCTGCGCTGGTGGCTCGCGCTGCTCAGTGCTGCAAGGCGGTCGTGCATCTGGCGGCTGTGGCTTCAGTGCAAGCCTCAGTGGACGACCCGGTGCGCACCCATCAAAGCAACTTCATCGGCACCCTGAACGTGTGCGAAGCCATGCGGGAAGCGGGCATCAAGCGCGTGGTGTTTGCTTCCAGCGCCGCGGTGTATGGCAACAACGGTGAAGGCCAAGCGATCAGCGAAGACACGCCCAAAGCACCTTTGACGCCTTACGCGTCGGACAAGCTGTCCAGCGAGCACTACCTTGATTTCTACGGTCGCCAGCATGGTCTGGAGCCGGTGATTTTCCGCTTCTTCAATATCTTCGGCCCGCGTCAGGATCCTTCTTCGCCGTACTCCGGCGTGATCAGCATTTTCGCCGAGCGCGCCGAGAAGGGCCTGCCCATTGCAGTGTTTGGCGATGGCGAGCAAACCCGGGATTTCTTCTACGTCGGCGACGTGGTCAAGTTACTGACTCAGGCGTTGGATCTGCCGCAGGTCGAGCAGGGCGCGGTCAATGTGGGTTTGAACAAAACGACTTCTTTGAATCAGTTGCTTGCCGCGCTGGCGGAAGTGGTGGGCAAACAGTCTGAAGTCACTTACCAGCCTCCACGCTCTGGCGACATTCGCCATTCACGGGCCAACAACCAGCGTTTGCTGGCGCGGTTCAACCTGGGCGAGCCGACGCCGTTGAAGGTTGGGTTGGCGAAGTTGCTGGGGCGATAACCCAGATATGCAGGCACAAAAAAAGCACCGATGAGGTGCTTTTTTATTTGCTGCGGCGCAGGACCCGTGGGAGCGAGCTTGCTCGCGAAGGCATTGTTCCAGGCGACGGCGATATGTCAGCTGTACCGGCCCCTTCGCGGGCAAGCCTCGCTCCAACAAATTACCTTCAGAACTTGTAACCAACCCCAACCATGTAAACCCAAGGATCGATATCCACATCAACCTTGGTCTTGCCCACGCTCAGCGCAGACGGGCCGTCAACGGTGGCTTCGGTGTCGATGTCGATGTACCAGACCGATGCGTTGAGCAGGATGTTGTCAGTCAGCAGGTAGTCCATACCGATCTGACCGGCCAGACCCACGGAGTCTTTCAGTTTCAGGTTGCTGAAGCCCTGGCTTTTGCGATTGCCAGTCAGATCAGTGTCGAAAAAGGTGGTGTAGTTGATGCCGATACCCGCGTAAGGCTGGAACTTCGATGAAGCTTCCATCGGGTAGTACTGCAGCGACAGCGTCGGCGGCAGTTGCTTGATGTCACCCAGTTTGCCATCCAGGCCCGCGCCCAGACCTTTGACCGAAACGGTGTGGCTGAACGGCGTTGCCGCCAGCAGTTCAACGCCGAGGTGTGGGCTGATCATGTAGGCGAACGTCAGGCCGAGCTGGTTTTCGCCATCAACCGTCGCCTTGGTGCCGGAGACCTTGCTGCCGTCCAGACGGATTTCGCCGCTGTCTTCGTTAGGTTCGACGTGCGCCACACCGGCGCGGACGATGAAATCACCGGCCTCATAAGCCTGGGCGGCGAAAGGGGCGCTGAGCGCCAGCGCGAAGAGGGAAGCGCTGAGCAAGGTCTTGTTCATGGGGGCTCCAAAAGGCGGTTCAATTTGTCTGGTGCCAATGTTACGGCCCGTCTGGGAGAGGGCTTTGACACAGCTCAATGAAAACGCGTTGAAGCCAGCGAACCTCAGGTATCGGGCAACTCGTAGACAAGAATTTTGTCGGCTTCCATTTGATAGCCCGCATCAGCCAGCTCACTGGAGGTGGCTTTGACCTGCATCGGCCCTTCGATCCAGTACGGCTGATACAGCTCCTCGACCTTAACCCCCAGCTCGCTGGTGACATGCACGATCTGGTTCGACGGCGGTGGAGGTACGTGGATGCACGCGCCGAAATACGGCACCAGTAGAAACTCGGTTACCCGACCTTCTTCACTGACTTCCAGTGGCACGATGTAACCGGGCAGGCGCACGTTTTTCCCGTCCAGCGCCTTGACCACCGGCGCGTGGGGAGCCTGTTGATGCGCAGCCGGTGCTGACTCCACCGACAGCGCATCGGACAACCCCGACAGGTTATGAATCGGCGCAGTAATGGGCGCTATCTTGGGGGCGTCCGGCGGGATCATGTCTTCCCACGTCAGCACCTGCGGCTCGGCAGCCCACAACGGTGAGCTGATCGATAACAGCAAAACCAGCAACAAACGCCGCATGTTCAACGTCCTCATAAACGGATCGACAAACCATCGGCCAGGGACTGCCGATAGGCGCGCCACGCGGGTACAACACCCATCAGCAGCGCGGCCGCCAGAATGCCACCGAGCAGCGTCCATTCATATTCGCTGGGCAAAGAAAGCGGTAAAAACAAGCCGTAATTGCTTTGTACATAGCCTTGGGCGACGGCGATGCCGATGTACAACAGGACCATGCCACTGACCACGCCGGCCAACGCCAGGGCGAAGGCTTCCATGATCAGCAACGTTGCGATATGCCAGGGGCGTGCGCCCACCGAGCGCAGAATCGCCATTTCCCGGCGGCGTTCGTTGAGGCTGGTGAGGATCGCCGTGAGCATGCCGATCAGGCCGGTCAGCACCACAAACAGGGAAATCACAAACAAGGCTTTTTCCGCCGTGCCCATTAAGCTCCACAACTCCTGAAGTGCCACGCCGGGCAGAATTGCGAGCAGTGGCTCGCCCCGGAATTCATTGATCTCCCGCTGCACGGCGAAGGTGGCGATCTTGCTGTTCAGGCCCAGCATGAATGCCGTGATGGCCTTGGGCGTGAGGTCCATGTTGCGCGCCTGATCGGCGGTAATGCGCCCGGTGCCGTGGGCGGGCACACCGTTTTGCCAATCAATGTGAATCGCTTCCATGCCTCCAAGGCTGATGTGCAGCGTGCGATCTACCGGCGTACCGGTCCGCTTGAGAATCCCGACCACGGTGAACGGCTTGTCGTCGTGCTTGACCAGGCTGACCACCGCCACGCCATGGGCCAGCACCAGCTTGTCGCCCAGTTTGTATTTCAGGGCGTCGGCGACTTCTGCGCCGAGCACCACTTCAAACGGATCAGTCTGAAACTCACGACCTTCGGCCATCTGCAAATGCTGCTGGCGGCCAAACTGGTAGTGCTCGAAGTAGCTTTCGGTAGTGCCCATCACCCGATAACCGCGATGGGAATCGCCCAGAGAAATCGGGATTGCCCATTTCACCTGTTTGCTGTGGGACAGCTCTTCATAGCTGTCCCAGCGAATGTTGTTGGTGGCGTTGCCGATACGGAACACCGAATACAGCAACAGGTTGATCGAGCCGGAACGCGCGCCGACGATCAGATCCGTGCCGCTGATGGTGCTGGCGAAACTGGCCCGGGCCTCGGTGCGTACCCGTTCGACTGCCAGCAACAGGCAGACCGACAGTGCAATGGCGAACGCAGTAAGAAACGCTGTGAAGCGGCGGTTTGCCAGGCTGGCCATGGCTAGACGAAACAAATACATCTCAAACCTCTGCGGCAACGGCGGCGCGATTGAGTTCGGACAGCGACAGGCTGCGGTCAAACAGCGGTGCCAGGCTCTGGTCATGGCTGACAAACAACAGGCTCGCCCCAGCTTCGCGACATTCAGCGAACAGCAACTTGATAAACGCCTCCCGGGCGTCGGTATCCAGCGCCGAAGTGGGCTCGTCGGCGATCACCAGCTCCGGTTGGCCGATCAAGGCGCGTGCGGCGGCGACCCGTTGCTGTTGGCCGATGGACAGGGAATCGGCGCGACGGCTAAGCATTTCCGGGTCTTTCAGGCCCAAGTGAGCGAGCAGCGTCGTGGCTGCTTGTTCCACGCTGCCGTGGCGTTGCTGGGCTCGCTCTGCGCGGACTTTGGAGAAGTGACACGGCAACTCGACGTTCTCGCGCACAGACAGGAACGGCAGCAGATTGAACTGCTGAAAGATATAGCCGGTGTGGTCGACCCGAAACCTGTCCCGAGCGCCTGCGGACAGCTGCGTCAGCTCCTGGCCCAGCAGGCGAATGCTGCCACGATTGGGCGTCTGCACGCCGCCCAACAGCCCAAGCAAAGTAGTTTTGCCACTGCCGCTCGGGCCTTTGAGAAACAGGGTTTCCCCCGCTTCAAGACGAAATTCCGGGATATCCAGCAATTGCGCATGCCCCGGCCAACTGAAGCCAAGGTCGCTGAGTTCGATGAGTGCTTGGGTCATAGCCGAAAGTGCCTTTGATGAAAATCAAACGACCGGGCAAGCCCGGTCGCTCTCAACCACTGATGGAATCAGAACTTCAGGCTTGGGTTACTTGGACGCACTTCAGCACCCGACTGGCCTTTTGGCGAGATCAGTTGAACCTGCAGCTTCTGAGTGCCAGGGAAGGATTTGAAAATCTGTGTCAGGTCGAGGGTTTTCAGTACCGCAGGAACTTTACAGGTGAATTTGTAAGTGCCGTGGATTTCGCTGTGCTCGTGCTCTTCGGGCTCACCGGCTTTATTGGCGTGGTCATGATCATGATCGTGATCAGCGTCGGCGTCCGGTTTGTCACCGAACAATGGGCTTTCCAGTTTCTGGGCGATCACGTTGCACTCGGCCGCTTCCGGCACGCTGAACAGGGCGTGAGGCTTGAGCAGTATTTCCTTGGCAGCGGCGACTTTGGCCTTGTCTTCAGCGCTGGTTGCCAAATGCTCGAAACCCACGATGTTCATCGCCGGGCTGTCCAGTTCGAACTCAAGCGTGCGACCCTCGAGTGCCACATCCAGCCGACCCACGCCATGCTCATGGGCGCCGAGGCTGCCGTGTTCATGCTCGTGATCATGTTCTGGAGCCGCGTGAGCCATGGCGAGAGGAAGCAGAGCGAAGGGCAAAGCGAGCAGCAGACGGCGCATAAAAACAGACTCCGGACATGTTTGGTAAAAATCGTTATGTGATCTTATAACAATTATGTTCTGAGGGTGAGCCGGATTTTTGATTTCGTTCAGGTTTTGGGTTGTATTGATATCCGTTGGAGCGAGGCTTGCCCGCGAAGAACGATAACGCGGTGGCATCAGACTACCCGAGGCGCCTGATTCGCGGGCAAGCCTCGCTCCAACAGGACCGTGCTGCGCAGGACAATCCATGTACGGCTATGCGAGCATGTCCGCCTTGCAAAAAGAGGAAGCACCCATGTTGCGTATCCGTGGAACCGTCGGCGCTTGGCCGGTGGATTTGACGCTGGAGCTGGATGAAGGGGATTGGGCGCAGTTGGGCGCGCAGCTGAAGGCGGCCAAGCCTGAAGCCGCACCGGTCGTTGCCAGCAAGCCTGCCACTCAGGACGACAAGATCTGGCAGATCGCTCTCGATCTACTGCGTGACGCCGGGCAGATCAGCGGACCGCAGCTATTGGATCAGCTGGAAGGGCTGACCGGCAGCACGGCGGCGGGCAAGCGCTTGTTGGTGCGCCTGCGCCACAGTTCACAGGTCAAGGTCGAGAGCGGCCAGGATGCGCCGCTCTACAGCTGGATCGGAAGCGACGCCTAGTACAGCGCAGCAAACAGCTTGCGACGATAGGCCGTGACCAGCGGGTGGTCGTTGCCCAGCAAATCGAAGACTTGCAGCAGCGTCTTGTGCGGCAGGCCTTCGGCGTAGTTGCGGTTGCGGATGAACAGTTTCAACAAGCCTTCCAGCGCCGCTTCGTACTGTTGGCGGGCGAGCTGTTGAATCGCCAGTTGATGCACGGCTTCATCGTCCTGCGGATTCTGCGCCAGACGCGCCTTGAGGTCGGCGGCATCCGGGAAAGCCTTGGCTTCTGCCAGGAACGTCAGCTGCGCACGGGCACCGGCCAGCTCCGCTTTGTGGTCGTCGGTTTTCACCGCGTCCAATACCGCACGGGCTTCATCCAGCGCGCCACGTTCTGCCAGGCAGCGTGCGTAGAGGATCAGCGCCACGACGTTGGTGTTGTCTTCAGTCAGCACTTGCTGCAATACCGCTTCGGCTTCGGCGAAGTGGCTTTCGGCGAACATCTCCTGAGCCAGCTTCACCGGGTCGGCCGCTTTCGGTGGCGGCATCACCACGTGTTGAGCGAGGATCTTGCGGATCTCCGACTCAGGTTGCGCGCCGGTAAAACCATCGATCGGCTGACCGTCTTTGAACAGCACCACGGTCGGCAGGCTCTGAATACCAAAGCGCGCAACGATGTCTTGCTCGACATCGCAGTCGACCTTTGCCAGCAGCAGTTCACCCTGATAACTCTCGGTGATTTGCTCCAGCAGCGGCATCAGCACCTTGCACGGCGCGCACCACTCGGCCCAGAAATCCACCAGCACCGGCTGGTCGAAAGACTTGTCGATCACCATTTGCTGAAAGGTCGCCGCCGTGGCGTCGAAGATGTAGGTCGTGTCCTGGTTCATTGCGAATCTCGGGAGGAACTGAATGCCGCCAACTATAAAGGGCGTGTGGGTTTGCGCAAAGCTTGATGCAATTGTTGGGTGAAACACTGACCTGTGGGAAAGGTGCTTGCCCGCGATAAGGTTTAGGTAATTTCCCAGCAGAATCGCAGTGTCCTTATCGCGGGCAAGCACCGCTCCCACAGGGTGATCAGCGCTGCGCGTGATAAAGGCTCACATGTCGAAACTCATGAGGCTCAGCCAGATCCGGCAAGGTATGCGCTTCAAAGATACCCAGTCGCTCATAAGCCGGATGCTGAAAATCCCGCACTCGGGAATCAGCCACCAACGCCTGACGGCCGCGGCTGAGGAATTGATCAAGCAGCGGCAGGTTGGCGCGGTCGTAGAGCACGTCGGCCACGATGATCAGGTCGAAGCGATCGGATTCGGCAAAAAAGTCAGTTGAATAGCTCAACTGCACGCCATTGAGCTCCGCGTTAGCGCGGCAGGCTTCGAGCGCCAACGGGTCGAGATCACAGGCCACCACTTCCAGTGCACCGGCTTTGACGGCTGCAATCCCCGCAACGCCCGAACCCGCTCCAAAATCCAGGACCCGTTTGCCTGCCACCCACTGCGGGTGCTCGGCCAGAAACCGCGCCAACACCAATCCGCTGGCCCAGCAGAAACTCCAGTACGGCGGTTCCTCGAGGATGCGGCGGGTTTCTTCGGGGCTGAAGGCGCGGTCCATGTTGTCGGCGTCGATCAGCCACAGCTGCAAATCGGTTTGCGGCAGAGCCGTGGCAACCAATCGGGCGTCGCCGAGCAGTTCGCTCAGCGCCCGTTGCAGGTGTTGCGGTGCAATCATGGCGCGGTTTCGAACTGCAAAGGTCCCAGCGCCTGAGTGTTGGGTTGTTCAATGCGCAGCGACGGCAGATGAAGGATCAATTGCCCGGACTTGCTGGCCCGCCCGCGCAGCTCAACGCGAGCGCCCACGGGGAAAGCTTCCGGGTTGAAACGCAGTTGAAAGGGCAGGGACTTGTCATTGCCCTGCAAAACCGTACTGGTCAGCAGCTTTTGCGGACGACCGCGCTCATCGATCACCAGCAATGCCAGCTCGACTTCCGCCCCGCTGGGCACGCCGAGCAATTGGCCGCTCAGTTCACGTTGAAAAGGTTGTAGCGGCCCGGGGCCAGCTGGCGCTTTGACAGCCGGCGCCGTAGCAGGCCTTGCGGCAACCGGATTAGGTGGCTCATTGCTGCTGCAAGCGGCGAGCAGGCCGACCAGGCCAAGCAAAACTAGCGGTCTAAGCGTCATGACAGCTCCAACAGAAAACCAATACGAAGGACATCAGCTACCGTTCAATAACGCAGCAGCCCGGACAGGCCTACCTATGAATAGCCCAGTAGCGCGCAGTATCGCTGAACAGTGCGCCCGTTGCGCGTCTATATACCGCAAAGCCCAAGACTTGTCTTGCCGGCGGGATGCGCTACCATGGCGGCCCTTCCTATTTTTGTTGCCTGCCACCATGCACTGTCCCTTCTGCGGTGCCAATGACACCAAAGTCATCGATTCACGCCTGGTTGCCGAAGGCGAACAGGTTCGTCGTCGTCGCGAATGCGTGGCGTGCGGTGAGCGTTTCACCACCTTCGAGACCGCCGAGCTGGTGTTGCCGCGTCTGATCAAGCAAGACGGCAGCCGTCAGCCTTTCGACGAAGAAAAGCTGCGTGCCGGTATGCAGCGCGCCCTTGAAAAACGTCCCGTGAGCGTCGAACGCCTGGAAGCCGCGCTGGTGCACATCAAGCACAAGCTGCGTGCCACCGGTGAACGCGAGGTCAAATCCCTGGTGGTCGGTAATCTGGTCATGGGCGAACTGCAAAAGCTGGATGAAGTGGCTTATATCCGCTTTGCGTCGGTCTATAGGCGTTTTCAGGACCTCAACGAATTCCGCGAAGAAATCGATCGCCTGGCTCGCGAGCCCGCCAAAGAGTGAGTGTCCCGTTGACTGAGCAAACCGTGCTGGATGCGCATTACATGGCGCACGCGCTGGAACTGGCGCGCAAAGGGATTTACTCCACCCACCCAAACCCACGGGTTGGCTGCGTAATTGTGCGCGACGGGCAGATTGTCGGTGAAGGCTGGCATGCCCGGGCCGGCGAGCCTCACGCGGAAGTCCATGCGCTGCGCCATGCGGGCGAAAAGGCTAAAGGCGCGACTGCTTACGTCACCCTCGAACCTTGCAGCCATCATGGCCGCACGCCGCCTTGTGCTGACGCGTTGGTCGATGCTGGGGTCGGGCGTGTGGTCGCCGCCATGCAGGACCCTAATCCGGATGTGGCCGGGCGTGGCTTGTTGCGTTTGATGAATGCCGGTATCGCCGTGCAGTGCGGCGTGCTGGAGGACGAAGCCCGGGCGCTGAACAAAGGTTTTCTCAAGCGCATGACCAAAGGTCTGCCGTATGTGCGGGTCAAGCTGGCCATGAGTCTGGACGGCCGCACTGCCATGGCCAGTGGCGAAAGCCAATGGATCACTGGTGCCGCTGCCCGCTCGGCTGTGCAACGTCTGCGTGCTCAGTCCAGCGTGGTGCTGACCGGTGCCGATACCGTGCTGGCCGACAAAGCTCGCCTGACCGTTCGCCCAGACGAACTTGGCCTCAATGCCGAGCTGACGGCATTGGCCGTGACCCGTCCGCCCCTGCGGGTGTTGATCGACGGCCGTTTGCGTGTGCCGCTGGATGCGCCGTTCTTCCAGGCTGATCATGCCTTGGTCGTGACCTGCGCTGCGGCATCGGCCCGTGAGCGTTATCACGACGCTGGCCACGACATGCTCGCTCTGGCGAGCAGCGACGGCCATGTGGATCTGCGCAAGTTGCTGGTTGAACTGGCCTCCCGCGGTGCCAATGACGTGTTGATCGAAGCCGGTCCGCGCTTGGCTGGGGCTTTTACCCGGCTCGGGTTGGTGGATGAGTTTCAGATTTTCATCGCGGGCAAGTTCCTCGGTTCTTCGGCTCGCCCTTTGCTCGACTTGCCATTGGCACAGATGAGCGAAGCGCTTGAGCTGAATATTGTGGAAATGCGCGCAGTGGGTAATGACTGGCGAGTCATTGCCACTCCAAAGCTCGTACCCGGCGTATAATTTCGGCCTTTCGCTTAGCGCGCTGGCCTTGTTCTCCTGGAGGACCCATGTTTACCGGCATTATTGAATCCATCGGCAGCATCCGCGCCATCACCCCCAAAGGCGGCGATGTTCGCGTTTATGTGGCGACCGGCAAACTTGATCTGAGTGACGTCAAACTGGGCGACAGCATCGCCGTCAATGGCGTGTGCCTGACGGCGGTAGAGCTGCCCGGCGATGGCTTCTGGGCTGATGTCAGCCGCGAAACCCTCGACGTGACCGCGTTTATCGATCTCAAGACCGGCAGCCCGGTGAATCTGGAAAAAGCCCTGACACCGACCACGCGTCTGGGTGGCCATCTGGTCAGCGGCCATGTGGATGGCGTCGGTGAAATCGTTTCCCGTGAAGAGAACGCCCGGGCCATTCAGTTCAAGGTCCGCGCGCCTCGCGACCTGGCCAAGTACATCTCCCACAAAGGCTCTATCACCGTTGATGGCACCAGCCTGACGGTGAACGCCGTGGATGGCGCCGAGTTCGAGCTGACCATCGTGCCGCACACCCTGGCTGAAACCATCATGGCCGACTACCGTCCGGGCCGTAAGGTCAACCTGGAGGTGGATCTGCTGGCGCGTTATCTGGAGCGTCTGTTGATGGGCGACAAGGCCGCCGACTCCTCGAAAGGGCAGGCTGGCACCATCACTGAAAGCTTTCTGGCCGCCAACGGCTACCTCAAATCCTGAATTAAGGGGGTGCCGCGTGGCGCTCAACAGCATCGAAGAACTGGTTGAAGACATTCGCCAAGGCAAGATGGTCATCCTCATGGATGACGAAGACCGCGAGAACGAAGGCGACCTGATCATGGCCGCCGAATGCTGCAAGGCTGAGCACATCAACTTCATGGCCCGCTTTGCACGCGGCCTGATCTGCATGCCCATGACCCGTGAGCGCTGCGAAACCCTCAAGCTGCCGCTGATGGCACCGCGCAATGGCTCCGGGTTCGGCACCAAGTTCACTGTGTCCATTGAGGCCGCGGAAGGCGTGACCACGGGTATTTCTGCCGCTGATCGCGCTCGTACCGTGCAGGCTGCTGCCGCTAAAGACGCGAAAGCCGAAGACATCGTCAGCCCTGGCCACATTTTTCCGTTGATGGCCCAGGCGGGCGGTACGCTGGCCCGCGCCGGTCACACCGAAGCCGCCTGCGATCTGGCGCGCATGGCCGGTTATGAGCCAAGCGGTGTGATCTGCGAAGTGATGAACGACGACGGCACCATGTCTCGTCGCGCCGAGCTGGAAGCCTTTGCCCAGGAACACGACATCAAGATCGGCACCATCGCTGATCTGATTCACTACCGGATGATCCACGAACGTACCGTTCAGCGGATTGCCGAGCAGCCCATGGACAGCGAACTGGGCCAGTTCAATCTGGTGACCTATCGCGATTCCGTGGAAGGCGATGTTCACCTGGCGCTGACCCTGGGCAAGATTTGCGCAGAAGAACCGACCCTGGTTCGGGTGCACAACATGGACCCGTTGCGTGACCTGCTGATGGTCAAGCAGCCCGGCCGATGGAGCCTGCGGGCCGCCATGACCGCGGTTTCCGATGCAGGCAGCGGTGTGGTGTTACTGCTGGGTCACCCGCTGGATGGCGACGTTCTGCTGGCGCATATCCGTGAGACAGCGGGGCAGTTGCCGGTCAAATCGCCGACCACTTACAGCACTGTTGGCGCCGGTTCGCAGATCCTGCGTGACCTGGGCGTGCGTAAAATGCGCCTGATGAGTTCACCAATGAAGTTCAATGCGATATCCGGTTTCGATCTGGAAGTTGTAGAATACGTGCCCTCCGAATAAAAGACGGGCGGGTGGTGCGCTTTTTGGGTGTACCACCGGCTAATCTGTTTCGTGGCCCAATATCCCTATAGCCCGCCCCAAGGCGTGCTTGCTCTTTAATACGAGACTTACACGAATGACCCTGAAGACCATCGAAGGTACCTTCGTCGCTCCCCAAGGCCGCTACGCTCTGGTAGTTGGCCGTTTCAACAGCTTCGTCGTGGAAAGTCTGGTGAGCGGCGCTGTTGATGCCCTGGTACGCCACGGCGTCAAGGAAAGCGACATCACCATCATCCGTGCACCGGGTGCCTTCGAAATTCCGCTGGTTGTGCAGAAAGTTGCCCAGCGCAGCGAGTTCGCCGCTATCGTCGCCCTCGGCGCGGTGATCCGTGGCGGTACTCCACACTTCGAATACGTGGCTGGCGAGTGCGTCAAAGGCCTGTCCCAGGTTTCCATGGAGTTCGGCGTACCGGTTGCATTCGGCGTGCTGACCGTTGACACCATCGAGCAAGCCATCGAGCGTTCCGGCACCAAGGCTGGCAACAAAGGCGCAGAAGCTGCGTTGTCCGCCCTTGAAATGGTAAGTCTGCTGTCGCAGCTGGAGGCCAAGTGATTTCTGACGAGAGCGATCAGTTCAACCCGCGTGATTCAAAGCCCGCTGATGCTGGCAAGCCATCGAAGAGCGTCAAGCGTCGCGAAGCCCGTCAGCTTGCGACTCAGGCGCTGTACCAGTGGCACATGGCGGGTCATTCCTTGAATGAAATCGAGGCACAGTTCCGTGTCGATAACGATTTCACCAACGTTGATGGCAACTATTTCAGTGAACTGTTGCGCGGCGTGCCGACCAACAAGAGCGAAATCGACACCGCCCTCAAGCCGTGCCTGGACCTGACCATTGAAGAGCTCGACCCGGTTGAACTGGCCATCCTGCGCCTGTCCACCTACGAGTTGCTCAAGCGCGTTGATGTTCCGTATCGCGTGGTGATCAACGAAGGCATCGAGCTGGCAAAAGTCTACGGCTCCACCGACGGCCACAAGTTCGTCAACGGCGTCCTCGACAAACTGGCCCCGCGCCTGCGTGAAGCTGAAGTCAAAGCGTACAAGCGCTGAGATTTCAAGCTGAGCGCAATGCCCCCGTGGGAGCGAGCTTGCTCGCGAAGGCGATAGTTCGGCCGCTATAGATGTGCTGGATTTACCGACCTCTTCGCGAGCAAGCTCGCTCCCACAGGATTGCGCGCAGGTCCTGTAGGAGCGAACATGTTCGCGAGGCGGTGTATCAGGCGCTGATAGATTGTCTGCCCCGACGCCTCGCCAACAAGTTGGCTCCTACAGTTAGAGCTCACACGGCTTTACCAAACAACAAGAGATCCTGATGGGCGAGTTCGAGCTGATCCGCAATTACTTCGCTGCCGCGCCTTGCGCGCAGACGGGCGAGGGCGTTGCGCTGGGGATTGGCGACGATTGCGCCTTGCTGACGCTGCCGCCCGGCGAGCAGTTGGCGGTCTCGACCGATACGCTGGTCACCGGGGTGCATTTCCCCGACGGCTGCGATCCTTTTCTTCTTGGGCAGCGAGCACTCGCCGTCTCCGCCAGCGATCTGGCCGCCATGGGCGCGACACCTGTTGCGTTTACCCTGGCCCTCACACTTCCTGAGGTTTCTGCCGACTGGCTACAGCACTTCGCCCGGGGTTTGAACCGTATGGCCGAGGGTTGCGGGTTACGTCTGGTCGGTGGAGACACCACCCGCGGGCCGCTTAGCCTTACCCTGACGGTATTCGGTCGAGTGCCCGCAGCCCAAGCGCTAACCCGGAGCGGCGCACGGCCCGGTGACTTGCTGTGCGTTGGCGGACCCTTGGGCGATGCGGCGGGCGCGCTGGCACTCGTGTTGAACCAGCGCAGCACCGAGGCGTCTACCGCAGAGGCTTTGCTGGCGCGCTACTGGTCGCCGCAACCCCAGTTCGCCCTCGGTCTGGCGCTGCGTGGGAAGGCCAGTGCGGCGCTGGATATCTCGGACGGCCTGCTGGCTGACTGCGGGCACATCGCCTTGGCGTCCAAGGTGCGGCTGGTGGTCGAGCAAGACAAACTGCCCATGTCGCCTGCGCTGCTGACGCTTGTTGGTCTGCATGCTGCGCAACAGGCGGCACTGAGTGGTGGTGACGATTACCTGCTCGCCTTTACCCTGCCAGCGGCGCATTTGCAGGGTTTGCTCGACGCCGATCTGCCCGTTCACGTCATCGGACGTGTCGAAGCAGGCGAGGGGGTCGGGCTGATTGATACAAAGGGTCACGACATTCCAGTCCTGGCACGCGGCTACCAACATTTTCGGGAGACACCGTGACAGATCATCCTAAGCAAGTCCCGGCGGAGTTCGTTCCACCCTCGGTGTGGACCAATCCGTGGCATTTCCTGGCATTTGGCTTTGGCTCCGGCACGTTGCCCAAAGCACCAGGCACCTGGGGCTCTATGGTTGCCGTGCCTTTCATCCCGTTGTGGCAGATGCTGCCGGACTGGGGTTACTGGCTCATGCTGGGCATCACCATGCTGTTTGGCTTCTGGCTGTGCGACAAGGTTGCCAAGGACCTAGGCGTCCACGACCACGAAGGTATCGTCTGGGACGAAATGGTCGGCATGTGGATTACCTTGTGGCTAGTTCCCGAAGGCTGGGTCTGGCTGTTGGTCGGGTTTCTGGTGTTCCGCTTTTTCGACATCCT
>Ga0308164_10001639_pt1 | contig 25265 bp, 19 predicted proteins | sample PhyTR2_FD_201031 | JGI IMG/M metagenome (GOLD analysis project Ga0308164, IMG submission 201031) | Phyllosphere microbial communities from UC Gill Tract Community Farm, Albany, California, United States - DLSLT.R2 | ecosystem: Host-associated > Plants > Phyllosphere > Unclassified | place: USA... | reverse complement strand
CGCTGTTCATCCTCTACACGTCCGGCTCGACCGGCACCCCGAAAGGCGTGCAGCACTCGACCGGCGGCTACCTGCTGTGGGCCGCGCTGACCATGAAGTGGACGTTCGACCTGAAGCCCGACGATGTCTTCTGGTGCACCGCCGACATCGGCTGGATTACCGGCCACACCTACATCGCCTATGGCCCGCTGGCCGTCGGCGGCACGCAGGTCGTGTTCGAGGGCGTGCCCACCTTCCCGAACGCCAGCCGTTTCTGGAAGACGATCGAAAAGCACAAGGTCAGCATCTTCTACACGGCGCCAACGGCGATCCGCTCGCTGATCAAGGCGTCGGACGTGGACGAAAAAGTCCATCCGAAGAATTCGGACCTGTCGAGCCTGCGCCTCTTGGGTTCGGTCGGCGAGCCGATCAACCCGGAAGCCTGGATGTGGTACTACAAGAACGTCGGCGGCGAACGCTGCCCGATCGTCGACACCTTCTGGCAGACCGAAACGGGCGGCCACATGATCACGCCGCTGCCAGGCGCGACGCCGATGGTGCCGGGTTCGTGCACGCTGCCGCTGCCGGGCATCATGGCCGCGATTGTCGATGAAGCCGGCGCCGACGTGCCGAACGGGCAGGGCGGCATCCTGGTCGTCAAGCGCCCATGGCCGTCGATGATCCGCACCATCTGGAACAACCCGGACCGGTTCCGCACCAGTTACTTCCCGGACGAGCTGGGTGGCAAATACTACCTGGCGGGCGACGGCGCGATCCGCAACAAGGACACGGGCAACTTCACGATCACGGGCCGCATCGACGATGTGCTGAACGTGTCGGGTCACCGCATGGGCACGATGGAAATCGAATCGGCGCTGGTGGCCAATTCGCTGGTGGCCGAAGCGGCGGTGGTGGGGCGTCCGGATGACACGACAGGCGAATCGATCTGCGCCTTCGTCGTGCTCAAGGGCGCGCGGCCGACGGGCGAAGAAGCGAAGAAAATCGCCAATGAACTGCGCGCGTGGGTGGGCAAGGAGATCGGTCCGATTGCCAAGCCGAAGGAAATCCGCTTTGGCGACAACCTGCCAAAAACCCGCTCGGGCAAGATCATGCGCCGCCTGCTGCGCGTGCTGGCCAAGGGCGAGAACATTACGCAGGATGTGTCGACGCTCGAGAATCCAGCGATTCTGGAGCAGTTGAAAGAATCGGCGTAATCGCAAGCGTCTGCACTGGCCTGCGGGCCGGTGAAAAAAATGCCCGTGGTCGCATTGCGAACACGGGCATTTTTTTATGACGCTAACTACCATCACAACTTCTGCAACTGCTCCTTCGCATACGCCGCACCCGCACCGGTCGGCGCCAATTCGAGATACGTCGTGAACGCCGCCCTGGCTTTCTGCGGCTGGTTCGACCTAACATACGCATCACCTAAATTGCGATACGCAATCGCCCGCGACGGATCGATCTTGACCGTATTTTCAAACCAGCGCGCCGCCTCGACAAAACGATCCTGCTTGTAAAACACGAAGCCCAGGTTGTTCGCCGCCAGCGCAAAGTCCGGCCGCAGCTTGAGCGCCTCGGTAAACTGCGCCTCGGCCTGCGCGTACTGCTTCTCCCGATACAGCTGCAGCCCCAGATCGTTAGCCCGCTGCGCCTGCTGTCGGCTCGACACCGGCACCGCCGCCGGCGCCTTGAGCCGCGTCTCGCCACCCTGCAGATCCTTGACCACCACCGTGCCCGTTGCCTTCGACGCCTGCGCATCGAGCCGCGTATTGAGCGCAATCGCATCGTTCGACAACTGCGCCGTGCCGGCCGTGAGGAACTCGGTTTCTTCGGGCAACTCGAATACGAAGTCGCCGCCTTCCGAGCCCGGCAAGCTGCCGAAGGCCGGCGTCTGCTGCGACACGCTGGAGACGGCCGGCGCCACATACGCCGCCAGCTCGGTGGCCGTGATGAGGCCATCGCCATTCAGGTCGCCTTTGCCGCCCAGGCCCTGCATCAGCGTCCAGGTAAAGACCGAGTGGCCATTTGGCCCGCCATCGGCCACCAGCTGGTCGGTGCCGCCGGCCGTCAGCATCTGCCGGCCCAGGCGACGAGCGTTATCGCGCAAGAACGACGCATTGGCCGCGCCGCGTGTCAGCCCAAGGCCGCTGTAGCAGGCGTCCATCACGAACAGCGCGTGCTTGGCGGGCAGGCTCTCGGCGATGTTCTGGATTTCCGTCATCGGAATCGCATCGGTGGCCAAGTTGTTCGGGTCGGCGTCGAACGGGACGATGTAGCCGAGATCGCGCCCCGAACTGAGCTTGCGCGTGGCGCCGTGCCCGGCAAAGAACACGAACACGCGATCGTTTGGCTGCAAGCCGCCGTGCGCCAGGCGATCGTGGAACGCGGCCAGGATGCCCTGGCGCGTGGCCTGTTCATTCTTTAGCGTAATCACGCGTTCCTGAGCAAAGCCGAACTTCTGCACCAGCAGCCGCTCGACGCCTTCGGCATCGCGCACCGCATATTCCAGGCGCGGCCACTTCGGATAATTGTCGATGCCCACCAGGATCGCCCATGAATTGGCGTAGCCGGTGGCCGCGGCGCGTGGCGCCGGCGCGGGCGCTGCCTTGCTGTCGACCTGGAACGTGGCGCCATCCCAGCCGGCAAATTGATAGCCCTCAGCGGCCAGCCGCTCGAGAATCATCGGCAGCGCCTTGACGGTGCGCTCGTGGATATCGTGGAACAGGATGATGCCGCGGCCTTCCTTCTCGACGCTGCGCAGCACGCGGTCGGCAATCGACGACGGCACCGGATCGGCCCAGTCGAGCGAATCGATATTCCACATCATCGACGTGAGCTGCGCATCGGCCAGCAATTGCATGCCTTCGCGATTGCGCGCGCCGTACGGAAAGCGAAACAGCGACGAGCGATGGGGATCGACCGCTTTGAGCAGCGTGTCGGTATCGAGGATTTCAGATTTGAGTTTCGCGCCCGTCTGCTTGGACAACTGCGCATGCGTGAGGCTGTGATTGGCCAGCACGTAGCCGGCGTCCTTGAGCTTGCGGCTCACCTGGGCATTGGCACTCAGTTTGGCTGCACCCTGCGCATCGAGCGCGCCCAGGTTACGCCCGACGTTGAAGAAGATCGCCGGCGCGTTGTATTGTTTGAGGATCGCGGCGATTTCTTCGCTGTAGCGGCGGTGCGGACCGTCGTCGAAGGTGAGCAGTACGGTCTTTTTAGGAAGCGACTTGCCGAAGATTTCGGCGCCTTCGCGGCTGGCCTGCGCTGGCGCGCCCGGCTCAGAAGCAGCCGGTTCCGGCTCGGGCGCAGCGGGGTAGGGCAGCACGACGCCGTATTCCTTCAGGATGCGTTCGCGCGTGTAGAGCTTTTTCAGGTAGGCGATGTAGCTGTCCCACTTCTCGCGTTTCAGCTCGATCGCGCGGGTATCGTAGCGCCCGAAGATCGCGCGTATCTCCTTCTCGTAATTGCGCTCGATCTCGGCCAGCGCGTCGAGGTCTTCCGAGATCCGCTTGTGCAGCTTGATCGCGGCGAGCGACGAATCGCTGGCGATCTGCGCCTGCAGGCTGCGCAGGGTTTCGCGAAACGCCAGGCGGTCGGCGTCGTACAGGCCGTCGCCCGACTCGATATAGTCGAGCAGGGTGCCGATGGCGTCGAAGCGGCGTGGGTTGTTCGACGCGATCAGGGTGGCCAGCGCCGTCTCGACGCGGCCGATGCGTTCCTGGTTTTCGTGGAACAGCTGCTGACCGATGCGGTTTGCCTGAGCACGCTCGGCGGCGGGCAAGGTGGCCTCGTCGTGGGTGAGCACGATGATCTTGCGGTAGGCGTCGAGCATGGCGCGCAGCTCGGTTGCGATGGCGCTGGCGTCCTGGGTGCTGGCGGCGGTTGCGGGGACAGGCTTTGCGTCCGGCGCCCCGGTGGGAGTGCGGTGCACGAGCCAGGAGCCGGCGCCGGCGCCGGCAGCAGCCACGGCAAAGATGATGAGATAAAGTGATGTGCGTTTCACGACGTATCCGTTGCGGGTAGCGTACCGGATGGGCAGGCCAGCCGGGAACGATACCATTCACGGGTCATGCGTGAAAAGAGGGCGAGCAGGACGTTGCAGTATCGGTCTTGTACTACCAGGAATTGTTGTTATAATGAGCGGCTTCGTGGAATGCACACGTCGACCATCAGGAGAGATGGATGAGTGGTTTAAGTCGCACGCCTGGAAAGCGTGTGTAGGTTCATAGCCTACCGGGGGTTCGAATCCCCCTCTCTCCGCCAAAAATACTGAAAAGCCCCTGTGAAGGGGCTTTTTCAATTCTGCCTACCCCCATCTCTACCAACACAAGCCGGGGTCAGGTCTGACAAACGGACACGGCCTGAACTGTAGTGCGGCATATTCGCCCTTAAGGCAGAGCTTGTGTCCGAATGTCAGACCTGACCCCGGCTACGTTCAATTCTGCCTACCCCCATCTCTACCAACACAAGCCGGGGTCAGGTCTGACAAACGGACACGGCCTGAACTGTAGTGCGGCATATTCGCCCTTGAGGCAGAGCTTGTGTCCGAATGTCAGACCTGACCCCGGCTACGGAGCTTGTGTCCGAATGTCAGACCTGACCCCGGCTACCCCGGCTACCGGCTACGCTCATGGCCTGCATGCCCGACAATGATCGATCAACTGAAGGTCATCGCAGGCTGAAGATCCGCGCAAGATGGCGTATCGATCGAGGCGGGCAATCGCATCACGCCACCATATATAATTGCAAAGTAGCCAACTTTGCCAAGTATATGAACATTTCTAATCCTGTCTTCGCTGTCGCTTTAACGCTGTTGGCATTCTTGGCGATCAAAATCACATTTGTATTTGAAGAAAAAAATCCCCCGCCGATGCGGTTTGGCACGATTAATGGTTTGCGTGGGTATCTCGCATTCTTTGTGATGTTGCACCATGCGTGCATGTGGTTCGTTTTAGTCCAGACAGGTAAATGGGATGTACCTCGGCCAAATCTATACGGACCTCTTGGTCAGGCCAGCGTCATCATGTTTTTTATGATCACGAGTTTTTTATTCTATGACAAACTAATGAATGCGCGGGGGCGCAGGTTTGACTGGAAAGCGTTTTTAATCGGTCGTTTTTTCCGTATTGCGCCGCTGTATTATGTGGTCCTGATATTTGTATTTTTTACCGTTGCCTACCTGTCAGACTGGCGCGTCGTCGACAGCCCACAGGCGATTTTCCTCGCCGTTGCGAAGTGGTTGTTGTTCACGATTCCTACTGCAGCGCCACTCAATGGCCATACCGATTCCTGGATCATTATGGCTGGCGTGACGTGGTCGCTCCGTTACGAGTGGTGTTTCTATCTGGCGCTGCCATTGATTTCGCTGGCTGTAGGGCAACGTCCAGATTGGCTCATGCTGCTTGTCTCGGTCGCAGCGCTGATCATCGGTTGGCGGATCGGATTGAATAGTCGATTTGCAGCGGTATTTGTTGGTGGCATCCTGGCCGCGTATCTGGTGCGTGATCCGAGATTTACGCGATTCTGTGAAAAAAGGGTGGCATCCGTATTGGTTCTACTTTGTTTTGCTGCAGCGCTACAATTTGAAAATCTGCTGCAGATTGCGCCGTGTATCGCGCTGATCACCGCCTTCTGCGTGATTGCCGGCGGTGCAGATATGTTTGGCCTGCTCTCGTTGCCAACATCTCACAGGCTCGGCGAACTCGCTTACGGCATCTATTTAATCCACGGCATCGTGCTATTTACGGCGATAAATTTTGTTGTCGGCAAAGATGCGACGGCTGAGATGTCGGTGCCAATCTACTGGGTATTTGTTGCGGTGCTGGCGCTGGTCACTCTAGCCCTGTCTGGCATGGCATACCACTACGTCGAGAAGCCAGGAATCGCTCTGGGCAAGCGGCTTGGCAAGCGAAGCACATGATCCCTGGCCGACTCGGATGGTCTCAGGGCCTCAATCCATTCAGACAGCCCGTGGGTCGAACGCTGGCGCGCGTGAATCAATGATCACCGCGCGCCGAACGCGTCACGACCGCTTGTAACGCAGCCAGACGCCGCCACCGTCCTGAACCTCGGCCGAATCGAGTTTCAGGTAACTCGGCTGCTTCCAGGACTCTTCGGCAATTTCAAACGACGCTGGATGATGGCCACGCCCGTCGATCAGCGGCAGTATCAACACGCTGACTTCATCGACCAGCCCGGCATTGACGAACGAACCGCTGACGTGCGGGCCGCCTTCGACAATCAGTCGCTTCGTGCCCAGCTCATCGGCCAGGGTCTGCACGACCTGCAACAGATCGATATCGGTTTTGCCTGCGAAAAAATAGGAAACCTCGATCGACTGCAAATAGGCCAGATAGTCGTCCGACACGGCTTCCGTCAGCACCGCGACCACGTGGGAGCCGAGCGCTTCGTTGCTCTTCCAGGCAACCTTGCCGTGACCGTCGATGGCGATGGCGTAGGTCGCTGCGTCACGGTTGGCGAAATAGGGGGTGCGTGGGACAGGCTCTTTCGCCAACCCTTTCGGATAACCTTCGCCATGGGCAATTTCTTCCATGGTCGTGCGGCCACAGATCCAGCCATCGAAGTCAAACGTCGCGGCGAGCTTTTCGTACAGTTCGCCTGCGGCATTCTTGAAGGGGCGATCCCAGCCGTCGGTCAGTGCGTGACCATCGATCGACGACATCATGTGGCAAATAACATAGGGTTTCATCGAGTTCTCCAGTAGGGGACATGAGCCAATTGCTCGTCAATAAGAAGACCGGCGCCATACGCTGCCGCGTCTATTGCAGGAGAAATGCAGGCGGATGGCACGCGGTTTCTGAAAAGAAAACAGCACGCGCGCGGCAGGTGGCCTGATGAAGCGAGGCTGTCACGCCTCGTCATCAAGGTCGGCAGATACGCTCAGATCACATTGCATCGAGATGTCGCGAACGCGTTCCTCCAGGGTTCAACAATGGCATTGATGCCCCAGGTACCGAGCACGAGATGTCGTGGTGCGCCGGCGCCATTCGCAAGCGCGACCAGGGCCTGCGCGGCTCTGACCAGATCACCTGCCTGAGCACCACTGATTTTTTCGTCCCGGCCAGCCGTTTTCCCACCGGAATGGCGTAATCGGCAATCCGGTTGTCGTCTGGCGCAGGGACCGGCCTGGCCAATCGTCGCGAAATGGGCCAGGCTCGACACATGTCACGCCAACCCCAGCGTAAGCAATGGCGGTCCAGCCCGGTTGACCAGCCGGTGATGAACGAGACCGGCATGGTTTCTTGTTGGATGCATTTTCTCCAAAGTGGGAGCCTTACTTTTTCAAATGCTCGCGCACCTTGGCTGCACTATGGCCTACCTCGCCCACCACGCGCTCCAGCTCTTCTTTACTGATGCCCAGGGCTTCAGTCCAATAGCGAACCTCATGTGGCTCGGTGAGACTGATGAGATTGCGGTCCGGCGCGCCTTGCTTGGAAAGATCATCTGACATGGATACCTCCTCAAAACTGCAGGATGCGCGGCCAGGGGGCGTCGAGTCCGTGCGCGACTTCACGAACCGCTGAACAACATCGCTATGAAATGATGGCCTTTTGAAGAGATAGACGCGATCAATGCCGAGGACGTCACTACGTGGCCTGCTTCGAGATCAGAGCATCCGGGACAGTGACACATTCGCAGCGCGGCTGTACTGGACTGCGACTTACGGCAACATGCTGGCCAACCTTTGAGACGTCCATGAAACAGAAAAGCCTGAGTTCTGTTCAACACAGAACCCAGGCCTTGATTACTTCAACATCCTGGCTTGCACGTCCAAGCGGCTAGCGCAGTTGTGGGTGACGCCGGTGCAGTTCAGCCGTGGCGGCGCTGCCTGCGGCGTGACGATGCAATACCCATTACTCCCAGGCCAAGCAAGGCCAGGGAAGCTGGCTCTGGCACTTCTCCCGGTGGCAGCGTACCTTCATCCAGCAACGCGTAGTGAATCGTTCCGCCAAAAACCAGGAATTCACCAACGCCATCTCCCCAGAATTGCACCTTGGAGAATGAAGACGTATCGTCGAAGGCCGCGATGAAAGCCTGGGCAGCGTTGTTGAAGAAGACGTCACCTAACGTTTGCGATAGACCGACCAGAATTGGGGCGCCATCGTCAAACGAGATAAACAGTGACGACGGCTGGCAGCACGTGCCCCAGTCACCGACTTCAAAACCAATCGCATTGACTGCCGAGTCGAAGGTGAGCGTCACACCGCTGCCGATTGCCCCGATACCGCTCGATCCCGATGGCGAGATATCAATCACTTCCCCTGTCAAGGTGCCGTAGGTCGTGGGGAAAATGGCGCCGCCATTGTTTCGAGTGATCGTATAGCCTGGACGCGTGATGCTGGCCCCGCTAACGAGGCCGGTGAGGTTATCGTGGGTAGCAATAGCACCTGCGGCAGTCACGGTATTGTTAAAGTTGCTCAGGCCGTTACCCAGAGAATCGAACACCGTGGTCGTGGTGGCATTTGCCGACATGGCAAACGTCCCAAGGAGTACGGGTAAAAAAACTGCACGTAGCATTTTATACATCTTTCTTCTCCCTATAAGTTGTGTGCCGTATTTACGGCACTGAACACTAAGCATTTCTCGTGCCACTGTGTAAATACATCTTGTAATCAGTAGTTTATAATTTATAAATAGTGAAAGTAGTTTCATGCTGTAAGGTTTACCGACAATCACAACTGCGTCACTTACCCGTTGTGCATTGTTCGTGCCCCTTGCGACGGGCTGTTGTTGTTTTGATGGCTGGCTGATCGTCTGCAATTGCATGCGATTCGTCTGGCGGAGCGCCTTTCGACATGGTTTTTCAGGTGGAGGATTTCACAGTTCTGCAATGCGCAACGATTGTCACAGGAGCATTTAACCCGGTGATTTGGTACCTATCGTTGATCGAGAATCAGAAAAACAGGCGTGGATTTTGTAGGAATTGTTAAAAGGTTCTGTATTGCATCATGAATTGCAATAAAGGTATTGAACTTTATTGTTGCAACTCTGATAGAATATTTTCCATGCAATAATATTTATTTATTTACTTGTTTGTGACCTGAATTTGCATTATTCAGCCTGGCCCGGCATGTCGGTGTCGGGCACCGTTGACCCCGAGACAGGCCGACGTTCATACAACCGCCAGTATTTATTTTCCGGAGTCAGCATCATGCGCATCAAGTCTGTTCTGCTGTTTTTATCTGTCATCGCCAGCATGGGCGCAAGCATCGCGCAAGCCGGTCCGATTCTGGTCAAGAACGGCGACTTCGAGTTGACCTCCAAAGGCGGTAACAAGAAGGTCAACGGTACGCATCTTGAATCCGACCGCACGACGCTGACCGGCTGGACCAGCAGCGAAAACGGCGGCAAGGGCGGCGGATATAACTTCGTATTGGATGGCACGATTGCGAACACCCCGCGGTCAGCGCTGTGGCTCGAAGGGAAGGGCAATGGCTACACTGCATCGCCAACCGGCGGCAATTTCTTTGCGTCGGATTCCCAATACCATCCGGGCATGCTGTCTCAACTGATCAGCGGCCTGACGATCGGCACCAACTACCTGCTGACGTTTGATTATGCGCTGGCGCAGCAGGTCGGTTTCTATGGCGCCAACTACGACAACTTCTGGGAAGTGGGCTTCGGTAGTGCCGCCGCCAGCACCGCGCCTTTGAGCATTGCCGACAATGCATTTAGTGGATGGAAAACGGCCACGATGGCCTTTACCGCGACCAGCGCCAGCGAAATGCTGTCGTTCCTGGCCCGTGGCACCGCGCCTGGCGCGCCGCCATTCATGCTGCTCGATAACGTTGCGTTGAATGCAGAAGTGCCGGAGCCGGCAACGTGGATGCTCATGATCGGTGGCCTGGGCCTGCTTGCCTTCAACGCACGCCGCCGCCGCAACGCACGGGTGTGATTTTGCAGGCCCGGTAGCGTCGCGCTTGCCCACAAGGGCACTTCCCGCTACCGGCTTGCTGTTGGTCGATCCTCATTTCGCACGCTGCATTTGCCATGAACGTTTCCCTCGCCGAATTTGCCGCCACCGCACTGCGCCTGTGCGTCTGGCTGATCCTGCTCACGGCCCTGTTCGTGCCGCTGGAGCGCTGGTTCGGCGTGCGCCACGACGGCCCGAACGGCGAGTTGCGCCATAACCTCGCGTATTACTTCCTCAGCAGCCTGGTGCCCATCGTGCTGCTGAGCGCGCCGATGGCGCTGCTGGCCATGCTGGCCGCCTGGCTGGTACCGGACGCCTTGACCACCGCCATCGCCGGCTTGCCCCTCGCGGTGCGCATGGTGCTTGCCTTCGTGATCGCCGAAACGGGCTTCTATTGGGGCCACCGGCTCAGCCATGAGCTGCCGTGGTTGTGGCGTTTTCATGCGCTGCACCACAGCACTGAACGCATGCATTTTTTGGCCAATACCCGCAGCCATCCGGTCGACATGGTCGTCACGCGCCTGTTTGGCATCGTGCCGCTGTATCTGCTGGGCCTGGCCAGCCCGACGGTGGCCGGCAGCGCCGCGCCCGCCGCACTGATCGTGCTGGGCACGTTGTGGGGCTTCTTCATCCACGCCAACCTGCGCTGGCGTTTCGGCCCGCTCGAATGGCTCGTCACGACGCCGGCCTTTCATCACTGGCACCACAGTCGGCACGAGCACCTCAACCGCAACTATGCGTCCACGTTGCCATTCCTGGACCGTTTGTTCGGCAGTCACTACCTGCCACGCCACTGGCCGGCCGAAGTGGGGACGGACACGCCGCTCGCGCCCACTTTGAGCCGCCAGTTGATCGAGCCGCTGCTGCCGGCACCGACGGCCAGACCGGCGCCCGAACGGCCATTTTGAAGGGCGACGCCAATACAACGGCGGCCCCCCGGATCTGCTTGATTGACGGCGTGATCGCGTACAATGACGGGCCAATCACTACCAAACACACCTAATGGAATGGCTTTTTGACCCAAATATCTGGGTCGGCTTGTTCACCCTTGTCGTGCTCGAGATCGTCCTTGGCATCGACAACCTGATCTTCATCGCCATCCTGGCGGACAAACTCCCCCCGCACCAGCGTGACAAAGCCCGCCTTGTCGGCCTGTCGCTCGCCATGATCATGCGCCTTGGCCTGCTGACCGTCATCGCCTGGCTCGTCAAACTCACCGCGCCCCTGATTGCCCTCGGCCCGCTGACGTTCTCCGGGCGCGACCTGATTTTGCTGGTGGGCGGCTTCTTCCTGCTGGCCAAGGCCACGATGGAGCTGCACGAGCGCGTCGAAGGCAAGCTGCACGTCGCTACCGGCAAGCGCGCCTACGCGAGCTTCGCTGCCGTCGTCGCGCAGATCATCGTGCTCGACGCCGTGTTCTCGCTCGACGCTGTGATCACCGCGGTCGGCATGGTCGATGAGCTGGGCGTCATGATGGCCGCCGTCGTGATCTCGATGGGCGTCATGCTGTTTGCGTCCAAGCCGCTCACGCGCTTTGTCAACGCGCATCCGACCGTCGTCGTGCTGTGCCTGAGCTTCCTCTTGATGATCGGCCTGTCGCTGATCGCCGAAGGCCTGGGCTTCCATATTCCGAAGGGTTACCTGTACGCGGCGATCGGCTTCTCGGTGGTCATCGAACTGCTCAACCAGCTGGCGCGCCGCAACTTCGTCAAGCAGGATGCGCACATCCCGCTGCGCGACCGCACGGCTGATGCGGTGCTGCGCCTGCTGGGCAGCACGCGCGGGATCGAGCCGGGCGACGAGCCGGCCCCGGTGACGAGCAAACAGCAGAAGCAAAAGCCCGACGAGCCGACCTTCGAGCTCGAAGAGCGCAATATGGTCAGCGGGGTCCTGAGCCTGTCGCAGCGCTCGGTGCGCTCGATCATGACCAACCGCTCGGACATCTCATGGATCAATATCGAGGACGATGCCGACACGATCCGCGCCCAGCTCCTGGCCACGCCGCACGGCTTCTTCCCGGTCTGCCGGGGCGAGCTCGATGAAGTGATCGGCGTCGCGCGCGCGAAAGACCTGATCGCCGACCTGGCGCTGTCAGGCGCGATCGATGCGAACAATATCCGCGTGCCGATCATCCTGCCCGATGCCAGCGGCGTGCTCAAGGTGATGGACCGCCTCAAGCGCTCGCACGGCCAGCTGGTCATCATCGCCGACGAATACGGTACCTTGCAGGGCCTGGTCACGCCAATTGACATCCTCGAAGCCATCGCCGGCGAATTCCCGGACGAAGACGAGCAGCCCGTGGTGCAGGACCTGGGCGGCGGGCGCTGGCGCGTGGATGGCACGGCCGACCTGCACTATCTGGAACAGGTGCTCGAGGTGGACGCGCTGGTGGGCGACACCGACGACTACACGTCGCTGGCCGGCCTGATGCTCGAGCGCTTCGGCACCTTGCCGCTGGTGGGCGACGGCATCGAGATCGAAGGCTTGCGCATGGAAGTCGAAGAAGTGCTGGAACGGCGTATCGCGTCGGTGCTGGTCACGCGCATCGCCGATCCGCTTTGACGATGAGTTGAACGACCGTTTTTGACAGGGACACGATCATGCAAGCACTCTCCCGGGGCCAGCGCCTGCCCCTGTCCACCCTGGCGCCAGACGGCGTCCTGCAAGCGGGCGTATCGGCCCAGGGCCTGGCGCTCGATGTCGCGTGCTTCGCGCTGGACGCCGCCGGCACGCTGGCGGACGAGCGCTACATGACCTTCTTCAACCAGCCTGCGACGCCGTGCGGCGGCGTGGCGCTGGATGCGGCCGGCCAGGATGCTGCGGGCTTCAGTTTTCAGCTCGCGCGGCTACCTGGCTGGGTCGAGCGCGTCAGCATCGTCGCCAGCACCGAGGGCGCAGCGACGATGGCGCAACTGCAGACCGGTTATTTGCGTCTCGTTGGGCCGCAAGGCGAGTTCGCGCGCTTCACGTTCAGCGGCAGCGACTTCGCCGGCGAGCGAGCCGTCATGCTGGGCGAGCTGTATCGCAAGGACGGCGGCTGGCGCTTCATGGCCGTGGGGCAGGGCTTCAACGGCGGGCTGGATGCGCTGGTGCGTCACTTCGGCGGCGCAGTGGCGGATGACGCGCCCCCGGCGCCTTCAGCACCATCGGTCGACCTCGAAAAGCGCGTGGCCCAGGCCGCGCCGCAGCTGGTCAATCTGGTCAAGTCGGCCGCCGTGTCGCTCGAAAAAGCGGGGCTCGCGCAGCATCGTGCCAAGGTCTGCCTGGTACTCGACATCTCCGGTTCGATGAGCGCCTTGTACAGCAAGGGTCTGGTGCAGAAATTCGCCGAGCGCATCCTGGCGCTGGGCTGCCGCTTCGATGACGACGGCGAGATCGACGTGTTCCTGTTTGGCCGCAACGTCCATCAGGGCGAGGCGATGGGCCTGGCGAACTGGCCGAACTACATCAAGGGCATCATCGCGCGCCACCCGCTGGAAGGCGACACCCGTTACGGCGCCGCGATCGAAGCCGTACGCCGCCATTACTTTCCCGATGCGCGCGGTGGCGAGCGCAGTGTCGTCGCCAAGGCCGCCGTGCCGGTGTACGTGATGTTCGTTACTGACGGCTCGACGTCCGACAAGCCGCTGACCGAACGCCAGCTGCGCTGGGCCAGCCGCGAGCCGATCTTCTGGCAGTTCATGGGCATCGGCAAAGGGCGCAAGTCCAAGGCCAAGGCGCTGGCCAGCTTCGCCGACTCGGATTTCCCGTTCCTCGAAAAACTCGACGAGCTTGATGGCCGCCTCGTCGATAACGCGGATTTCTTCTCGGTCGCCTCGCCCGACGAGCATCCCGACGCCGCGCTGTACGACCTGTTGATGAACGAATACCCGCAGTGGGTGAAGCAGGTCAGGGCGCTCGGCATGATCGGCTGATGCGCGGTAGAAGGGTTCGCATTTGTCATGCAAACAGGCCCGGAAATACCGCTCTTCTCAGTCGTTAGAAACCGGTAGTTGCACGTTACTCTTGTCGCATCGTCAGGACGTCGTTACGTCCACAGACCGTGTACAACAGGAGAAACAACGTGTTCGAAGGATTCATCCAGCTCACCCCAACGGGCGTCGCGCTTACCATGGCCGCGTCGTACATCATGACCGTGTTTGCCAGCGAACTGTATCTGCACCGTTCGCGCAGCCACCGCGCGATCACGTTCCACCCGCTGCTGTGCCAGCTGTTTCGCCTGTGGATCTGGCTGACGACCTACGGCGTGACCGCCAAGGCCTGGGTGGCGGTGCACCGCAAGCACCACGCCAAGTGCGACACGGTCGACGACCCGCACAGCCCGCACATCCACGGCCTCTGGACCATCCTGACCAAGGGCACGCTGCTGTACCGTAAAGCCGCCCGCAACGCTGACCTGATCAAGGCCTACGGCGTGGGCATCAAGGAAGACTGGATGGACGCGCATCTGTATACAAAGCACCGCTTCCGCGGCGCGTTCCTGTTCCTGGCGCTCGAGATGCTTGCGTTCGGCGTGACGAACGGCTTTTTGATCTGGCTGTTCCAGTTTTCGATCCTGCCATTCTGGGCCTCGGGCTTCATCAACGGGATCTTCCACGTGGTGGGCTACCGTAACTTCGAGACGAAGGAAGCGTCACGTAACTTCTTCCCGATCGGGATCATCTTCGGCGGCGCCGAGCTGCACAACAACCACCACGCCAATCCGGCGTCGGCCAAGCTGTCGATGAAGTGGTGGGAGTTCGATGCGGGCTGGCTCGTCATCCGCATCCTCTCGTTCGTGCGCCTCGTGACCATCAACCATGTCGACCGCTTGCCGGCGCCGGATGCGCCGCAGGCACGGCGGCACGCGGCGGGTTGACGCCCGCCGGGCGCAGCTTCTTGCCAAGCCGGCGCCACCCGATCACCACGCCCGTCACGCTGAGCAGCAAACCACCGAGGCTCAGCACGACCAGCACGATGTCCCATAGCGGCCGCCGTTCCAGCAGCGGCAGCCAGTCCCACGAATGCAGCATCGCAAACAGCCAGCGGCTGGTGCGCTTGCCGCTGTCGATGTGGCCCAGCACCGCACCCGTATGCGGGTCGAGATGCACCCAGGTCGCATGCGGATCGTCGAACACGAGACGTAATGCCGGTAGCGGCTTGTCGGCGCCGCCCATCATCGTGTGCGCATCGCGCGCGTAGTAATACAGGTCATACGCGGCCAGTTGCTCGACCCGTGCGACGGGTGCATCGACCAGGTGCGTGGCGGCAGCCCACAGCGCCGCCGTGTCGAGCGTCACCGGTCGCGCCGTGTGGCTGTCCAGCACCTGCGGCGCGCCGCCCGCGCGGTACGCCAGCACGCGGTTCTGGCCCAGCACGCGCACCCAGCGCAGCTCACGCACGGCGCCCGTGCTGGCGGTCAGCAGCGCGGGCGGCGGGGCGTCACGGTCCGTCAGCGTCAATGATCCGCCCTGCAGCGCTTCCATGCGCAGCTTCGGGGCACCCGTGTCGAAGATGTGCCACGGGTTCATCGACATCAGGCCGCTGAAGATCCACGCGATCGTCACCAGCGCAAACAGCAGGCCCGTCACGTGGTGCCAGCGCATCATCGCGCCCGGATACGGCGTGCGCGCGCCGCTGCGGTACGGCGCGCGAAAGCGCCAGCGCAGGATGCCGGCCACGGTGCCCGACAGCGCGGCCGCGATGCCGGCGATGGCCAGGTAATTGACGATACTGGTCCAGTAAGGCTGGAACAGGTTGCCGCGAAACGGATACAGCCAGTGGATCCAGGCACCGGCGTAATTCCACAACTGCTCGCTGCGCGTTGCGTCGCGCACGACCTCACCGCTCTTCCCGGACACGTACAGCAGCGTGCGATCGGCATCAATCACCTCCACCCGGTGCAGCGGGCGCTGCGCATCGAGTCCGCGCGAATGGGTGAAGGCGTCTTCGTCGATCACGTCCCGGTAATGTACGTTCACGCCGGGGCCGGCCCAGGCGCCAGCACTGGCCAGCGCATTGGCCGCGTTCACCGTTTCCACGCGCGCGCCGCTGATGGCGTCGATGACGATGGCGCCGCTCTTGCCGCTGGCAATCGGCGTCGCCACATACACGGCGCGCCCGCCACTGGACGCCGCCAGGCGCAACCCGTCCAGCGGCTCGGAGACACCGGCCCTGGCCAGCGCCACGTCTGGTGCCAGCAGCGGCGCCTTTTGCGACAGCGCCGGCAGATGCGCCAGCCGTTCGGCATCGGTCAGCTTCGGGTAGCCGACGTACATCATGACGATGCCTGACGCGAACCACATCGCAAACAGCACGCAACCACCGATGCCCAGCCAGCGGTGGGTCAGGAACAGCCAGCGCTTGAGTTGTGCCTTCATGCCGGGCTCCCCGTCAGAACGCCACGCGCAGCGACACGTCCGCCGTGCGCGCCGCGCCCAGGTACGCCATCGTGCTGTTCACGTTGGCGGCGTAGATCCGGTCGGTCAGATTGCGCACGCGCCCGACCAGCGTGACGTCGCGGTTGATCTGGTAGGCCAGGCCCAGGTCGACGACCGTATAGGCCGGCCAGTACAGCGTGTTGGCTACATCCGCATACACCTTGCCGACCCGGCGCACGCCGATGTTCGTTTGCAGCGCCGGCGTGATGGCGTACGACAGCCACAGGTTGGCCACGGTCGCCGGCGTGTTGACCGGCGTCTTCCCGGCCAGCGACACGTTGCCCTGGCGGTAGTTCTGGTATTCGGCATCCACGTAGGTGACATTGCCCTGCAGGCCCAGGCGGCGCGTCGGCTGCAGGCCAATGGCCAGTTCGACGCCTTGCGACGTCTGCTCGCCCACGAGCAGGGTCAGCGCGCTGTTGTTCGGGTCCTGCGTCGCGATGTTCTTGCGCGTGATGTGGTACGCGGCCAGCGTCGCCGTGCCCTTGCCGTCCCAGAATCCCAGCTTGCTGCCCACTTCGAACTGGCGTCCTGTCGTCAGCTCGCTGTTGGTGCGCACGTCCGCGAACGAGGCGGTCGACAGCACGCCGGACGGTGGATCGGCCGCCGTCGCGTATTGCCCATACAGGTTCATGTCGGGCGTGACGTCCCATACCAGGCCAAGGCGGCCCGTCGTCGGCGTGTAGCTGCGCGCGAAGCTGGCCGGGCTGGCGCTGGTCACCTCGCGGCGGTTGGTCAGGTCGAGTTCAATGCGCTCGTGGCGCAGCGCGGTCACCAGGTTCAGGGTGGGCACCAGCGCCGTGCGGTTCTCGATATACAGGGCCGTTGTCGTGACCTTGTTGTCGCGGTCGGGGCGGAAGCCCGGCCTCATGCCCGGCACCGCGAAGAAGCGTTCGGTGACGAAGTCGTACGGGTCGACCGTGCTGACCGTGGCGGGCAGGCTGTTCGGAAAGCGCGTCTGCTTGTTGACGCTGACGTCCAGGCCAAAGGCCCAATCGCTGCGGCGTGCGCCGATGTGGCTCTTGTACACGCCATCAAGGCGATCGCCCACCATGCGCTGGTCGTGGCGCTGGAGCAGGGCGGCCGAGCGGATCACGGCCGTGTTGGACGGGTTGAAGCGGTAGGTCTCGACGTTGCGGTAGTCACGCAGCGCATCGTAGAGGTACAGGGTGTTCGTGAGCTGCAGCGCATCGCTGACCTGCCATTTGCCGACCGAGCGCAGCCAGTGCACGCGCTGGTCGTAGACGCCGTCGGCACTGTTGTAGTTCTTGAAGCGCGTGGCCTCGAGGATGCGCGTCTGGCCGGCAATCGAATTGGCCAGCGGCGTGCCCCAGTACGGCCGGTCCACGTCTTCCTGCTGGAATTCATAGGCCAGCGTATGCGTCACGCCGCGCCCGAACTGCGAGAGCAGGGACGCCGCGAGCTGGGTCGAGCGGCTGTCGACGCCGTCGATCGGGCTGCCGGTGTCGCGGTGGTTGATGTCGATGCGTGCGTACTGGCCATCGCTCAGTTGGCGGTTCAGGCCGACCGACACTTCTTTCAAGCCATGTGCGCCAAGCCGTGCCTGGGCTTCTGAAAACTCGCGCGTCTCGGCCAGTTTGGTGATGTAGTTGATCGAGCCGCCGACAGCGCCCGAGCCGAACAGAAAGCTCGATGGTCCGCCGATGGCTTCGACCCGGTCGATGATCCAGCTGTCGACGGGGCGCGCGGCGATCGCATACTGGACGTTGATGCCGTTGAACAGCTGGCTGATCGAGCCGCTGCCAAAGCCCCGGTAGCTCACGCCGATATTGCCCGGCGCATTGTGGGCGGTTACGCCGGGGATGGCGCGCAGGATTTCCTGCGTGTCCTGGGCGCCGCGTACGTCGATCAGTGCGCGGTCGACAACGGTGACGGTGGCCGGGGTTTCGCGTGCGCTCAAGCCAAGGCGGCTGGCGGTATCGAGTGGCGTGTCGAGGTCGAGCAGGCTACCCGCGCGCGGTGCATCGGCCGTGATCTCGACGGTGGGGATGGTCTGGGCGTGCACCTGCCACGGGACGACGAAGGTAAAGCCCAGGGCGAGCGCGATCGTGCGCGGCCGGGCGTGAAGACATGGGGTCATTGCATTTCCTGTGCGCGCGACGAACGGCGATGGCGCGTCGCGCATGGTCCGCCGGTGCTGCATGGGGATGCAGCGCCGGAATCAAGGGGTATGACGGATCAGGAAAGGGCGGCAGGTGGCCCGCGCGATTGCGCAGGCGTCCAGGCAAATTGCGGCCGTGGGGCGTGGTAGAACAGGTGCGGGTACGGATCGGGCTCCAGGCTGACGACTTGCAGCGTGCCGGCGTACGGCGGCGGTGCGATGGCGGCATGCTGGTGCGAGCAGCACAGGTCACAGTGCGACATGTCGGGCACCGGCGGCGCCGTCGTCTGGCCCGCGTCGTCCACGACCAGGACGTGGCGGGTGCCGGTGGCGCTGCAAATCTCGGACAGATAGGCATTGGCTGGCTGCGCGGTGGCCAGGGCCATCGCATGCGACAGCACGGGCGTGAACAGGCCAAACAGGAACGCCACGAGGACGGTCCAGCCATACAGCGCGCGGGTTGTGCGAAGCCTGTGCATATGAAAATTATAGTCGGGGCAGCGCGCCGCGGCGCACGGGTGGTCAATTTGTCCATCTTACCGGCCGGCGCGTGACCGGGGTACCAGCGATCCCGCGTGCGATTGATATAATCGCGGTCTACCATTCCCGCTACCGACGACCAACACGATGCCGCGCACCCTTGTCATTTCCCCGAACTGGATCGGCGACGCCGTGATGGCCCAGCCCTTGCTGCGCCGGCTCCGGGAGCGCCATCCCGATCGCCCGATCGATGTGGTCGCGCCCACCTGGGTCGCCCCGGTCTGGCGCGCAATGCGCGAAGTCGATACGGTGATCGAGTCGCCATTCAAGCATGGCGCGCTGCAGTGGAAAGAGCGCAAGGCGTTTGCAAAAATGCTCAAGGCGCGCGGTTACGCCGACTCGTACGTCCTGCCAAACACGCTCAAGTTCGCGCTGATCCCGTGGCTGGCCGGCATCCCGCGCCGCGTGGGCTACAAGGGCGAGATGCGCTATGGCCTGGTCAATGTCATGCACCACGACGACAAGACCGCGCCGCGTCCGATGGCCCAGTTCTACCAGGCGCTGGCCGACGCGCCGGTGCGCGACCTGGCGCGGCCCGAGCGCCTGCCCGAACCGGCGATGACGGTGGCGCCAGCAGAAGCGCAGGCCGCGCTCGCGCGCCTGCAACTGCCGGGTGGCGCGCACGTCGTGTTCGCACCGGGCGCCGAATTCGGCCCGGCCAAGCGCTGGCCGTCCGCGTACTTTGCCGAGCTCGCGCAAACGATCCTGGCCCATCGGCCGGATGTACAGATCCTGCTGCTCGGCTCACCGAAAGACCGCGCGGTCTGCGACGAGATCACCGCGATTGTGCCGCAGGCGCATAACCTGGCCGGTTCGACCTCGCTGGCCGAAGCCATCGCGCTGATCTCGCGCGCCACCGCCGTGGTCACGAACGACTCGGGCCTGATGCACATCGGCGCGGCGCTGGGGCGGCCGGTGGTGGCGATTTATGGCCCGACCGATCCGCGCCACACGCCGCCGCTGTCGCAACTGGCGCAGATCCTGTGGCTGCACATCGAATGCTCGCCGTGCCAGCAGCGCGAATGCCCGCTGGGCCACCAGAACTGCATGAAGCAGATCCTGCCGCAGGCTGTCTGGCAGCCCTTGCAATCCATGCTTGCCGCCGCGTGACGCGGGCAAGCCAAACGATTTAAGAGAGGACCCCATCATGATTCTGGTTACCGGCGCCGCAGGTTTTATTGGCGCGAACCTCGTACATGCACTGTCAGCGCGCCAGCCGTTCAGCGTGTTCGCCGTCGACAATATGTCGCGGCCCGAAAAATTTCATAACATCGTCGACGCCGAGATTGCGGACTACGCCGACAAGGAAGACTTCCTGGTGCGCCTGAAGGCCGGTGAATTCGACAACAAGTTCACCGCCGTGCTGCACCAGGGCGCGTGCTCGAACACGATGGAGACCGATGGCCGCTACATGATGAAGAATAACTACGACTACACGGTCGCGTTGTTCGAATTCTGCCAGCGTCAGGACATCCCGTTCATCTACGCATCCTCGGCCGCCGTGTATGGCGCCGGCACCGTGTTTCGCGAAGAGCGGCCGCTCGAGCGCCCACTGAACGTCTACGGTTATTCCAAATTCCTGTTCGACCAGTACCTGCGCCGCTACTGGGCCACCAAGGGCAAGGATGCGGGCAGCCAGGTCGTCGGCCTGCGCTACTTCAACGTCTACGGCCCGCTCGAAGGGCACAAGGGCACGATGGCGTCGGTGCCGTTCCACCAGTACCACCAGTTCCTGAAGGACGGCAAGGTGCGTCTGTTCGGCGCCAACGACGGTTACGAAGCCGGCGCGCAGATGCGCGATTTCGTCTACATCGACGACGTCGTCAAGGTCAACCTGTTCTTCCTGGACCATCCGGAGCAGCGCGGCATCTTCAACCTGGGTACCGGCCGCGCGCAGCCGTTCAATGACCTGGCGGTGGCCACGGCCAACGCGCTTGCCAACGAAGGCAAGCCGGCCTTGACGCTGCAGGAGATCGTCGACCAGGGCCTGCTCGAGTACCTGCCGTTCCCGGATAAATTGAAAGGCAAATACCAGAGCTTCACGCAGGCCGACATCTCGGCACTGCGCGCGGCCGGCTACAACGAACCGTTTACCGACGCGGCCACCGGCGTGGCCAAATACATGGACTGGCTGCGCGCGCAGCCGCCGCGTTAAGGCCGACGTTTACATCACGTATACACCGGGGGCCAAGCTTTATACCCGGTTTTTACGCCTGAATCGCTAACCTGCTCGTGTTCCATGCGGCGCCATCGTGCGCCACATGGGTTCCAACACAACCACGAGCAGATACCATGAACGCATCGATTCAAGCACGGCGCGCCGCCCTGGCGGCAGCCGCCATGCTGGCCATCAGTGGCGCGGCCCAGGCCCAGGCCACCGACACCGTCGCGCTGGCCGAACCTTCCGCAGCCGCATCCCCCGTCACCTTCAACGCCGCGATCACGTCGGACTACCGCTACCGCGGCATTTCGCAGACGCGCCTGCAACCGGCGCTGCAGGGCGGTCTTGACTACGTCCACGCCACTGGCTGGTATGTGGGCGCGTGGGCATCGACTGTCAAGTTCGCGAAGGACGCCGGGGGCGACGGCGACGTCGAGATCGATCTGTACGCCGGCAAGCGCGGCGAGATCGCGGTCGGCCTATCCTCGGGTCTGACGTACGACGTCGGCGTGCTGCGCTACCTGTATCCGGACAATGGCCTGGGCCAGGTCGCCGGCTTCGTCAATGCCAATACCACCGAGGTGTATGCGCAACTGGGCTACGGCCCGGCCTACATCAAGTATTCGCACGCCACCACGAACCTGTTCGGCTTCGTCGACAGCGAAGGCAGCGGCTACCTCGACATCGGCGCCAGTCTCGACGCCGGCCATGGCGTCACGGTGCTGCTGCACGCAGGCCGCCAGCGCGTGGACAACAACCCGGCAGCCGATTACACCGACTGGAAGATCGGCGCCTCGCGCAGCTTCGCGCTGGCCACCGTCGCCGTCGCCTATGTCGGCACCAACGCCGACAAGAGTGCGTACGCCTCGCCAAGAAACGGCAAGTTCACGGGTCGCGACGCGCTGCAGCTGACCCTCAGCCGCACCTTCTGAATCCAACCACCAGAATAACCACCACGCTGAAAGCGAACGTCCATGGATCTCATCTATATCGGCGCGCTCCTCGTCTTCGTCCGCCTGACTTGCCTCCTGGTGAGCGGTTGCGGACTCCTCGGAGGCAAGCAATGAATCTCTCCTATGCGATCGGCGGCCTGGCCGCCTGCGCGCTCCTGGTCTATCTCCTGATCGCCCTGTTCAAACCGGAGGACATGTGATGGCCACCAATGAACTGATGACGCAGTTCCTGCCGCTGCTGGCGCTGTTCCTGGTCGTGCTGTTGGCGCTGGCCTGGCCGCTGGGTGCACTGCTGGCGCGCATCGGCGCCGCCGACGTCACACCGGGCGCCGTGCCCGGCCTGGGCTGGGTCGGCGGCATCGAGCGCGCGCTGCTGCGCGCTGCGGGTCCTGCCGCCGGCGCCGCCCAGACCTGGAAAGCCTATGCGCTGGCGTTGATCGCTTTCAATGCCGTCGGCGTGGTGTTTGTCTACGGCTTGCAGCGCCTGCAGGGCTGGCTCCCGCTTAATCCTGAAGGGATGGCGGGTGTGAGTCCCGATTCGAGTTTCAACACCGCCGTCAGCTTCGTCGCCAACACCAACTGGCAAGGCTACAGCGGTGAGCAGACGATGAGCATCCTGACCCAGATGGTCGGCCTGGCCGGCCAGAACTTCTTTTCGGCCGCCACCGGCATCGCCGTCGCGTTCGCGCTGATCCGCGGCTTTGCCGCGCGATCGGCCGGCGCGATCGGCAATTTCTGGGTCGACGTCACGCGCTCGACGCTGTACGTGCTGCTGCCGCTGTCCGTGATCCTGGCCGTATTCCTGGCGGGGCAGGGCGTGGTGCAGAGCATTGGGCCGCATGTCGAAGCGCAGGTGATCGAGCCGGTCGCCTACACGCAGCCGGCCAGCGATGGCCAGGCCGCGGTCGAAACGCGCGCCGACACGCAGGTCATTCCGATGGGCCCCGTCGCTTCGCAGGAAGCCATCAAGATGCTGGGCACCAACGGCGGTGGCTACTTCAACGCCAACTCGGCGCACCCGTTTGAAAACCCGACCGCGCTGTCGAACTTCGCGCAGATGGTGGCCATCTTCCTGATCCCTGCCGCGCTGTGCTTCGCGTTCGGCCGCATGGTGGGCGATCCCCGCCAGGGCTGGGCCGTGCTGGGCACGATGACGCTGATCTTCGTGATCGCGGCCATCGGGGCTTTCTCCGCCGAGCAGCAGGCCAATCCGCTGCTCACGCCACTGGGCATCGACCAAGCGGCAAGCAGCCTGCAGTCGGGCGGCAATATGGAAGGCAAGGAGACCCGTTTCGGCATCGCCGCATCGAGCCTGTTCGCGGTCGTGACCACGGCCGCATCGTGCGGCGCAGTCAACGCCATGCACGATTCGTTCATGCCGCTGGGCGGCATGGTGCCGATGGTGATGATGCAGTTCGGTGAAGTGATCTTCGGCGGCGTGGGTTCGGGCCTGTACGGCATGCTGGTGTTTGCGATCCTGACGGTGTTCATCGCCGGCCTGATGATTGGCCGCACGCCGGAATACCTGGGCAAGAAGATCGGCGCGTTCGAGATGAAGATGGTCGCTGTCGTCATTCTGGTCACGCCATGCCTGGTCTTGCTGGGCACCGCGCTGGCCGTGACCACCGGCCTGGGTGCGGCCGGCGTGGCCAATCCGGGCGCGCACGGCTTTTCCGAAATCCTGTACGGGCTGACGTCCGCCGCCAATAACAACGGCAGCGCGTTCGCGGGCTTGTCGGCCAATACCCCGTTCTATAACACGCTGCTGGCCGTGGCGATGTGGTTCGGCCGCTTTGCCGTGATCGTGCCGGTGCTGGCGATTGCCGGTTCCCTGGCCAGCCGTCAGCGCCTGCCCACCACACCTGGCACTTTGCCCACCCATGGCCTGATGTTCGTCGCCATGCTGGCCGCGATCGTCGTGCTGGTCGGTGTCCTCAACTACGTCCCGGCGCTGGCGCTGGGTCCAGTAGTCGAACATTTGCAATTGTTCGGAGAATGAAATGGATCAATCAGTGATCAACGCAACTGAAGCAACCCCGGTCCAGGCGCCGCGCAAGTCGCTGAATCTGTTCGACGGCGCGCTGGTCTGGCCGGCGATGCTCGACGCGCTCAAGAAGCTGCATCCACGCACGCAGCTGCGCAGCCCCGTGATGTTCGTCGTCTACATCGGCAGCATCATCACCACGCTGCTGTGGTTCCAGGCACTGGCAGGGCATGGCGAAACAAGCGCCGGCTTCATCCTGGCCACCGCCGTCTGGCTGTGGTTCACGGTGCTGTTCGCGAACTTCGCCGAAGCACTGGCCGAAGGCCGCAGCAAGGCGCAGGCAGCATCGCTGCGCAATCTGCGCCAGACCGTGACGGCAAAGAAGCTCGAGGCGCCCAAGCACGGCGAGCCATGGCAGGCCTGCCCGTCGGGCGATCTGCGCAAGGGCATGTTCTTCCTGGCCGAAGCGGGCGACGTGATTCCCGTGGACGGCGAAGTGGTCGACGGCGTGGCCTCGGTCGACGAAAGCGCCATCACCGGCGAATCGGCGCCCGTGATCCGCGAATCGGGCGGCGACTTCGGCTCGGTCACCGGCGGCACCCGCGTGCTGTCGGACTGGCTGGTGGTGCAGGTGAGCGCCAATCCCGGCGAGACGTTCCTTGACCGGATGATCGGCATGGTCGAAGGCGCCTCACGCAAGAAGACCCCGAACGAGATCGCGCTGACGATCCTGCTCGTGGCGCTGACGATCGTGTTTCTGGTCGTGACGGTGACGCTGCTGCCGTTCTCGCTGTTTGCGGTGCAGGCTTCCGGCAGCGGCTCGCCGGTGACGCTCACCGCACTGGTGGCGCTGCTGGTATGCCTGATCCCGACGACGATCGGTGGCCTGCTGTCGGCCATCGGCGTTGCCGGCATGAGCCGCATGTTGCAGGCCAACGTGATCGCCACGTCGGGCCGCGCAGTGGAAGCTGCTGGCGACGTCGACGTGCTCCTGCTTGACAAGACCGGCACCATCACGTTTGGTAACCGCCAGGCCGCCGCGTTCCTGCCGGCGCCCGGGGTGACCGAAGAAGAACTGGCCGACGTGGCGCAACTGGCGTCGCTGGCCGACGAAACGCCGGAAGGCCGCAGCATCGTGGTGCTGGCCAAGAACCGCTTCAATCTGCGCGA
>Ga0308164_10001638_pt1 | contig 25296 bp, 23 predicted proteins | sample PhyTR2_FD_201031 | JGI IMG/M metagenome (GOLD analysis project Ga0308164, IMG submission 201031) | Phyllosphere microbial communities from UC Gill Tract Community Farm, Albany, California, United States - DLSLT.R2 | ecosystem: Host-associated > Plants > Phyllosphere > Unclassified | place: USA... | reverse complement strand
GCTGCGCTCGTACTCGGCGACTTTCTCGTCGGAAGCGCTGGCGTCGGCGGCGATCACCATGGCGTCGACCAGGTCCAGGCCGTGGCTGGCGAGCTTGGTCTTGCCGGCTTCCATCGGGCCGCCGGAAACGAAGATCACCGGGATGTTCAGGCGCAGGGCGGCCATCAGCATGCCGGGGGTGATCTTGTCGCAGTTGGAGATGCACACGATGGCGTCGGCGCAGTGGGCGTTGACCATGTACTCCACGGAGTCGGCGATGATCTCGCGGCTCGGCAGCGAGTACAGCATACCGTCGTGGCCCATGGCGATGCCGTCGTCGACCGCGATGGTGTTGAATTCCTTCGCCACGCCGCCGGCGCGCTCGATCTCGCGGGCGACCAGCTGGCCCAGGTCCTTCAGGTGCACGTGCCCTGGGACGAACTGGGTGAACGAGTTAGCGATGGCGATGATCGGTTTCTTGAAGTCGTCGTCCTTCATCCCGGTAGCGCGCCACAGGGCACGGGCGCCGGCCATGTTGCGGCCGTGGGTAGACGTCTTGGAACGGTAATCGGGCATGGAACACTCCGGTCGGCTAATCAGGTTTCAGTAGGGGAGTGAGCTTCTCTTGGTCCGGGTTCGGCAGCAGATGGCCGTGAACCTGGATGTGGCCGGTGACACTGCGGGATCGCCGCGTGCTCGGCCAGAGCTCATAAACCCGCCGGGGGATGATTGGCGATGAATAACGCGATTCTACACCCAGCGCGGCAGGAAAAAATGCCGTTGGAGCGCCCCGTTGCGGGCAATTGCGCAATTTTCATGCTTCCGCGGGGCCGTGTGGGGTGGCTGGCGACACATCGGGAAAAACTTCCGGGTGTGTTCGCTTCGGGTGTTTGCACTAAGATTCGGCCGCCGCATGTGCGGTTCAAGAGCCAAGAGTCCCATGGACCTTCCCAGTTTTAGTTCGCCCAGAACCAAAACCCGTATTGCCCCCGCGGCGCCCTTGCCCGTGAGCTGACCCGGCCTCTTGCCGCGTGACTCTCCAGGCCGGCTGCGGGTGGCTGGAGAGAAAGACAATGATGAACACCCTTAACTTCACGCAGCTGCTGCGCGCCTCCCTGCAAGACGAGAAGTTCGCCCGCCCCAAGGAGCTCGCCAATCAACTATTGGCAGCCGATATCGCCCGCTATCTCGACCAGCTTGAGATCGAGCAGATCCTCCCGCTGTTGGAAAACCTGCCGCTGGACAAGCGCGCCGAAGCCTTTGGTTACTTCCCGCTGGAACGCCAGTTCGAACTGGCCCAGGACATGCCGCGCTCGGCGTTGGTGGCCTTGATCGGCGCCATGTCCGCCGACGAGCGCGCCGACCTCTTCAACCGCTTCGAACTCACCCGCCAGGCCGCGCTTTTGCCGGCCCTGGCCCAGGCCGAACGCGATGACATCTGCCGCCTGGCGAGTTACCCACAGGGCAGCGCTGGTGCAATCATGACCAGCGAATACTCTACCGTGGGCGCCCATCAGAGCGCCGCGCAAGCGATCGAAACCCTGCGCCGCGAGGCTGCCGACGCCGAGACCATCTACCAGACCTACGTGCTGGACGGCGAGCGGCGGCTGTTGGGGACGGTGTCCCTGCGCGAGTTGATCCTGGCGCGGGCCGACGCGCGGGTCGCTGAGCTGATGAGCACCGAAATCATCAGTGCCCAAGTGGCAGTCACCCAGGAAGAAGTCGCGCGGCTGATCAACCAGTACGACCTGCTGGCGCTGCCGATCGTCAACAGCGCCCGGCAACTGGTGGGCATCGTCACCTGCGACGACGCCATGGACGTGGTCGTCGAGGAAGCCACCGAAGACTTCCACAAAGGTGCGTTGATCGGTACCCACCTGGGCAACCTCAGCACCGCCACCGTCAGCTTGCTGTACCGCAAGCGGGTGCTGTGGCTGGTGCTGCTGGTGTTCGGCAACCTGTTTTCGGGGGCGGGGATCGCAGCGTTTGAAGACATCATCGCTTCGAACATCGCCCTGGTGTTCTTCCTGCCCTTGCTGGTGGACAGCGGCGGCAATGCCGGCGCGCAGTCGGCCACCCTGATGGTGCGTGCCCTCGCGACGGGAGAAGTGGTCCTGCGCGATTGGATGCGCCTGTTGCGGCGCGAGTGCCTGGTGGCCTTGGGCTTGGGTGTGACCATGGCGGTGGCCGTGGCCTCGCTGGGCATCCTGCGCGGTGGCATGGACATCGCGATCATCGTCGCCAGCAGCATGATGATCATCGTGCTGATGGGCAGCCTGATCGGCATGAGCCTGCCATTTCTGCTGAGCCGCTTGAAGTTTGACCCCGCCACGGCGAGTGGGCCGTTGATTACGTCGATCGCGGATGCGGCGGGGGTATTGGTTTATTTCGGGATTGCTTCGCAGGTGTTGGAGTTGTGAGGGATAAGTGGGCACAGATCAACAGTTATCTGTGCCCGCCCAGTTATTGGTTGAGTTTATGAAGGAGTTAGGCGTTGGCGTTATATATGTATTGATGGTGCGCTAAAAGCGAGATCGAATTTATTGGTGTAGTGCGGTAGCTAAGTGTTGCTGCGTATCTCTCATCTTCCATTAGTTTGCTGGTAAACATGGAAGGAGAGTTGTATGAGCGATAAACCAGTCCTAATATTTCTTGATGGAACCCATATTACGGGCAAGCCCGATAACATCTCCCCCGACGGTTCCCCTGGCGGCGCCAGCGGCTCCGGTAGTAATTGGAGCTTTGGGTTTGGCACAGGAGGGGGAAGCGGCTCGTTTAGTGGAGGCTTTGGCGGATCGAGTCGCAAAAAGGCTAAAAAACGCGCACGAGCCCGAAAGCGGGCAGCTGAGCAAAAGCGCGCAGAGGCCGAAGCCCAAGCAAGGGCTGAGGCCGATGCTCAGGCGCAAGCGGCGCAGGCAGCGGCTCACGCACGGCTGCTTCAAATCCTGAGTGAAGCTTATCTTTCAAGAAGATCAGAGCAGGGGCAAATATACGCTTCGAAGTTATCGGCACTTGCTTCGCTGCTTGAGGAAGAAATACGTGCCGAAAAGAAAGCACCGGGCTCCCCAGGCCAAGAGCGCTGGCAGCTTTATTTAATTTCCAAGGAAAAATCCGAACTCCAAGCGCTGGCGACCCGCAAGGAAACCGAGTGGCGACACCAACTCTCTCTTGCGAATGTTTTTGACGGCGGCGATCCCCTTGCAGGCGAACTCCAACATTATCAGGAAAGGTTGGCCCAGCACAGTGGAGGCCATCCGGAGCTTTTAGAGGCAGCTCATTCCAAGTGGGAAAGCGCTTATACAGCGGCTCAAGATGCACGGCTATTGGCGGAATCGTTGCGGATCTTGAATGAGAAGAAGCAGGCACTGGACGCGCAGTATCTGGCTAAAGAGAAGCTGTTGCGCGAAGTCGAGGAAATGCACGAAGCGTTCCGTAAACACGCAGAACGGCGTCAGGAACAAATAAAATTCAAGGGCCGCGCCGACGAGGCATCGCGCCGGGATTTGGTCAACGCGGCAAACAGGTTTCATGCTTCAACCCCCTCCATGGTGGCTGGCGCTTTAATCTGGAGCAAAGGTGGCACGCTGGTCGCCAAGGACGCCGCAGTCGCTCTTGAGCAGTCCATCCATAAAGCGCTGCGCGAGCTTGCTCGTATTGCCGCCATTCGGGCAGGTCAGATCCTGTCCGTGTCGCTGTCGGCAATATTGTATTCCCCTCAGGTTGGCAATGGAGAGCTTACGCCCGAGCAACGTCGTCGGCTGTTTCAGGGCATCAGTATTGGTGCTGCTGAGCTTGGCGTGGCTAGTGACCAGGATCTGCGCGGCCAGAGTACGGCAGACGTCGTCGCGCGCATCAGGGCGTTGCCGGTTGAAGGGGGAACCGAGCTCAGGGGTATTGCGACTGGGGACGCAGTGCCGACCGCCGTTCCTGTAGTCGCGGCTGTCTTCGATTCTTTGAGCGACACCTACACCGCGAAAACCTCCGGACCTTTGCCCAAGCAGTTGGTGTTTGATGCATCGGCACCTGCGCCCGCGTCGCCGGCTTCGGGAGAGAGTTCGGCGCAGCCGGGTGTATTCATTCGACAACAGGATCTGCCCTCTCAGGTGAGTGAAATTCCTGCGGGGGTCGACCTCCGCTTCGATGACTGCATCGTCTGCTTTCCCCCTGAGTCCGGGTTGGCACCGCGGTACTTTTCCTTTGCTATTCCCTCTCCAGGCGCAGGAATAGTCGTCGGCATGGGTGAGGCCGCCTCGCCTGATTGGTGGACGCTTGTCTCCGAAGCGCGCGCAGTAGCGATGCCCGCGCAAATTGGCGAGTCGCTTCGCTATCGGGAATTCAGCTCGGTCGAGGCATTTGATAACAAGGGATGGCGCGTAATTGCGGAAAACGCCGTTCTTGGCGTGCAATTGGACGAGGTCAATCGCAGGCGCATGGCCCGTGGGTTCGCACCTTATGCGCCCAAAGCCAGCTGGGTAGGCGAGCGTAGAGAATTCGAGCTGCGCAATCGCGAAGCAGTCAACGATGCCGGCCTGTTTTTTGATCTAGACCGGCTCATTATCACGCGCCCCAACAGTGCTCAGGGTGCGCGCAGGCTTACGCCGACGTTCGCGCCTTGGCCGATCAGCAATGGTGCTACCTGGACGCCTCTGGTGCCTCCTGGCAGCGAGTCCCTTGGCCCTACTGATTTGCCGGCAGAGCCAGGGAGGCCAGCGCTGTATCCCGGAGGGACCACCGAGCCTGCGGGCTCACAAAATGAATCAAATCCGAGCGCCAATCCGGACGATATCAATGCCAATATTCCTGGGTATGGTGATGACGATGATCTGCCGTCATCGGGTGTCGTTATCGCCGGACCGCCGGTTGAACCGTTGGAGGTAGGGCCTTATAACGGCTTGAGTAGGCGGAGCAGGCTGGATGGTTTGGATATCGATCATATTGTTTCTCAAGGGGCACTACGTAAGCACATCACAGACAAATATGGCGGTGATGTAGAGCCCCATGAAATATATAAGGCAGTGCAAAATGCACCGAGCATTGCTATTCCTGCCCACGTACATAAGGAGTACAGCGAGACGTATGGTGGTAGGAACTCTAAAGAAAAGCAAAATCTGGATGCGTCGGATCTTAAGGCGGCAGTCAATAGTAATCTTGACGCCCTGAAGCCTGGTTTGCTCGAGGAAGGGTTTTCGGAGGCTGAAGTAGAAGTTGCTCGGGAAAAGCTTCACCAACTCAATTTTGAGCAAGGGTGGTATAAATGAACGCAGCACAAATCGAAAAGTGGATTAGTTTTCTGGGGCAGACATATGAAGATCTCCTGTTGCATGAATTGGTGCCAGATGAGGATTTCATAGAGTTGTTTCCCGGAGATGATGAGGTCTACCTCGAGCCCATAGTAGGGGTTTCTATGAGTTTCTCGGCGGAAACTGAGCGGCTTAGAGCGTTGTTCATCACGCTGAGAGAAACGGCGGCATTGACGGTTGTCTACGAGGGGGATCTGCCGAAGCCGTACTCTCTAGTGATGAATCAAGCCGATGTCCACGCTGTTATGGGTAAGCCTTGGGCCTCCTCAGGGCCGATACGTCTGCCTGTGCCCATTGGGCAAACTGGAGGGTGGGAGTCTTACTTGCTCGATCCGCAGATATATCCAAATACCATCGTCAATTTCCAGTATCTAGAATCTATGGATGTCAAGGTAATAGTTTTCAGGCTCGCTGATACTGGCAAGGATTAGTTTGTTAGCTGTCGCCTATTAGGCTAGAGTGGATTTTCTTGGTGTAATTTCAAGGATTTATTATGAAGCTTAAGGATAAGCTGCAAGACTACACCCTCCCCGAATTCAGGGCCCTCGTAGAGAAAATAGAACGAGTCGATTGCTCTAGGCACGAGCATGACAGCCTCGTCAATCACTTCGATCAAATCGTGCAGCATCCCAAAGGTGCCGATTTGATATTCTTTCCCGTCGAGGGCGACAATCGTTTTGGATTCTCCGGCGTCGATCAAATAATCTATAGCGTAGAAGAGTGGCATCGCAGGAATGGTCAGTCGCCGTTTGCTGACGGCAACCCTCCAGCCCAACCGCCGACACCTGCCGCGCCCCCACTTACTGCTGCCGAGCGCGCCTATAGAAAATCATCTGCAAATCTGGCGAAAGTACACAAGTTAGCTGCCCAAGTCAGTGATGGGCAACGGAACGTGGACCATACTCTCGCTAAACTAGAGGATTTATTGACGGCGTTCGCGCCAGAGCCGGAAGCACAGCCGGATACACTCTTCTCTCGGGCAGCTTACGCATCCCTTGAAAGCATACTCGCTGATCTTGAGGCCGGCCAGCATGCCGTTTCCCAATGCGTGCGACGCCATGATTTCCTGAAGACGACGGTTCAGTTCGCGAAGAACGATGCAGAGCGCTCCCTCTCCGCCCCGCACCTCGACAAGCCAATGCAAGCGGACATTCTTCAGCAGGTCACTGTCATCAGTGGCCAATACCATGCCCAGCACGCTGATATATCTACCCGTTATCGTAGACTCCATCCCCTAACCCAGGCAGCGATTGCCGCCGTTGAAGCAGATCTGATTCGCATAGCCAGTGCGAGCGGTTTTGGGCCGTTAAAAGAAGCTAACTATTTCAGTTCTACCCTGGCCGGCCTTGATAGCCTGCCGTTAATACTGACAACCTATTCAAATACCTCCAAGGCGTTCCTCCAGGTTTCAGCCGATTTTCAGATCGCGCTAAGGTCTGCTGTTGCGGGTCTGGCTTGGGACTCCATTTCAGAAGCAGCTAACGCGCCTACCCTTTATGCGAGCGTCATGTCGTTTGAATTTGATAGAGCGGGATGCGGAGAGCCGTTTGCCTTGAGCGTTCCACTTGCCGAAATTGCGGCGACTGAGGGGCGGGATTGGCAGCATCTGGCAACTACCAATGCGCGGGTAGACTTGCCCTACAGGGTAGCCTTGGGCGTGACCAAGAGCCATGCCAGACGCACGTTTAAAGATGTACCCGAAGTTACCGCCGAGACTGATATAAAAGTGGTCAAGACAAGCCCCCGTGGCGTGCTATCGGGCGTTCTGGTGGGTGCCGCCGTATGGGATGCCGTGGCCCGTGGGTATCGGTTTTCCCGTTCAGGCTACCCGCTGAGCACCGTGGTCTGGAGTGGGGGTGCGCCCTTGGCAGGCGCGCTTAGCTCAGTTTCCCAAGCCGAGCGGCCAACATCGCCGAGCTTCATCGGTCCGGTTAACGTGCCGATGGTGGAGGCGGCTTCCTCCACCGAAGATATGACTTTCGATGATCATATCGTTGTGTTTCCCGAGGGTTCGGGAATCAGTCCAATTTACCTTACGTTCAAAAGCGCGCGCGAATATGCGGGAGCCGCCAGCGGCTCAGGGCTGGCGCTGGGGGACGATTGGCCCGGTCATGAGGGCGCTCCAGTTCCCTTGTGGGTCGCCGACCAATTGCGGGGCAAGGTATTCAAGCGCTTCAGCTTGTTCCGGCAGGCGTTTTGGCGTGCAGTCGGAAGCAGCCCAGAGCTTTGCGTGCAGTTTGCTCAGGATGATGTGACCGCGATGCAGCGGGGTAACACTCCCTATGCCCCATTTCGCCGAGGGCACCCACAGCCCGGAAGACTGGAAATCTCTTACATCATCCCTCCGGAGGAGGGCGGGGGCGTCTATGACATGGATAACATGCGTGTCATTGAGCAGAGGAGTGATATGTGGTGACGCAGTTGGGGTTGCCGAAGACATAGAGCGCGGCAGGCCGGAGGCAGGGGGAAATCGATACAAGAAATGACGAAAACCCCTGGCGCGGCAGGACGCCGGCGCCAGGGTGCGTCCATCAGCTGTTCGGCAGCAACCGGCACGTAATGCTCTTGATGTACCGAGTCTCCGGAATCGCCGGATGCACCGGGTGGTCTGGCCCCTGGCCGCCGCGCTCGAGCATCTGGATGTTGCGGTCCAGGTGGCGGGCGCTGGTCAGCAGGATGTTTTGCAGGTCGTCTTCCGGCAGGTGCATGGAGCACGAGGCGCTGACCAGAATGCCGTCCTTGCTGAGCAGGCGCATGGCCTGTTCGTTCAGGCGGCGGTAGGCGCCTTCGCCGTTCTTGAGGTCTTTCTTGCGCTTGATGAAGGCGGGCGGGTCGGCGACGATCACGTCGAAGCGCTCTTCGGCGGCTTTCAGCTCGCGCAGGGCTTCGAACACATCGCCTTCGACGCAGGTCATCTTCTCGGCAAAGCCGTTCAGGGCGGCGTTACGCTCGACGCCGTCGAGGGCGAAGCTGGAGGCGTCGACGCAGAATACTTCGCTGGCGCCGAAGGCACCGGCCTGTACACCCCAGCCGCCGATGTAGCTGAACAGGTCAAGGACGCGCTTGCCCTTGACGTAGGGCGCCAGGCGCGCGCGGTTCATGCGGTGGTCGTAGAACCAGCCGGTCTTCTGGCCTTCCATCACCGGCGCTTCGAATTTCACCCCGTTTTCTTCCAGGGCGACCCACTCCGGGACCACGCCGAACACGGTCTCGACGTAGCGCGGCAGGCCTTCGGCGTCACGGGCGGCGGAGTCGTTCTTGAACAGCACGCCGCTCGGCTTGAGCACTTGCACCAGGGCGGCGAGCACGTCGTCCTTGTGGCGTTCCATGGTCGGCGAGGCCAGTTGCACCACTAGGATGTCGCCGAAACGGTCGACTACCAGGCCCGGCAGCAGGTCGGAGTCGCCGTAGACCAGGCGGTAGAACGGCTTGTCGAACAGGCGCTCGCGCAGCGACAGGGCGACGTTCAGGCGGTGCACCAGCAGCGACTTGTCCAGCGGCAGCTTGACGTCGCGGGACAGCACCCGCGCGCAGATCAGGTTGTTGGGGCTCATGGCGACGATGGCCAGGGGCTTGCCGGTGTTGGACTCCAGAACGGCCTGGTCGCCGGCGACAAAGCCCTGCAGCGGGGTGGCGGCGACGTCGATTTCGTTGCTGTAGACCCACAAGTGGCCGTTGCGCAAGCGGCGGTCGGCGTTGACTTTGAGGCGAAGGCTGGGCAGGGACATGACGTCGCTCCGGAAAAAAGAGCGGGAGTATAACCTGTTGGGCAATGGCTGCAGTGACCATTCATGCCTCTGGGTGACGACTAGGTGCGGCCGGCCCCGAAGGCGTTGTCGGCGCCGCAGGCGCCAGGCTCGCGGGCTTCGCCAGGGGCGCAGGTACGCCTCGAATGCGGGATGCAATAACGGCGTAGGAGCAACTGTCTGCCGACATCTGTGGCGAAGCCACCGACGCCAAGCTCGCAGGCTTCGCCAGCTCCTACCTCGACCGTATTCCACCCGAAAATTGGCGTTGTGAACGCGGCCGGGGTAGGAGCTGGCGAAGCCTGCGAGCTTTTCAAGAGCAAGATGAAAATTTGGCGCCGATTGCCCGCCGGCTGCCTCAAAAGGCCTCGCGAAGGTTAGAATCTTCACTCAGCCAGAGTACCCCCTCATGTCCCAAGAGCTTTCCGCCGAGCAGATCCAGCAGGCTCTGCAAGGTATCAGTGTGCCGCCACAACCGCAGATCATGGTCGACCTGCAGTTCGAGCAGTACATGCCCGACCCTGACCTGGAAGTCATCGCCCGCTTGATCGCCCAGGACCCAGGCCTGTCTGGCGCGCTGTTGAAGCTCGTCAATTCGCCCCATTACGGCCTGACCAACAAGATCGCTTCGATCCAGCGCGCGGTGAACCTGCTGGGCAGCCGCTCGATCATCAACCTGATCAACGCGCAGTCCATCAAGGGCGAAATGAGCGACGAGACCATCGTCACCCTCAACCGTTTCTGGGACACCGCGCAGGACGTCGCCAATACCTGCCTGACCCTGGCCAAGCGCATCGGCTCCCAGGCAGTCGACGAGGCCTATGCCCTTGGCCTGTTCCACGACTGCGGCATTCCGCTGATGCTCAAGCGCTTTCCCGACTACATGAGCGTGCTGGAGCAGGCCTACGCCAGCGCGAGCAGCGAGGTGCGGGTAGTGGACACCGAGAATCAGGTGTTCAACACCAACCACGCCGTGGTCGGCTATTACACGGCCAAGTCGTGGCGCCTGCCGGAGCACGTGAGCGATGCCATCGCCAACCATCACAACGCCTTGGCGATCTTCCGCGACGACTCGCCGCGCAATCACCAGCTCAAGAACATGCTGGCGATCCTGAAGATGGCCGAGCACATCTGTGCCTCTTATCGGGTACTGGGCAGCCAGAGCGTCGACCACGAATGGGACGCGATCGGCGCGCTGGTCCTGGACTATGTCGGCCTGTCAGACTACGACTTCGAGAACCTCAAGGAATCCATCCGCGAACTGGGTGCGAACTGAGCTTAAGCCGAGCCGAACATGCCTGAACTACCCGAAGTCGAAACCACCCGCCGGGGCATCGCCCCACACCTTGAAGGGCAGCGCGTCAGCCGCGTGATCGTGCGCGATCGCCGCCTGCGCTGGCCTATTCCCGAAGATCTCGACGTACGCCTTTCAGGGCAGCGCATCATCGGGGTAGACCGGCGCGCCAAGTACCTGCTGATCAATGCCGAAGAGGGCACGCTGATCAGCCACCTGGGCATGTCCGGCAACCTGCGGCTGGTGCAGGCCGGGCTGGCGCCGCTCAAGCACGAGCACGTGGATATCGAACTGGAGTCGGGGCTGGCCCTGCGCTACACCGACCCGCGGCGGTTCGGCGCGATGCTCTGGAGCGTCGACCCGCATAACCATGAACTGCTGCTGCGCCTGGGCCCGGAACCCTTGACCGACCTGTTCGACGGCGAGCGCCTGTTCAGCCTGTCGCGGGGCAAGAGCATGGCGGTCAAGCCGTTCATCATGGACAACGCGGTGGTAGTGGGGGTCGGCAATATCTACGCGACCGAAGCGCTGTTCGCCGCCGCTATCGACCCGCGCCGGGAGGCGGGGGGCATCTCCCGCACGCGCTATCTGAAGCTGGCGGTGGAGATCAAGCGCATCCTGGCCCATGCCATAGAGCGCGGCGGCACCACCCTGCGCGATTTCATCGGCGGCGATGGCCAGCCGGGCTACTTCCAGCAGCAGCTGTTCGCCTACGGGCGTGGCGGCGAGATGTGCAAGGTGTGCGGCACCACCCTGCGCGAGGTCAAGCTGGGGCAGCGCGCCAGCGTTTTCTGCCCTCGGTGCCAGCGCTGAAGCATCTTGCCAACAACAGCGTACCAAGTGGCGCCTGACAAGCGCCGCGACGCTGATATAGTTAATGCAATTGTCGTCGCCCTTACCGAGCAGAAGGATTGTCCATGAACGTTTTCCGCGCCCTGTCGATGGTTGTGGCCCTGTGCCTGAGCCTGTCGACCTTGTCTGCCCATGCTGGCGTGACCGAGAGCCGCCAGTCCGGTACGGGCAATAGCAGCGGCGACCCGACCTACCAGATCCAGAACCCGCCCGCCTTCGCGATGATGGGCGACCTGCTGATTGCCCGGCCGCTGCTGGTGGCGGCGACGGTGGTGGGGGCGGGGCTGTTCGTGATTTCGCTGCCGTTCACTGCGCTGGGCGGCAACGTCGGTGCGGCAGGCAAGGCCCTGGTGGTGGACCCGGGCAAGTCGGCGTTCGTACGCTGCCTGGGTTGCACCAGCACTGGCTATGGCAATACCGGCGACGACCAGTAAGCGCTGCCTTCAGGCCTTGCCGGTGATCAGCCGGTATTTGGTCATCAGCTGCTCTTCAGTTTCCGGGTGGGCTTCATCCAGGGGGATGCAGTCCACAGGGCAAACCTGCTGGCATTGAGGCTCGTCATAGTGGCCCACGCACTGGGTGCACAGGTTCGGATCGATCACGTAGATCTCCTCACCCTGGGAGATAGCGGCGTTCGGGCACTCGGGTTCGCAGACGTCGCAGTTGATGCAATCGTCGGTGATGATCAGGGACATGGAGACTCCGGCCCGGGCCAGATGCCAAGGCTTAACAAAACGAATGGGCGTAATTGTGCCGTATTAGCGCCCGCAGTGCACGCGGGCGCCGATTCGTCGGTCGGATATCACTTGGCGAAGCGCTGTTTCAGCGCATCGGCCACGGCCGGGTGGACGAACTTGGTGATATCGCCGCCCAGTGCGGCGATCTCCCGCACCAGCGTCGACGAGATGAACGAGTAGCGTTCCGAGGGCGTGAGGAACAGGCTCTCGACATCCGGTGCCAGCTGCCGGTTCATGTTGGCCAACTGGAACTCGTACTCGAAATCCGACACGGCGCGCAGGCCACGCAGCAGCACGTTGGCGTTCTGCTCCTTGGCGAAGTGCGCGAGCAGGGTGGAGAAACCCATCACTTCAACGTTGGGCAGGTGCTTGGTGACCTCTTGCGCCAAGGCTACGCGCTGGTCCAGTGGGAACAGCGGGTTTTTCTTGGGGCTGGCGGCAACCGCAATGATCACGTGGTCGAACAGGCGCGAGGCGCGTTCGACCAAGTCGCCATGGCCCTTGGTGATAGGGTCGAAGGTACCTGGGTACAACACTCGGTTCATCGCGTCGTCCTGGCGGGAATCCGTTTAGGGAATCGGATGGTATCGCAGCAGGTGCGGTCGGCCAAGTCGGCATGCAGCGATGGCAAAGGTTCCGTGCTGCGCAAATCCATTGAAAAGTCCACTGTCAGGGTGTCGCAGGGCGTTTTCGGCTAGCCCGGCGCTAGCACTCGATCACCTGTTCCCGCTACGGCATTCCCCGTACTATTGGGCTTGACCCCAGGGCGTTGCTGCCCGCATGCCAAGAGATCCGAGTGAATGAAGACCCGCCAGCGCATCGTGCAGGCCAGCCTGGAAATGTTCAACCAGCAGGGCGAACGGACCGTCAGCACCAACCACATTGCCGCCTACATGGAAATTTCGCCCGGCAATCTCTACTACCACTTCGCCAACAAGCAGGAAATCGTCGCCGAGCTGTTCGCTGAATACGAGCGGGGTGTGGATAACTTCTTGCGCCCGCCGCAAAGCAGCAGCGTGGGCGTCGACGATATGCGCTTCTACCTGCAGTGCCTATTCGAGAGCAACTGGAACTACCGATTCTTCTATCGCGACCTGGAGCACCTGCTCGACAGCGACCGGCAACTGGCGGAGCGCTATCGGCAATTCTCACGCCGCTGCCTGGCCCAGGGGCAGGGCATCCTCGACGCTTTCGCCCAGGCCGGGGTTCTGCGGCTGCAGCCGGGGCAAGCGGAAGCGCTGGCGCTGAACAGCTGGATTATCCTGACGTCCTGGACGCGCTTTCTGGTAACCGCCCAGGAGACACCGGCGCAGTTGAGCGAGGCGGTGGTCAAGCGCGGTATTTTCCAGGTGCTGACCATGGTAATGGGCTTTGTCAGTGAGCCCTGGCGGGCGGCGGTGAATGCCTTGCATGACGAATTCACCGTGCCCCTTTCGCTAGCCCCGGAGGTTGGCGCAAGCTGAAGCGGGAACTTAGTTTCGCGTCCTTGATCCATTCTGCATTTCCCAGGGAGGTTTGCATGTCTATCGCGCAATTGATCAGCCCGGAGCGGCTGTATGAGCGTCTCAGCGAGCCGGGTCTGGTGATCCTGGACTGTCGCTTCGCCCTCGAAGACACCGACTACGGCCAGCGCAGCTATGCCAATGGGCATATCGCCGGAGCGCGCTTCGCCGACCTCGACAAGGACCTCAGCGGTGAGGTGATCAAGCAGGTGAGCGGTCGGCACCCGCTGCCGACTCCTGAGCGGTTGGTAGAGCGCTTGCAGGCCTGGGGCGTGAATGCCGACAGCGATATCGTGCTGTACGACGACGGCCCGGGGGCGTTCGCGGCCCATGCCTGGTGGCTTTTAGCCTGGCTGGGCAAGCGTGACGGTGTGTATCTGTTGGATGGCGGCCTCAAGGCCTGGCATGCCGCGGGGTTGCCCCTGAGTCTTGATGCGCCGACTCACGAGCGCGGGACTTTTACCGGCACGCCGGACGAGGCCGCAGTAGTCAGCGCCCAGGCTATTCTTGAGCGTTTGAACACGCCCGGGCAGACCTTGATCGATGCCCGCGCGCCAGCGCGCTTTCGGGGCGAAGTGGAACCGATCGACCCTGTGGCGGGGCATATCCCAGGGGCGCGCTGTGCGGTGTTCACCGATAACCTGGGGGCTGATGGCAAGTTCTTGCCGCCCGAGCAGCTCAAGGCCCGTTTCGAGAAGATTCTCGGGGACCGCTCGGCCAATACGCTGGTGGCCTACTGCGGTTCCGGGGTGACGGCTTGCCACAACCTGTTCGCCCTGTGCCTGGCAGGGTATGCGTTGGCGCCTTTGTATGCGGGGTCGTGGAGCGAGTGGGTCAATGACCCGCAGCGGCCGGTGGCAACCGGGGATTAATCTGTTGGGCCCTCAGGGTTCACGCAACCACTGCGGAATGCGCCGCTCCAGGTAATAACCGGGGTGGCGCAGCGAACCTTCGACGAAACCCACATGCCCGCCCTTGGCGTGCCGTTCGAAGCGGGTGCAGCTCGACAGCTCGTTGGGCGTCGGCAAGCTGTGGGGAAACACGAAAGGATCGTCCAGGGCCTGGATCATCAGCGTCCGAGTGCGTATGTCCCCCAGGAAATACCGGCTCGACGACTTGCGATAGTAGTCCCGCGCATCGGCGAAGCCATGCAGGGGCGCGGTGACCCGGCCGTCGAAATCCCAGAACGTGCGCATTCTGTCCAATGGCCCCAGCCCTTCCAGTCTGGCCAGCCCCTCGCTGTGGCCCTCGCGAAGAAATCGAGCCTGCTTGTCGCGCACATAGGTAAGCATGGCGCGCATGAAGTGCGCTTGGTAGATCTTCGAAAACCCTTGGCCGATGCGGTCGGCGCACTGGTCGAGGCGGAACGGCACCGACACCGCCACCGCGCTTTCCAGCCCGGAGGCCGCGCCGGTTTCGCCCAGATACTTGAGCAACACATTGCCACCCAGCGAATAGCCCACCGCATGCAGGGGTGCGCAAGGCCTGCGCGCGCGTAGCTGGCCGATGACCTCGGCGAGGTCGTCGCTGGCGCCGGAATGGTAGCTGCGCACTCGCAGGTTTGGTTCGCCGGAACAACCCCGCCAGTTGATGGCGACGCTGGCCCAGCCCTGCGCCGCAAGGGCGCGTTGCAGGCCGGCGACGTAAGGGGAGTTGGACGAACCGGTGAGGCCGTGCAGCACCAGCACCAAGGGCGCATCGGTGGTGTGCGGGCCATGCCAGTCGAGGTCAAGAAAGTCGCCGTCTTTGAGCCATAGGCGTTCCCGCGGGCGCTGCAAATGCACCGTGGGCCGCCAGAGCGGGCCCCACAGGGTTTGCAGGTGCGGGTTGCCGAGCCCGAATGCCGGCGTGAAGCGCTCGGGCGCCAAGGAGGTGGCCATGCTAGCGGTCAGCCGCGTTGCCACAGTGCGTAGTACACCTGGCCAGCCTTTTTCTCACGGTGCAGGCGCCAGTTGCCAGGCATCTCCAGGGTCGAAGGCGGGGTCTCGCTCTCGGTGTAGACCCAGGCGTGCTGGCCGAGCCACTGGCGCTCTTCCAGCAACGCGCAGGCGGGTGCCAGCAGGTTCTGATGGAACGGTGGGTCGAGGAACACCAGGTCGAAGGGCGTTGGCGTCTGGGTTTCCAGATAGCGCAGGGCGTCGCTCTGCACCAGTTGGCCATCACCGCACTGCAGCAACTCGAGGTTCTTGCGCAGGGAGTTGATGGCCATGGCGTTGGTGTCCAGCGCCAGACCCAGGCTGGCACCGCGGGACAAGGCTTCGAGGTACAGCGCGCCGCTGCCGGCGAACAGGTCCAGCACCTTGGCGCCTTCGATGTAGGGCGCCAGCCAGTTGAACAGCGTCTCGCGCACCCGGTCGGGCGTCGGGCGCAGGCCCGGGCCGTCGGGGAAGCTCAACTGGCGGCTGCGCCATTGGCCACCGATGATGCGCAGCTTGCCCTGGCCGCCGTGGGCAGCCTTGGTGGTTTTGGGCGGGGGAATTGCCATTAGTGCTCCGGGACCCCCAGCGGTTGCTCGGTGGGCCTTTCAGTAGGGGGCGGCAAAGGCTTCTGTGGAACAGTGGGGCCTGCCGTGACGATGACCATTTTGTCGGCGTCGAGGTGCTTGTTCAACGCCGTTTTCACTTGCTCGACGGTCAGCGCCTGGGATTGCTGCATGAAATCTTCGATGAAGCTCAGCGGCAGGTCGTAGAAACCGATGGCGCCCAGCTGGCCGACGATCGCGCCATTGCTGGCATTGGCCAACGGGAAGCTGCCGGCCAGCTCGCGCTTGGCGTCATCCAGTTCCTTCTGAGTGGGGCCGCTCTTGAGGTAGTCACGCAGGATGTCCTGCACCAGCTTCAAGGTGCCTTCGCTCAGCTCGGCGCGGGTCTGCAGGTTGATCATGAACGGGCCGCGCGCCTGCATGGCGGTGAAGGCCGAGTATACGCCGTAAGTCAGGCCGCGTTTTTCCCGCACTTCGCTCATCAGGCGAGTACCGAAGGCGCCGCCGCCAAGAATCTGGTTGCCCATGGACAGGGCCGCGTAGTCCGGATCATTGCGGTCGATGCCCAGCTCTGCCAGCAGCAGGTGAGTCTGCTTGGACGGGAACTCGATATGGGTCGTGGCCGTTTTCGGTTCGCTCGGCTCGCCCACCGGGGCCAGATGCGGGCCCTTGGGCAGCGCCGACGAGACTTGCTCGGCAATGGCGTGGGCATCGTCCATCGAGAGGTCGCCCACCAGGGCGATCACCGCGTTGCCAGCGGCATAGGCGCGTTTATGAAACGCCTGCAGCTGCGCCAGGGTGATCGGCGGGATCGACTGCGCGGTGCCGTCGCTGGCATGGCCATACGGGTGGTTGCCATACAGTTGCTTGTACAGCGCCAGGCTGGCCTGGGCGCCGGGGTTCTGCTTCTGGTATTCGAAGCCTGCCAGCAGCTGGTTCTTGATGCGGGCCAGGGAGTCGGCCGGGAAGGTCGGGTGGCCGACCACTTCGGCGAACAGCTTGAGCGCCGGCTCGCGCTTGTCGTTGGCGCTCAGGCTGCGCAGCGAGGCGACCGCCATGTCACGGTAGGCGCCGTTGCTGAAATCCGCGCCCAGGCCTTCAAAGCCCTGGGCGATGGCCTCGACGTTCTTGCCTTTCACCCCTTCGTTGAGCATGGCGTTGGTCAGCAGCGCCACGCCGGCGGCGTTGCCGTCCTGGCTGCTGCCGGCGGCGAAGGTTACGCGCAGATCGAACATCGGCAATTGCCGAGCCTCGACGAACAGCACCTTGCTGCCGTCCTGGGTCTGCCAGGTCTTGATGTCGAGCTGGCGGTGTTCCGGGGCCTTGTCGCCCAGTTCCTTGAGAGTTTGCAGGCCGGTGGCGTGCGGCGCGTCTTCGGCGTGGGCCAGCAACGGCGCATTCAGGGCGCACAGGCCGAGCAGCAGGGCGGTTCCCAGGCGGCGGGCGTGATGGGGCGTAATGCGCTCAATCATGAGCCTTTTCCTCGGGCAAGACGTGGGCGATGCTCAGGCGATCGCGGGTGAAGTAAGTGCGGGCGGCTTTCTGGATGTCTTCGGGGGTGACGCTGTTGAGGTCTTCCAGCTCGCTGTCCATGAGCTTCCACGACAGGCCGACGGTTTCCAGCTGGCCGATGGTGGTGGCCTGGCGGCTGATCGAGTCGCGGCCGTAGACCAGGCCGGCGATCACTTCGGCGCGCACGCGCTCCAGTTCCTCGGCGGTCGGCGGTTTGCTCTTGAGCTGATCGAGCATGCGCCACAGGCCTTTGTCGACGTCGGCCAGGGTCTTTTTCTTCTGCGTGTTGGGGGTGGCGGAGAGCATGAACAGGGTGTCGCCGCGGGTGAAGGCGTCGTAGCGCGCGGAGGCACCGGACACCAGTTCTTCACCACGCTCCAGCTGAGTGGCAAGGCGCGCGCTGTAGCCGCCGTCCAGCAATGCGGAGATCAGCCGCAGGGCTTGCACGTCGCGCGGGTCCTTGGCGGTGGCCAGGCTCGGCACGTTGAACGCCAGCAGCAGGCTCGGCAGCTCGGTGCGCACGTGCAGGGTGATCTGCCGTTCGCCCGGCTCGGCGACTTCCAGCGGGATTTTCGCCGGCGGCGTGGCGCGCCGCGGGATGGCGCCGAAGAAGCGCTGGGCCAGGGCCTTGACGTCGTCCGGGTTGACGTCGCCGACCACCACCAGGGTGGCGTTGTTGGGCACGTACCAGGACTCGTACCAGTGGCGCAGTTCCTCGACCTTCATGCGCTCGAGGTCGGCCATCCAGCCGATGGTGGGCGTGTGGTAGCCACTGGCCGGATAGGCCATGGCCTTGAAGGCCTCGAAGGCCTTGGCCGAAGGCTGGTCGTCGGTGCGCAGGCGGCGCTCCTCCTTGATGACCTCGATTTCCTTGGCGAACTCTTCCGGCGGCAAGCGCAGGCTGGCCATGCGGTCGGCCTCCAGCTCGAAGGCCACGGGCAGGCGGTCCTTGGCCAGCACCTGGTAATAGGCGGTGTAGTCGTCGCTGGTAAAGGCGTTTTCCTGGGCACCCAGGTCGCGCAACACGCGGGAAGATTCGCCGGGGCCCATCTTGCTGCTGCCCTTGAACATCATGTGTTCCAGGGCATGGGAGAGGCCGGTCTGGCCTGGGGTTTCGTAGCTGGAGCCAACCTTGTACCAGATCTGCGAGACCACCACGGGGGCGCGGTGGTCTTCGCGCACGACGATCTTGAGGCCGTTGTCCAGCTGGAACTCGTGAGTGGGTTGTGGATCGGCGGCGAAAGCCGCGAATGGCAGGCAAAAAGAGCCGAACACCAGGCCGACGAAGCGGCGGGCTAGATCATTCATTGATTTTTGAACCTTCAAGGCTGCCCGCTTGGCCTTAGCGTGAGTGGGCGAGGAGGTGCTAGGATACTGATCCGGTCCGCTGGCGACCATGCCTGATGGAAACAAAGGCCCGCGATCATCTTGACAGGATGTTGCGCGTGAACGAGCCGGGAAAAAAGCAGTCTGTTCTGCGATATCGAATTTCCAGAGGCGCCGCATTGGCGCGTCGCTACCTTGAGATAGCCGTCCTCCATGTTTGGTTCCAACGACGACAAAAAGACTCCGCCCCCGGCTGGAGAGAAGAAAGGCCTGTTCGGCTGGCTGCGTAAAAAGCCCCAGGCCGAGGCGCCGCAACCCCCTGTTGACGAGACGCCCGAGCTGGCGGTCGAGGTCGCGCCCGAGCCCGAGCCCGCCCTGAGCGCTGCGCCGGCGTTGGCCGAGCCTGCCGTGGTCGCGCAGCCGGAGCCGGTTGCCCCGGCCCCGGCGAGCTTGGTGCTGCCCGTACCGGAAGAGCCGGTGGCGCTGGTGCCGGACGAGCAGGCGGCGCAGGTGCCACCGGCTATTCCTGACCCACACGTGGCGGTGGCTGACGCAGTCCCGGCCTTGGTTGCGCCGGTGGTCGAAGCTATGCCTGCTGCCGAAGCCCCGGTCGTTGCCCCGAGCCCTGCTGCAGAACCGCCAGCGCCGGTGGCACCCGCGCCGGTTGCGTTCGCGCCGGCGCCGACTCCGGCTCCGGTCGCCCATGAGCCAGAGCCCGTTGCTCTGCCTCCGGCTGCCCGTGAGCCGGAGCCGGTCATCCCCGCTCCGGTTGCACCGCCATTACTCGCCCACGTGCCGGAACGGGAAAGCCCGGCCCCTGCAGCGCTGGCCCCCGTCGCCCCCCCCGAGCCCACCAAAGTCGGCTTCTTCACCCGCCTCAAGCAAGGCCTGAGCAAAACCAGCGCCAGCCTCGGCGAAGGCATGGCCAGCCTGTTCCTCGGCAAGAAAGCCATCGACGATGACCTGCTCGACGAGCTGGAAACTCGCCTGCTGACCGCCGACGTCGGCGTCGAGGCCACCAACGTCATCATCGGCAACCTGACCCAGAAGGTCGCGCGCAAGCAGCTCACCGACAGCGAAGCCCTCTACGCCTCGCTGCAGGGCGAGCTCACCGCCATGCTCAAGCCGGTCGAGCAGCCGCTGGTGATCGACGCCACCTGCAAGCCCTATGTGATTCTGGTGGTCGGCGTGAACGGCGCCGGCAAGACCACCACCATTGGCAAGCTGGCCAAGAAGCTCCAGGGCGAAGGCAAGAAGGTCATGCTGGCCGCCGGTGACACCTTCCGCGCCGCCGCCGTCGAGCAGTTGCAAGTGTGGGGCGAGCGCAACCGCATTCCGGTGATCGCCCAGCACACCGGCGCCGACTCGGCCTCGGTGATCTTCGACGCCGTGCAGGCCGCGAAGGCCCGTGGCATCGACGTGCTGATCGCCGACACCGCCGGGCGCCTGCACACCAAGGACAACCTCATGGAAGAGCTGAAGAAGGTGCGCCGCGTGATCGGCAAGCTGGACGAAGCCGCCCCCCACGAGGTGCTGCTGGTGCTGGACGCCGGTACCGGGCAGAACGCTATCAACCAGGCCAAGCAGTTCAACCAGACCGTAACCCTCACCGGCCTGGCTCTCACCAAGCTGGACGGCACCGCCAAGGGTGGGGTGATCTTCGCCCTGGCCAAGCAGTTCGGCCTGCCGATCCGCTACATTGGCGTGGGTGAAGGCATCGACGACCTGCGCACCTTTGAAGCCGAGCCTTTCGTGCAGGCTCTATTCGCCGAGCGGGAGCGTTCATGATTCGATTCGAACAGGTTGCCAAGCGCTACCCCAATGGCCACGTGGGCCTGCACGAGCTGAGCTTCCACGTACGCCGCGGCGAGTTTCTGTTCGTGACCGGGCACTCCGGCGCCGGCAAGAGCACGCTGCTGCGCCTGCTGCTGGCCATGGAGCGCCCCACCAGCGGTAAATTGCTGCTGGCCGGCCAGGACCTGGGCCAGATCACCAACGCGCAGATTCCCTTCCTGCGCCGGCAGATCGGCGTGGTGTTCCAGAACCACCAGCTCCTGTTCGATCGCACCGTGTTCAACAACATCGCCCTGCCGCTGCAGATTCTCGGGCTGAGCAAACCGGAAATTGCCAAGCGCGTGGATTCGGCGCTGGAGCGCGTTGCCCTGGCCGACAAGGCCGACCTCTACCCCGGCGACCTGTCCACTGGCCAGCAGCAGCGCGTGGGCATCGCCCGCGCCATCGTCCACCGCCCGGCCTTGCTGCTGGCGGACGAACCCACCGGCAACCTCGACCCGCGCCTGGCCGCGGAAATCATGGGCGTGTTCGAAGACATCAACCGCCTCGGCACCAGCGTGCTGATCGCCAGCCACGACCTGGCGCTGATCGCCCGCATGCGCCACCGCATGCTGACGTTGCAGCGCGGCCGACTGATCGGCGACGGGGAGGCCGGCAAATGAGTGCGACACGTAGCCCGAAAGTAGCCGAACGCGTGGCCCCCAAGGCCGCCGAACCGCAACCCAGCAAGAAAAAGCCACGCAACGATGACGACGGCCCGGCTTTCAGCGAACTGTTCGCGGCCTGGATCGAAAGCCACCGCGCCAGCCTGATCGACAGCCTGCGCCGCCTGGGCAAGCAGCCCATCGGCAGCTTCTTTACCTGCCTGGTGATGGCCGTGGCCCTGAGCCTGCCCATGGGCCTGTCGTTGCTGCTCAAGAACGTCGAGCGCCTGGGCGGCTCGTGGCAGCGCGCGGCACAGATCTCCCTGTACATGGACATCAACGCCAGCGACAGCGACGGCCAGGCCCTGGTAGCCAAGGCCAAGGCCCTGGGCGGCGTGGCCGATGCCGAGTACATCGACAAGAAACGCGCCCTCGACGAGTTCCAGCAGCAGTCCGGGCTGGGCGAGGCGATCAAGGAGCTGCCGGAAAACCCGCTGCCGGGTGTGGTGGTGGTCACGCCACTGGAAGTCGACAAGGCGGCCCTGGAAGCCCTGCGCCAGTCCTTGTCGGAACTGCCCAGCGTGCAACAGGCGCAACTGGACCTGGTCTGGGTGGAGCGGTTGGCGGCGATCCTCAAGCTGGGTGACCGCTTCGTGTTCGGCCTGACCGTTTTGCTGGTATCGGCGCTGTTGCTCGTAATTGGTAACACAATTCGCCTGCATATCGAAAATCGCCGGGTCGAGATCGAGGTCATCAAGCTTGTAGGCGGCACCGACAGCTACGTGCGCCGGCCTTTCCTATACATGGGCGCCTTGTACGGAATGGGTGCAGGAATTCTTTCATGGGGGATACTGGCATTTGGCCTTGACTGGCTGAACGGCGCGGTAGTCGGGCTCTCCGGCCTGTATGGCAGTGATTTTGCCTTGGGTGGGGTGCCCCCCTCCGATGGTCTGTCGCTCTTGCTAGGAGCGGTGTTGTTAGGGTATATCGGTGCATGGATTGCGGTCGCCCGCCATTTGCGCGAGCTGGCGCCACGCTAATATTAAGTTGACAGTACGGCCCTTCAGCATGTGGGAACTTGGTGCTCGGTTCCCTGTCTTATTTCGCAGTGCTGAACTGCACGAGTCACGTGAGTCGGAGGTTTCTGTATGACCACTTCGTTGCAACCTGCTTATGCCTTGGTCCCGGGTGCGAACCTGGAGGCCTACGTGCACACGGTGAACAGCATTCCGCTGCTGACCCCCGAGCAGGAGCGTTCACTGGCCGAGAGTCTCTTTTACGAACAGGATCTAGGGGCGGCTCGGCAGATGGTGCTCGCCCACCTGCGTTTCGTTGTGCATATCGCCCGTAGTTATTCGGGCTATGGTCTGGCGCAAGCCGACCTGATCCAGGAAGGCAACGTCGGCCTGATGAAGGCCGTGAAGCGCTTCAACCCGGAAATGGGTGTGCGTTTGGTGTCCTTTGCCGTGCACTGGATCAAGGCTGAAATCCACGAGTTCATCCTGCGCAACTGGCGGATCGTGAAAGTCGCGACCACCAAGGCGCAGCGCAAGCTGTTCTTCAACCTGCGCAGCCAGAAAAAGCGTCTCGCCTGGTTGAACAACGAAGAAGTGCACCGCGTGGCCGAAAGCCTGGGCGTCGAGCCCCGTGAGGTGCGCGAGATGGAAAGCCGCCTGACCGGCCAGGACATGGCCTTCGACCCGGCCGCCGAAGCCGACGACGACAGCGCCTTCCAGTCGCCCGCGAACTACCTGGAAGACCACCGCTACGATCCAGCCCGCCAGCTGGAGGATGCCGACTGGAGCGACAACTCCAACAGCAACCTGCACGAGGCCCTGGAAGTGCTGGACGACCGCAGCCGCGACATTCTCTACCAGCGCTGGTTGGCGGAAGAGAAGGCCACGCTGCACGAGTTGGCCGAGAAGTACAACGTGTCGGCCGAGCGTATTCGCCAGCTGGAAAAGAGCGCGATGAACAAGTTGAAGACGTCTATCGCGGCTTGATTGAAGCTGCTTCAAAGCAAAAAGCCCTGACCTGTTCAGGGCTTTTTTGTGCGTGGAAATTTTAGGGCGTCAGCGTGTCCTCAGGCGCCAAGCTCGCAGGCTTGCGCCAGCTCCTACCCCGACCGTATTCGCAATGCAAAATTCGGCGTAAAACCGGATCAGAGTAGGAGCTGGCGCAAGCCTGCGAGCTTTCAGCGCCCGACTATACGGCGAAAATCCGCTGACATGCCCCTCACTCCGCCCAAGGCGCCTTGCGCGAATGGTTGAGCCGTACCAGGTAATCGTCGCCACCCAACTGGCTCATCTGCTGGCGAATCCACCCCGCCCGGCGCTGCACATAGGCGCTGGGGTGGCCAGCACTCCAGTTGCGTGGGTTCGGCAGCACCGCCGCCAGATAGCTGGCCTGCTGCCGCGACAGGGTGGCCGCCGTCACGCCGAAGTGATGCTGGGCCGCCGCCTGGGCGCCAAACACGCCGTCGTCCCATTCTGCGCTGTTGAGGTACACCTCGAGGATCCGCTGCTTGGGCCACAGCACTTCGATCAGCACCGTGAACCATGCCTCCAGCCCCTTGCGCACGTAGCTTCGCCCCGACCAGAGGAACACGTTCTTGGCCACCTGCTGGCTGATGGTGCTGGCGCCGCGCACGCTGCCGCCCTGTTCGTTATGCCGGAAGGCCGCCTGGATGGCCGGCAGGTCGAAGCCCCAGTGCTCGGCGAAGTGCTGGTCTTCGCCGGCGATGACCGCCACCTTGAGGTCGTCGGAGATTCGCTCCCAGGGCTGCCAGCTGCGCTGCAGGTCGATGGGCTCGCCATCGGTGAAGGATTCGATCTTGCGCTCGACCATCAGCATGGTGCCCGGCGGCGGAATCCAGCGGAACGCCAGCACCAGCAGGGCACTGCCGACCATGAACCAGAGCACGACTTTCTTGAGGCGATGCAGGAAGGTACTCAGCATGGATTTGGCTTGGCCCCAACGAATGAGCGGGCCATTATACAGACCCGGCGCGCTTCGGCGCCTTTCCATGGAGTGTCATGATGCTTCGCAGTTTCCTGCTGTTGGCAGCCTTTTTCGGCTTTACCGGCGTGGGCCTCGGTGCCTTCGCCGCCCACGGCCTCAAAGACCGCCTCAGCGCCGACTACCTGGCGGTGTTCCATACCGGCGTCACCTATCAGCTGATCCACGCCCTGGCGCTGCTGGCCGTGGCTATCCTCTGCGTGCAGGTCCCCGGCCGTTTGATGAATGCCGCTGGAATCCTGTTCTGCGTGGGTATCCTGCTGTTTTCCGGTAGCCTGTACGCGCTCACGCTGACCGGCGTCAGCAAGCTGGGCATCATCACCCCCTTCGGCGGGCTGGCCTTTCTCGCCGGCTGGGTATGCCTGGGGCTGGCGGCCTGGCGCCTGGGCTGAGCCACGCGGCCGCGCGGCCATGACGAATGGTGCCCCGGCAGCTTGGTCATCGGCGGTGATCGGGCTAGAATGCCCACCCCTAAAAATGATGGCTGCCCTCGCATGCACATTCAGTTGAACGGCGAACCTTACGAACTGCCCGATGGCCATAACGTCGAGGCCCTGCTGGCACGCCTGGAACTGACCGGCCGGCGCGTGGCGGTCGAGCTCAACCAGGATATCGTGCCGCGTAGCCAGCATGGCGCGACCGCGCTCAATGAAGGCGACCAGGTCGAAGTAGTGCATGCCATCGGCGGCGGTTAGTTCGCGCCTTTTGCCCGCCACTTCCCCGTTCCAACCTCCACCGCAAGAGGATGACCGATGAGCAACGTTCGCACCGACAAGCCCTTCACCCTGGCCGGCCGCACCTACGGTTCGCGCCTGCTGGTAGGCACCGGCAAGTACCGTGACATGGAGCAGACCCGCCTGGCCATCGAAGCCTCGGGTGCCGAAATCGTCACCGTGGCCGTGCGCCGTACCAACATCGGCCAGAACCCGGGTGAGCCGAACCTGCTGGATATCCTGCCGCCAGACCGCTACACCATCCTGCCCAACACGGCAGGCTGCTACGACGCCATCGAGGCCGTGCGCACCTGCCGCCTGGCCCGTGAGCTGCTCGACGGCCACAACCTGGTGAAGCTGGAAGTGCTGGCCGACCAGAAAACCCTGTTCCCCAACG
>Ga0308164_10001637_pt1 | contig 25318 bp, 20 predicted proteins | sample PhyTR2_FD_201031 | JGI IMG/M metagenome (GOLD analysis project Ga0308164, IMG submission 201031) | Phyllosphere microbial communities from UC Gill Tract Community Farm, Albany, California, United States - DLSLT.R2 | ecosystem: Host-associated > Plants > Phyllosphere > Unclassified | place: USA... | reverse complement strand
CGGCGAGAGAGGCGGCGGCAATCCCTTTACCAAGGGAAGACACAACGCCACCGGTGACGAAGACAAATTTGGTCATTGCAGATGGTGCCGAACGGCACGTGCGGGAAATTGAAATTATACCCTAAAAACGCCAATTTTTCAGCATCCTGCCCCGAACCTCCGCCACCCGGACCTGCGCCGACTGTGGCAAACCGTACAGACGACGGTTGCCATAAAGTCCAGAATGACAACTCACAAATTCACAGGAGATGACCATGAGCTATACCGAACGCGATCCATACGGCATGTACGTGGACAACGGCCACAAAGGCCCTGGTCCTGAACTGATGGGCGCCGATACCCTGATCGGCGACCACGTGCACAACCTGCAAAACGAACACCTGGGCGAGATCAAGGAAATCATGCTCGACATGCGCACCGGCAAAATCGCCTACGCGGTCATGGCCCACGGCGGCGTGCTGACCATCGGCGAAAAACTGTTTGCCGTGCCATGGGAAGCGCTGACCCTCGACACCGTTAACAAGCGTTTCACGCTCAACCTCGACAAGGAACGCATCGAAAACGCGCCCGGTTTCGACAAGGATAACTGGCCCAACATGGCCAACCAGACCTGGGCCTCGCAAATCGACAGCTATTACGGCACCAGCCGTAATTCGGGCCTGAACCTGTAATCAGCGGACGAGCTGTCTTTAAATTCGGTCCGGCCGGGATTGCCCGCCGGGCTGAAAACACTTTATTTTATTTACATACAGTTGCCATACGTGACAACACGTAGTGCCCGGACCTTAAAACAACACTAATAATGTTTGGTCCTCAAAACCGTGCGAAATCCTCATGTTCTTATGAGCAATTTGACTAGAATCAAATTTTACTCATGGGAGACGCCACGTGTTCGCAGTAACCACCTTACGTAAAGCCGTCTTGCTCAGCCTCTATGGCGCCTCGGCCATCACCACTCTCGCCCTGGCACCCGCCACGCATGCCCAGACCACTTCCGATACTACTGCCGCACCGCTGCAATCGGTGACCGTGGTCGGTTCGCGCCGCGCCACGTCGTCGTCCACCGACACCGTGGTGCCGGTCGATCTGATTCCCATGAATAAACTTACCGAGCAGGGCGGCCAGTTCGACCTGGCGCAGACCCTCACGTATGTTTCGCCATCGTTCAACTCGACGCGCCAGAGCGGCGCCGACGGCGCCGACCTGGTCGATTCCGCCGCGCTGCGCGGCCTCGGTTCGGACCAGACCCTGGTACTGGTCAATGGCAAGCGCCGCCATACCACGGCGCTGGTCAATCTGTTCGGTGCGCGCAACCGCGGCAACACCGGCACCGACCTCAACGCGATCCCGATGCTGGCCATCCGTGACGTCCAGATCCTGCGCGACGGCGCCGCCGCCCAGTACGGTTCCGATGCGATTGCCGGCGTCATGGACATCACCCTCAAGAAAAGCAAGGGCTGCGAAGCGATTGCCGGCTACAGCCAGTACTCGGCCGGCGACGGCGAAAACTGGATGGGCTCGGCCTACTGCGGTTTCGACATCGGCCATGGCGGCGTGCTGAGCCTTACCGGCGAATACCTGGACCGCGGCCGTTCGAACCGCGCCGAACCGGACAACCCGCGCATCATCGGCGACACCAAGACCGAGAGCCAGACCATTTACGCCAACGGCGAACTGCCCACGACCGGCAACGGCCGCCTGTACTTCACGGCCGGCGCCCAAAAGCGCGACGGGTCGAGTGCGGCGTTCGCCCGTGGCGGCGTGGGTTCCGACGACATCCCGAGCCGTAACTCGGCCGCCATGTACCCGAACGGTTTCGTGCCGTTCATCGATGCCCGCATCGAAGACCGCTATGCGATTCTCGGCCACCGCATCCAGCTGGGCGAGTGGAATACCGATATGTCGCAGACGTACGGTTACAACAAGATGAAGTACAACATCAACAACACGATCAATGCGTCGATTGCCAACCTCGACCTGATCAACGGCGGTCGTGGCGTGAGCGCCACCGCGTTCGATGCCGGCGGCTTCTCGTTCCAGCAAGCTACCACCAACCTCGACCTGAGCCGCTATTACGATGGCGTGCTGGGCAAGGGCATGAACGTGGCGTTTGGCGCCGAGTACCGGCGCGAGGAATTCAAGATCTTTGCCGGTGAAGCCGGTTCGTACATCGATGCCGACGGCGTCGGTTTCGGCGGCAATGCCGGCAGCCAGGGCTTCCCCGGCTTCCAGCCTGGCGATAACACCCTCGCCAAGCGTCACAGCAACGCCGCCTACCTCGACCTGGAAGCGGACTTCACCGACCGCGTCAAGGGCCAGGCCGCCGTGCGTTACGAGAAATTCAGCGACTTCGGCTCCACCGTGACCGGCAAGCTGGCCGGCAGCGTGCGGGTGGCCGACCCGGTCTTGCTGCGCGCGTCGGCCAGCACCGGCTTCCGCGCGCCGTCGCTGCAGCAAAGCCATTTGTCCACCACGTTTACCGACTTCATCGGCGGTGTGCCGAAGGAAGTGGTGCTGGCGCCGAACGGCGGCGTGGTGGCCAACGCGGCCGGCATTCCCAAGTTAAAAGAAGAAAAATCGACCAGCTTCACCCTGGGCACCACCTGGACGCCAACCCAGGCAATCTCGATGACGGCCGACCTGTATCGCATCAAGATCAAGGACCGCATCGTGCTGTCGGGCCGCTTCACTGCCGAGAACTACCCTGACCTGTCGGCGCGCCTGGCAGCACTGGGCGTGGGCGAAGCGCAATTCTTCGTCAACTCGGCCGACACCAAGACCCAGGGTATCGACCTGACCGCGTCGCACAAGACCACCTTGGGCAGCGGCCGCCTGTATACCTTCCTGGCGATGAACGTCAGCAAGACCGAGGTGACCGATATCCACGCGCCCGATTCGCTGCGCGGTTTCGAAGACGTGCTGCTGTCGGAAAAGGAACGGCTGTACATCGAGCAAGGCGCGCCGCGCTCGAAATTCACGCTGGGCTTTAACTACGGCATCGGCGACTGGGAAAGCGACCTGAAGATCATCCACTTCGGCCCGCAAACCCTGGGCACGTTCGACGGCACCGCCAATGGCGTACCGAACCAGCACTACAAGTCGAAAACCTCGGCCGACCTGGCGTTCACGTACAACATCAACAAAAACATGAAGTTCACGTTCGGCGGCAACAACCTGTTCGGCGCCCGCCCGACCGCCCAGGATGCGGACCAGACCGACAATGGCTTCAAATACGAGAGCGTGCAGTTCGGCCTGAACGGCACGTCGTACTTCGGCCGCATGTGGGTGAAGTTCTAAGCAGTACCTTTCTCCGCTGCTCCGTCATCCCCGCGCAGGCGGGGATCCAATTCCGTTGCGTCGTCCTTGCTCAGGCAACCACCTGCACGGATCGCAAATATCGGATCCCCGCCTCTGCGGGGATGACGTTTTTAGGCCTCGTAATCGTAACCTTTGCTTACATCTCGCTAACCCCATCCAACTTCCCCCCGCAATACACTATACTTATATTTACTCAAAGCAACGGAACCTGCCATGCGTCCCGCCATCATCCTCATGTTTTTCGTCACCCTGCTGCAGGGGGCGCTAGCTTATGCGGCGCTCGGTGGTGCGCCGTCGGACTTCGGCGGCACGCCGGTGCGCGCCGCGCGCAGCCTGGCGGCGGCCGGCAGCACGGCCACCGCCGTCTACACCGTGAGCCAGAGCACCATCGACAGCGGCACCGTCGTGCGTGAATACACGGATGCGGCCGGCAAGGTGTTTGCCGTCAGCTGGAGCGGCCCTACCCTGCCCGACCTGCGCACCCTGCTCGGCGACAAATTCACCGCGCTGACCGACGCTGCAGGCAAACGCACCCAAGCTGGCCACTCGCAACTGGCTTTGAGCCAGTCCGACGTCGTGATCGTCTCCAACGGCCACATGCGCTCGTTTGCCGGCCACGCCTTCATCCCGTCGGCGCTGCCGGCCGGCTTCGATACCACGACAATAGAATAAGGATGTACCGCATGACCAGCCTGCTGCACCGTGCTCGCGCGGCTTACACTGCTGCCCGCGCGGCATTTGTCCCTTCCCCTGTTGCTGTTCCTGTCACCACCGTGGCCGGCGTGCTGCTGTGCCTGGCGCTGAGCGCGTGCGGCGGTGGCGGCGGTGGCTCGTCGAGCGGCGCCACCGCCACGACCTCCACGCCCACAGTGGTAGCGGCCGCACCAGTGGTCAGCATCAGCGCCACGCCCACCGCGACCACCGTGGGCCAGGTGATCACCTTGACCTGGAGCGTGAGCAACCCGACCGCCACCACGTGCACCGCGTCCGATGCCTGGAGCGGCACGGTGGCCACCAGCGGCACGCAAACCGTCACCGCCGGCGCCGCCGGCACCGCGCGCTATGCGCTGACCTGCAGCGGCGTCACCAACAGCACGGCGGTGGTGGTCAGTACGCCGCCGCCCTCGCCTACCGTGAATATCGCGCTGGCGCCCGCCACCATCACCAACCAGGAAACTTCGGTATTGAGCTGGTCGTCGGCCAACGCGTCGAGCTGCACCGCCAGCGGCGCCTGGGCCGGCACCAAGGCCACGTCGGGTTCGGTGACGGTATCGTCCGCCACCGCCGGCAACTACACGTATAGCCTGAGCTGCACCGGCGATGGCGGCGTGGTCAGCGCCAGCGCCCAGCTGGGCGTGACGGCCGTGGCCAGCAACAGCGTGCCGATCACCATCGACAACGGCCCGACGGGCGTCAGCGGCGTCATCAACGTGCCGTACGTGAACGTGACCATCTGCCGGCCCGGCACCACCACTTGCCAGACCATCGACCACGTGCTGCTCGATACCGGCTCGTACGGTTTCCGCGTGCTCGCTTCCGCGCTCGACACCAGCCTGGCCCTGCCCTCGGTGAAAACCGCGAGCGGCGCCGATGCGGGCGAATGCGGCAAGTTCATCAGCGGTTACACCTGGGGCGCCGTGCGCCAGGCCGACGTCAAGCTGGCCGACGAGCTTGCTGCCGGGATTTCGGTGCAGGTGATTGGCGACACCGACGCCAACTTCGCCACCACGCCGTCAAGCTGCAGCAGCGCCGGCAACAACCTCGGTTCGATGACTACCATCGGCGCCAAGGGCATACTCGGCGTGGGCCTGTTCAAGTACGACTGCGGCAACGCCTGCGCGCAGGCGGCGATCAGCGGCGTGTACTATGCCTGCACGGCCGGCACCTGCACGGCCAGCGCGATGCCGCTGGCGTCGCAGATCAGCAACCCGGTGGCGTCGTTTGCGGTCAATAACAATGGTGTGCTGGTGAGTTTGCCGGCGGTGGGCGTCAACGGCCTGACGTCGGTGAACGGCACCCTGGTGTTTGGCGTGAACACGCAGACCAATAACACGATTGCCAGCGAAACCATCTACAAGGCCAACAGCAGCGGCAACTTCAGCACCACGTACAACGGCAAGACGTATAACGCCAGCTTTATCGACACTGGCTCCAACGGCTACTTCTTTACCGACACCAGCATTCGCACCTGCTCGGGCGGCGACTTCTTCTGCCCCGCTGCCACGCTGGCCTTGAGCGCCACCAACACGGCGTCGGACGGCAGCGCGTCGGGCACGGTGAACTTCAATATCGTCAACCTGGTGCAGCTGTCGTCGAACATCCGCGCGGCCCAGGTGGGCGGCACGCTGACCAGCTCGGCGTCGTCGAGCACGTACTTCGACTGGGGCTTGCCATTCTTTTACGGAAAGCGGGTGTTTGTCGTGATGGAAGGTGCGTCGGTCGGAGGTAAAGCCGGGCCGTTGTGGGCTTATTGAATCACCTTGCCGCATGTCACAGCGCCGTCATGTAATGTAGTTAAAGTCGCCACCTTGAAATTTACTCACTTCGAGGTTGCGAATGAAAACAAATATCGTGCTGCTGGCGGCAATGACGGCGGCCGGCCTGGTCGGGTGTGGCGGCGAATCGAACCCGGTGCCGCCGGTGCAGGAAGGTACCACCGTCACCCTGGCGTTGATGGAGACCACCGATCTCCATGCCAACGTCATGAGCTACAACTATTACTCGCTGGCGGAAGACACCAGCCTGGGGCTGGAGCGCACCGCCACCCTGGTGGCTGCCGCCCGCGCCGAAAACCCCAACAACCTGCTGCTCGATAACGGCGACACCATCCAGGGCACCTTGCTGGGCGACCTGCAAGCGGTGACCCGCCCGATTGCCTGTTCCGACACCATGGCCATCCACAAGGTGATGAACGCCATGAAGTTCGACGGCGGCGGTTTCGGCAACCATGAATTCAACTACGGCTTGCCGCTGCTGAGCCAGATCACGAATACCGACTTTGGCATTCCCGGCGTGACCAAGCCCGCCGGCAACTGCGGCGCGCCGACGTTCCCGCTGGCGCTGACCAATGTCACCGGCGTGTCCAGCGGCAAGCCGATCGTCCAGCCTTACGCGCTGCTGCCGCGCACCTTCCGCGCCACCGGCCCCGATGGCAGCCAGCTCGACGTGAAAATCAACGTGGGCATCCTCAGTTTCGTGCCGCCGCAAATCCTCGAGTGGGACCAGAAGAATTTGGCCGGCAAGGTCGCCGTCACCGGCGCCCAGGAAGCAGCCAAGCAATACGTGCCCGAGCTGCGCAGCAAAGGCGCCGACCTGGTGGTGGCGCTGTCGCACGGCGGCCTCGACCCGAGTGCGTACAGCCCGAAAATGGAAAACCCCAGCTACCACCTGACGTCCACCGGGATCGACGCGCTGCTGATCGGCCACTCGCACCTGATCTTCCCCAAGGGTAAAGAAACCGGCGCCGCCGCACTCGACGCATCGTTTGCCGCGTTCCCCGCCAGCGCCAGGATCGACGCCGTCAACGGCTTCGTGAACGGCGTGCCAACCGTGATGGCGCAAAGCTGGGGCCGCCGACTGGGCATCATCAAGCTGACGCTGGTGTACCAGTCCGGTAAATGGGTGGTACAAGCAGCCAAGACCAGCGTGGAATCGCGCGGTTTTAAATACACTGACGGCACCACCAATGTTGCAGCCGATCCCACCATCGCGCCGCTGGTGGCGACCGAGCATGCCGCCACCATCGCCTACGCCAAGCAGCCGCTGGGCGTGACCACGGACTTCGAGATGTCGTCGTACTTCGCGCTGGCCGGCGACGTCACCGCGATCCAGCTGGTGAACCAGGCGCAATTGGACTACGTGAAGAATTTCATCGCCACCAGCACCGACGCGACGATTGCCAGCTACAAGAACATCCCGGTGATTTCGTGCAGCGCGCCGTTCAAGGCCGGCCGCAACGGTCCCACCGATTTCACCGACGTGGCGCCGGGCGCGACCGCTGCCGCGCCGGTGGGCCTGCAAGTGCGCAACCCGGGCGACCTCTACCTGTACAGCAATAACAACCTGCAGGCGGTCAAGATCAAGGGTGCGGATTTGAAGGCGTGGCTGGAAACGTCGGCCAAGCAATTCGGCCAGATCGACCCGACCAAGACCGCCGAGCAAGACCTGGTGCCGAGCTACGGCACCATCTACAACTACGACGTGTTCTATGCCGAAGGCAACGCGCTGACGTACCAGATCGACGTCACCAAACCGGCCGGCAGCCGCATCGCCAACCTGACGTACCTGGGCAAACCGGTGGCCGACACCGACGACTTTATTGTCGCCACCAACGACTACCGCGCAGGTGGCGGCGGCGCCGTGCCCGGCATCGACGGCAGCAAGACCATCATCAAGTCGCCGGACGCCAACCAGACCATCGTCAGCAACTACCTGACGGCCAAGGGCAAGGCGACTGGCAAGGTCAGCCTGCTTGACAACGGCAGCGCCCGCAGCTGGAGCTTCGTCAAGGTGGCGACGGCCGGTCCGGTGATCCTGCGCTCGGCGCCGGGCCACCTGGGCCTGGCGAAGAGTGCCGGCATCACTGCAGTCGCGGCCGAGGGCGCACTCGACGCCAGCGGCTTCGGCAAGTACACGATCGATTTGAGCAAATAGATTTCTGGCCGGCTTGCGCCGGCCTTTTTTTTCACGCGAGGTGCATGATGAAAAATTATCCGGGTGCAGTGCTGGTGGCGATGCTGAGCACCGTGGCCCTGTTCGGCTGCCAGATGCAGCGCGAACTGCCGACCGCCGCCCAGATCGAGGTCGTGGGCATGAAGGCGATCCAGGAAGCGGACGCCAGCGCCGAGCGCAAGCTGATGTCGTGGTCGCGCCAAAACCTGCCGGTGGCGCAGCGCGAACTGGCGCTGGTGTACCAGAACCGTCCGCAACAGCGCAGCGATGCACTGCGCCTGTTCGAACAGGCCGCGCGCGGCGGCGACGTGGCAGCCGCGTTCGAACTCGGTGAGATGCTGCGGGTGGGCGTGGTGAACATTGCGCCGCAACCGCTGGCAGCGGCGCCGTGGTACACGCAGGCAGCGCAACAAGGCCATGCCCGCGCCGCGCTGGCGCTGGGTCTGCTGTACAAGAACGGCACCGGCGTGCAACGCAATGATTTACAGGCAGCACACTGGCTGCAAACCGCCAGCGACGGCGGCAACCCGCACGCGATGTTCCTGCTGTCGTACTTTTACCGCGACGGCCAGGGCGTCACCCAAGATACGGCCAAAGCACGCGCCCTGCTGATCGAGGCCGCCGAACACGAATATCCGCCTGCAATCCAGGAACTGGCCATGACGGTGGAACTCGGCGACGAGCACAGCACCAAAGACCTGCACCGCGCCAGCCACCTGCTGAAAGAAGCGACCGAACACCGCCACAACAACTGGAACCGCTTCTAACTTCGGGGTCAGTGCCGACATTCGGACATTTTCGAACTTCTTTGTTGTAGTTGGCTACAACGTTTAAGTTCAATTTTGTCCGAATGTCGGCACTGACCCTCGATGTTTTTTGTCCGAATGTCGGAACTGGCCTGAATTATTCGCCGGCGAGGCGGGCCATTTCGCGTTCCATGTTGTCGATGGCGCGTTCGTTGTATTGGTCGGCGAAGTACGGGTCGCAGAACAGTTTGCCTGCTTCGGCCTTGCGGCACAGGTGGCCCAGGGCGCCGGCGCGCTGGCGGCGGTAGTCGTCGTCGGCCAGGTGGGCGTATTCCTGGCGGATGGCGCGCGCGTAGTTCTGGTAGACCTCGTCGTCCTGGCCCAGGATCGCCAGGTCCACGCTCAGCAGCACGGCCTTGAGCGGATGGTCGATCGACGCTTCCTGGAAGTGGTCGGTGGCGCGGATCAGCGCGGCGGCCGGGTCCATTTCCTGGCCCAGGTGGCTGCCCAGCCATAGCTGGGCGCTCGCCTCTTCGTTGCTGGGGGCGTCGGCGTCGCGGGCGTGTTCGTATTCGGCGTCGTGGAACCAGAAAGCCTGCTTGACGATTTCGATGTCGGTGGCGGCCGGCTTGGTGTTGGCGGCCCAGGCGCGGATCTCGGACAGGCCGTGCACCAGGTGGTCGAGGTTGTGATAATGGCGCGCCGTGCCGCCGTACGCGGTGGCGCCGGTCAACCGCGCGAACCACGCATCGGCATGGTTGATGGCCGACTCATCGGCCTGGGCGTAATCCCACAGCAGTTCCCACTCGTTGCGCAGCCAGCCCAGCACCCAGGCGTGATACGCCGGTCCGGGCACGAATTTCTTCATGATCCAGTTCCAGCCGATGGGCCCTTCCAGCGCTTTGACAAAGCTTGAACTCACCGAACCCAGGTCGCGCGGCGGCATGACGAAAATGGTCTTGGCGCCTTGCAGCACGTCGACATTGGTTTGCTGGATCAGGTTTTCATAGTCGAAGTCGGCGGTGGTGCGGATGCCGCGGATCAGGTATTCGGCGCCATGCTTGCGCGCCGCGCGCGCCGTGTAGTCGCCGCGCACAATCACCACCTGCACATTGTCCCAGCCCTGCTCAGCGCAGCTGAGCGCGATGATGCTCTTGCGCTCTTCGGCCGTGAACTTCGGTTTCTTGGCCGTGTTTTCGGACAGGAACACCACGACCTCGTCCGCCATCGAACGGGCTTCGTTGATCACCCACATGTGGCCGTTGGTGATCGGGTCCAGCGTTCCCGAGAATCCGATTTTTTTCATTGTGCCGCTCCGACCGCATGTCAAAACGGCATTTTAGACCGGAGTGGGCCTCGCAGTCTCGGGAAAATCGAGATTGATGCGCAGACCGCCCAAACGCTCGGAGCTGGCAAGCGTCAGCACCGCGCCATGGCGCTCGGCAATCGACTTGATGATCGCCAGGCCCAGACCGCTGCCGCCGGCCGGACTGCCCGGTACGCGGTAGAAGCGGCTGAACACGCGTTCGCGCTCGTCCGGTGGAATGCCGGGACCGGAATCTTCAATGCTGAGCAGCACGCGACCGGGGCCGGTCGCTGCGCCCTTGCCCTTGGCTTCGGCCGCAACGCGGCGCAATTCGATATCGACGGTGCCGCCCGACGGCGTGTACTTGATGGCGTTATCGACCAGGTTGCGCAGCAGGATGATCAAGGCATCGGGCTGGCCGTCAATGGCAGCCTCTTCCACGTGATTGAGGCCCAGGTCGATCTGCCGCGCCTGCGCCAGCCCCGCCATGTCGCCCAGCGTGCGCTTGACCAGGTCGGACAGGTTGACGCGATCGAGCCGCACATCGTCCGCCGAGCCTTCCTGGCGCGCCAGCACCAGCAATTGTTCCACCAGCCGCGTGGCCCGCTCGATGCCGGCCGTGACGCGGCCGATGGCCACGCTGCGCGCCGCGTCGTCCTGCGCCCGTTCCAGGCTCAGCACCTGCAATTTGAGCGCGGCCAGCGGCGAGCGCAGCTCGTGGGCGGCGTCGGCCACGAAGTGTTGCTGCGCCTCGAACGCGGTGCGCACGCGGCCGAACAGCAAGTTCAGCTCATGCACCAGCGGCAGCACCTCGTCGGGCAAATCGTTTTCCGACACTGGCGACAAGTCGTCGGCCTGGCGCGCCGCCACCTGGCGTTTCACGCGCGATACGGGCGCCAGCGAGCCGCTCACCACCCACCACACCACCAGCATCAAGATCGGTGCCATGACGGCAATCGGTCCCACGGTACGCAGGGCCAGGGTACCAGCCATGCGCTGGCGCACCGCCATGTCCATCGCCACCTGCACGGTCTGGTTGCTGGTCTGGACCGAGAAGATGCGGTACGTGGTGTTATTCGCCTTGACGTTGGAAAAGCCCAGCACGGCGCGCTGCGGCAGCGCCGCGCGCGACAGCGAGCGGAATACCTGGGCGCCATCGGGCGTCCACACCTGCACCACGAGATCGTCGTTACCGGGATCGGGCGAGGTGTCGGCCGCCTTGTTGGTGAGCGTGGCGCTCGAGCGCAGCGACATCGCCATTTGCTGCATGTGATAGTCGAAGATCTGGTCGGCGTCGTTGAGCGCGCTGCGGTAGGCAATCAGCGCCTGGGCAATCGCCGCCATGGTGATGGCTGCCAGCAGAAACCACAGCAGGCGGCCGCGCAGCGAGTGCGTGACCACCGGCACCCGTGGCATGGGCGGCAGCTTCACCTTGACCTTCATTTTCATAGCTTCGGTACCATGTAGCCGAGGCCGCGCACGTTCTGGATCAGTTCAGCGCCTAGCTTTTTGCGCAAGCCGTGGATATACACTTCCACCGCGTTGCTGTTCACTTCATCCTTCCAGCTGTACAGTTTTTCTTCCAGCTGGTGGCGCGACAGCACGATGCCGGGCCGGGCGATCAGCGCTTCCAGCACCGCCCATTCGCGCGCCGACAAATTCACCTGCTTGCCGTCGGCCAGCACTTCGCGGGTTTGCGGATTGACGCTGACGCCGCCGTGCTCGAACACCGGTTCGGCCCGTCCGGCGGACCGCCGCAGCAAGGCGCGGATGCGGGCCAGCAGTTCGTCGAGGTCGTACGGTTTGAGCACGTAATCGTCGGCGCCCGCATCGAGCCCGGCGATGCGCTGTTCCTTGGCGTCGCGCGCCGTGGCCACCAGTACCGGCGTCAGCTCCTTGCGGGCGCGCATCGAGCGCAGCACTTCCAGGCCATCCTTGCGCGGCAGGCCGAGGTCGAGCAGCACCAGGTCGTAGGTCTGGGTTTGCAGCGCGGTGTCGGCCATGTCGCCGTCCTTGACCCAGTCGACCGCGTAGTGCTCGGCCCGCAGCAGGTCGAGCACGACCTCGCCGATCATGGTGTCATCTTCTACCAGCAGAAGTCGCATGGTGTATTCCTTTTCTTGTTGTTGTTGCGTTCTGCCCGAGGCTGTTTTCAAAATGGCCAGGGCGAGGCGCAGCGCCGAAGACAGTGCGAACGCACGGCGAGGTGCTGCAACGACGCCATGGACATTTTAAAACGGCCTCGCTTAGCCGAGGCGGACGGGGATGAATATTGTATCGCCGCCGCGCTGGATCAGCAACGCCACAGACTTGCCGGACTTGTCGACCACCTGGCGTACCTGGTCCACGCTGTTGACCACGTAACCGTTCACCGACAGCAGCACGTCACCGGCCTGCACCCCGGCGCTTTCCGCAGCACCGCCGGCGTCTTCGATCAGCAGACCACTGTTGATGCCGCTGTCGCGCCGTTCGTTGGCATCGAGCGGACGCAGCGACAGGCCCAGGCGCAGCTTGGTGCTGGCTTGCTCGGCGCGGTCGCCGCTCACGGCCACTGCGGCGGCCTTGTCGTTGATATTGCCCAGCGTGGCTTCCAGCGCGATCATCTTGCCCTGGCGCCAGACGTCAAGCTTGACCTTGGTGCCCGGCAGGGTCAGGCCCACCATCGCCGGCAAGTCGCCCGAGCTGACGACCTTGCGGCCATTCATGCTGCGCACCACGTCGCCCGCCTTCAGGCCGGCTTTTTCGGCCGGACCGCCGCGTTCCACGTTGGCCACCAGCGCCCCTTCTGGCGTGGCCAGCTTGAACGAGTCGGCAAATTCCTGGCCCACTTCCTGCACCGTCACGCCCAGCTTGGCGTGTTCCACCTTGCCGGTGGCGACGATCTGGTTGGCCACCTTGGTGGCCACGTCGATCGGAATCGCGAACGACAGTCCCTGGTAGCCGCCGGTCTGGCTGTAAATTTGCGAGTTGATGCCCACCACTTCGCCACGGGCATTGAACAGCGGTCCGCCCGAGTTGCCGGGGTTGACGGCGACGTCGGTCTGGATGAACGGCACATATTGATCGTCAGGCAGCGAGCGGCCCTTGGCGCTGACCACGCCGGCGGTGACAGTATTATCGAGGCCGTACGGCGAGCCGATGGCCAGCACCCACTCGCCCACTTTCAGGTCGTCGGCCTTGGCCAGCGGTACCACGGGCAAGTTCTTGGCATCGATTTTCAGCACGGCGACGTCGGTTTTCGGATCGGAACCGAGCACCTTGGCGCGGAATTCGCGGCGGTCGGTGAGCTTGACCGTTACTTCGCGCGCATCGCGCACCACGTGGGCGTTGGTCAGGATGATGCCGTCGGCATTGATAATGAAGCCCGAGCCCATGCCGTGGGTAGGCACTTCACGCTGGCCGCCACGCTGTTGCTGGCCCTGGAAGCGGCGGAAGAATTCCATGAACGGATCGTCGCCGAACGCTTCGGCCCGGCCTTGGCCCTGGCCGTCGTACGACGTCTTGGTACTGCCGCGGACGTCGATATTCACCACGGCCGGGCCGTTGTTGGCGGCTACTACGCTGAAATCGGGCAAGGAGATGCTGGGCGCTGCCACGGCGGCGGGAGCGCCGGCATTCGCGGACGGTACGGTGGCGGTCGCAACCGGCGTACCTGCGGCGCCAGCGGCCGCCACCGCGTTATTCTGTTTGACGGCCATGGCGCCGCCCGCGCCGATGGCGGCAACGATGGCCAGCGCGGCGACGGTCCGTTTAAATGTTTTCGATCCGGTATTGTTGATCTGGGACATGTTGCACTCCTGAATTGAACTAGGATTTTAGATGTATTCAATATGAGGCAAAAAACTTAGACCCTACTTAATCAAATTTCCGCTGAAACACATGCTTACAACAGGTGCGAACGGCAGACGTAACGCTGGCCGGATATACCGGCCAGTCGGGTCCTACCTCAATGCAACAGAATTACGCTGCCTGGCGTTGCTCCAGGGCGGTAACGTTCTCGCTGCCGCTTTGGCCGTCAATGACGATCTTGCGTGGTTTCAGCGCCTCGGGCACTTCACGCACCAGTTCGATGGTGAGCATGCCGTTGTCGAAGCTGGCGCCGGTCACCTTGACGTGGTTGGCCAGCTGGAAGCGCTGTTCGAAGTCGCGTGCCGCGATGCCACGGTGCAGATAGGTGCGCTCGGTGGCGTCTTTCTGTTTACGGCCTACCACGTGCAACGAGTCGCGCTCGAAAGTGATGTCGATTTCGCTGCGGTTGAAACCGGCCAGCGCCATCACGATGCGGTATTGGTCGTCGGAGACCAGTTCGATGTTGTAGGGAGGATAGCTGGGGGCCGCATCGGCGCGCTGGGCGTCGTTGAGCATTTGGGCCAGGCGATCGAAGCCGATGGCGGAACGGTACAGTGGGGTCAGGTCGAAATTACGCATGGTAGATATCCTTTTCAAGTTAAGCGATATAGGTCCCCGTGGAGGCATTCCGTGGGGTCGGTGGTCCCCTTCTGGGCAACCACTGAGTCCGATATAGGGCGGAATCGATCAGCTTTCAAGAGCTCTTTTCGCGATTTTTTTGCGATTTTTTTTGCCTGCCCTGCGTGCTACACTCTTTCTCTTGTTCAATCACGATCCGAGTTTTTAATGTCCCTGACCCGTGCCACACTCGCCGTCCTGCTCGCTACGACCTTCAGCGCCCAGGCGGAAACGATTTCCGAACAGCCTTATCCGGGCACCATCATCCTGAAAGTCGACGCATCGAACACGGCGCAGCAAATCTTCCGCGTGCGCCAGACCATTCCGGCCCAGCCCGGCAAGCTGACCTTGCTGTATCCGCAATGGGTGGTGGCCAATCACGGACCCAGCGGTGCTCTGAACCAGTTCGCCGGCCTGAAAGTGAGCGCCAGCGGCAAGCTGCTGGAATGGAAACGCGATCCGCTGAACGTGTGGGCCTTCTCACTGGACGTGCCGGCAGGCGCCAGCGCGGTCGAGGTGGAATTCCAGTATCTGTCGCCGGTGGAAGCGAGCCAGGGCCGCACCACGTTTACCAACGATATCCTCGGCGTGCAATGGCAGTCGCTGGCAATCTATCCGGCCGGCTACCGCAGCCGCAATATCACGATCCAGCCCAACCTGACCGTGCCGCCGGGCTGGCAGTTCGGCACCGCACTGGAGACCGTCTCGCGCAAGGGCGACGACATCGCTTTCAAGCCGCTCGACTTCGAAACCTTCCTCGATTCGCCGCTGTTTGCCGGCCGTTATTTCCGCCGCATCGACCTCGATCCGGGCGCAAAAATTCCGGTACACCTGAACGTGGTGGCCGACAGCCCCGAGCAGCTGGAAGCGACGCCGGAACAGATCGCGCCGCACCGCGCGCTGATCCAACAAGCGTATAAACTGTTTAACTCGAAACACTATAAACACTACGATTTCCTGTTCGCCATCAGCGACGAATTCGGCGGCATCGGCCGCGAGCATCACCAGTCGAGCGAGAACGGCGTCAAGGCCGGCTACTTCACCGACTGGGCCAAGTGGGAAGCGCGGCGCGAACTGCTGCCGCATGAATTCGCCCACTCGTGGAACGGCAAGTTCCGCCGTCCGGCCGGCCAGGACGTGCCCAACTTCAACACCCCGCTCGACAACTCGCTGCTGTGGGTGTACGAGGGACAAACCCAGTACTGGGGCGCGGTACTGGCTGCACGCTCGGGCCTGATCAAGCCGGAAAACACGCGCGACCTGCTGGCCGCATCCGCCGCCCGCCTGGATAATGTGCGCGGCCGCGAATGGCGCGCAGTGCAGGACACCACGTACGATCCGATCGTCAACGCCCGTCGTCCGCAAGTGTGGAACAACTGGCAGCGCGGCGAGGACTACTACCAGGAAGGCCAGCTGATCTGGCTCGACGCCGACACCCTGATCCGCGAGCTGTCGAACGGCAAGCGCTCGCTCAACGATTTCGCGCGCGGCTTCTTTGGCGTCGATGACGGCGTCAACGTCGCCAAGCACTACACGTTCGACGAAGTGGTGGCCGCACTGAATGCCGTGCAGCCCTATGACTGGGCGCACTTCCTGCGCAGCCGCGTGGAAGGCCACGGCCCCGGCGCACCGCTCGACGGTTTGACGCGCGCCGGCTGGAAACTGGTGTACACCGACAAGCAGACGCCGTTCCTGAAAGCCCAGGAAGAGCTGAGCAAGTCGGCCAACTTCCAGTATTCGCTCGGTTTCTCGGTGGGCGCGGAAGGCAAGCTGGAATCGTTCATCTGGGAAGGCGTGGGCTTCAAGGCCGGCCTGTCGGGCAACTCGACCCTGCTGGCCGTGAACGGCCGCGCCTACAAGCCGGAAGTGCTGCGCGCCGCCATTACGGCGGCCAAGGGCGGCAAGGAACCGATCCAATTGCTGGTAAAAAAAGGCGGCCTGTACACGACCTATGCCATCGATTACCACGACGGCTTGAAATACCCGCGCCTGGAACGGATCAAGGGCACGCCTGACCGCCTGGAGGCAATCCTGGCGCCGTTGAAGTAAGATGATCTGAACTCAACCTTGCCGAGGACAAAATGCTGACTTTGTACACCTGGACCACCCCGAACGGCCGCAAGATTCCCATCATGCTGGAAGAACTGGGGATCGACTACGAGATCAAGCCCGTCAACATCGGCAAGGGTGAGCAGTTCACGCCCGAGTTCCTGGCCATTTCCCCCAACAACAAGATTCCCGCCATCGTCGATACCGATGCCGAGGGTGGGGCCTTAAGTATTTTCGAAAGCGCGGCCATCCTGGTCTACCTGGCCGACAAGACCGGCAAGCTGTTGCCCGCTGCCGGACCGGCGCGCTACAAGGTGCTGGAATGGCTGAGCTGGCAGATTGGCGGCCTCGGTCCGATGCTGGGGCAAGTTGGTTTTTTCGAAATCCGTTCGCCCGAGAAATCGGCGCTGGCCAGCAAGCACTTCCTGGAAGAAGCGGACCGCCTGCTGGCCGTGATGGACAAGCAATTGTCGCAGCACACCTACATTGCCGGCGAGGACTACAGCATTGCCGACATCGCCTGCTATCCGTGGGTGGCCGGCATCGATGCGGTACTGAAACCGGCGCTGGGCGCGAGCCTGGCCGCCAAGCCGCACCTGCGGCGCTGGATGGACTTGCTGGCCGCGCGCCCCGCCGTCCAGCGCGGCATGGCGCTACCCAAAGTTTAAAGAACCAACGTTTAAGGAATACCATGAGTGCTGATACCGATATCCAACTGAGCGGCCCCTTCAAGGCTACCGACGGCTCCGGCCGGGCCCACGACGTCAAGGCGATCCGCATCTTCGACGAAGGTTATGGCGCCATCGACGTGTACGTCGACTTTGCCGGTTCCGTCAGCGGCCTGCACAAGGACAAGAGCCTGATCGACGCCGTGGTGGCGCAACTGCGCACCGTCGGCTACAAGGGCCCTGCCCTGACCGCGGGCGACCCGGTGCTACAGGAAGGCAAACTGCTGGTGCTGGAAGCGCCGGACGAATTCAACACCTTTGCCGCCGGCAAGGGCTGGAAAGATCTGGCGGAAGAATTCGGCGACGAATGATGGCGTAGTTCAGTTAAACAAGCTCTTCAATGCATTGTTGAGCTTGATTTTCTTCGGGCCTGGCTGCTGTTGCTGTTCTGCGGTGGCCGGTTGCGAAGCGTCCGCTACCAGCCACTGTTGCGGATTGGGCGGTACGGGTACCGCGCCTTCGGACCCAAACGTTTTCTCGGGCGAACGGATGTCGCGCAAGGCAATCACGGTGCCGTCTTCGCGGATAAAGGTTGGTGTCCCCGTCACCTTGATGCCGGTCGCGTTGAAGATCATGAGCAGGTCGATGTAGTGGGCATACGCGATGTTAGGATTGATCGCGCACTGCGCCGGCGAGGTCGGCGCTTTCATGGTTTGCCAATAGGTTTTCCAGGCTTCGCCCCGGTCGCGCGCGCAATCGATGGCCGCCACTTTCCGCCACTGGTCCGGCGCTGCGTCCAGCGCGCCCAGGCTGGCGGGCATGACATAGATGGTGGCGTTGACCTTGTCGGCAATCTTGGCCATTTCTTTTTCAAATTTCTGGCAATAGCCGCAGTCGACTGCCGAGAACATCAACTGCTTGCGGTCGTTGCCGGCGCCGTAGTTCACCTTGACCAGCTTGTCATAATCGATGGCGTTCATGATTTCAGCGCGGAAATTAGCGGCCTCTTCCGGCGTCAGCGGGCGCAGGTTCTGGTCTCGCCTGGCCGGCAACACCTGGAAGCCTTTTCCCGTGCCGTACAGCGTACCGGCTTCATTGATATAGCCCACCGTGCTGCCATTGGCCGAGCGTAACGCATACAGGCCGCGCACCGGCGTAGCGGCAGCGCTGGCATCTTTTTCAGCCAGGCCCAGCGCTGTACCCGAGCGCCCCAGGTTGGCATAAAAACTGTGCAGGGCCGATGGCGCATCGGCACGCGTCATGGTGGAGGACACCATCAGGATGGCAGCGAGTGCGCCGGCAGTAAAGGAAGCTTGCATGCATATCTCCAAAATTAACTTGGAGATAATTATCCCATAGCAAAAAAATAATTTCTTGCTTTAAATGTAACGCGCGCTCCAGGCTGCGATCAGGTCCGCCACGTACACGGCGTCCTCGCGCCGGGTCAGCAAATGGTCGGCCGTATCGAGCGAGACAAAACTTTTCGGGTGCTTGGCGGCCGTGACGATTTCCATTGCATTGGCCACCGGCACGGTATCGTCGCCCGGCGCGTGCATCACCAGTAACGCACGCTTCAGTCCGGCGATCTTCGGTTTCAGTTCATAGCCTTCGGCATCTTCGAAAAACTGGCGCTTGATGCGGAACGGCCTTCCGGCCAGCGGCACCATGGCCTCCCCTTCCTGCCTGATCAGTTCCAGGTACTTGCTGCCGAACAGGCTGGGCATGTGCGTGGGATCGCTGGGCGAACCGATAGTCACCACGGCCGTCGCTTCGGCAATCTGTTCGGCGGCCGCCAGCATCGCCGTGCCGCCCAAACTGTGGCCGATCAGCAGCCTGGGCGCCGCATGCTGCGCGCGTAAAAAATCGGCAGCGGCCACCAGGTCGGCCACGTTCGACGAAAAATTGGTGTCGGCAAAATCGCCTCCGCTGCCGCCGAGCCCGGTAAAGTCGAACCGCAACACGGCAATCCCGTGTGCATTGAGCGACTGCGCCAGCCGGTGCGCGCCAATTGCATCCTTGCCGCAAGTAAAACAGTGGGCAAACAAGGCATAGGCGCGGATGTCGCCAGCCGGCGCGTCGAGCTTGGCCGCCAGCTTGTGGCCGTTTGAAACAAATTCCTGTCGATGGGTGGGCATGCAAACTCCGGGGATGCGAAATAATGGGGCAAAAGCGGTGAGCGCACACTCTGCACCAGAAGTGATGGCGCGACAAGTTTATCGCGCGCAGGCCACATGATAGGGACTTGTAAAATGTCTCATATGAGCTAACCTTTAAGTTCATAGGAGGCAATTATGTCCAATCTCGCCAAAAAGCCTGTTGCCGCGCCCCGCCCAGCCGGTATTAAAATTTCCAAAGCAACCGGGAGCAACTCCACGACCAAGGTCGCCAAAGCAACCACCGTCAGCGTTGACGGCCTTGCGGCATTCAACCTCCCCCCGCAGGGACGCATTGCGGTAATACGGCAAGGCATACCCGCGTCGATGATCGGCAGCCTGTCTTCACGCATGGGCATCAGCAAGGAGATGTTACTCACCAGCCTGGGCCTGTCGCGCGCCACCATCAGCCGCAAGGAAAGGCAGGCCACTGCCTTGTCCCCGGACGAGTCGGAACGGGTGCTCGGTGTGGAAGCACTGATCGGCCAAGTGCAAAAGATGGTCAATGAGTCGGGCGATCCAGTCGGCTTCGATGCTGCACGCTGGATGGGCCGCTGGATCACCGGACCGGTGCCGGCCCTCGGCGGTAAAACCCCGGCCAGTTACCTCGATACCTTCGAGGGCCAGAAACTGGTAGCCAACTTGCTGGCCATGAGCCAGAGCGGAGCTTACGCATGACGACCGCAGTGTGGCGCATTGCGACGGAAGCGCCTGACTATGCCGCCAACGACTTAAGCGGCACCGGCGCCAGCTCGACGGGCGGGCGCTGGAACAGTGTGGGCACGCCGGTCGTGTACTACGCCATTAACATCGCGCTGGCCACAATCGAGACGGTGCACTACATCAAGGTTGGCAGCATGCCGTACAACCGCTACCTGGTGCGCATCGATATTCCGGATGACGTGTGGGCCGCCTGCCAGGTCCTTGCGCCCCTGCCCGGAGGCTGGGACGCGGTTCCCCCCGGCATTAGTGCCAGAACAGCGGGCGATGCCTGGATCGCCTCGGGCTCCAGCGCCTTGCTGCGTGTACCGTCGGTGATCGTGCCCGAAGAAGACAATGTGCTGATCAACCCGCAGCACGGCGACGCGGCAGCGATCCACGCCACCACCGTCAAGCGCTGGATCTACGATCCACGCTTTTTCGAACACTGATCTTCCCACATCTGGTATATCCGCACGACAAGTAAATCGGCCTTGCATCTCAGCGCTAGCGGGGATTATACTGTACATGCATACAGTATCAGTCTAACAATAAAAGTCACCCGCCGTCCTGCCATCCTGCCATCCTGCCATCATCCTGCCATGCTCACGCCGCCACTTCCCATCACCGCCGCAGCCGCCCAGGCTGGCCGCCTGGCCATGCGCGACGTGTGGCGCGCCAGCGAACTGGCCATTTCGCGCGCCACCACCTGCACCACGGGGCATGACCGGCTCGATGCCGAGTTGCCCAACGGCGGCTGGCCGCGCTCGTCGCTGGTCGAGTTGCTGGTGCAACAGCATGGCATCGGCGAAATGCAATTATTAAAACCGGTACTGGCCAGCCTGTCGGCACGGCAGCGCGTGGCGCTGATCCAGCCGCCTTACCTGCCCCACTCGATGGCGTGCCGCGCCTGGCAACTGAACGATCGCAACATCCTGTGGCTCAAGCCAGCCAGCAGTGCCGATGCACTGTGGGCGGCCGAACAAATTCTTAAAAACGGCTCGTGCGGCGCGGTACTGCTGTGGCAAGCCAATGTGCGGCCCGAGGCGCTGCGCCGCCTCAACCTGGCCGCGCAAAGCACCGATACCTGGCTGTGGCTGCTGAGGCCCATGGCAGCGGCTGCCGATGCTTCACCATCGCCGCTGCGCCTCACGCTGCGACCGGCAGCGGGCGGGGTCTCGGTGCACATCATCAAGCGCAAGGGACCGCATTGCGACCAGCCCCTGTTCATTCCCCTTGCCGATATGCCGGCCCTGTTGACACCCTTGCCGCCTGCCGGAAACGACCATGAAACTGATGCTAAGCGTACACCTGCCGTTGTTGCCGCTCGAAGCGCAACGACCATGCTGGTCTGAGCCGGCGCCCACGGTCGTCGTCGAACACGGCCTGGTGCTCACCATGTCGCACCAGGCCGCGCAGGCCGGCGTGCGCGCAGGCATGCGCAGCGGCGGCGTGGCCGCCATCGCGCCAGACACCACCATCCTCGAGCGCGCAGCGGAAAAAGAAGTGCTGGCCCTGGACGCCATTGCCACCGCGCTGATGCAATACACGCCCGACATCTGCTACCAGCCCGACTGGTCGCTGCTGCTCGATGTGAGCGCCAGCCTCACCCTGTTCAAGGGGCCGCATGCGCTGTGCCTGCGCGTGCTGCGCAGCGTGGCCGCGCTCGGCTTTACCTTGCAATTGGGTTCGGCCCCCACCGCCGAGGGCGCGTGGCTGCTGGCGCGTACCGAACGCCGCAAGGGGCAACTCACGGGCCGGCGCGTGGCATCGATGGAACGGATGCAGCAGCGCCTGAACCAGTTGCCGTGCGAGCTGATCCCGGCTGCCGTGCCGTTTCACGGCTGGCTTACCGACATTGGCGCGCGCAACCTGGGCGCGCTGCGCCGCTTGCCGCGCGCCGGCCTGTTGCGCCGCACCGACAGCCACGTGCTGGCCGCGCTCGACCGTGCCTACGGCGAGGCGCCGGAAATGTTCGAGTGGATCAAGCCGCCGCTGCAGTTCAACGCCCGCATCGAAACCTTCGATCGCATCGAACACGCCGAGGCATTGCTGCACGGCGCGTCCAGCCTGATCCTGCAACTGGTGGGCTGGCTCACCGCGATGCAACAGGCGGTGCGTGTGTTCACGCTATATCTCGAACACGAACGCGGCCGTGCGGCCGTGGCGCCCACCGCACTGGAAATCATGCTGGCCGAACCGGCGTGGCACGAGGCGCACCTGATCCGCCTGCTCAAGGAACGGCTCGGCAAACTGGAGCTGGATGCCCCCGTGATCGCGCTGCGCCTGGAAGCAGTCAAAATCGAAGCCATGCTGCCGCCCAACGCCTCGCTGTTTCCCGAGCCGGGCGGCACGCCACAGGACTACCACCGGTTGCTGGAATTGCTCACCGCGCGCCTTGGCGCCGACAACGTGCTCACGCCCGCCGCCGTGGACGATTACCGTCCCGAAATCTGCAACGCCTGGATGCCAGCCACGGCCAAGCGCCCCAAAACCCAGGTGGAAGACGTGTTCGACGGCCGGCCATTCTGGCTGCTACCCAAGCCGATTGCGCTGCTGATGCGCGACAACCGGCCGTTCTACGGCAGCCCGCTCAAGATCATCGGGGGCCCCGAGCGCCTGGAAGCGGGCTGGTGGAACGACCAGACCGCTGCCCGCGATTATTTTATTGCCCAGGGCAGCGACGCCAGCTGCTACTGGATCTACCTCGAACGCACGGTCGATGCGCGCTGGTTCCTGCACGGGTTGTACGCGTGACCATGGATACCACGCCCATCCCCCACCTGCCCGGCTGTTTGCCCGCGAGTTTGCCCGCGAGTTTGCCAGATTACGCCGAACTGCAAACGTTCAGCAATTTCAGTTTCCTGCGCGGCGCCTCGCCGCCCGAACAACTGGTGCAGCGCGCCCACCAGCTCGGCTATCGCGCCATCGCTGTCACCGACGAATGCAGCCTGGCCGGCGTGGTGCGCGCCCACGTGGCGGCCAAGGAATACGGGCTGCACCTGGTAATCGGCAGCCAGATGGCTATCACGCCCGAGGACGGCAGCCCGCCATTCAACCTGATCATTGTCGCCACCAACAAAAACGGTTACGGCAACTTGAGCGAACTGATCACTGTGGGCCGCATGCGCGCCGACAAGGGCACTTACCTGGTGCGCCCGCGCGACATTGCCCAGCCGGTCGGCGACCTGGTGCACCTGCGCGGCCTGCCCGACTGCCAGTTCATCCTGGCGCCCAAGTATTGCGCGCCATACGACGAGGTGGAACGGCAGGCCGCGTGGCTGCTGCAAACCGCCCCGGGCCGGGTGCGCATCGCGCTCACCCTGCACCACCGCACCAAGGACGCGCAACACCGCGCCATGATCGCCGGCATCTCGGACGAGTTTGCAATTCCCATGGTGGCCACCGGCGACGTGTGCATGCACCTGCGCTCGTACAAACCGTTGCAGGACATCATGACCGCGATCCGCCATGGCATTCCGGTGGCGCAGTGCGGCTACAAGCTGGCACCGAATGCCGAACAGCACCTGCGTTCGCGCGTGCGGCTCGGCAACCTGTATCCGCGCGCAGCGCTCGACGAAACGGTGCGACTGGCCCAGCTATGCACATTTTCGCTCGACGAATTGCGCTACGAATACCCGCACGAACTGGTGCCCGGCGGCGAAACGCCTACTTCCTACCTGCGCAAGGAAACCTATATCGGCGCCCACTGGCGCTATCCGCACGGCATTCCGGACAATGTGCAGGCATCGCTCGAACGCGAACTCGACATCATCGCCGACCTGCAATACGAAGCATATTTTTTAACCGTCTACGATATCGTCCGCTTTGCCCGGTCGCAGCACATTCTTTGCCAGGGACGCGGCTCGGCCGCCAATTCGGCCGTCTGCTATTGCCTCGGCGTGACCGAGGTCGATCCGTCGCGCGGCACCCTGCTGTTCGAGCGGTTTCTGTCGAAAGAGCGCAACGAACCGCCCGACATCGACATCGATTTCGAACACCAGCGGCGCGAGGAAGTGCTGCAATACGTGTACCGCAAATACGGCCGCATGCGCGCCGCGCTCACCGCCGTGGTGATTTCGTACCGTCCGAAAAGCGTGCTGCGCGACGTGGGCAAGGCGCTCGGCGTCGACCTCACCGTGGTGGACAAGGTGGCCAAGGCGTCGCACAGCTGGGGTGGCCGCGCCGACCTCGACCAGCGGCTGCTCGACTGCGGTTTCGACGCCAGTTCGCCGGTGGTGGAGAAATGGAATTACCTGGCCGACATGCTGATGCATTTCCCGCGCCACCTGAGCCAGCACCCGGGCGGCTTCGTCATCTCGCATACCAAGCTGTGCCGGCTGGTGCCGATCGAAAACGCCGCCATGGCAGACCGCAGCATCGTGCAGTGGGACAAGGATGATCTCGACGCCGTGGGCCTGATGAAAATCGACTTGCTGGCGCTCGGCATGCTCAGTTGCATCCGCCGCACGCTGGAGCTGGTATCGGAGCGGCGCGGCCACCGGTTCGAGATGGGCGACATCCCCGCCGAAGACCCGGCCACGTACGAGATGATTTGCCAGGCCGATACCATCGGCGTGTTCCAGATCGAATCGCGGGCGCAAATGTCGATGTTGCCGCGCTTGCGGCCGCAAACTTTTTACGACCTGGTGATCGAGGTGGCCATCGTGCGGCCGGGGCCGATCCAGGGTGACATGATCCACCCGTATTTGCGGCGGCGGCAAGGTATCGATCCGGTGTCGTACCACAGCGAAGCGATCAAAGGCGTGCTGGAGAGAACCCTGGGCATTCCTATTTTTCAGGAACAGGTGATGCAGATCGCCATCGTCGCGGGCGGATTTACCGCTGGCGAGGCCGACCAGTTGCGGCGCGCCATGGCGGCGTGGAAGCGCAAGGGCGGGTTGGGACCGTTCCAGGAAAAACTCAAGGCCGGCATGGATGCGCGCGGCTATCCGCCCGAGTTCGCGGTCACCATTTTCAATCAGATCAAGGGCTTCGCCGAATACGGTTTCCCCGAATCGCACGCATCGTCGTTCGCGCTGCTGGCCTATGCATCGAGCTGGCTCAAGTGCCACGAACCGGCCGCGTTTCTGGCGGCGCTGCTCAACTCGCAACCGATGGGCTTTTATTCGCGCTCGGCGCTGGTGCAGGATGCGCGCCGCCATGGCGTGGAAGTGCGCCCGGTCGATGTGGCGGTCAGCACCTGGGATGCGTCGCTGGAACCTGCTGCGCAAGGCGAAC
>Ga0308164_10001636_pt1 | contig 25322 bp, 25 predicted proteins | sample PhyTR2_FD_201031 | JGI IMG/M metagenome (GOLD analysis project Ga0308164, IMG submission 201031) | Phyllosphere microbial communities from UC Gill Tract Community Farm, Albany, California, United States - DLSLT.R2 | ecosystem: Host-associated > Plants > Phyllosphere > Unclassified | place: USA... | reverse complement strand
CCAGCGACATCGCCGCCAAGGCCGGGCTGCCCAAGCCCAACGTCTACTACTACTTCAAATCCAAGGACAACCTCTACCGCGAGGTGCTCGAAAGCATTATCGAGCCGATCCTGGCTGCGTCCACGCCGTTCAACCCTGAGGGTGAGCCGGCGGTGGTGCTGAGCAATTACATCCGCTCGAAAATACGCATCTCCCGCGACCTGCCCTTCGCCTCCAAGGTGTTCGCCAGTGAAATCATGCACGGCGCCCCGCACCTGAGCGCCGAACAGGTCGAGCAGCTCAACGCCCAGGCCAAGCACAATATCGACTGCATCCAGAGCTGGGTGGATCGCGGATTGATCGCGGCAATCGACCCCAACCACCTGATGTTCAGCATCTGGGCCGCGACGCAGACCTATGCCGATTTCGACTGGCAGATTTCCGCGGTGACCGGAAAAGCCAAGCTGGATGAGGCCGATTATGAAGCGGCGGCGCAGACCATTATCCGGTTGGTGCTCAAGGGCTGTGAGCCGGACTGATACACCGCAGAGCCGGTGCCCATCGGGGGCTTGCCCCCGATGAGGCCCTAAAAGTCACCCACTGTTCAAGCCGACACCCCCGCATCCGCCATTAACCCCACCCCCTCGATCGCCGTGATCGCACACTGCTCGTCAATATCCGACGTATCCCCACTAATCCCGATCGCTCCCAGCACCCCACCGTCCTGACCGCGAATCAACACGCCACCCGGCGCCGGCACCACGCTGCCCTGCCCCAGGCTGTTCAGCGCAGCGATAAACGCCGGACGTTGTTGCGCGTCCAGCGCCAGCAGGCGCGAACCCTTGCCCAGCGCAATCGCGCCCCAAGCCTTGCCGATGGCGATCTGCGGGCGCAGCAGGCTGGCGCCGTCTTCGCGTTGCAGGGTGATCAAATGGCCGCCGCTGTCGAGCACTGCGATGGTCAGGGGCGCGGCGCCAATCATACGGCCCGCTGTAAGGGCCTGGCTGGCGAGTTGAGTGGCGGTTTTCAAGGTTAAAGCGCTCATGGTGCCGTCCTTCTTTTGTTATTGGGAAAGCGATGGAGGTCTGATTGATCAGAAGCTCGATCGCACAAATAGAACACAATGACCTACTTTTTTGTATACAATATTTTCCAACATACCCACCACACGTCGAAAAAAGGCGTTCCGCCGAGCATGATCGGTCACGAATAAAATGCGTTGACCTGCACAGCTCGCCGTGAATACACTTTGGACAGACACCACTTGTATACAATTACAAAACGCAAGAGGCACCAAAATCATGAGCAAAATGAGAGCAATCGAAGCCGCCGTCCTGGTGATGCGCCGTGAAGGTGTGGACACTGCCTTCGGTATCCCCGGCGCCGCGATCAACCCGCTGTATTCGGCTTTGCAGAAAGTGGGCGGCATCGATCACGTCCTTGCTCGCCACGTTGAAGGCGCCTCGCACATGGCCGAGGGTTACACCCGCACCAAGGCCGGCAATATCGGTGTGTGCATCGGCACGTCGGGCCCGGCGGGCACCGACATGGTCACCGGCCTCTACAGCGCCTCGGCCGACTCGATCCCGATCCTGTGCATCACCGGCCAAGCGCCCCGTGCCCGCATGCACAAGGAAGATTTTCAGGCCGTGGACATCACCAGCATCGTCAAGCCGGTGACCAAATGGGCGACCACCGTGCTCGAACCCGGCCAGGTGCCCTACGCGTTCCAGAAAGCTTTTTATGAAATGCGCTCCGGCCGCCCCGGCCCAGTATTGATCGACCTGCCGTTCGACGTGCAAATGGCTGAGATCGAGTTCGACATTGACGCTTATCAGCCACTGCCGCTGGCCAAGCCGCTGGCCACTCGCGTACAGGTGGAGAAAGCCCTGGCCCTGCTCGACCAGGCGGAACGCCCGCTGTTAGTCAGCGGCGGCGGCGTGATCAACGCCGACGCCAGCGAGCTGCTGGTGGAGTTCGCCGAACTGACCGGCATTCCGGTGATCCCGACCCTGATGGGTTGGGGCACGATCCCCGACGATCACCCGCTGATGGTGGGCATGGTGGGTCTGCAAACCTCGCACCGTTACGGCAACGCGACCATGCTCAAGTCCGACGTGGTGCTGGGCATCGGTAACCGCTGGGCTAACCGCCACACAGGCTCGGTCGAGGTGTATACCGAAGGCCGTAAATTCATCCACGTGGACATCGAGCCGACGCAGATTGGCCGCGTTTTCACACCGGACCTGGGCATCGTGTCCGACGCCGGCTCTGCCCTGACGATGTTCATTGAAGTGGCCCGCGAATGGAAAGCCGCCGGCAAGCTCAAGGACCGCAGCGCCTGGCTGCATGATTGCCAGCAACGCAAGGCCACCCTGCAGCGCAAGACTCACTTCGATGCGGTGCCGGTCAAGCCGCAACGGGTGTACGAAGAGATGAACCAGGTGTTCGGCAAAGACACCTGCTACGTCAGCACCATCGGCCTGTCGCAGATTGCCGGCGCGCAGTTCCTGCACGTCTACAAGCCGCGCCATTGGATCAATTGCGGCCAGGCCGGCCCGCTGGGCTGGACGATTCCGGCTGCGCTGGGGGTGGTCAAGGCCGACCCGAGCCGCAAAGTAGTGGCGCTGTCCGGCGACTACGACTTCCAGTTCATGATCGAAGAACTGGCGGTGGGCGCGCAGTTCAAACTGCCGTACATCCATGTGGTGGTGAACAATTCCTACCTGGGTCTGATTCGCCAGGCCCAGCGTGGTTTTGAAATGGACTACTGCGTGCAGCTGTCTTTCGACAACCTCAACGCCCCGGAACTCAATGGCTATGGCGTGGACCACGTGGCCGTCGCCGAAGGCCTGGGTTGCAAGGCCCTGCGCGTGTTCGAACCCAGCCAGATCGCGCCGGCCTTGCGCCAGGCCGAGGCCATGATCGAAGAATTCAAGGTGCCGGTGATCGTTGAGATTATTCTGGAGCGGGTGACCAATATTTCCATGGGCACCGAGATCAACGCCGTCAACGAATTCGAAGACCTGGCCCTGGTCGGCAACGATGCGCCGACTGCCATTTCCCTGCTCGATTAAGGAGAACCCTATGCCGCGCTTTGCCGCCAACCTGTCCATGCTGTTCACCGAACAGGACTTTCTCGCTCGCTTCAAAGCGGCCGCCGATGCCGGCTTCCAGGGGGTGGAGTACCTGTTCCCTTACGAGTTCAGCTCTGCCGAGATCAAGGCGCAACTCGACGCCCATGGCCTGACTCAAGTGTTGTTCAACCTGCCGGCCGGTGACTGGGCCAACGGCGAGCGCGGCCTGGCGTGCCATCCGGACCGGGTCGAGGAATTCCGCGCCGGGGTCACGTTGGCCATCGCCTACGCCGAGGTGCTGGGCAATACGCAAATCAACTGCCTGGCCGGTATTCGCCCCGCCGGTGTCGACGACCAACAGCTGGAAGACACCTTCGTCGCCAACCTCAAGTACGCCGCCGACAAACTGAAAGCGGCGGGCATCAAACTGGTGATGGAAGCGATCAACACCCGCGACATCCCGGGCTTCTACCTGAACAACACCGCTCAGGCCCTAGCGATCCGCGAGCGGGTGGGCAGTGACAATCTGTTCCTGCAATACGACATCTACCACATGCAGATCATGGAAGGTGACCTGGCCCGCACCATGGCCGCGCACCTGGGTGAGATCAATCACATCCAGCTGGCGGACAACCCGGGGCGCAACGAGCCGGGGACCGGGGAGATCAACTATCGCTTCCTGTTCGAGCACCTGGACCGGATCGGTTACACGGGTTGGGTCGGCTGTGAATACAAGCCGTTGACCACCACCGAAGCGGGTCTTGGCTGGCTCAAAACCCTGCGGGAGGAGGCTTGCACCCGATAGCGGCAGCTCAGTCAACACTGTTTTGCCTGGCACACCGTCATCGGGGGCAAGCCCCCTCCCACATAACAAGAGGATTTCATCATGGCTAAAATCGGCTTTATCGGCACCGGCATCATGGGCCAACCCATGGCCGCCAACCTGCAAAAAGCAGGTCATCAACTGTTCCTCTCCGAGCACCACGGCAAGGCCCCGCAAGCACTGATCGACGCCGGCGCCGTGGCGCTGGCCAGCCCGCAGCAAGTGGCTCAGGAGGCCGAGTTCATCATTGTCATGGTGCCGGACACTCCGCAGGTCGAGGACGTGCTGTTCCGTGCCGACGGCGTGGCCGCCGGGCTGTCGCCGAACAAGGTGGTGATCGACATGAGTTCGATCTCGCCCACCGCCACCAAGTCCTTTGCCGCCAAGATCAACGAGCACGGCGCGCAGTACCTCGATGCGCCAGTGTCCGGCGGTGAAGTCGGCGCCAAGGCCGGCACCTTGAGCATCATGATCGGTGGTGAGCCACAGACTTTTGAGCGCGCCCTGCCGCTGTTCCAAGCCATGGGCAAGAACATCACGTTAGTGGGCGGTAATGGCGATGGCCAGACCGCCAAGGTCGCCAATCAGATCATTGTGGCGCTGAACATCCAGGCGGTGGCCGAAGCGTTGCTGTTCGCCGCCAAAAACGGTGCCGACCCAGCCAAGGTGCGCGAAGCGCTGATGGGCGGTTTTGCCTCGTCGAAAATCCTCGAAGTACACGGCGAACGCATGATCAAGGGCACCTTCGATCCGGGCTTCCGCATCAACCTGCACCAGAAGGACTTGAACCTGGCCCTGGCCGGTGCCAAAGAACTGGGGATCAACCTGCCGAACACTGCCGGTACTCAGCAGGTGTTCAGCACCTGTAATGCGCTGGGGGGCGGGAATTGGGACCATTCGGCGCTGATCAAGGGCTTGGAGCATATGGCGAATTTCTCGATTCGCGATCAGTAATGCCTTGATCAAATGTGAGAGGGGGCTTGCTCCCGATAGCATGTCTTCTGTAGCTGATAGACCGCTATCGGGGGCAAGCCCCCTCCCACAGGTGGCTCCATTTCAAAGTAGGCCCCATTTCAAAGTAGGGCCTATTCCAAAGTAGGGCCTATTCCAAAGTAGGGCCTATTCCTAGGCCAAGGCTGAAATAGCTGCACGTCTAATAACAAAAATATCCGGGAGCCCGCTTATGTCGGTCGATCCGCAACACCTGCTTCGCGAGCTGTTTGCCACAGCCATCGACGCCGCCCACCCCAGGCAAGTCCTTGAACCCTATCTGCCCGCCGACCGTAGCGGCCGCGTGATCGTGATCGGTGCCGGCAAGGCGGCCGCCGCCATGGCGCTCGTGGTCGAAAACTGCTGGCAAGGCGAAGTCACCGGCCTGGTGGTCACCCGCTATGGCCACGGGGCTCCTTGCAAGAAAATCGAAGTGGTCGAAGCCGCGCACCCGGTGCCCGATGCCGCCGGCCTGGCGGTAGCCCAGCGCGTGCTGGCGTTGATCAGCAACCTCAGCGAAAACGATCGCGTGATCTTCCTGCTCTCCGGCGGCGGCTCAGCCTTGCTGGCTCTGCCCGCCGAAGGCATCAGCCTGGCCGACAAACAGGCCATCAACAAAGCCCTGCTCAAGTCCGGCGCGACCATCGGCGAGATGAACTGCGTGCGCAAGCACCTCTCGGCGATCAAGGGCGGGCGTCTGGCCAAGGCCGCGTGGCCGGCCACGGTGTACACCTACGCGATTTCCGATGTGCCGGGCGACCAGGCCACGGTGATCGCCTCCGGCCCCACCGTCGGCGACCCGAGCACGTCGCAACAGGCGCTGGCGATCCTCAAGCGCTACCGCATCGACGCGCCCGCCTCGGTGCGCAGCTGGTTGCAGAACCCGGCATCGGAAACCGTCAAGCCCGGCGACCCGGTGCTCGCCCGCAGCCATTTCCAATTGATCGCCCGCCCGCAGCAATCCCTTGAAGCGGTGGCGGTGAAAGTGCGCCAGGCCGGTTTCAGCCCGCTGATCCTCGGCGATCTGGAAGGCGAAGCGCGGGACGTGGCCAAGGTGCATGCCGGTATCGCCCGGCAGATCGTGCAGCATGGCCAGCCTTTGGCGGCGCCGTGCGTGATCCTGTCCGGCGGCGAAACCACCGTGACCGTACGCGGCGACGGCCGTGGCGGGCGCAACGCAGAGTTCCTGCTGAGCCTCACCGATAGCCTCAAGGGCCTGCCCGGCGTGTACGCACTGGCCGGTGACACCGACGGCATCGACGGCTCCGAAGACAATGCCGGCGCGATCATGACCCCGTGCAGTTACGCGCGCGCCGAAGCCCTCGGCCTGTCGGCCAGCGACGAGTTGGATAACAACAACGGCTACGGCTATTTCGCCGCCCTCGACGGGTTGATCGTCACCGAGCCCACGCGCACCAACGTCAACGACTTCCGCGCCATCCTGATCCTTGAGACTGCCCACCATGACGCCTGACAAAAAGGTCAAAATCCTCGCCACCCTGGGCCCGGCCATCGACGGTATCGATGACATCCGCGAACTGGTGGAGGCCGGAGTGAATATCTTCCGCCTCAACTTCAGCCACGGCGAGCATGCCGATCACGCCCAGCGCTACCAGTGGATCCGTCAGGTGGAGCGCCAGCTCAACTATCCGTTGGGCATCCTCATGGACCTGCAAGGGCCGAAGCTGCGGGTCGGGCGTTTTGCCGACGGCTGCGTGCAACTGGTGCGCGGCCAGGCGCTGCGCCTGGACTTGGATGAAACCCCGGGGAATGAGCGCCGGGTCAACCTGCCCCACCCGGAAATCATCGCGGCCCTGGAACCGGGCATGGACCTGCTGCTCGACGACGGCAAACTGCGCCTGCGGGTAGTCAGCAAACACAAGGATGCCATCGACACCACGGTGCTGAACGGCGGCGAATTGTCCGACCGCAAAGGTGTGAACGTCCCACAAGCGCTGTTGGAACTGAGCCCCCTCACCGCCAAGGATCGCCGCGACCTGAGCTTCGGCCTGGAGCTGGGTGTGGACTGGGTGGCGCTGTCGTTCGTGCAGCGCCCGGAAGATATCCGTGAGGCCCGCGAGCTGATCGGTGATCGGGCGTTCTTGATGGCCAAGATCGAGAAGCCCTCGGCCGTGCAGCACCTGCGGGAAATCGCCCATCTGAGCGATGCGATCATGGTGGCCCGGGGTGACTTGGGGGTGGAGGTGCCGGCCGAGAGCGTGCCGCAGATCCAGAAAACCATCATTCGCATCTGCCGCGAGTTGGGCAAACCGGTGGTGGTGGCCACGCAGATGCTCGAATCCATGCGTTTCTCCCCGGCGCCGACCCGCGCCGAAGTCACCGATGTGGCGAACGCCGTGGCCGAAGGAGCGGATGCGGTGATGCTGTCGGCGGAAACCGCGTCGGGCGACTACCCGTTGGAAGCCGTGCAGATGATGAGCAAGATCATCCGCCAAGTGGAAAACGGCCCGGACTACCAGACGCAACTGGAGGTCAACCGGCCCAAAGCGGAAGCCACGGTATCGGACGCCATCAGCTGCGCGATCCGCCGCATCAGCAACATCCTGCCGGTGGCGGTGCTGGTGAACTACAGCGAGTCCGGCAGCTCCACCCTGCGCGCGGCGCGGGAACGACCGGTGGCGCCGATCCTCAACCTGACGCCGAACCTGTCCACCGCGCGGCGCTTGAGCGTGGCATGGGGCGTGCATTCGGTGGTCAACGATCGGCTGCGTCAGGTCGATGAGGTGTGTTCGACGGCGCTGGAGATTGCCCAGGCCCAGGGTATGGCAGAGCGTGGGGATACGTTGGTGATTACTGCCGGGGTGCCGTTCGGGCAGCCGGGGTCGACCAACTCGCTGCGCATAGAGGTGTTGATCTAGCGTCTGTAGCGGCCCCATCGGGGGCAAGCCCCCTCCCACATTGGACTGCATTCACAGCTATGACTTTGTGAACCCAATCAAGTGTGGGAGGGGGCTGGCCCCCGATGGGTTTCACCCCAGCCCAACTGAATACCCACCATGCACAACCCAACCTGCCCCGACTGGGCCGAAGCGTTGCTCAACGGCTTCAGCCAGATTTTCCTGCAACGCCATCCTCTGTGCGGCCTGCTCTGCCTGCTGGCGATCCTGATCAGTGCCCCGGCGTTGTTCGGCGGTGCGTTACTCGGTGGCGTCGCCGGTTTGCTCACGGCCCAGCGCCGCGGCTATCCCAAAGCCGAGCGCCAGGCCGGTTTGTATAGCTACAACGGCGTGCTGCTGGGGTTGCTGATCAGCCAGCACTTGCCGTGGTCGGCGATGCTGCCGCCATTGATCCTGGCGGGCGGCGGCGTCAGCGCTATGCTCACGCGGCAATGGTTGAAACACGCCAGCCAGACCGATGACCTGCCGGCCTACACCGCGCCTTTTGTCGGTCTAGGTTGGCTGCTGCTGGGCCGCGCGACGCCCGGCGAGGCGGCCACGCTCAGCGCCGACGCCTTCGGCCTGTTCAGCGCGCCTTTCACCGGCCTGGCCCAGGTCATGTTGCTGGATCAGCCATTGGCCGGCGGCCTGATTGCGTTGGGCCTGTGGCTGGCCAATCGGCGCGCCGTGTTGTGGGCGTTCATCGGTGCCGGCAGCGGCGCATTGTTCGCCCTGGGGTTGGGTGAAACCACACACGCCCTGCTCGGCCTGCACAGCTACAACCCAGCGCTGGTGGCCCTGGCGTTAAGTCAGATCAGTCGTCGGGCCTGGCTGCCCCTGGCCGGTATCCTGCTGGCGATCCTGCTGACGCCGGGCTTCGCCGCCCTGCACCTGCCGGTACTGACCGCGCCGTTTATCCTCGCGTGCTGGTTGGTGCTCGCCAGCCGCAGGATGCTTCGGAAACCGCGCATGGACAGCCCCTTCGAATCCCCCTAGGCTTGCTCGAAAATCGACTCGGGCAGGATTTATGGACAGCAACAACGATTGGCGTCAGCGTCTCTACGTCATGGTTTTCCAAAGCGACACCGTGGCGGGGCGGCGGTTTGACGGGATCTTGCTGCTGATCATTCTGGCCAGCCTGGTGATCGTGATGCTCGACAGCATCGACCAGGTGCACCAGAACTACGCCGACGTGCTGGCCTATATCGAATGGGGCTTCACCCTGATCTTCGCCATCGAGTACGGCTTGCGCCTGTACTGCTCGCCCAAGCCGTTGCGCTATGCGTTCAGCTTTTATGGGTTGGTGGATTTGCTGGCCATCGTGCCTGGCATCCTTGCCCTGTATTACAGCGACGCGCAGTACCTGCTGATTATCCGCATCATCCGTATGTTGCGGATATTCCGTGTGCTCAAGCTCAGTCCCTACCTCAAGCAAGCCAATTACCTGATGTCGGCGCTGCGCGGCAGCAAGCAGAAGATCGTGGTGTTCCTGGTCAGCGTGTGCACCCTGGTGACCGTGTTCGGCACCTTGATGTATGTGATCGAAGGCCCGGAACACGGGTTTACCAGCATTCCCAAGGGCATCTACTGGGCCATCGTGACCCTGACCACTGTCGGCTTTGGCGATATCGTGCCCAAAACCCCACTGGGTCAGGTGATTTCGTCGCTGGTGATGATCACCGGTTACTCAATCATCGCCGTGCCCACCGGGATTTTCACCGCCGAACTGGCCAGTGCCATGCGCGGCGAACAGCTGCAGACCGACTGCCCGGTGTGCCAGAAAAACACCCACGAACCCAATGCGGCATTCTGTTCGCGCTGTGGCAGCAATCTGTTTAAGAAAGTGGAATAAGTAAAGTTCTTTTTAATCTTTAAGCGACTATGCGGCCCCGGCTATAGTCGCTGGCATTGTGCCTGTCCCCTCTTCTCGAACAACAAGGAATGAGCAGTGAAAAAACTCCTTAGCGCCTCCCTCCTGGCCGCCGGAATTGCCCTGGCGAGTGCAGTGCAAGCCGCCCCCGTTACGCTGCTTAACGTGTCCTACGATGTGATGCGCGATTTCTACAAGGACTACAACGCGGCGTTCCAGAAACACTGGGACGCCGTGCACCCAGACGACAAGCTGACCTTGCAGATGTCCTTTGGCGGTTCAAGCAAACAGGCACGCTCGGTGATCGACGGCCTACCGGCTGACGTGATCACCATGAACATGGCCACCGACATCAATGCCCTGGCCGACAACGGCAAACTGGTGCCGGACAACTGGGTCACGCGCTTGCCGAACAACAGCGCGCCGTTCACCTCGGCCACGGTGTTTATCGTGCGCAAAGGCAACCCCAAAGCTTTGAAAGATTGGCCCGACCTGCTCAAGGACGGCGTGCAGGTGATCGTGCCCAACCCGAAAACCTCGGGCAACGGCCGCTACACCTACCTGTCGGCCTGGGGCTATGTACTCAAGAACGGCGGGGACGAAGAGAAAGCCAAGAGCTTTGTGGGCAAGCTGTTCAAACAAGCTCCCGTGCTGGACACCGGCGGCCGCGCCGCCACCACCACGTTCATGACCAACCAGATCGGCGATGTGCTGGTGACCTTTGAAAACGAAGCGGAAATGATCGCCCGCGAATTCGGCCGCGATCAGTTCGAAGTGATCTACCCAAGCGTATCCGCCGAAGCCGAGCCGCCGGTGTCGGTGGTGGACAAAGTGGTCGAGAAAAAAGGCACCCGCGCCGCCGCCGAGGACTATCTGAAGTACCTGTGGTCGCCGCAAGGCCAAGAAATCGCCGCGAACAACTACCTGCGCCCACGTGATCCGGCGGTGCTGGCCAAGTACACCGACCGCTTCCCCAAAGTCGATTTCCTGTCGGTGGAAAAAACCTTCGGTGACTGGCGCACGGTACAGAAAACCCACTTCAATGACGGCGGCATTTTTGACCAGATCTACTCCGGTCAATAACTAAACAAACGCACTAAAACTGTGGGAGGGGGCTTGCTGTGGTGAGCGGGCTTGCCCCCATCACCATAGCAAACCCACTCCCGCAGAGTTATTTCAGCCTTTGAGACTTGTGTAGCCCCCTACCACATTGGTTTTGCGCGGGGGGCTGGGTAGATGTTTCTGAATGTATCATCAGCCGACATAAGTACTATCATTCCAAGCGGCCTACTCGTCGCTGAGCCTTGCATTTACCCTCGCAGGCCATCTTCCTTCGCTTTTATGAGAACACCATGAACGCTACCCCACACCCAACGAGCACCATGACCCGAGGCATGGTGATGCTGTTTGCGTTTTGCTGCGGCGCCATCGTCGCCAATATCTACTATGCGCAGCCGATCATCGAACTGATCGCGCCGGATATTGGCCTCACCCCCGCCATGGCCAGCCTGATTGTGTCCCTTACGCAAATCGGCTATGCCTTGGGCCTGTTCTTTTTGGTGCCCCTGGGAGACTTGCTGGAAAACCGCAAACTGATGATCGCCACCACTGTGGTGGCCATTGCCAGCCTGCTGGGCGCGGCGGTTACCGAGCAACCGAACCTGTTCTTGCTGGTGTCGCTGTTGATCGGCTTCAGCTCGGTGTCGGTGCAGATCCTGATTCCCCTGGCCGCGCACCTGGCGCCCGCGGAATCCCGTGGTCGGGTGGTCGGCAGCATCATGGGCGGGCTGCTGTTGGGCATTTTGCTGGCGCGGCCGGTGTCCAGTGTGGTCGCCGATCACTTTGGCTGGCGCGCAATGTTTATGGCCGCAGCGGCGTTGATGGTGTTTATCAGCGTGGTGCTGATGCTGACCATCCCCAAACGCCAACCCGACCACAGCGCCAGCTATGGCCAACTGCTGCGCTCGCTGGGCACCTTGTTGCGTGAACAACCGCTGTTGCGCCAACGCGCCTTTTACCAGGGTTGCCTGTTCGCCACCTTCAGTTTGTTCTGGACCGCGGCCCCGCTGGAGTTGGTGCGCAACCATGGCTTGAGCCAGACCCAGATCGCGATTTTCGCGCTGGTCGGTGCCATCGGCGCCATCGCCGCGCCCATCGCCGGGCGCCTGGCCGATGCCGGTCACACCCATCGCGCATCGTTGCTGGCAATGCTATTCGCAGCGCTGAGCTTCCTGCCGGCCTTGGTGCATCCGCTGTACAGCGTGATCGGCCTGGCGGTCACCGGTGTGGTTTTGGACTTCTGCGTGCAGATGAACATGGTCCTCGGCCAGCGGGCCATTTACGCGCTGGACGCCAACAGCCGCAGCCGCCTGAACGCGCTGTATATGACCAGCATCTTTATCGGCGGCGCTTTCGGCTCGGCGATTGCCAGCAGCGTGTACGAACACGGTGGCTGGTTGGCGGTGATGCTGGTGGGCAGCGCGTTTCCACTGGTGGCGCTGCTTCGGTTTCTCAGTGCGTCACGTCAGGCCCCGGCACGGGCTGCGGCCTGACGCGCAGCGGCTGACCCAGATTCAGATGCGCTGGCCAAGGGCGCCCGATGACTGAAGAAAGCTTTGCATCCATTGCATCAACAGCCCTTGAACTACACCCTTTGCCCATTAGCCGGGATACATCCGCTCAAACTACCGATGCGCTGCCGGCGTTCATGCACAGGCTGAATGCCCTTGCTCCAGGCAACACAGCAAACGCTCCACGGTATGTTCCAGCGGGCCGGAGTTATCCAGCAGCAAAAGCCCCGCGCCGTCACCGGCCAGCATCTGCGCCGTGAACCGGGCATTACGCGCCAGGCGCTTTTCAATATCCGCCAGTGTTTCACGTCCCCGTGCCACCAGACGCTCGCGCAACACCGCCTGATCCACGGTCAGCAATAACACCAGCAACGTTGGATAGCGCTCGCGGGTCAGCGCCAGGTGTGCGCGCGAACCATTGACCAGCACGTCCTCGCCCGCCGCCAGCCAGTCGTCGATCACCTTTGGAATGCCATAACACAATCCATTGGCCTGCCAGCTCAGCGCAAACGCCCCTTGCGCCTCCATTACGGCGAACTGTTCGGGGCTCACACCCTGCGCCGCCTCGCCCACCGCTTCCGCCGAGCGGGTAATCACGCGACGCACAATGCGGCAACCGCGCTCGGCCAGACGCGCACGCGCGGCCTCCAACAGGCTGTCCTTGCCCGAACCCGATGGGCCGATGAGATAGATCAACCTGCCTGCCATTGAAACAGCCTCTGCGTATATCTCCAGCCGTATTGAGCGGCTGGCAGCACCTGGGAAATTGTCGCGGGACAGTATAGAGGGTGCACAGAGACTCAAAGCAACGTATCAGTGTGAGGTGAGGTAGATACCTTGGGCCTCAAGCAATCGGATCCGCTGATAATCCGCAGCGATCACTGCTGGATCAGCATGTACCAGGTACACCGTACCTGGCTGGCTGAATACATCTTGCGTCGCGCCCAGGGGTTGTCCCTCCTCAACGTAGAACACCGCCTCAAAGAATGACGCCAGCTTGAGCAGTTCCTCCACAAATCGCGCCTTGTGGAAGTAGCCGTCAGTGCGATTGATCAGGCACACATTGTAAGTGCACTGCAGGCGCTGATAATCGAAGTCCCTGGCCAGCAACTGCGCGAATGCCTCGGGTTCGGTGATGGACAACACCACCGCCTCGATCTGCCCCAGCCCGGTGGTCTGGCGGGATACGCCAGGACGAAGAATGCCATCGGTACGCGCGGCGATTTCCACCAGTTTCGGCCCTTCGTCGGTGAACATGACTTCCGCGTGGCTAGGGCCGTTGCGGATGCCAAGGCACTGCACCACGGCGCGGGTGTATTCCACCAACGGCAAGTAGAGTGGCGAGTCTGGCCCGATCAGTTCATCGATGTCATAAAGAATGCCGCCTCTCGGAGCGCGCTGTTTTTGATAGCGCACCACCTCGGTGACCAGTTGCTGGCCATCGACGGAAACCATGTTCACCACATACTCCAGGCCGGCCAGATACTCCTGAATCAACACCTGCGTATTGCGGCCGTTCAACCGGTTCACCGTGCCCAGCAGCGTTTGCACCGCCGCCTCGCAGGCCGGCAAATCCTCGCAGATAAACACCCCATCTGCCCCCGCGCTGTCGAGCGGCTTGACCACCACAGGAAAACGCCCGTGGGCGTTGATCCAAGCATGTGCAAGGGCCCAACTGCCGGCCACGCACTGTCGTGCTACGGGCAGTTGCGCCTGGGCGACCGTTTCGATCATGGCGAACTTGTTTCGACGGGCATGGGTGTTGTCGAAGTCATTGCGATACGGTAACTGAAGGCGCTCGTTCAACTGATCGGCGAGCAGCACACCGGTTTCGGCACCGGCGATGATGAACTGGGGCGCGAAATGCTCAACGCTGGCGAGCGTTACCTCAATATGGGTATTTGTGATCGTTTGGTCATACAGTGTTGGATCAAAACCTCTGTAATAATAACTGTCCAGACTGCCCGAGGAGGCCACGTGCATCAACACACACCCTTCCTCTTTCAATCGCTTCACGACAAATTTCCCGGATGAGAACCCATCAACGACGGCGATTCTGATCATAGTCTCTCTCTCCTCAATTCATATAAGGTCCGCCCCAAAAGCAAAAAAACGATGATACTTACGGCCAAGACACTGGCAACGGAAAACTCTATACGAGCATCAAAGTACTGAAGCAAAAGAACAAATACCGGGAGAGTCAATAGCACAAGCGACACATGGATGGGGGTGAGATAATAGATAGTTTTCTGGATCAGGTATATCGGTAGTAAATGACCCACCCCCACTAGAATTATCATGGGAATTAAAAGTTCTCTATCCAATGTAATACTCCCCCCTATTATTGAAACAACGAGAACGCAAAAACCAACCATCGCGATATTCCTAACGGCAAGAATTTCAAAAATAGACCAGTGCCGAGCAAACATTTGCTTTGAAAAAACTGTGTATATGACCGTTCCGAGCGCGCACAGCACCACACTGGCTATGCCCAACAACCGTTGCGCCGATGTTGTCGTAGCGATTCCACTATTCCCGGAAAAGGAATTGAAAAGCATGATTCCGACCGAAATTAGCACCAGGCAGGACACAAGTGCATCTGCGAAAGCAACCCTAGCGCTGCGCCTGTCAAAGAAAGAGATAAGTAAAGTTAGCGCTGGGCCGCAGGCTACAGCTGCCACTCCCACCACTGCTGGCTCAAGATACCGCAGGGCATAAAACAAACCACCCCAATTGAACAGCACAGCAAGATTAATAACAACGACCATTCCCCACTGCTCGCGCACTTTCGTAAAAAATGATCTCGAGTTACTCCAAAGCGCGCATACAACAAAAAAAGCTGTCGATACAATAAAACAATAAAAAACGACTAAAATCGTACTAACAGCTTGTGTCACAAAAGCAACATACACATCGAACGCCGCACTAATCAGACAAAATAAAAGCCCAAATAAAAAACCTTTACCCAGCATAATTTACACCACCAAGCAATTTAAAAATCCTCCCTAATTATACTCACACCCTTCTCATGAACGGATATCTTCATAAGCGTCTTTACAGAGACGCCCGTACTTCTATGAACATTATCAAAGCCATGATTCCCAACTTTTTCAACAGCACATAGAGCATCAACCAGCTCCGCCCCGCAGGCCCTTACAGCCTCTACTAATGCAATTACAGCCCCACCAGTACTTAATGTATCGTCAATAATAGCTACCCTATCGCCCGCTTTGATTCCATTGAGATACATCTTTCCTTGAAAGTACTCAGAGCTAATATCAACCACTTGCTCATTAGCATCTCCAAGATTATACGAATACCACCTTGCCATAGCCAACGGAATGCCTGTCAACAAGGAGATAGCAGTAGCCAATGCAGCACCTTTATCTTCCTCCGTTACAATTTTTGTGACACTTAAATCCATTAGCTTTATAATTCCATGAGCCACTTCCATTAGAACCGCAGGCCGTAGCGCAGGTATTTGATCAGTAAACTCATTCACTGTCGTTAAAGATTTTCCAGAGCTCACAACTTTTGCATTTCTATAAACCTCTTCGAGCAACATCATTGCACCTCGCTGTATTCCGGATAGTTCCCATCCCATCGACTTTTGTATTTCCAAGAGCTATCAAAAAACAAAGTAACAATATTCTTATTACTAAATGCAGCAGCGATTTCTTCACAAATAAGTATATTCGCTCCGCAAGTCGGACCGACTGCAAGTCGTTCTTCTGCTATAAACCTCTTCATTCGAGCCCAAGAGGCAGGACCATCAACCACTCTTATTTCATCAATAAGCGCGGACACAGTATTCGCCGATAGAACTCCAGCTCCAAGCCCCATGAGATTATGAGAGCAGTGTTTAAAAACCAGATCATTTCTTTTTGCATACAAAGGCGCTGAACTGTCAACCTCAATCCCAACAGTTTTTATATTCTTGTATTCGCGCTTTAATATTTCAGCAATACCGGAGAATGTGCCTCCAGTCCCTATAGAACATACGAAAAAATCAGGCACCACATCAAGCCCCTTCAGCGCTGCCACTATTTCCTTTCCACAGATATTCCAAGCCTCCCTATTTAAGATATTCTCGGACTGATCGAGAAAGTAGATACCACTTGAGAGATTTGTAGCGCGATAACTTTTAGCTCTTGCGACCGCTCCGGACAAAAACTCTTCTTTTGGAGTTTCAATTATTTGCGCCCCAAACGAGCGAATTTGCGTTTTTCTTTCTTCAGTCATCCCCTCAGGCATAAATATTTTTACACCGTAACCTTTAGCTCTACCTATCCAAGCAAGTGCCGCACCGCCATTCCCCGTGGAGCAGTCTACAAGGATCATACCCGGTTCAATTTCACCGCTTCGCTCCAACTCGCTAACAATATTCAAGTACGTTCTATCTTTATGGCTTCCTGAAGGATTTAGAAACTCACATTTGGAAAAAACTCTATTCCCGTTCAGAGAAATAGTCGCCAACTCGACAAACGGAGTATTACCGATATCTAGCAGATTCATCTGAAACCCCAAGACATTTGAATATCTTGAAGCTAACTGATTACTCACAGAAAAAATAGCTAGCCAAACAGATAGGTACTCAAGTGATTTCCACTACCCCATGTATAGGAATGGTCTGTCAGACCAAATATCGATAAACCACTTTAAAAACCAAGTCAAACTCTCACGACTTTTCTTACAAACTTGTTGGCTTACAGTTGCTATGAGGCATCGTTAGCCCTTAGCAATCGCAGCTCATCAGCGATCAGGCTTGGTTGCCTGGATTAGAATGGCGCATAGTGCCGCGAACGCGGCATTATCATTTTCGTGTAATGGCGAGCTGTGCTTGGGAGGGCTCACGCCCGGCGGGACTTCCATTCCCTGGTCGACCAACCTGAATACTGCTCGCCACTCTTCTGCATGGTCGCTGACGCGGTAAGCTCCAACTGAATGGAGATGTACTGCATGAAAAAGGTCACCCCCAATCCCCCCCGCCATCCGCTTCGAACGTGATTCCACAATCCACGCCGAATATGATCTTCACCCTCCACCTCGGCCTCAGCACCGAAGCGGCATTGAACAACCCCAGCGAGATGCTGGAATCCGCGACCGCCTGTGCCTACGATTGTGCCGAGAGCCTAGATGGCGCAAGTCGCAAGCGGGTGCTGGCGTTAGTGCAGATGGCTGAGAGCGCGTAGCTGTCGGTGAATGAAACACTGGAGCGGGAATATCCTGTGACTTGATGGCTGAGAAAACCTCTAGTGGTTGGGCAAGTTGAATCTTCGCAGCGCCCCTCCCGCACATGCTCTCCATGTTTCGAGGAATGGGTTTCAGGATGAAAAAGGCAACCCGAACATACGGTGTGAACAATTAACAATCTGCGCGGCGCTCAAAGAAATGCTCCGTATCGAAAGGTACGGAGCATTTTTCGTTATGGCCGACATCCAAGGAGAGCGAATGCTGGCGCATCCAGCAATGATGACCGCTCGGAGATCCATCGTTGCGCATCCGCTCGGCAACCTTGAGCAGCGGTTGTTTGGCAATGCTCGCCTCCTGCTGCGACAGCTTGAGGGTACAAGAGCCGAAATGGCGTTGGCCTTTTTCCGCTTGCTGTCTGCACAAAAGCAAACGCCCCGAGCAAGTCGGGGCGTTTGCTTGGAACCACCATCAGTGCGTTTTCACACAGTCTGCGAAGGTCGCCTTTTGTCACTGCGCGTATTGCTTACTCAACCCCGGCGGCACGCCGTGCACGTCCGTCTCCTCCCATGGCCCGTTGGGGCTGATGGAGCGGCTCCAGCCGTTGCTCCAGCGGTAGTAGGTGCGCTGGCGGTAGAAGGTATCGGGTTGTTCGTCCAGCACATACACCTGCATCTTGCCGTCCCAGTGGCTGGCGGCGCCCGGTGGTGGGGCGAAGGTCGGGGACTTGGTTGGCAGCGGCTTTGGCGGCGGGGTTACCGGGCCGGACGGTTTGGTGCTGGGCTGCGTCGATGGGCCCGACGGCGGGATGGTCGGGCCGGTCGGCGCAGGCGGTGGCCGGTGGACCGCACAAGCGCTCAGGCCCAATACCAGGCTGAGCAAGGTGATACGTGCGAATGCGGTCATGGCGTTTCCTCGAATTACTTGTCCGGACTGTCGATGGTCAGCTGCTGCAACGCAGTGGTGGAGCTGGCCAGGGGTTGGCTGCGGCCGATCCACTCGCCGGCGGTCGGTTGACCAGCCCGGGATATGCGCGCAACCAGTTGGACTTCGGGGAAGTTGGACAGTTTCAACTGCGGCATCATCGCGTCGGCATCGCCCAGTTCGACGGTGATCGGCAACTCGGCCACGGTGACGCGCTTGGCCGCCAACGGCGCCGGCGGGCCACTCACGGCACGGGCGAAGATAAACACGCTGTCGCCTGGCAGGGCCTTGGCCTTTACGTCAGCGGACACATCCACGCGCACTTTCAAGGTTGCCGCCTTAGGCGCCTGGGCGACGGTGCCGCCACTTTCCTTGAGTTTTTGCGTGGCGCGGTCGATGCCGCCTTGCAGCGCGACGCGGGAATTGTCTTCCGGCGGCAGTTGCGCGAGTAGACGCCCCCAGTAGTCGATAGCGTCCTGATAGCGCTCGCCTTCAAACGCGGCGATGCCGAGCAAGCCGAGGCTGGTGACTTCTTTCGGGTCGAGCTTCAACGCCTCGTCCGTCAATGCCTGGATCTTCGGCGACCATTGTTTGTTGTCGGCAAAATACTGGGCCTGGGCCCACTGGCCGAGCAGTTCCGGCTGGCGACCGGCCAGGGCCACGGCGCGCTCGAAGACCTTGGCCGCATCGGCGGAGCGATCCTGGGCCATGTAGGCGCGACCGAGGAAGTACAGGCCTTCGGCCGAATCCGGCTGGGCGGCGGCGGCGCGCTCCAAACGCTGGGTCATGTCTTGCAGCGACACCGGCGGCTGGGAGAATTCGCGGGTCAGTTCCACCTTGTCGCTGGCACCAAAGTGCAGGTACAAGCCCAGGCCCAGCACCGGCACCAGAAACGCGGCCAGCAACGGCAGCGGTTTACCCAGACGCGATTCGCGGGGGGCTTCCACACCTTCGGTGTCGGCCAGCAATTCGCGGGCGGCTTCGGCGCGGCCGGTGTCAAGTTGCGCGGCGTCGAGCACGCCTTCGGCCTGCTGGGTTTGCAGTTCGGCCACGCGCTCTTGGTAGAGCGCCACATTCAGTGCGGTGCGATCCTCCTCGCGCTGGGCACGGCGGCCACGTAACACAGGGATCAACAGAAAACTCAGGGCAACCAAAAGCAGCAAGCCTGCTGCGAGCCAGAAATCAATCATCAGAGGTTTTGTCCAGCAAGTGGTCGAGACGTTGGCGCTCTTGAGGGGATAGCGCGTCGGAGCCATCGGTGGGCGCGGCGCGGCGACGGCGGACGATCACAGCCATTACCACCACACCGGTCAGCAACAGCGCGGCGGGGCCAAACCAGAGCAACGCGGTCTTGCCGGTCAGCGCCGGTTTGTAACGCACAAAGTCACCGTAGCGGTCGACCATGAAGTCGATGATCTGCTGGTTGTCCTTGCCCTCCCCCAACATGCGGAAGATCTCTTTGCGCAGGTCAGCGGCGATGGGCGCGTTGGAGTCGGCAATGTCCTGGTTCTGGCATTTAGGGCAGCGCAGTTCTTTGGTCAGGTCGCGAAAGCGCTCGCGCTCGGCGTCATTGGCGAACTCATAGGTGTCGATGGCGGCGTGGGCCACGCCGGCCAAGCCCAGTGCCAGTACGGCAGCGGCTAACAAGCGCTTCATGGCTTGGCCTCATCAACCAGCGCCTGGTACTTGGCGGCCAATTGCTCGCGCCATACCACTTCGTCGATCACCCCGACGTACTTGTCGCGGATCACGCCCTTGGCATCGATGAAGAAGGTTTCCGGAGCGCCGTAGACGCCCAGGTTCAGGCCGAGATTGCCGTCTTCGTCGCGGATGTCCAATTGGTACGGGTTGTGGAACTCGGCCAGCCATTTAAGCGCCGCCGCGTTGTCGTCCTTATAGTTGATGCCGTAGATCACCACGCCGCGCTCGGCCAGTTTGTTCAGCACCGGATGTTCCACGCGGCATGAGATGCACCAGGTGCCCCACACGTTGACCAGCGCTGGCTTACCCAGCAGGTCGGCACGGGTCAGGGTTTTATCGCCCTGCACGGTAGGCAGGGAAAATTCCGGGAACGGCTTGCCGATCATCGCCGAGGGCAGTTCGGCCGGGTCCAGGTACAAGCCGCGATACAGGAAGACCGCCACCACCAGAAACGCCGCCAGCGGCAACACCATTAACCAACGCTTCATACCGCCGCTCCTTGCAGGCCGAGCGCTTCACGCACGCGGCTTTTGACCTTGACTCGATAGCGCCGGTCCAGTGCTGCCAGCAAACCACCGAAACCGGTTAGCAGGCCGCCGAACCAGATCCAGCGCACGAATGGCTTGACGTGCACGCGCACCGCCCACGCTCCCTCGCCCAGCGGTTCACCCAGGGCCACGTAGAGGTCGCGGGTGAAACCGGCGTCGATACCGGCCTCGGTCATCATCGAACTCTGCACGGTGTAGAGGCGTTTTTCCGGGTGCAGCACGGCGATTTCCTTGCCGTTTCGGACGACGCGCACGGTGCCTTTGTCTGACGTGAAGTTCGGCCCTTCGAAGTGCTTGGCGCCTTCGAAAATAAAGTGGTAACCGGCCAGGTCCATGGACTCGCCCGGTGCCAGGCGCAAGTCGCGCTCGGCGCTGTTCTGGCTGGAAAGCACTACGCCGAGGGCGCACACGGCAATGCCCAAGTGCGCGATCTGCATGCCCCAGTAGCTGCGGGTCAACGTCGGCAACCCTTTGATCAGGCCTTTGTGGCGGGTTTTGTCGAAGATGTCGCGCACGCCGGCCAGCAGCACCCAGGCTGCCAGCAGGAACGTGGCCAGCACCGCCCAGTTGAAGTCGCCGTAGGCGATACCCGCGATCACGGCGAGGGCCACGCTGCCCAGCAACACCGGCATCAACATGCCGAGCAACCATTTCACCGGGGTGTCTTTCCAGCGCACCAGTACGCCGACCGCCATCACCACCATCAACAAGCCCATCAACGGAATAAACAAGGCGTTGAAATACGGTGGGCCCACGGACAGCTTGGCGCCGCTCAAAGCATCCAGCACCAGCGGGTACAACGTGCCGAGCAGGATCATCGACGCAGCCACCACCAGCACCAGGTTGTTGCCCAGCAGCAGGGTTTCCCGCGACCACAGGTTGAAGCCCACCTGGCTCTTGACCACCGGCGCGCGCAGGGCGAACAGGGTCAGCGAACCACCGACCACGAACAGCAGGAATATCAGTATGAAGATGCCGCGCGCCGGGTCGGAGGCAAACGCGTGCACCGAAGTCAGTACGCCCGAACGCACAAGGAAGGTGCCCAGCAGGCTGAGGGAAAAGGCCGCGATGGCCAGCAGCACGGTCCAGCTCTTGAACACACCACGTTTTTCGGTGACCGCCAGGGAGTGAATCAGCGCGGTGCCTACCAGCCATGGCATGAACGAGGCGTTTTCCACCGGGTCCCAGAACCACCAGCCGCCCCAGCCAAGTTCGTAGTAGGCCCACCACGAACCAAGGGTGATGCCAATGCCGAGGAAAGCCCAAGCGACGATGGTCCACGGCCGCGACCAGCGTGCCCACGCCGCATCCAGCCGCCCGCCGAGCAAGGCGGCGATGGCAAAGGCGAAGGCCACGGAGAACCCCACGTAGCCCATGTAGAGCATCGGTGGGTGCACGATCAAGCCGATGTCCTGCAACAACGGGTTGAGGTCATGACCGTCCGCCGGAACCTGCGGCAGGATACGGCTGAACGGGTTGGAGGTGATGATCAGGAACAGCAGGAAGCCGATGCTGATCATGCCCATCACGGCCAGCACGCGGGCCAGCATGATTTGCGGTAACTGGCGGGAAAACACCGACACCGCGAAGGTCCAGCCGCCGAGGATCAGCGCCCACAGCAGCAATGAACCTTCGTGGGCGCCCCACACGGCGCTGAACTTGTAGTACCAAGGCAGTGCGCTGTTGGAGTTATTGGCGACATAGGCGACGGAAAAATCGTCGGTCATAAAGGCGTACGTCAGGCAACCGAAGGCGAACAGCAGGAACGCAAACTGCCCCCAGGCAGCCGGCTGCGCCAGGCTCATCCACAGACGATCACCGCGCCAAGCACCGAGCAACGGCACCACGGCCTGAACGATCGCCAGGCACAGCGCGAGGATCATCGCCAACTGGCCCAGCTCGGGAATAAACAGTGCGGACGTCATGGCTTAGCCCTCCTTCGCGGGTGCAGGGGCGGACTGGCCGCTGTCTTTCAAGGCTTTGGTGACTTCCGGCGGCATGTATTTTTCGTCGTGCTTGGCCAGCACTTCATCGGCCACCACCACGCCGTCGGCGTTGAGTTTGCCCAGGGCGACGATGCCCTGGCCTTCGCGGAACAGGTCCGGGAGGATACCGCGGTAGGTGATGGTCACGGCCTTGTTGAAGTCGGTGACCACGAAGGTGACGTCCAGGGAATCGCCGGAACGCTTCAGCGAGCCTTTCTCCACCATTCCGCCGGCACGGATGCGTGTGTCCAGCGGCGCTTCGCCATTGGCGATCTGGGTCGGCGTGTAAAACAGGTTGATGTTCTGCTGCAAGGCGCTCAAGGCCAGGCCCACGGCAATGCCGACGCCCACCAGGATGGCAAGGATGATCAACAGACGCTTTCTACGCAGCGGATTCACTTATCGGTCTCCCGGCGCAGACGACGCGCCTCTTGTTGCAGGTAACGCTTGCGCGCCAGGATCGGCGCGACGACGTTGAGGGCCAGCACCGCCAGGCAGATGCCATAGGCCGTCCAGACATACAGGCCGTGATGGCCCATGGCGAGAAAATCGCCGAAAGAACTGAAACTCATCCCCGCGCCCCCAGGCAGCTTTGCACTTCGGCCTTGACCCAACTGGCGCGGGCCTCGCGCTTGAGCACTTCAAGGCGCATGCGCATCAGCAGCACCGCGCCGAAGAAACAATAGAACCCCAGCACCATCAACAGCAGCGGCGCCCACATTTCCACGGGCATCGCCGGTTTTTCCGTGAGGGTGAAGGTGGCGCCCTGGTGCAGGGTGTTCCACCACTCCACCGAGTACTTGATGATCGGAATATTGATCACACCGACAATGGCCAGTACCGCGCAGGCCTTGGCGGCGCTGTCACGATTGCTGATCGCATTGCCCAGCGCAATCAGACCGAAGTACAGAAACAGCAGGATCAACATAGACGTCAGTCGTGCATCCCACACCCACCACGAGCCCCAGGTGGGTTTGCCCCAGATGGCGCCGGTGACCAGCGCCACGGCGGTCATCCACGCGCCGATGGGCGCGGCGCATTGTAGGGCCACGTCGGCCAGTTTCATCTTCCACACCAGCCCGACAATGCCGCACACCGCCAGCATCACGTAGCAGGACTGGGCCAGCAGCGCGGTGGGCACGTGGATATAGATGATCCGGAAGCTATCGCCTTGCTGGTAGTCCGGCGGCGCGAAGGCCAGGCCCCAGACCAGGCCGATGCCGATCAGCGCTGCGGCGAAGAGGCTCAACCACGGCAGCAATTTACCGCTGATGCCATAAAACCATTTGGGCGAGCCGAGCTTGTGAAACCAGGTCCAGTTCATTGCTGTTTCCGTCACGGTTACCGCTTGTCGTGGCAAGCAGCTTAGGGTCTTTACTGGCGAAGGCATAACGCCCGGCCAGACCTCATTATTCGCCGACGCTGATCTTCAGGCCGGCGGCTATCGCAAAAGGTGTCAGGGTTACCGCCAGGGCGGTCAGGCTGCCAAGCCACAGCAGGTAACCGGTTGCCGGCATGCCCATGAGCGCGGCTTGCAAGGCACCGCTGCCGAGGATCAATACCGGGATGTACAACGGCAGGATCAATAGCGCCAGCAACAGCCCGCCGCGCTTCAAACCTACTGTCAGCGCCGCGCCCACCGCCCCCAGCAGGCTGAGGACCGGCGTACCGAGCAACAGGCTCAGCAGCAGGATCGGCAGGCATTCGACGGGCAAACCCAGCATCATCGCCAGCAGCGGCGAGAGCAAGACTAGCGCCAAGCCGGAAAAAGCCCAGTGTGCCAGTACCTTGGCCAACACCAGAAGTGGCAGGGGGTGCGACGAAAGGACCCACTGTTCCAGAGAACCGTCCTCGAAATCACTGCGAAACAGCCCGTCCAGCGAGAGCAGGACGGACAAAAGCGCCGCTACCCACACCAGTCCCGGCGACAAGGTTTGCAACAGTTTAGTCTCGGGACCGACCGCCAGCGGGAACAACGCAATCACGATGGCAAAGAACACCAGCGGGTTGGCCAATTCAGCTGGGCGGCGGCACAGCAAGCGCGCTTCGCGGGCGACCAGCAAGGCGAACACACTCATAGCGACCACCGCCCCAGGTCCAACTCACGGTAACCGGCGGGCACCCGCGTCAAACTGTGGTGCGTGGTGAGCAGCACCAGACCGCCCTGCTCGCAATGCCGGGCCAGGTGCTCTTCCAATTGGGCCACGCCTTGCTTATCCAGGGCAGTGAAGGGTTCATCGAGAACCCACAGCGGCGCGCCCGGCAAATACAGGCGGGCCAAAGCGACACGGCGCTGCTGGCCGGCGGACAAGGTGTGGCAAGGCACGTCTTCAAAGCCTTTAAGGCCGACAGCGGCCAGCGCCTGCCAGATCGCCTCGCGGGACGCGGGGTGATGCAGGGCGGTGAGCCAGCTGAGGTTTTCTTCGGGAGTGAGCACATCTTTGATACCGGCGGCATGGCCGATCCAGATCAGATTGCGCGCCAATTCGCCGCGCTGCTCGTTAAGAGGCTTGCCGTTGAGGCGCACTTCACCGGCCGTGGGTTGCATCAACCCGGCCAACAGGCGCAGCAGGCTGGTCTTGCCACTGCCGTTGGGGCCACTGACCTGCACCATGTCGCCGGCCGCCAGCCGCAGTTCGAGGTGCTCGAACAGCAGGCGCAGGTCGCGTTCACAGGCAAGCGCTACGGCTTCAAGAAGAGGGCTGGTCAAAAGATCGCGGGCCTTTACGGTTCAAGTCGGCGGTGCAGCGGCCGTTAAAGAGAGATGC
>Ga0308164_10001635_pt1 | contig 25331 bp, 22 predicted proteins | sample PhyTR2_FD_201031 | JGI IMG/M metagenome (GOLD analysis project Ga0308164, IMG submission 201031) | Phyllosphere microbial communities from UC Gill Tract Community Farm, Albany, California, United States - DLSLT.R2 | ecosystem: Host-associated > Plants > Phyllosphere > Unclassified | place: USA... | reverse complement strand
TTTTCCATGTTGTTTTACTTTCATCAAACTCGCGTCCAATTTGGAAATCAGGCAAAAAATCTGCGTAGACAACGAAATCATCACCTGTAAAGTTGATTAAATGCTCGTCGGTAAGTTTTCTTCTAACCCAACTCCTTTTATTTAAGCTATCGACACCCAATTGCATTAAGCTTTTAAATTGGTTGTTGAGCGTGCTATCGTCTCCATAATAGCCCTTTATAGAACTATGAAAACGGGAATTTACATCATAAACAGACTTATTTAGCTTTTGATAGAACTGAAATGAATATGGGATATTTTGATTGGGTGTTTGCGCCTTAACAGATTGAAAAGACAGAAAAACCAAAAAGGCCAGGGATAAAACAGATTTAATGAGCGTATTAGTTTGTTTCATCGGCATGGTCGAGTTCTTCATATATGGAGTTGTTGCTTTTATATTCCTGTACCAGCTCTTTCATCATTACAACCACTTGTCGGTTTTCATTTAATCTGGCACAATCAATTAGTTTATAGATATGTTTTTCAATATCGTTAAATACATATTCCCTCACCTTACCGATCATAATTTTGTGATGGTGAGTCGGCATCGTATTTTCATTATCGTTTAAAAGCTCTTCGAAAAGCTTTTCTCCAGGTCTAAGTCCTGTATATTGTATTTTAATATCCTGGTTGGGAATTAAACCGGCTAAACGAATCATTTTCTTAGCCAATTCAACAATCTTAACAGATTTTCCCATATCGAAGATAAAAATCTCACCACCGGAACCCATATTACCGGCCTCCAAAACCAATCTGCAAGCCTCTGGAATCGTCATAAAATAACGAGTAATTTCAGGGTGTGTAACCGTAACCGGTCCGCCTTTCTCAATTTGTTGCTTAAACCTTGGAATTACAGATCCACTTGAACCCAGAACATTACCGAAACGTGTTGTTATGAATTTGGTAATTGGTTTTACTTCGAGCTCATTTATATAACTCAGCCCGTTACTGAAAATATGGTTGCGGTTATTAAGCGTATTGTTTAATGATTGAACGTAAATTTCTGCGATACGCTTTGAAGCGCCCATAATGTTTGTTGGATTCACCGCTTTATCGGTCGATATCATAACAAACTTTCTTACCCCATATTTTATAGCCAAATCGGCCACGATTTTGGTGCCTGAAACGTTTGTTTTTATGGCCTCGCTAGGGTTGTCTTCCATTAGCGGAACGTGCTTGTAAGCCGCAGCATGGTAAACATATTGAGGTTTGTACGTTTTAAAAAGATGCTCCATTCTCTTCTGATCTCTTACATCGCCAACGAATGCATGGAAGTTATAATTGTGATTATATTCCTCAAGTTCCAGATAAAGTTCGTGTAAGGCTGTTTCAGATTGATCATTTAAAATAATTAAACTTGGTTCGAACTTGAGTAACTGTCTTACAATTTCGCTTCCAATTGAACCGGCGGCACCTGTTATTAAAACTCTTTTATTTCTTAACTGGTTTCTAATCCCTTCAACATCAATTTCGATGCTTTTGCGATTTAAAAGGTCTTCAATATTAATATTTTGGATTTGGGAAGTTTGTAGTTTGCCATCAATCCACACATTTGAAGGTGGTATATTTAAAACCGTAACATCATGTTCTAAACAGGCGTCCACAATTTCGTTTTTCCTGTCTACAGGAATACTGTAGGCTGCAAAGATAACTTCATCAACCTCATGTTCTGCAATGAGTTTCTCAAGATTTTTAGCTTCCAAAATCCTGATACCGTCGATTGTTTTTCCAACTTTCCTTTCATCATCATCCACAAAAGCAACGATATTCTTATTCACACGGTTATCGTGATCGAAGGTGCGTTTAGTTGCGACACCGGCTTCGCCAGCACCATAAATAATTACCCTCAACTTATCGAGATGAAGGTTTTTGATGTATATAAAGAAGTATTTGGCTAAAATCCGATAAGTGATAAGCAACACAAAACTAACCAGACCATTTACAACAATGATGATGTTTGAGATGAGTGGTTGTGTAACAAAAGCACTTGCAACAAGATTAACACCAAAAAGGAGAAAATTACTAATTAGAACCGCGAACAAAATGCGGAAAGTATCTTGTGCACTCGTATAACGGATAATCCCGGAGTACGATTTTACATTTACAAATACACCGATATTGATGATAATGGTAATTAGAACATTACGGCCGAACGATGAAAATTCAAGACCGGTAAGATCAAAATTATATTTAATGAAATAGGCTATCCCAAAAGAAACAAAGCATATTACCAAATCAATGATAAAAATAAGCCAGCGGGGTACGATATTGATTTTGCTAAACAAAATATTCCTTTAATTGTTAATCTATATCAGTATTCTTCGTTAATCTTCGGTAACCTTCAAAAACAAAGCGCAATATAACAATAAACATGCCCAATATCAATAAAATGAAGGCGAGATAAGTTAAAGAGTTGAATGGGAAGCGTATCAAAGATAAATTAATTGAAATTTGCGTTATACAATATAGCGCTGCGACTAATAAATGGGGCATTTTCTGCTCATTTACCAAAAACTGATAAAAGTGTGTTCGGTGCGCCTCGAAAATATTTTCCCTTCGAATTAACCTGAAAAATATTGTACTTACAACATCAAGTCCATATACTGCCAGTAACAACATGTAACTTAAGTTTTGTGATTTCATTACTAGTTGCAAAAGGAAGAAAACAATAATAAAAGCAATGCTTACGCTTCCTACATCGCCTGCAAAACATTTTGCTTTTTTTCGAAAATTGAAAAAATTAAATACCAAAACAGCAATTACTACGGAGAGGATCAAGCTTGAATCCGTAAATTTTAATGATGTATTTATGTACAAAAGTGACAAAAGGGTAATTAATCCGTAACTTCCTGTCATGCCATTAATGCCATCCATAAAATTTACCGCATTGATTGTACCGATTACAAAGAAAAAGGCCATGGCTATAAAATACCACTGAAGTTCAAAAAGATTTAGCTGATAAAATAGCAATGAGACAGCTATAGAGTGAATAAACAGCCTTATGCGATTACTTACAGGTTTCAAATCGTCCAGAAAACTAATCAGACTTATCAAAAGCAAACCGGAAACAAACCAAGAATTTTGAAAACCAAAAACCGGAAATTGTATTAAAATAGCGAGGGGAAAAATGATTCCACCGCCTCTGATAATATAACCTGTATGAGAACTTCTTTGATTCGGTTTATCGATTATGTTATATTTCCCTGCTATTTTAATATAAAACAGCATTAAAAAAAAGAATATTAAAAGGAAAGCTAAGGCAATTGTATAACTCATATTTTAAATGCTGCGAGTACAGTTTCGGGCTTCCATCCTAACACTGTTCTGGCTTTTTCATCTGCAAAGGTAAGATCTTTAGTAATTTTTCTCAGTTTTTTGGTGTTAATCGGCGCTTTGTTACCAATGAAATCACCGCCGAACGCCATTAGTTTTGCAAGCCACAGCGGAATATTCAAAGGTTTTGCTTTTTTCAGCTGTTTTGAAATTATTTCAGATAATTCATTAAATGATGGATGATAACCATCTGTGAGATTAAATATACCGCCTTTCTTTGAAGCCACTAGAATTACCGAAGCAACGTCTTCCCGCCTTGCTATACTTTTTTTCGCCTTGCCTCCTGCTATATTAAAATAATAGCCTTTTTTTACAGCCTTTACCATTGCGCCCAGGTTTCCCGGCGGATTCGAGCCGGCTAGTAACGGCAGTCGCAAAATGGCACAAGTAACATTATTGCTTCTGCACCATTCAAGAACGAGCTTTTCAGCTTCAATTTTACTTTTCCCATATGCATCATTGGCAAGTAATGGTGTTGTTTCATCCAATAGAAAGCCCTCTTCAGCACCATAAACAGCAATGGAACTGATAAACACAAACGATTTTGGCAAATTATAGGAATGATTCAGGCCCTGTAACAAATTCTCGGTGCCTTTAACATTTACATCATAGAATTCCTTCTCCTCCTCATCATTTTTGGGAACCGAATGTGCCTTACCTGCGGCGTGGATCACTAAATCTGCCGCTGGCAAAACAGGGATATCTTGTTCCAGATGAGCAATTACATCGCAGTGCTTCCTACCCACGGTAATGATGTCTTCATTTATAAAATGGTTCTTAATTGCCGAACCTAAAAAACCCGTTGCGCCTGTTAGAATAATCTTCATTTAATGAACTGAGTTAATCGTTTCAGTACTCGTTTAGGCATTAACAAAAAAGGCACATCTAATTTGTTGATTTTCCAAGCCTTGATGATTTCTTTGTTGCCGTTAACTATATTTTTAAGGCTTCCGTTTGTTGCACCACCCAACCTCATCTTAACTAAAAGCCGGTTAATATACCTGCTTTTAAAGTTGTGCAATTTAAAAAGGCGGAGCATAAATTCATAGTCTGCCGCAAGGCGCATAGTTTGGTTAAAGAGCCCAACCTTGTTGTACACACTCTTTTTAATAAATAGGGACGGGTGCGGAGGAACATGTCCATCTTCAAAGAATCTATCGTAATAACTTTCTGACTTCCAAACCCGGACAATCTGATTTAAATCGCTGTTTTTTACGTAAACCAAATCTCCGTAAACCATATCTGCCGGATGTTCCAGAAATTCTTTCATAACATTACTAAGAACATTTTCATCAGCATACACGTCATCAGAATTTAAGATCCCGACTACTTCGCCGGTTGCCAGCGCAACGCCTTTGTTCATGGCATCGTAGATACCCTTATCCGGCTCCGAAATAATTTTTGTTATAGATGATGAATACTTATTGATGATTTGAAGCGTTCCATCCGTCGACTTACCATCAATAATGATGTATTCAATATCTTTATAAGTTTGACTTAGTACCGAATCAATAGCCGTTGATATGGTGGCCTCATTATTAAATACAACTGTTATTATTGATATCTTCATTATCCCAAACTTTGATAAACAGCCTTTGTTTCAAGATAACATTTTTCCCATGAAAACTTTTCAGATTGTGCAAACCCCTTTGTTATTAGTTGAGCTCTGTTTTGCTCAACTTCTACAATAGCATCCGAAAACTGATGAATATCCAACGCATCTACTAAAACGCCCGCATCACCCGCAACCTCAGGAATTGATGATTTATTCAATGCAATAAAAGGAACACCGGCTTTCATCGATTCGAGTAAAGGGATTCCGAATCCTTCATAGGCAGATGGATAAATAACTGCAAATGCATTGTTATAAATCTCATTGAGTACTTTATTATCTACTCCGGAAAACAATCGCCACCTGTTCGGTAACTTATTTTTCAGTTCGCTTTCTTCCATTTTGTTCAATCCCGAGCCAACAATAAATAAATCAAATTTTATATTTTTTTTAACAAGATCGATAGCAAAACTAAAATTTTTATAGTATGCTCTGGAACCGATAAATAACAAATAGGGCCTTTGAGCCTCAATCCTTTGTGCTAACGGAAAAAATTCATCAGAAACACCATTGTGGATTACAATTATATTGGCTTCAGGTAAATTTGGATGAAATTCTAATAAATCCTTTTTTGTATTTTCTGAAACAGTAATAATTTTAACAGCTGCATGTATCGATTTATTTTTTTGATGGAGGTGTAAATACCTGCGTAAACCGTTATAAAATTTCTCATGAACAAAATCGTGGATTGTAACAACCTGCAATGCCGATGGGTTGTTGGTTATCCTGTTATAGCTAGAATGAAAAATAAAGGGATCTTTAAATGGCAACGAAATTCGTTGAAAACGACTTAGCAAGGTCTGTTTATTTTTTGCTTGAAAAATCTTCGATTCAGGAATTGATAAGGATTCTCTGGCAATATTTTTATTAGGCGATTCTGAGAAAGATATATCAGCGCCGTCGCGTAATAATCTCGAGGTTAATTCCGACCAATAGGTTGAAATTCCTCCCGCCCGCTGCAGACTATAAATCAGGTTATCGTAATGTATCCTCATGTTCCGAAGAATTATAAATAGCGTCAACAACCTGTTTACGATAAAGAAATAGCGTGTAAAGGTAAACCAGGTTTTTTCCTACGCCAATTTTAAAGATCTTAAATTTGAGCATGGTTAGTATGAGACTTAAAAAACTGATCTTGTAAGAATCTAAAAAGCTAAAAACCATTCTTTTATTTAGAGCTGATAATCGCTCTTTGTAATTATTATAAAAGCTTTTAACTAAGGCATAATTTTCCTTTAAAGGTTTTATCATCACCTTAGTCTCTTTGAAATATCGCTCATACCGCTTTTTAAAACTCATTTTATCTGCATTCCCGCTAACGTTTCTTTCATGCTGCCGATAGAGAACCAAATCTTGATTGATAAGGGATATTTTACCAAAAGAACTTACTACTAGTGCAATATAATAATCGTGATTTACGGATTCCGGTGGAATGTTTTTTATGAGCTTAACCGCAGCATTATTCAAAATCATTGTACATCCCCAGGCATAATTTTCAGTTAATAAAACCTGAATATTTAGTTTGGGTGGCAATTTTAAATGCTTGTTAATATCATTACCATATTCATCTATAAATTTAAATTTACTGTATTTGGCCAAAGGTGTATTATTCCCCATAATCATCTCTTCTGCCCGAATTGCCCTAAAAGATTCTTCAACTTTGTTGGGCAACCATATATCATCCTGATCTGCAAATAGAATATACTGTTTGTTTTGCTGGTTGGCCCAATCAAATAATTGTGAAAAGTTACGGCATGCTGTTCCGTGTAAATCGCCAAATTGTAATTGCTGTACTCGTTTATCTCTACTCAAATATTCGGTAATAATTTTTTGAGTGGTATCCGTAGAATTATCATCTCTTATTATCAATTCCCAATTTTGGTAAGTTTGACTCAAAATACTTTCCAATTGAGCAATCAGATACTTATCGCCATTATATGTCGCCATTAAGATTGTTAACAATGGAAGCTCGTTCATATTATTTTATTGCTATGCGATTTATTATAAAGAAAAACGCCACAAAGAACATGTGAAAGAAATTGGTAAAAGCACACATAAAAATACAGAAGATAAACAACGACCATTCTACGATGTAATATTCACCGTTTTTAGCGAGATAATTTTTAAATGAATTCATCGAGAACAGTCCGTAAAGAAAGTTTAATCCAATAACGCCAAACCATCTAAAATCTAAATACGGATCAATCATGTAAGTCCCTATTTTTGTATAAGAGCTATACAAAAGCGGGTAAAGTGTATTTTTATCTGCAGGTAAAAGTGTAATTACCGGTCTTGCTGTATATGCGCCATAACTCACATAACCGTCGCGAATTGCATCATGCACGATAGCGTCTCCTGCCGAAAAGTTAACCCCTCCATATAACGAAAGGTACGTTTCGAGTATGTTAGTTGGCTTCGTAATATCGCCGTAATCTCTAAGGAAATCATTTACTGAAATTGAATTGGCATTCTCATCAGAACTACTTCTGAGTTGCCCTAAAACAATAAACAAAACCACACAAACTGCCCCGATTGAAAACAATTTTAAAAACGGGATACGTTTATAATAGCTATAGGCCATTAGTAAGGAGAAGAAGAACAGAACAATGATTTGCCTACTGAAAAAATTCAGAATTATAAATCCGCAGACGCAGGTAAGCAACAAAAACTGCCAATAACGTATGGTTCCCTTTTTATAGGTGATGAAGAACATTGCCGGCAATACCGAGTTTAAAACAATGAAGTTGTGTAACGGCGTAACTTCGTTTTCGTTAATATCTTCGTAAACGGCAGCATTCGCAAGATTAAAAACAGGCAAATAACCCAACTGGCCAACTTCTAAGATAAATACACCAATGCCGGCGACAAATAAGACCAGCAAGAAAAATAGGCTTACCCTATGACTTAGTGGTGGTAATAGACTTTCAAAACTGAATGCAAAAACCTTCATAGAAACCAAACCTCCGATAATAAAAGATGCGATGCTGAAGGTAATTATCAAAATGAAGTTTAAATCATAACCAACCTGCCTGTCGGATATGATTAAGAATGAAAACCCAGCGATGTAAATGAAGAAACTATATATGGTAAAAGGATTGATAAACTGCTTAAACTTAACCACTGAAAAAACCGCTAACGATTCAGCAAGAAGTAAGAAAAAAGAGTAAGGTATCAATTCTTCAGGTGTACAGCCCCACGATGCATACCTGCTTATGAGCAAAACATCGGCTACCACAAGAAGACCGATTATAAGAATTAATACACCAGGCTTATTTTTCATTAAGATACTGCACTTTTATAAACCCTCACACCTAATTTAAATAGTGCCTTGGTAAACAGGTTAAATTCAAAAACAGGATTTTTAACAAAACTACTTAAAATATATTTCATGCCTGTTGATACCTTTAGAGAACGAATTTGATGCAGAGCCAACAGATCTGCATTGAATTTCCGCAATTGCGTAATATTTTTTGATGAACCCATCTCCGAGAGTTCAGCTTCCATATGTTGGCGAACAACCACCTCTCCGTCAAACATTTTGGAACGACTGTTCATGGCGCTTTGATTATGAATCCTGATACTCGTAAAAGATTTATCATTTCCATCGTATACAAAATTCTTTATCAATAGAGCTACTTTAAACCAAAGCAACCAATCTTCATTGTTCTTTAAATTAGCTTTAAACAGACCTGCCTTGAACAAAACTTCCTTCCTGACAAGCGGGGCGCCAATGGTTATAATATTATTTTTAATTATTCGCCTGAGCAATTCCAAATCACTAAGTGTTTGCTCGGCTAGAAAGCCTTTGGGATATTTGTTAATTAAATTTCTTCCTGTATCATCATCAGTAAAAAATACCGATTTTGAAAACACCAAAGCGGCATTATTTGATTCCAATGCTGAAACCTGAATTGTTAATTTATCAGCACTAATCAAATCATCAGCATCTAAAAACTGAATGTACTTCCCAACAGATAATGATATACCTGTATTTTTCGCGATTGATGTTCCTTCGTTAACTTTCTTAACATATTTAAAGGGGTATTTTGGGCAACTTTTGATAAAATTCCCTACAATATCTTCAGTGTTATCCGTCGAGCCATCATCAACAATTATACATTCCCAGTGCTGATAACTTTGATTTAAAACACTTTTTAAAGTTTCGGTGATTAAATGGGCATAGTTAAACGTTGGAATAATAATACTAACTAAGGGATTCATATAACCTCCGTTATTTTAGTTTTCATAATTTCCCACCTGTTAATCCATTGGTGTTTAGCTAAGACCTCCCTATAATTCTTTTCGATAAGCGGTAAATAATGCTCGTAATTATCTAAAATATCCAAGAGCTGTTGGCCCGGATTTTCCATATCAATCTTCACAATGGGGTTGTAGCCAAACACTTCTTCCATATCTGAAGGAAGCAGACCAACAATTAAGCATTTCGAGGCCATGGCCTGAAGATATCTTAATGTCATTGATGAGATAAATTCCGAACGCTCAGGGTTTGTAATATTCGAAGGAACACAAATGACAATTTTCGAGGAAGCCAAGGCCGTTGTGAAAGATTGTTTATCTGCAAAGAGAAAATATTTGTCAGGCGTTCTGAAAATATGTTTCTTGCCATTCGAAGCTAAAGGCTCTTTTATTAACTCGTGGTAAGAATCATACATTCTGCCGAATTCAAGCACATCGATTTCCCGATTGCTGTACTCCGTGTAATGATAATCGCCTGCCACAAGGGCCTCAGGAACCCAAAGTGCTTTACACTTTACGTGACTGTATTTTTCCTGATAAATTTCCAACACTTGTTTGGAAGAAAAGAAAACATATTTGATACTGAAAAAATCAAGTAGCGGAAATATCCAGTTATGAAATCTCGGCCAAACATCATACATGTAAATGAAATTCAGCGATGAGGAGAATGCATAAGGCAACAATAACCTGAAATCTCCGCTAATCATCGATACAAAATTGATAACAGGCTGATTGCTAAGTTTCGGTCGCAACTTAAATAAACCGGGGAATAAAATTAGCTTTCTTATTAAAAATGATTTGAAACGCGAATGCCGGATAAATATGCGCTCAATGTTAAAATCAGCGCCATCACTTTCTATCGTACAGTATAGCTCATCAATACAATCAAGAAAATATTCATCATCATTGGATTGCAACAAGCGCATTTTCATTCCCATAGATTACAAATGTGCGAATTTTTATAAACTTTAGTTAGCCTTTATATTATACCCGAATTTATTTATGTGAGGAAGCCAGAAATCAAGATTGTATTTCCACCAGGCATGACATCCGAATGGTAATTCATTTCCATTCATTTCAAACAAAACATCAGGATTAACCTCAAAACTAAACTTTATGGCATCTTCAATCGATGGCAACCTGAAATCGGGAAAATTTTCAGGAATTACCTCTGCCCAAAACAAATCTTCGTTAATGATAGGTTGGAACGGGTAGCCCGAATAAATATAGATTAGCTGATGCTTTATGTATCGATAGAGGTTTATATAAAACGGACGGTCGGAATCTTCAAAAGTTCTCGTAAATTTTAACTTTTTAAACTGCGTTACAATTTCATAGCATCGGTGAATATTCCTCAAACAAAAGCCGCCGTTGCCTTGCCCAATTATTGGGCTATCGGGACGGGCAGACACAAGCCCCTCGAATAGTGGTGCTCCAATACTGTCGTTCCCCTTATTGCACCAATGAAGAAGTTCATCCTTAAAAACAAAAGCATCAAGCTGATAGATGAGCATAAATTCGTAAGCGAGAAATGCCTTGTAAAATCCGGTAAATTTCAAAAGGCGGTTATATGCCATGATATCAACGAAGAAATCATCATCAAAAACTTTATAACTAGCCTTCCCGTTTCTTACGTACTCATTTGCTTTTATAGAAACTTCAAGCTTTTTAGGAATAACATAGTAGATATCATGATTACCCAGTATTTTGAAACACTGATGCATAGAAATCTGTTCAAATTCGCTGATGTTTGATCGATACATCGGAATAATTATGCAGGCCTTGTTTTTAATCATACCCTTTGAAGAAATTTTAACGGACCAAAACCGGATAAAATATCCAAAACATTCTTATTCTTCCAAATAAATAATTGTGCGCAAAGATAAAAAGAGGCAGACAGCATAACCGTTAAAATAATAACTAGAATTGGAACGATAGTGAGCTTTAACACCAAAAATTTAATTAAGAAAAACACGATGCAAGTAATTGCCGATTGAAAAACCTGCAAAACCGGAAAGTTAAAATCCAAAATTTTAAAGGCATAAAAAAACAAGGCTATAGTTACGCAAACCTCAGTAGCCAAGGAACTGATTGCCGCACCGTTCTGTTTTAAAAATGGAATAAGGATAAAATTTAGACTTAAACTGATTACTACGCCAAACAGAGAGGCATATAATATTTTCTTCTCCTGATGTAAAGGAAGTAATATCTGATGACTGAATATTTGAGCTATTCCCACAAAAATTACAATAAAGCATAAGATTTGTAATGACCCGACCGCAGGCAAGTAACCGTTGCCCGCAAAAAGCGTAATTATTTCCTCTGCTAAGCAATAAGTTCCTAATGCAATCGGAACGCTTAAAAATATCACAAAATTCATCGACTTGCTTAACAGCGATTTTGCTTCGGTTAAATCCTTATTTTGAAAAGCTATTGTTAGTCGGGGCAGTAACACTGCAGAAAGAACACCTATTATTGCCAAAGATAATTTACTAATACGCATAGACGCAGAGTAATAACCTACATTAACATCTTTAGTTAAAAACCCTAATATAATTGTATCAAAAACCAAGTATATAGTGGTTACAATACTATTCGAAAAAATGATGAATAGTGGTCTAAGATGCTTCTTAACTGCTAACCCCTTAAATGAAATCTTTACAATTTTGTTAACTGCATACATATTTGTAACCGCTGCCAAAATTGTTGCAAGCAAGTTTAATGCGTAATAAGTATTTCTATCGCTAACCGAATGAACTGTTATAAATAATAAGGCAACTGTTATAAATCTAATCGCGACAGTTCTTAGCGCAATATATTTAAACTTCTCGATTCCTTGAAAAAACCATTCTGCAATAAAAACATTGCCCAAAAGTACTGCCATTCCAATTTGGTACAGTTCAAAATTCGTTCTTAACTTGTAAGTAAAATAACTGGTGATAAATAATATAATAACAGCAATGACAGAGGTAGCCAGGTGTATAAAAATAAGCTCTGAGAAAACCTTACCCAAGGCCACAGGGTTATTTTTTACTTTCGCTATTTCCCGTATTCCGTATAGCGGAATTCCCAATGCAGAGAAAATTAAAAAGTAAGTCGTAAAATTATCGGCAAAACTTACCGCACCCATTGCAGCCGGTCCGAGAATCCTTGAAGCGTACGGAAAAGTAATTAAGGGAAATAGTATCTGGGAAATTGACAATAAGGTATTATATGCGACATTCCTTTTTAAAACCGACATAGCTTTACTAGCTAATAATAGATTTAAACCCTCTTCTGGTAATTAAAAACCCGGCTGTTAAGAAAACAAAAATGAAACCACCAATAACCATTCCCTTTATTTTTGTAGTTGCCACTTTCTGCAATGGTAGTATCGGTTCGTCAATCATCTGGATTAACGGTGTTTCCTTCCTTTGTGAAACCTTAGAAAGCTCAAGGTTTTTAACCAACTCAGTTAAGATAGCCGTATTCGCCTGCGCATCTACCTGTCTTCGTTGAGAAGGAACACGTAATATCTGCCTTGCAGGATTGGGATTTGGATTCACATCCGTTAGTGCGGCAACGCCTGACAAAGCCCCGTTTAATTCTCTTTTAACAGAGTCCGTTTGATGTTGTAAAATAGAAACATTTTGGGCAGACTTCTTTACCTTAGTATTTACATAAAACTCATTCACATTTTTAACGATTTGATCGTTGAAAGCTTTAGAAAAAAGCTCATCTTTTGAAGTAACCTGAACTTTGATTATGCTCATTTTTTTATCCGGCTTAGTAACAACCAAATTAGATCTGCCAATTTCTTTAACGACCTCGCCTAAAACGCTATCCTGTGCTCTTGAAATTTTAAGATCATTTGTTGGCTCAAAATTGAGATTTTTCAAATTTGGGTTTTCAGCCCATTTCGATCTCAGATTATTGAATTCGACGTATCTGTTAATCAAAGATTGTTTTTTTCCATTGAAGACATTTTCGGCAAGCAAAGCCTCCTGAATCATCTTTCTGGATTTATACAACTCAATAAGATTATCGCCTTGAAAAATACCGCTGTTACCTGAGCCGCCTAAATCTACCCCGATCATAGAAGCCAGGCCACCGAACTGACCAAGTGCACCCCCGCCGTCCGAATCTTCCAAAGCAAAAGTACTTACGGCTACATATGACGGCTTTTTATATGTTGAATAAAAATAACCCAAAATCACCCCGCAAATGCAGGCAAGTGTCAATACAGCCCATTTAGATTTTAAATAATTGAACCAATCATATACTTTAAGGACTAATTCTCTTACGGTAATTTCCCGACTATTATTTTCAGACATAGTATTTATCGTAATAAAGAAACAACAATTGCTGCAATTGAGGCGACAGCTGTAGATATCCCAACTAAACCTGCTATTCCGATTTTTTCACGTTCGGCACGTTTTGGTACAAAAATCTCTGAACCTGGTTTTACCTGAGGAAAATTATTGAAGAATAAGAATTTTCTGTTGGCCGCCACAGAGCCGTTCGAATAAACTACAAATGCGCCCTTTTTATAAGCATTATAGCTAAAGCCACCCGAACCGCTTATGTATCCTGTAAAACTTTTTCCCTTAGTATAAACAATGCTGTTTGGTTTCAATACTTCTCCTGTAACCCTAACTGTTTGTAGTTCTTTCGGCACACGGATAACATCACCATCTTCTACTATCAAATCGTATCGGGATAAAGGTTTATCCATTATCTTCTTAAGGTCGATACCAACTAAATCACTCCTTAAAATCTGTAAATCCTTATCCAAACTGGTTGTATCACGAGCACCGGATTGTTTTAATCTTTGAAGATTTAAAAGTTTTTCTCTTTCCTCTCTTTGAATCTCGGCAGCGTCTGCAGAGCCTGAGCCACTCAAACCCCTTCTTCTTAATGATGCACCTTCTACATACGCAAGAGGACTTAAACCTCCGGCACGTTTAATTAAATCAGATACCCGTTCATCTTTTTTGATTATTGTGTAAACACCCGGATAGAGAACTTCGCCCTCTAACTTTATTTGGCGTTGAACGTGGTAACTTTCCGAATTACGAATGGATACAATATCAAATGGTTTCAACGTAAAGCCCTGATCCTGAATTTTTAAGTCCTGATCGACATTTACGGTAAAAACTTCTGCAGTTTGCGCCGACGCTGATGTAGCATCACTATTTTTTATTCTTCTGGAAATTTCTATTCGATTTGGAGTAGCGCCTTCTTTAAACCCCCCCGATTGTTGGATCAAAGATTCAAGACTCATATTATCAGCGTACGCAAACGTACCCGGATTTCTTACCTCGCCTTGTATAGTAACTTTATATTCTTCTCTTAGATCGAAGAGAGAGCTTATAATAACTTTATCCTCTCTTTGCAATTTGATATCAGCAGCTGAGCCGTCTAATAATTTTGCAACATCAAATGAAAGAAGACTTTGAGTATTGTCTGCATTTAACCTTGAAATGTAAGCACGATTTAAAAATGCATCTTCCTTAACGCCCTCAGCCTTTTTAATAAGACCTTTTAACGTTAAGCCATTATCAAGCTCATATTGACCGGGACGAAATACCGCACCATTAATCTCAACACGGTTTTCAAAACGATCTAAAATTGCCTCCACGACATAGGTATCGCCGTTTTTCGGCCTGTAACTTCCAAAATCTGACTCTGCAACGTCAATTATCTTCCTTTCTTTGTTTGTATTTTGAAGAACCTTTATCTGTGCTGTGTATGCTTTATTAGAAAACCCACCTGCAAAACGTATTGCATCTGCAAGTGTTTCATTCGGTAGCATCTCATACGACGCAGGTCTTTTCACTTCACCCGAAATCTCAACTCTGGTATCATAAACAGGAACGTTTATGACATCCTGATCCTGAAGTCTGATATTTCCTTTCTGAATTCCATTTATAAGCAAGTCGTAAACGTCTATTCTAGAAACAACTTTATTATTTCTAATCACTTCAATCTTTCTGAATGACCCATTGATATTTGGCCCGCCAGATTGATAAAGAACATTGAAAACAGGAGAAAGTGAAGAAATAGTGTAAGTTCCTGATTTAACGACCTCACCGGTAACCGTGACTTGTATGCTACGTATATTTCCCAAGTTTACAGCTACGCTAGTTCTTCCGCTTTTAATCCCCGGATACGTAGAGGATAGCCTGGTACGGATTTTAGAAATAGCTTGTTCAATTGTCAATCCGCCAACCGAAATTAAACCCGCATACTGAATTCTTATTGTACCATCAGGACTAACTTTTAGCTTATAGTTTGCCTCGTTATCTCCGGTAATATCAATTAGTAATTCGTCGTCAGGACCAATTACGTAGTTTTTTGGAGTGGCTATCCTTAAGTTCGGTTCGAAAGTTTGATTTATATTAAAGAATAAATCTGAACCAAAAATTTTCGAACTGCCATTGCCGAAAGATTCTTTAAGCTTTCGTCTTTCTTGGTTTAATAACGAATTCGCATCCTGATTGGAAACTTTCTTTAAGCTATCCATTAAGGTTTTTTGGGTTGTGGTACGACTTCTGTTCATATCAGAAGCGGTTTTCGCATTAGCATCAGTACCATTTCCTGAACCACTTACACCGTCAGCCTTTCTTATTTTTTCTACACGGGTTCTTAACTTTTCTATTTCAGTTGCGGGCATGCCTTGAGCGGCAGCAAGTTGCTCTAATTGGGCATCGGTATAGCCGATGGACTCGGCCCTTTGCATGAGCTCCCTTATTTTGGCGTCAGACAATTCATCAACTTTAATATCAGCATAATTAGTTTGTGAAAATGCTTGTTGAGAAAAGATTATGGCACAAAAAAACAGCAATGCCGTGAGTAACTTTTTAAAATTCATTGTGTAGGTAGGTTATGAAATATATTTCCGGATAAACAAAATATCAGGAAATATAATTCATTTCATTTTATGCTCTAAATTATTGTCCGTAAAAGTACAAAATTATTTCATTTGATATGAATGGGCATAACAAGACACTTCGAAATTAATCGGATAAGTAAAATAATAAAATGAAGGTATTTTATATAGCGATATTAAGGCTTTGCCCAAACAGCTCTTTATTCTTAAATTCGTAACTACCTAGAATATCGTGCAGCTTTCCAGATTGCACGGCTTCAGTTAATATGCCCAAATGCTTGTCGTGATGAAGGTCGGTTCCTGCCAGATCGTATAATTTTTCTGAAAGAAGCATTTCAGCAAGATGCTTAACATCTTTACCATAATACCCTAATACAGAGAGCAGATTCAATTGCAATAAACATCCTTTTTCTTTAAATCTCTTTAACCTGCTTTTATCCTTAAAATAAAAGGTATAACGTTCTGGATGAGCTAGCACGGGTTGAAAACCCTTTATCTCCAAATCAAAAATTGTTTGGCTAATGTTCGGGCTTTCAGTTAGATAAGACATCTCAATTAATAAATGTTTATCGCTTAACGGACAAAGCGGAGCAGTAATATCGAAATCCTGGTTTATCATATACTCAGCACCTGCATCCAATTTTACAGATACATTATTTTTCTGCATCTCAGCCAACAGCAAGCTCTTTGCTGCTCCAATAGTTTCTTTATTATTTGGATAGAGTTCTTTATAAATATGAGGTGTACAAATAATCTGATCAAATCCTAAATTTTCAAAAGCTTTGACAAAGCGCAATGATGTTTCAACATCAGGCGACCCGTCGTCAACGCCGGGAAGGATGTGTGAATGCATATCTATCCCCAACCAGGCGATATCAGTAACTTTTTTCTTTTTGTTAAAAAAACTCAACATATGATTATAGGATTTATCAATCGAGGGACGATAATTAGTTGTAACTGTTTATTAATTTTATAAACATCCTGAACAGATAATCATTCAAATTGTTCTAAAACTTATTTTTATAGGTTGAGATGCGATACTTAATTTCGATGAGCTGAAATATCTTTATCTAAAATACTTCAATTGATTGATTTTTTCAAAAAAAACCAAAAATAAAATCATTTATAGAAAAAAGTACTTGTTTTGTTTAAAATTTTATTCACAAACAATAAATTCACTGAATAATATATCTTTCAAACTATTCAAAATAGTTCAAAGTCGCATAACCATGTTTTTTCAAATACCGGACTTTTTTCATCAAATATAAATCCGATAAAATCATTTCCTTAACCAGTTGTTGTAAATCATATTTAGGCTCCCAACCCAGTTTAGCTTTTGACTTTGTTGGGTCTCCTAACAGCAAATTTACTTCTGTAGGCCTGAAATACTTAGCGTCTACCCTAATAACTGTTTGCCCCTGCTTGAGCCTTTCGAGATTTAAACCGAGACTAATTGCCTTTTCTTCATCAACATCAATAATAACACCTTTCTCGTTTTGATTTTTGCCTGAAAATTCTACCTCAACACCAAGTTCTGCGAAACTCATTCTTACAAAATCCCGTACAGTTGTAGTCACACCTGTCGCAATTACAAAGTCTTCGGGTTTTTCCTGTTGTAACATTAACCACATGGCTTCAATGTAATCTTTAGCGTGGCCCCAATCCCGTTGAGCAGAAAGATTGCCTAGATATAGACAATTTTGCAGGCCAAGGCAAATTTTTGCAGTTGCCCTTGTTATCTTTCTGGTTACAAAAGTTTCGCCTCTTAACGGACTTTCATGATTAAATAAGATGCCGTTACAAGCAAACATATTATAAGCTTCGCGGTAATTAACAGTAATCCAATAAGCGTACATTTTAGCTACGGCATACGGCGAACGTGGATAAAAAGGCGTTGCTTCGCTTTGAGGCACTGCCTGAACCAATCCATATAACTCGGAAGTTGATGCCTGGTAAATTTTCGTTTTTTCGGCTAAACCTAAAATTCTAACTGCTTCAAGCAGCCTCAATGTTCCTAAGCCATCGGCATTGGCTGTATATTCAGGCATCTCAAAACTAACCTGAACATGGCTCATTGCTGCGAGATTGTAAATTTCATCAGGTTGTGTTTCCTGAATAATCCTGATTAGATTTGTAGAGTCTGTCAGATCACCGTAGTGGAGTTTGAATTTTACCTTATCTTCATGTTGATCCTGATACAAATGGTCGATTCGATCTGTATTGAAAGAAGACGATCTTCGTTTTATTCCGTGAACGAAATAGCCCTTTTTCAGTAAAAACTCCGCTAAATAAGCTCCATCTTGTCCTGTAACGCCGGTAATTAAGGCAACTTTCATTTTTATTTACTTTAAAATCAAGCAAACTTAATCATTAATTCTAAGCGATATCAATACAAACCGTAGAACTTCACTTAAAGAAGCTGGTAGGCAACAATTTAAATAACCATTATAATCTTGCATCAACCACATCACGGTCGATAAAAGATTTTGTATCGAATATTACAGCCCCTGTTGATTTAAACATAAGAAAATCTAAGTCAAGAAACTTTTGATGAGCCACGGCTAATATCACGGCGTCATAATTGCCGGAAGGAACATCATTTAGCAAGGAGATATCATACTCCTCCTTCACAATTGACGAATCTGCCCAAGGGTCATAAACATCAACATCAATAGAGAAAGATTTTAATTCCTTATAGATATCAATTACCCGGGTATTTCTTACATCGGGACAATTTTCTTTAAAAGCAAATCCAAGAATCAGCACTCTTGAATTCTTAATGGTTTTATCTTTAGCAACCATCATCTTAATTACCTTGTTGGCAACAAACATGCCCATATTATCATTTACCCTACGACCTGACAAGATAACTTCTGGCTTATAGCCAAGCGATTCTGATTTGTGCGCAAGGTAATAAGGATCGACACCGATACAATGGCCGCCAACTAACCCAGGTTTATAATTCAAAAAATTCCACTTTGTTGATGCGGCAGCGAGAACATCGGATGTGTCAATACCCATTTTATCAAAAATCAAAGCCAGCTCATTAACGAAAGAGATATTTACGTCACGTTGGGCATTTTCTATAGCTTTTGATGCCTCTGCAACTTTAATACTCGGCGCAGAATGTGTACCTGCAGTAATGATGCTCGAATACAAATCATCAATCTGTTGAGCTATTTCTGGTGTTGAACCTGAGGTAACTTTTTTGATCTTTGTAAGCGTATTAATCTTATCACCAGGGTTGATGCGTTCGGGAGAATAGCCGCAGAAAAAATCTGTATTGTATTTTAATCCTGAAATTTTCTCTAAAACAGGCACACAATCTTCTTCGGTACAACCCGGGTAAACTGTGGATTCGTAAATTACGATATCACCCTTGTTTAAAACAATGCCAAGCATTTTAGATGCAGATAATAAAGGCTCTAAGTCAGGGCGTTTTAAGTGATCTATCGGCGTTGGAACGGTTACAATATAAATTGTCGACAAGCTTATATCCGGCAAATGCGAACTGAATTTTAATCCGCTATTGCCTGCATTGTTTAAAACCGTTTTAAGGTCTTCTAAATTAGCTTCCTTAGTTCCGTCAGAACCATGCTGCAATTCTCTTATCCGGTTTTCATTGGTATCAAATCCGATAACGGAATATTTTTTAGCAAATTCAATTGCCAATGGCAAGCCCACGTATCCTAAGCCAATAATTGCTATTTGCTGATCGTTCTTCATTTATGTTTTCAAAGGGACAAAGATATACCTTTTAACAAAAAAGCCACATTACCCTTTGTATTTAGGATAAATGTGGCTTTGATGCTGATTTTAAATCAGTTATTTTATTTGTTTCAACAGGTAACTGCCGTAACCACTTTTAACTAATGGTGTAGCAATTGCTTTTAGTTGTTCTGCATTAATAAAGCCCATTCTGTAGGCAATCTCTTCAATACATCCGATTTTTAAACCCTGACGCTCCTCGATAATCTGAACAAATTGACCTGCCTGCATCAAGGAAGTAAATGTTCCTGTATCCAACCAAGCGGTTCCGCGACTTAAAACACCAACCTTTAAAGTTCCTCTTTCTAAATAAACTTTATTGATATCGGTAATTTCATATTCTCCTCTTGGAGAAGGTTTAATGTTTTTAGCAATTTCGACAACTTCATTATCGTAAAAATACAACCCGGGAACTGCGTAATCTGATTTAGGTTGTTCAGGTTTTTCTTCAATAGAAATAGCATTTTTATCAGCATCAAATTCCACAACACCATAACGTTCAGGATCTGAAACCTGGTAAGCAAATACAACACCACCTTCAGGATCAGAACTGGCCTGTAACAATTTAGCCATACCGTCGCCATGGAAAATATTATCCCCCAAAACTAAAGCAACCTTATCTTTCCCGATAAATTCTTCGCCAATAACAAAAGCTTGAGCTAATCCGTTTGGTTCTGCCTGAACTGCATAACTGAATTTACAGCCTAAAGAACTTCCGTCACCTAACAATTTTTCGAAATTTGGCAAATCGTGAGGAGTGGAAATGATCAGAATCTCCCTAATACCCGCGAGCATCAGCGTTGATAAAGGATAGTAAATCATCGGCTTATCGTAAACCGGCATCATTTGCTTACTGCAAGCTAAGGTTAAAGGATGTAAACGTGTTCCGCTGCCACCTGCTAAGATTATACCTTTCATATTGTTTTGATGTTAGATTTGAAATTTAAAATAGCTAAATCCAAATATCTTGTGCTTATAATTATATTATTGATTAGTATTAATTTTTGAAATGCATTCTGCAAGGCTATCTCTCCAATAGGGAATATTCAGGCTAAACGTATTTTTTATTTTCGTTTTATCCATTACGGAAAACGCCGGACGTTTAGCTTTTGTCGGATAGGCTGATCCCGGAATTGGATTCGCTTTAACTTTCGTTCCGCTAATCTCAAAAATTGCCTTGGCAAAATCGAACCATGAAGTTACACCTTCATTACTGTAATGGTAAATACCATAGTTTTTGGTTCCTGAGGCAATTATATCAAAAATTGCATTCGCTAAGTCGATGGCATAAGTTGGTGTGCCAACCTGATCGGCTATAATTCCCAATTCATCTCTTTCTGCGCCTAATTTTAGCATCGTTTTAACGAAATTATTTGCATATTCAGAATACAACCAGCTGGTACGAATTATGAAATGTTCATCTAAATTAGAAATTACAGCTTTCTCACCGTCCAATTTAGTTACACCATAAACGTTAATCGGTTTTGCCGTATCCTCTTCTTTCAAAAGCTTTACCTCGCTTCCTTCAAAAACAAAATCTGTGGAAACATGCACTAAAGTTGCATTATTTGCTTTGCAAGCCGCCGCCAGATAGCCGGCTCCGGTATCATTAATTGCTTTCGACAGTTCCTCTTCATCTTCTGCTTTATCAACAGCTGTATATGCAGCGCAATTGATTACGAAAGCAGGTTTTTCTTTTTGAAGCAAAATACTTAAGCCATCTGCGTTTAGAATGTTTGCCTCGTTTTCCGCAGGAAAAATAATTTCGGAAGTCCCCCTTCTTTCAGCAACAGTTTTAAGGCATTGCCCGAGCTGACCGCCCGCACCGATTACTAATATCTTATCCATATTATTTTAAGGAAGAAAGGGTATTTAACATTAAATCTTTATCAGAGATAGCCGCCACATCAGATGGTATAAGCCAGTCTATAGCCAGATCCGGATCATTATAAATCACACCCGATTCTGAAGCTTTATTATAGAAATTATCGCATTTGTAAAAAAACTCTGCCGTTTCACTTAAAACTGAAAAACCATGATAAAATCCTCTGGGGATGTAAAGTTGCAGATGATTTTCTGCACTTAACCGTACGGAAATATATTTACCATAAGTCGGCGAACCCGGGCGGGCATCTACAGCAACATCCAAAACTTCACCCTTTAGCACGCGAACTAATTTTGCCTGCGCAAATTCACCGGTTTGAGCGTGTAAGCCTCTTATAACGCCATAAGATGAAAACGATTGATTATCCTGAACAAAATTGCCTGATAATCCGGTTTTCTCTTCAAATGTATTTCTGTTAAAACTTTCGAAAAAATAGCCTCTCGGATCTTCAAAAACTCTCGGTTTGATAATTAAACAATCCTTTAATCCGGTTTCCTGAATCTCCATTATTTATTGCTGTATTGTTTTTCGTAATAAGATTGATAGTTTCCTGAAGTAACGTTATTTAACCAGTCTTCATTTTGAAGATACCAGTCAACCGTTTTAGCTAAACCTTCTTCAAACTGTAAGCTCGGCACCCAGTCTAATTGATTTTGAAGTTTGCTCGAATCAATTGCATAACGTAAATCATGACCGGCTCTGTCTGTAACGTAAGTAATCAGCTTTGCTGATTCTCCGGCTTCACGACCTAACTTCTGATCCATGATTGTACAAAGAAGATTAATTAAATCGATGTTTTTCCACTCATTATGTCCGCCGATATTATAGGTGTCGCCTGTTTTCGAATTATGGAAAATTACATCAATAGCACGTGCATGATCTTCAACCCATAACCAATCGCGAACGTTTTCGCCTTTTCCGTAAACAGGAACCGGCTTATTATTTTTAATATTATTGATGGCTAAAGGAATTAATTTTTCAGGGAAGTGATGAGACCCGTAGTTGTTAGAACAATTAGAGATCACACAATCCATCCCGTAAGTATCATGATAAGCCCTAACGAAATGGTCAGAACTTGCTTTAGAAGCAGAATAAGGACTGTGTGGATCGTAAGCTGTAGTTTCTGTGAACATACCTTCTTCCCCTAAAGCACCGTAAACTTCATCCGTACTCACATGGTAAAAACGCTTTTTATCGTAATCACCTTTCCAATATTCACGTGCAGCGTTTAATAAATTAACGGTTCCGATTACATTTGTAATTACGAAAGCAGTGGGATCAGAAATTGACCTGTCTACATGACTTTCTGCAGCCAGGTGAATTACCGAATCAAAGTTCTCCGTTTTAAACAATTCGAACATCGCCGTTGCATCCGTAATATCTTCCTTTACAAATCTGTAATTAGGTTTATTCTCGATATCAGTTAAGTTTGCAAGGTTGCCTGCATAGGTTAACTTATCAAGATTTACAATTTCGTATTGAGGATAGTTATTTACAAAACGGCGCACTACATGAGAGCCAATGAAGCCGGCACCACCGGTAATTAGAATTTTTTTCACGTTACAATTTTATAATCAAAGATAAATGATTTTCAATCGGCTAAAATAACATAGTTATTACAAATAACCAATTCTAATATAAGAACTGTCAATATTATTTCAATAAGGAGTTTGATTTTATAAATAGCCCATTGGCAGATAAAGCGTAGTCCATGGCATGATGCGTCGTAGTTGAGGGCATCTTAAGCTATTTGAAATAATTATATCTTTAACGATAAAGCGCTTGAGTCTTTCAAATTAAAAAGGCTTATTAAATTAAACTAATATCTTGCCCGTAATCGCCTATGATGAGCCGGGGTTCCGTTAGGGATAAAGGCATGTAATAGTACTAATTTATGCCTGCATAGCAAATTACATTGCAGCAACAGATTCTTCCAGTTCTTTATACCAGGCTTCACCATACTTACGGATAAGCGGTGTTTTTAAGAAACTGTAAACAGGCACTTTTAATTCCCGTCCGAATGTACACGCATCGTGGCAAATGTGCCAGCGATCGTAATTCAAAACTTCAAATTCTGGATATTTCGTGATGCGAATCGGATATAAGTGGCAAGAAATAGGTTTTTGCCAATCTACAATGCCTTGTTCGTAAGCTTTTTCTATAGCACATTTGGTTATGCCGCCTTCGAAAAGAACATAAGCACATTCTTTGTTTTTATCAACACATGGTGTAGTTAAATCGCCGTCTTCATCAACAACATAAACGCCTTGTTCTTCAATTGCTTTTATTCCTTTTTCATTCAGAAGGTGCTTAATCTTTGGATAAATATCTTCGAGTATTGCCTTTTCATCATTATCAAGGGGTGCTCCTGAATCACCTTCAACACAACAAATCCCTTTGCATTTACTCAAATTACAAACAAAGTTTTCTTTTAAAACATCTTCGTGTACCAGCACTTGTTCTACTTCTATCATCATCACTCTTTTGCTAAAGCATATTTCAAACCTTGAGCGGATTTTAACTCCATCGTTACTGCTCCAACCAATATCTCAACCTGTGCCTTAACCGGAACGCGATTGCCGTCATCAGTAACCCAAAGATACAAACGACTATCCTTTTTAAAAATTCTGCCGGGTTTTATGGAAGGACTGAATTTCAGACAACGAATATTACCCAATTTATTTTTAACCGTTTCTTTACCAACGTATTCAATTTCCAGTGCGGAAATTTCATCTCCAAGAAAATAATTTAATTTGAATTTATCACCAATTTTAAGTTTTGAAATATCTAAACTTCTGGCAAAATAATAAGCGGAAACCAAATCGAAGGTTTGCGTTGTTGGTGTAGTAAAAGTGCCTCTGTTCGAAACCACTTTTTTAGCATCCTGTGTGAAACGGGCCTTATCTTGCCTTTTATAACTTGCCTCTCTGATATTCTCCTGATAGAAATAAGGCAATAAATCGGTTTTATCAATATAAGAATCGTAGTGATCTCTGATCTTATAAAAAACATCGAAAGTACCAGAAGTTTGCGCATCAACGGTCAATTTCCAGGTCGGTTTATTATCAAACTTTAAATCAGAATTCTGAACTTTAATAGTTGCCTCTGCCGCTGTTATAAATCCGTACCTCAGTTTGTAACTCAAAACCTCCCCTTCCTGAAAAACAGCTTCTTTTTTTAAAGGTAATTCCTGCGCTGAGAGAATCAGCGCATAAAATGTGCAGAAGATAATTGTAAATAACCTTTTCATTTGCTTTGTGTGTTTCAATTATTTAATACCCGCATTGTAAATGATCCTTTGCAGTTATCAAACAAGATATGCAAAAAGCAAACCAAAAATTAATCTTTTCTTTTGAATACGGGAACGGTTGAGCAAGGTTCGCCGAACATTATGCTTTTAACTACAGGTGTAAGCAGGTTTGTAATTTCTACATAAGCACAAACAGGAATGTCAATATCACCGCAACCTTTTACAACCACGCGTTCGTTTGCATAATCTTGCGGATTGATTTTACTCAGCGCTTTAGAAAACATAACTGCATCCAAAGTGCCTAAACCTCCAAAAA